>Ga0099850_1000104_pt1 | contig 34009 bp, 45 predicted proteins | sample CB_VirMetaG_5_FD_79182 | JGI IMG/M metagenome (GOLD analysis project Ga0099850, IMG submission 79182) | Freshwater to marine saline gradient viral communities from Chesapeake Bay - CB_1508_1D Viral MetaG | ecosystem: Environmental > Aquatic > Marine > Coastal | place: USA: Chesapeake Bay... | reverse complement strand
TATGACCGTAATACTGTGATCGATTGTGATGTTCAATGTTTTGAGCCAAAATGGAATGCTGCTCACGGTTAAAGACTCTACCGATAAAAAGTCAATCCAGTTGGCGTGCTGCGTAAGGTCGAGAACATTTTGCTGTAAAGTTTCGTTGCGATATTGATACGCATCCGCGCATGTTTTTTCGACAAATCGCTCTCTATTCTCGCAAATGCTTTTTGTGTTCGCGTATGCATCTCTGACGCATAGTATTCCAAAGATTTGATCGTAACCTTTGGCTCGCAAAAACTCCGCCCAGTACGGTATGTTGTCGTGCCGTATCAGAACAAAATCGTCTTTCCCGATTCCGTCGCAATTTGGATTTGGCGTATTGTCTCCCGTGCATCCTGCTGCAAGCAAGACGCCGGCTACAAACCTATTTCCCGCGCTTTGTGGGCCGCAGACTATAAAAGCTCTCATACTGTTCCTCCAATGATTTGTCCTCTGCTTCGTCCAGTCCGCAATTAATGACTTCAGATCGATCTGGTGCATGCTCAGCAAAAAATAAAAGCATTGCTCGAAACAAAGCCGGATTGTTTACCCCGTAACAATCAGCGATGTATTCAAACAATGCCTTGTGGTAGTTACTGACTCGAAATGAAAGGATGTCAGACTTTTTCATGATGCATGAACTTGCTTAACGCGCCTTCACACGCTTCTGCATTTTGCGTGAACGTGTCGAGAGCTTCGTCAGGAGACATTCCTGCCTTCAGAGACCAATCGATTGACCGCGTCAAGTGCTCGATGTGATCTTTTTTGTACTCGCTGACTAGCCAACGCACAAACGCCTGCGATGCTTTTTCCTTTTTGTGTTTAAACTCAATGCCAATCTTTTCCAGCGTAGTTCGAATTGACTTTCCATCTTCGTCAGCAATTGCTGAAACGAGATCTCGTGCTCGTGTCGACAGCCTGTTGTGAATAAACCCGTGAGCGTCGATCTCTTTGCTCAGTTTTGTGCGATCTTCACTGGCTATCAAAAAGCCGATCAGAAGCAGGTCGCGGGGCTTTAGCTGTTTCGATAATGACATTGGTTTCTCCTTGTATTAACTGACGCTGAGTCCGGCATAGGTTCCGAAGGTACGTCAGGTGCTCCTCGTCATAGCTGTCAGGATACCGTTCCTGATCTGCCTTTATCCATTTCATTCGAGCATCAAGCTCTTCAATCGTTTGACACTTTACCACAAGCTCTGCAACGGCTCTGTAGGTCGTGTACGGCATGCTTTTGATGTAAACCTCGCAAACTACGTTTACGTCGTCACGCATCATCTGAGGGATCCTCCATCAGACTGTGCAGTTCTTCCAGCAACTCTAGCTGCTGAACACGCATCGCGACTCTCAGCTCTTTTACCTGCTGCCCAGTCCAATCCTTTTGAAGTATGCCGGACGACCGCATTGACGACACTAGCCGTCTATTTCGGTACGTTTCTCTTTTGATTATGCGTCTAGCTTTTTCAAGACTCGTTTCCAATGTACGCAACCTTTCAAGAAGATATTTTATCGTTTCGTGCCTGTCTTTGTTTAGGTCGATAAAAAGCTCTGAGGCAAATTCCAACGTCTCAACCCTGCTGTTTAAATACTTTATTTCTTCAATCGCGTCTAAAGCTGTATCACAAATGTCATGATCGACATCGTCTAGTTCGGACACCCACTTCAGGCTGTCGAGCAAGGTACTCACTTTTTCTCTCCCTTACGCAGCGGCTTGTATCGTGAGTTGTCGTGCTTGAATTTTGTCACTGCCTCCTCGATAGCGTTCGCATATTTCTGCGCATAGCCCAGCCCTCTAACTCCGATTGTAGAATTGTGCGAGGTAATTTGTTTAAGATTGTCATCATCCATCCACCTCGCAATGTCGGCAATACGAGATGCGGTTCTGTCAAGATCTCTTGCAAATTCCCGCAGCTGGTTTGCAGTTAAGTCCTCGTAGTTGTATCTCGGCATTTGTTACTGCTCCTTTTCCGCTACACCCAATCCCTTCTTTGCCGATTCAATGCACTGCTTGATAATATCGTCCTTCCACCCCCAGGAAGATGTTGCCTTCCTTATTTCCTGTAGTGACTTTTTCATTCGCTCTATTACCTCCACAGCTTCCCTGGCCGTATCGCAAATGTCATGATCAATATCATCTAATTCAGACACCCACTTTAAATTATGTAGTAGCTTACTCATCCTGCCCATTAGCTAGCCTCCAGCTAATAACCCATGTCCAAGTCCTGAGCCTGCTCAGTCATTTCGTCCAACGCCTTCTGGCGTGCCTCGATTTCAATATCTGCGCTGGCTACTCGATAAAACACTTTGTGATGCGTGTTCCAGTGGATTTCGTAGTCTCTAAATGTGTTTGATACCCATCCCGGTCTACGCTTCAATGTGTCAAACTCCATCTGTCGCTCTGTTGTCCAGCTATGTTGCCAGCCCCAGTTTGTGTAGTTGTCATCGAGTAGTTCGGTAAACTGAGCTACCTGCGTCCGCAATCTGTAAAGCTCGTTCTGCTGCTCACAATGCTTCTCCTTGTACTCGTCAAGTTCTCCAGCGTCGATGTTGCTTGATGGCACAAACCAGAATTGGTCGTCGCCCCACTCAATCCACCCTTCGCACTGGTCTGATGTAAACCACTCCAGAGCCCCACCAGCGAACTGGCTTATGCCGTCGTTGGATTGGCTTTCAAGTATTTCCATGACTGCTGCTATGTCTCGCAGTTCACGCCAGTCAAATCGCACCTGTGTCATTCAAGCCCTCCTTCTTATTCACCCAACCCAAGACCCAGACCCAGACCTAGACTTAAATTTTGTCACTCAGCAGGTTACTGACTAACGCAGATCCTTTCTGTCTACGTCGCACACTCTTGCATGCCAGTCAATGCTGCATTTGGGCATGTGCGTCAGTGTTTTTGGCGGATAGTACCCATGATCTAGCAAAAACATTGCTTCAGCCTGAGCAAACGTCATCCGCTTGGAATGCTTTGCTCGAAAGTATTGGTTCTTCCACAGTCGTTCTGTGTCAGGCCGTTGCATTCGTCGCTTCAGCTTGATTGGGTTGCCATTGACGACGACCAAGCTGCCATCACGCTGAATGATTTCTCGGACGTCGCCTTTCGGCGTGTAGCCACACTTGTGGCACCCGCGGCCCCACTCACGAATGTCTCCGCACTTCGGACACGTAATTGCTTCTCGCTGGCATGGACACTTTCGACCGGCCATGACGAGCATGCCGCACTCTTTGCATGGCGACGGAAGAGCAATTTCCCCATCCTGCAAAGCTCGCTCGCGAATCTCTTGCATGATCGTTGGTTTTTTGTCGAACGCCGTTGACCAGTCACGATCAGCAGAAGGGCTTCCGTGCCTGTACCAGTTTCCTCCATGATCCTGAATTACCACATGATCCAAAGAGCTGTGGTTACGCAGTACCCTGCCAACACATTGCACGTAGGAACTCATATTTCCAATGCTTGTGGCGAGAATTAGATGAAAAATCTCTGGGATGTCAACGCCCTCCCTGAAGATGTACCGATTGCTGATGCCAAGCACCGAGCCATTCCGCAGGTCTTTAATTGCCTGCGAGCGTTCTCGCGGGGAGCTGTTGTAGATTCGCCCTTCGCGGTAAACGTCAAAACCGTCGATATGCACCCACGGCAGTCCAGCCGCCTCAAACTGATCGGTGAGCCACTTTGAGTGCGGAACGCCGGGAGCAAAGCAAATCGCTGGCCGATGCTCAGGGTTAATTCTTTGATAGTGGTAAAGGATGTGTCCAAAAATCTCAGGCGTGTACACCCTCTTTTGCTGTCCATCCTTTTGCCACAGTCGATCGATATCCGCTGACTTAAACTCGCCGTTCCTTTGCGGTTTGATGCCCCTGGTATCGAATTCTGGAGCAGAGTAGACGTAACACGGCAAATGAGCCGGAACAGGCTCTGTGGCCCTTAGAACGCTATTCTGGACGATCTGGTGGCATTCGTCGTAAATGTGGCTCAGGGCCACAGGAGTGGCCGTAAAGCCAGCCATAAACGCCCCTGCCTCTTTGTGCTTTGAAAACACACTGACGGCCATCTCAGCCGACTGCTGATGAGCCTCATCAACGATTACTACGTCCGCGGCAAAGATGTGAGCAACTCGATCCTTTTTCTGTCGAGCATTCACCGTTTGCAGCGAGCACAATTGCACGATGGAACCCGAGTTTTCTAGCTCTGCAAACTGCGATGCCTCGACGCCAAAATCAAGTTCTTCCCTACGGCACTGCTGGATAATCTGATCGAGCAGTGTGTTACGACAGGCGTAAAGAACGACTCGCAAATCATGCTCAACGCACCAGTGTATTAACGCCCAAAAAATTGCCGACTTGCCGGATCCGGTCGGCGACGAGCAGACGAGGCTTTTCTTCCCATCTGCTATCGCGCGACAAATTAGGTCTAGCGCTTCCCGTTGGTGAGGCCATGGTTCGACCGTAAAGCAGTCTTCCAGTTTTTCAAGGCGGTAAGTGCTTCGTCCAAGTTTCGCTTGCATATCTCGAATTGCTCCTTCGCTACCTTGCCACTTTCAGCGTTAAATCTGGTCAGTTTCCTGTGCAGATTCTTTACGTCTACGATCGCGTCATCCAAAACTGAGCTGCTTGCTTTTGATTCACTATCTTTTTTTTGTTCGGCTCGCACAGGAATACGCACGCTTTCATACGCTTTTGCGATGCCAATCACTCCTTCGTCCAGATCACGTTTAACTTCTTCGGTCGCTTTGCGATGCACAATTTCTGCTTGCTTAATCGTACTCTCGCTAATTCCAGTATCTTTCGCCAGCTGCCTGCGTTTTGCCTGCTTATTTGCTCCCGGCGTTCTTTCCAAAACCTTACTGCAAAACGATGCAATCTGGCTCTTGCTGTTATGCCCGCGAGCGCGTCGACTGTCGACAATGAATGCCTCGACGGAACCTTTTAAGTCAGTGATCGTTTGCAGGTATGGCTTTATCGGCCACCCAAGCTTTTTTAACGCATGCATCCGATGGCGACCGTCGATGACCTGTCCCTTGTACACCTTGATCGTTTCAATCAATCCTGTTGTCTGAATTGACGCGCAAAGATTTTCAAACTCTTGCTTGCTTAGGTTTGGTGATAGCTTTGCAAGCGGGTGAACTGGTAAAAGCTCTTTGTTGGTCATGATTGCTCCCTGTAAAAAAACGTGCCAGACGCCGCTGCTCATCTCACTTCACCGACGCCTGACACAATCGCGATATTTAGAATGGTACGTCTTCTGTGCTTTCCGCTGTGACGACACCATCTGACGATCCTGCCTCAACTGCATCACCACCATTGACCGAGACGTTGACGCCTCGATTTTTTAACGTGTGATACACGTCCTGCCAGTATCCCAACTTTCGATCGTCAGACAAGTCGTCTGGCTTCTTTTTAGGATACTGCGTAAAGATTTGAATCAGGCTTGGTGTATCCAATTCCCCAATACGCTTTCCTTTTTTCGCTTCAAACTCCATCATGCCGTATGGCGTCCATCCAATAAAGCATTGCTCAGGCCGGTACTGGCCGTTGATGCGGTTCGCATCGCCAAGCTGGTCGCCCAGGTCGCCGCTCAGCTCGACGTTTTGCGGAGTCGCCGCCAGTGCTCGCTCCGCCGGACTTTTAGCGATAGGAGCCTGACTGGCAGGAATCTGATACTTGTCGCCATCGTGTTTGCCGTGGTACACGTCAGCCGCTAGACCGATCGCAACAGCCGACTTTCCAAGTGCATCAGTTTCCGAGCACTTGTACGCATCTTCGCCCTGCCTCGACGAGAACTGCGTACCGCCAGTGGCTTCGAGTGAGTACCTCTTTTCGCCTTCCCACACGTACCAGATCCTGCCGGATACAAATGCAAACTTGTGGCCTTCGGCTTCATCCGACCATCGATTGGTAATGTCGAATCCCCAGCCGATGCCACATGGGCCGAACGCCTCCGTCAGCGTTTTAATTCTCCATTGAGGGTCAATGGATTTTCCGCTCCAGCCGCGGTTAAACGGCTTTGTGGCGTCCTCTGGGCAGGGGCTAAGCTGATCGTACAGTTTTGTGTTAGACATGGTTGCTCCTTTAATCTTGCAACAGGTTAGTGAGTAAACGTGTACTTAGTTTTTGTAGAGTAGTGGCTTCGGCTAGGCAATATGTCAGCAATGACTGCTCGTCATTATTTTCGACAAATCTGGCGACGTCTTTGCCGGTCACCTTTTTGCCATCAATTTCAGCTTTCGCTTCAATGCCAAACAGTGAGCACAAAGCTTCCAATTTAGGTGCATTGTACGATGAGCTGAACCGACCGATGCCGTTCTGCCACACGCTCATCATGTCGATAATCCGATGGCCGAAGCGATTGTTGTGCAGCAGATCCTTTGATCGGAAGCAGCAGTGCAGACGACAGTCGTTGATCAATGACCTAGCCAGCAAAAACGGCAGGTCAAATCCTATAATGTTGTAGCCTGTCAAAATCGAATCGTAAGAGTGGATGTGCTCGTTTATGGCGGACACAAGTCGATCGATCATTTCCTTTTCGGAGTGCCGAGTGTATACGTCGACCCAGCAATAATCACTTGTCGCGTAATTGATCGCAACGACCTGTCCAACCAACGGGTCTAGACCAGCCGTTGCCCGGACCTTCTCGATGTGATCCTGTCGCCGCTTTTCAACAGCTGCGGGATCATACCATTCCGCGCGAACACGCTCCTGAGTTTCCGGCATCCATCGATCCTGAATAGTTGGCTCCTTTTCAGGCAATGGCCGAAGCTTTTCAATGTTCTCCGCGGCAGCTGTGCTTATTGCCGTTTCAATGTCAATCGCGAGATAATTCATTCTGCTGTTTGCTCCTGTTGGTCCTGCTTTTCATTTAACTTGGCAAAGAACTCGTTAACGTCGCTCATGGTCGTATACACACGGCCTCCGATTTTGGATGTCCTGAGCATGATTCCGTCAACGCCTTTCCAGCCCCAGTTGCGAATTGTTCGCTCGCTGAATTTTGTGTTCAGCTGATCGTGGAGAATGTGTGGCAAATCTTTGATGTGGATCAAGTTGTTCATGATGGCTCCTTTACTGGTATAAATAGTGATTCAAACTGTCCTGATTTGCCACAGTCGTGGCAGACCTCAGTCGTGTGAAATGCATTCGCACACACATGGTCTAAGACGATGGTATGTTTTGTCACTTTTTTACAATCGTCGCAATACCTGTCGGCATGTTGTTTTTGTTTTTTATTCGCAATCACGATATCCATCTCCAGGGTATCCGGGCGACTCTTCCGGGTCGTCAAATCGCGGGTCTTCGATCGCACGCCGAGCAAGCTCATTTCGGATTTTTGTGTATGCCGCTTGAATTGCTCGAACGCTCGGTGGATCGGCATACGCCATTGCTGCTTCCAGCATTCCGAGACGCACAGCCAACCTGTTTTCGCTAAGCTTTGTCAGATCCATTTTCCGCTCCTTTTCCGCCGTAATGTTGATCCTTGAGATCGTGGACAATTTCTTCTAATAGCCTCTCAACGACGAGAAGCTTCCTCAGACGCCGCAGGTGACGGACCCATCGGTAAGTTGGCTCTGAATCGCGAATCACCCAGAACCGCTCCTCAGAACCCATCTGTGCGACGACAGAGCCTAGCGACTCGATCTCTCGTCCGATGCTGGCCTCCACCTCATCGAGTTCGTGGTGTTCAATGCGATCGTAGTTCATGTAATGCTCCTTCAAATGGCAGGCCAGCGTTAACTGGCCCGCCGAGTTTCAAATTACTAGTTCAGTGCCTTCACGCGAGTCACGACCGTTTGTGGGCGATCGTTCCATGTTTTGTGCGTTTTGACCTGGGCCCGGACTTTGGTGAATTCGTCGGTGCTCAAATCGCCCAATGCTGAGCTACCCCAAGAGGTGAACCAAATGATGTCGTTACCGTCCCGGTCGCACATGATGACCATGGGCTTGGTGCCGTTAAATCGAAAACGATCTTCCAGCTCGACAATGCGTTTGGTTCGGACCTCGATCTCGACTTTCTCGCCTTCTTCACCCACATGTCGCAGGTGGGAAATCGAGGCCAGTCGACGAGCTTCGGCCTGACGCTCAGATATTTCACGAGCTGAATCGATCAACACGCTCTCAGGCACAAAAACGAGTGCAGCCAATGCAGCCTCTTCCTGTGCTCGGATCGTAGCTACCTTTTCGGCCTTCAGGCGTGCAGTACGTTGGCTGCGAGCCCAGTTGCGAACGCTACGCTCTTCGTGCAGCGAACCGTGGCATTTGAAGCAAATGTCGCAACCCGTCCACGCCCACCAATGTGCATCGCCACCGCAACGTGAACAGGCCACGATGACGTTTTGTCGGTCACGGCTGATTCGAGGATCGTGTTCCTGAAATTCTGCAACTAAAATAGGCGTCAGCTTGTGAGCTGCAATAAAATCTGATTTAGCTTCTTCGGTCAACTTTGAAAAACGCATGGCTATTCTCCGGGCTTTGGAGGGTCGTAGAAAAGGCGAATGTTTCGCCGACACGGGTAATATTGCAGGTATCGGAAAAGGCGTCAACACGAATTGACACCTTTTTCCATTTTTTGACAAAATAGTTATTGAGTAACTATTCGATCAGTCAACGCTTCGACGACATAATCGTACCAACCGTCGCCCTCGCTCCGCTCGATCGTTGTCGCCGCCTCGCAGATTAGCTCGCCGATCAGCTCAGGATAGTATTCCTCTGGGCATTCACGCTCGATAAGCGTGGCCTCCTCGATGATTTGCTCAGCGTAAGCCTCGATTAAATCGGCGGGCAGTTGATTAATTTCGCCAGCTTCGCATGCCGCCTGAAAGCCTGTGCATTGAAAATTGCTAAACATTGTTTGCTCCTTGGTAGATTAAAAATCATCGAGAACGGGTAAGATACTCTAACCATCGGACACCAGTCAACACATCTTTCCATCTTTTTCTACGAAATGCCAAAATGCACAGAGATTTGCAGATTGCGATGAATTCGCCGGACGAGTACGTGATGATCATCGAATATCTTGATGATCGCATGATGCTGAGCCGTCGCTTTATTTCGCCAATACGTTTCATCAGCGAACACAAAATCGAGGCACTTTGTTTGGCTCGTGAGGCACCTCGCCATTTCTGGCTGGCTCGTATTCAGCGGCACAGGCTCGTTCCTGCTCACCTCGTAGAAATGCCGGCTCCAATCGAAGAAATAGCTACCTGATTAAAATCCATAAAAAAACCCCGCCGGGCAAGCTTCCGGCGAGGTATCGGCGTCGGACGTAAAACGCCTAACCAGCGTTAAGGAGCCACAAAACCGCTGGTTTGCTTCGTGCACTGGGAATGGAGCAAATCAGTGCAATTATTGGCGAAGCTATGCGACTATTGTACACGCCAGTCAACCACAGTCAAAGCCTGTCAGCACTGACAAAACCAGTTTGTTGCGTGGAAATTTTATAGTTGTGTCAATGGCGTGCAACAGTTTGCCGGTTATCCGATAACCTAGACAGCTAGTAAAAACCATTGACCTATTGTTTTTGCAATTGCAGAACCGTAGTATTGCCATCTAATACTTGTTGTTTGATCGCGTACGATCTTTGGTGACTTTGATGCTGTTGGCACCTCCAGCGAAAGCAAATGCGAACAGGATAAAAATAAACCCAGCAACAGGGTGCTGAGCACCGACCGAAATGTATTTTTCCCCTAGCGGTTTTTTCCGGGCAACGGGCAGGTAGTGGATCCTGTGTAGCAAGCTACGTCCCGGTCACACTCTGACACAGAAAAAAATGCAGCATAAGGGCTTTTGCCTACGCCGCCGTGTGCGGTAGGGAGCAAAGCGGGTGATTACTCAGGTAAGGAAGATCGTACATTCGGCGTCCCGCCATCTAATTACTAGATGTCAGGGGGGAAGCCTTGCTACGCGCGGAGGAAATGATGGATCGTAGCCCCCGGCAAATAAAAATACTGGGTCGAGCGTGGCACCTCCGATTTGTTAGCGGCGGCGAGTTCCAGATGGAAAAACAGTTAGGCGAATGTGATCACCCATCAGCTCGCAATAAATCAATCCGAATAGCCAACGACATCGACGGCGAACTTTTGATGGATACAGTCATTCACGAGATGACGCACGCGGCATTTCCAATGATTGGTGAAGACTGGGTTGAGCAATTTGCCACAGACGTGGCACGAGTAGTAACAAGTCTTGGGTATGCAAGGATGGAAGATGACAAAGAAAAAGCGGAGCATTCTAGCTCAGGCACAGGAACTGTCGACGCCAAAACGCAAGACGTGGTTTGATGCGTTGCCGCCTAACGTGCAGCAAGAGTTAATGGATTTGAAAAAAGAGTATCAGTCAGGAAACCTCCGCGTAACAGCGTCCCTGATACACCAGCGAGTAGTCAATGTCGAACATCCCGACATGGTTTCGAGAGCTACTTTCGTTCGTTGGATTAAGGACGCCTAAATGCCAAGGAAGACTATGACTGAAAAGGCGAGTGAAGTCGATGAAGATGTCATCTCGTTAGTGCGAAAGAACAAACGACTGGCTCTAGACCTGAAAGCAGCAAAGGCACGCAACCAGAGTTTGCTCGAACAACTAGAAGCAGCAGAGGCGAAAGCTGAGGTGTTTGAGAGCCTCTCTGAGTGTGAGGTCCGCTACGATCAGTTCAAGCGGTTACCGGCTAACCTTGGAGGAGACACTAGTGCCATACTTGTTTTAACGGACTGGCACATTGAAGAGCGAGTCGACCGAAAAACAACGAACGGGCTCAATAGGTACACGCCAACGATCGCGAAACAGCGAGCTGAAAAAGCGGCAAACAAGTTCGTTGACCTTGTCGAAAAGTGGCGTAAGTTTGCGACGATTGATCACGTCGTTATTGGCGTCCTCGGAGACATAATTACTGGCTACATTCACGATGAGCTGCAACAAACAAACTATCTATCGCCTACCGAGGCGTGCGTGTTAGCCAGGGACATTTTGTGCAACGTCATTAGGTTCATTCAGCAAAAGTTAAAGTTGCCTGTCGACGTAGTGACGTGCAACGGAAACCACGGTCGCACAACCCGAAAGATGCAGCACAAAAACAGTTACAAAAACAGCTGGGAGTGGTTGCTGTATCAGACGATTGTGTCAGAGTTTCGCGACGACAAAAACATTACGTTTCACATCGGCGAGGGTTACCACAATCAGTTAGTCATCAAATCGCACAAGGTCAGGTTTCATCACGGCGACTCGATCAAGTACAACGGTGGCGTCGGTGGGATAACCATTCCCGTCAACAAAAGCATTGCCGCGTGGAACAAGAAGAATCCGGCTGACCTAGATGTATTCGGTCACTTTCACACGTTTTGCGATCATTGGTCTTGGGTGTCTTGCGGATGTCTAATTGGCTATTCAGAATATGCATTAGCGATCAAAGCGGAATATCAGCCAGCAACGCAAACGATGATCTTGTTATCTAAAGCCCATGGCAAAGTGCTGGCGTTGCCAATTTTTGTAGAGTGATCATGTCCTACAGCGAGTATGAATTGTTTGGAGTAGAAACTTCAAGGACGGAGCGTGAGTTGAAAACGTTTTCTTACAACAAACTTGAAGGTGATGGACCTAAGTTTGTCGTCAAAGGACTGTTCACCGAGGACAGCCAGGGGGAGCATACATGGATACGGCTGCATGATGTAGACGTTAGCATTGAGCAAATGCAACTGCGGGGCATCATGACCAAGTATTTTCCCATGTATAGTCAGCTGCCGTTTAGCAAGTTGGAAGATATCATAGATTTTTTGTACGAGCAGCTAAAGAAAGCGCTGGGGCTAGGAGTGCCGACAGCAGCATTGGAATTCGAAGAAGCGCAGTTGGAACATTTAAGGAGCCTAAAGCGTGACGCAAGATACATCAAAAACGACACGCAGAAACAAGGCGAACCACACAGCGAGATCAATCGACAGGCTAGCTAAAAACGGATACATAGCAGAAAACGTTGAAAAAGATATAAGGCTCGGAGGACCGCTGACACGTAAGCGTGATCTATTCAATTTTGCGGATCTAATAGCGTTCAATGGCACAGAGGTGTTGTTAATACAGGTCTGCGCAAAATCATCGATAGCCGCACGTCGAGCAAAAATATATGCAAACGAAACTGCTGATAAGTGGGCATCGTCGAGCCATCGACGAATACTCATATGGGGGTGGCATCAAGACAAAAAGGGTGGCCGATGGCAGCTTACAGAAGAGATCATCGACCCGATGCTGTTCCCGGTGCGGATCGATGACGAAAGTTGAACGTCGACATCGTCGATTGCAAAACATTGGGTTCGCGGCCATGGAAAGTGTCGTTATTGCAAACGGCAGCACGGTGGTGGCCTATGCGGAATCAAGACTCAAATTGTATGGCGAATGGAACGATATAAATTATGCGTTCATAGAATTGTTTTGCCACATCTACAACGAGCATAGAAAGCACGGGACAGATGGCTATTATCGATCGGCAAGATATTTAGTAAAGTTGTTTGCATCAGTAGGATCAAAGGCAGATAAAGAGTTTTATCAGTTTCTGGAGGAGTCGCGGCTCGAAGCGAATCAGCATTACAGAATCTATTTAGCAATACGTAACAACCAGACTGACCTCGCCAAAATTACTTGATTAGCCAATGTTCAATGGTTTAATTACTACAGCTTTTGCAGGGTTGCAGAGGCGATTTTCCCCCCTAGCGGAGTTTACAGATGCACGTCGCTACTAAGTTGTTTCAAAACGTTAAGGTTATGCAATTGGAATTGGAGTGGATGGAGAAAAATCGAGAGGATTACACGGCTCCTTTTTGGAATGCGTTTAAAAGCTTTGAAGAGACATGGGGTTTGTCGAAGAAAAGTTTGAGCAAAGCTTTTCATCTGAACAGTCTCGATCACACGGTATCGCGTGCATCTATCAACGCTGAAGTCTACGACCGAGAAAGTGCCATGGGATATCGAAATACGCCACCTGAAGAGTTTGGTGACGCTATTGGGAAAATTATTAGCACCGTAATGAATTGGCCTAAAGCACATCAAAACGAAACAATGCTTGAACCTGTTGCAGCAATGCATGCTCGTGGTGTTCAGCACGCAGATATCGCTAGAGCCTATGGATGGGTGAACGAATATGGGTATCCACAAAGCAATATGGTAATTGAAGAAATTGTCGAGCCCGGCAAGCACACAAAAGGGTATGTGCATCCAAAGGAGAAACAACGCAGAGAGTTGCGAGCTGACATTGAGAACTGGCTCAACGAGGATGCGGAGTTGCTATCTCAGGATCCAGATGTTCATGCATTGCAACCAGCTACGGTTGACGCAGGAGTGTCAACGTTAACGGAGGCATTCGAGTCTGGTAAGACGGCAGAAGAGGCGGCTGCTCTGCTGGGCATCGATGAAGGTCAAGCCGAAGAATTTTATGATGAGATGAAAAAAGTATTGGTTGAGGTTGAGCGTTATGAACAAGATCCCGACTGGTCAGCTAACATGTCAGACGCTGACATAAAGCAACTAGCCAAAAATTATGGGATTGCGATCGGAAACAAAAAAAGGCAAACCTTGATTGCTCAGATCGGTGACGCGATGGCGATGGAGGCGTGAAATGAGTAATGAAAAAGATTCGATTTCGTTGGACGATCTTAAACTCTTTGACAAAAAACTGTATGACAAAATTGTTGCGGCACGACGACACGCGGTGTTTAACATCGAAGCAGAACAGTCAACGGATTTTTTTTGTTCGACTGAAAATACGCATCATCAAAATTTGCAAGTCGGTGATACGATTAATTTTAGTCAGTCGATGTTCAGCTGGGTCGGTGAGGTCAGGGCAATATCAGCTGATGGATGTTTGATTAGATACGATGGAGAATTAATCTATGCACGTTTTGCGAGGCCAGTGTCTAATCTGACAGCGGAGGAACAGGATGAGTGGCATTAGTAAGCAAAAGCTGGCTGACATTCAAACGAAGGCAAAAGAAGATTTGCTTAAGGCAATGCGGAAAACGGGCAGCTTGAAAGCGGCTTGTGAAGCGTTGGATATGCACCCTGAACGTATCTACCGATGGCGAAATCAAGACCCGGCGTTTAACAGGGAAATAGAATCGCTTCACGAGGCCATCATCGATCAGATAGAGGACGTTGGCATTCAAAAGGCGTTGGACGGTGATACAGGCATGATTCGATTCTATTTACAACAGCGTCGAAAAGAGCGGTACGGGAAAACCGACATCGTCGTCACGCATGATCAAACGACAGAAATCGACAAAGTCGAAATTGGACAGCGTGAGCCGAGCGAAGTCGTGGAGGAGCAGCGTAACAAATTAATTGAACGGCTTAAGGAGTTGCCGAATGGATCAGCTTTTTTGGAGGCGTTGCAACAAGCATCACCTAACTGAACTGGCCGAGCGTTGGGGAGCGGAGGCTGTTCCAAAAGGAAGCTTTATGATGCTGCGTTGGAACAGTTCAGCAAAAGGAAAGCAGAACGAAAAGGCGAGCCGAAAATATTCACAACAGCATTTCGATGAAATACGCGAGGAGTACGTCCGTCATCAGCGGTGCGTTGAGTTGATAAATATTCTCGGGGCATACAACATCGGATTGCAGTGCTCAGATCGTGACGGCGAAGAAACGCCTTTGTGCAACATTGTGGATGAGGATGTGGTGGTCGAAGCGTTCTGCTATGACCTGCGTATGCATGACATTGAAAACGTTGAGATGATCATGTCGATCGATGCAATGCAGGAAGATTTTCGAAATGCCGTTCAATGCAAGGCGTTGCTAAACCCCGGCTTCTTTGCAGATGTAGAGGACATTCTATGCTGACCGCGGAGGAGGAAATTGAACGGTTTATAAAAACGTACGTGGACCGGCTGTATTTCGGTTTCTCTCCTCGCCCGGATCAGCCTGACAGGTTCGATGAGCAGACGAGCTTTATCAAAAGCAAGCACCCCGGAATCACCCTGCTGCTCGGCGGTAACGGCGCAGGAACGACGACGTGTGCGTTAATGAAGTCGATCAGATTTATGATCGCAGAGCAGCCGGCTCCGCGGCCCGGAACGCCATTCTGGTTTATTTCAGAGGGTTATCCGATGGTCATGTCCACATGCTGGGCAGAGAAGATGTGTGCTCGTGGCCTGTTGCCGGGGGAGATGGTTCAATGGGATAAAATCAGCTGGTACAAGCCGCGGCAAAACTGGCCGTTCGCTGTTCCCCTAAAGCCCACAGACGGCAGCGAAAACTACTGGACGATGCATTTTATGAGCTACGATCAGGGCCGTGCAAAAATGCAGGCACAGTCGATTGGTGGCTTTTGTTTCGTCGAACAGTGTCCATGGGAACTGATCGAAGAAGTGTACCGTGGTTGTCGAGATTATGATTTTGTCGGCAACAAGATCGCAGAGTTCACTCCAATCGATCCGGTGCTCAGTGCGCCACTGGAGGAAATGTTGCAGGAAGACAGGTTCCCGGCTGACTGGGGAATTTATCGGTGCAACACTACGTGTGCGATGGAGGCCGGCCACGTCAGCAAGCAGTGGTATAACGACTTCTTTGGCATGATCTCCGACGACATGCGCGAGGTACGGACGACCGGAGCGTTTGCGTCTTACGAGGGGCTCATTTACCCGAGGTTTCAGCCGAAGATCCACGTCCTGCCTGACGAGGAGGTGCAAGAGAGAATACGCGGCAACCTAATCCATAAACGTGCTATTGACTGGGGTAGTGGCCCAGAAAACGCGATGGTGATGATTTGGGCGGCGAAGGATGCCATAGGAACTTGGTATGTGTACGATGAGTATTACTCGACTGACCAAGGCATGACCTACACCGATCATTTCAATGCGATGTACGATCAGCATCCGTGGCCCGAAGATACGTGGTATCGGCAGACGTACGCCGACCCATCCGATCCCGGCAACCTGCGGCAGGCGAACAACTTCCTCAGCAACGACGGACAGCACGCGAGAACGCTTCGTGTGACGCCAGCGTTAAATTCTGTGCTAGAAGGCATCGAGGCCGTTAGAAACGCAATGAAGACCGTTCATGGCGAGCCTCGGTTGTTTATCAGCAAACGATGCAAAAACCTGATCAGGCAATTGCAAATTTACAGGTGGGAAAAGTCAGGCATGACCGGCATGAACCCCAAAGACGCAAGGCCGGTGCCGCTAAAGCGTGATGATCACACATGTGACAGTTTACGATATTTGATATTCTCTGATCTCGTTGGTGCGAGAAGCGGAGGAATCTCAGGAAGTCGTATTGAACCAAAAAACCTTCCCCGCTATCTTCGCAAAAAGTCGACCGATTCTTAATTCATGCATGGAAGGAGCAGCATGTCTATTTTTTTGCCAGAGATTAAAGCCGTCGCCGATGAGATCATGCCTTTGCGAGCAAGGGCCATGACCAGTCGCCAAATCGAAACAGCCACATGGAAAATTTGGGGCATCAGTCGCGAAAACAAAAATTCGCTGAACTCGGAAAAGTTCTGCAACCTGATTCGTGATGTTCTCGTCGGGTCAGTCAGTGATGTCCAAAAGCAGCTCGAAGATCGTGTTAAGGAAAATGAAAACGACAAGGCAAAGCTGCGTGATACGCGGAAGCAGGTCACTGGTTTGAAGAAGGAGATTTCGGAACTGCAACAGCAAATTCAACGATTCGAGGCTGGTGCGAAGCGGCACGAGGAAACCAAGCGCGAAATGAAAAACAAAATTAGAAGTTTGCAAAGCAAGCTGGAAGCAAAAGGCAAGTAATGTTTTTCAACGATGAAAAAACAGTATGTGAATTTTTTGGAATAATAGCGGCAGACTACGGTGGATTTTTTCAATTGAAAACTGCCGATAAGGACAAGCTTTTGTTCAAGTACGTGGTCCCGAACGTCCGATCCTACGAGTTAGTCGCGCCGCGTTCGGAATTAAAAGGAGCCGCACGCGAGCTTTGTGCGATACTGATGCGCGAGGTTTTTGGGCTCGAAGAGTCCATTCAACTTTGCAGAGATGGTCTTTTGGAGCAGCAATGGGAGGACTTGGATGATGAAGAATGTTGACGAAATTCCTCAGTGGCAGGTTTGGCTGATGATCTTGACGTTTTCAATTTTAGGAACGGCAGCATCAGCGTTACTTGCAAGTTTGGTGTAATTGTTTAGGGAAGAGTATGAGTTCAAATGAGCAAACGGTCTGCGCATTGTGCGATGGACATCTCAGCAAAGATGATATTGCGGGTGAGCACGGCGCGTGTCATGCGTGTCGCACTGCCAATACCAAACCTACGCTGGCGAGGGTGTCCTTGCTTATTAAATTACGGGATGATTTATCGAAAGTGCCTAAGTGGGAAGTCGTTCGCGATATAGCTGGTAACACGTATGGGCATCAGTTGAGCGATAAAGAATTGCTCGACCGAGTTTTAGGCTTCATGCAAGTGCGGACTGGAAAGACGACGCAAGCGATATTGGTGATGCCGATGGAGGAAATTGAAACGGCATTAAAAAACAGGTCAAGCGAGACGACATCAGTGCCGGTAAGTTACAATCAATTGATCGGAAAACGTTCGTGTTTGAATTAAAAATCGCATAACTTTTGAAACTTCCAGCCTCCCTCGGGAGGCTTTTTTTATGCAAAAACCCAAGCAAAAACTTGCCTTCAGGAAAAATATGGAAAAAGTTCTCAAGTCCTATTGCAGGTTAGTCGATAACCAGTCATACTTCTGCCTCAGTTAGTCAATTCACTCAAGGAGCAAACAAATGAATCGCACAGAGACGACTACCACCACCACCAAAACCATCTCAATTTTCATGGAGCGTTCGACGGGCAAACTTATCGATCCACGGTCGCCAGATTTTGTGCTAAGTCCCTGGGAGGTGGTTGAAGGCGCTGAGACATGGGAGGACGTATTCGCATCGCCGCAGGAAATCGACTACATCGATGGATATTCTGCGATCGAAATCGAATCAATCGAAAATCACAGCGCTATTGGCCGCAGGGTGGTGATGGAATCGTGGAACGGACCAGACATCACCGGAATCGTGAATTTTGTTTTCCTGAATGCCAATGGCGAGGAGTGCTGGATCGTTGGGTATCGCTGGGTCTTAGCTTCCAGCCTTCTTTGGTACGAACGAGACTGAGACCCCCCCAGAGGGATTCTGGTGCGGAGATGAGCTGCGAGCCAAGTTTCGACTGCTAATCGCTAGACAATGATAGGTTGAAAGGAGCAAACCATGAGATTGCAAGATCAATTTCTCGAAGAGTTTGAGGAGATCCAGTCGAACACTGACTGGTCGGATCACGACGTTCTGGAAGAGATGCTGGATCGCACCGGTTACAGCCGCGGTCTAGCCCAGTACATCCTCCGCCTGACGATCCGAGCTGGATGGTGGAGAGAGGTGTCCTTCGACGACAGGAGGCATTCTGTGAGCCTCGGGGGCGAACCATGGATCAGAGTCGATGGTGCGTATTACGAGCACTGCGAGCCGTCAGAGGAGTTTATGCTCGCGGATTACTTTTAGGAGCAAGCTATGTTGCACGCAGAGAAAATCGCAAAGCAAAATTTCATGACTTTGTATCGTGCCGAGATGGGCTTTTCGTGGCCGGAAGGTCACCCAATACCATCCGGCACAGCGTTCGCGGACGAGACGAACGAATTTATCTACGTGATCCGTCAGTGCAAGACGCCGGAGGGCAAGCCAAATGGTTTCTGGCGGATTGATGTGACCGATTACGAAACGAGCATGTTTTGCCAGATGGGTGCGTTTTAGGAGCAGGCAATGAATTGTTACATTTGCAACCGGGTGCTGCATGCGAAGGGTTACGAAATGGATCATTTCCCTCTCCCGCAGGAGTGCGGTGGAACAAAGACGCATCCATGCTGCTTGTCCTGCCACAACGAAAAGGACAGGCTGGGAATGGAAAGCCTAGATGCAGCGTTTGTGTTTGGAGCCTTGGCTGGGCTGTGGGGAAAGGCGACGGTGGAAGAGCGGCTAGTCCTTGCCAGAATGGTCAGCCGATATGCAGTGGCTTCGAAGCACATTCAAGATTGTTGATTCAACGATTTTCAAAGGAGCAACGCGATGAGAATTATGAAACGTGGGGATACGACGCTGAAGGTGGCCGAGCACATCATGCTCAAAAACTTCTGGGAATACTACATCGAGGAGCCCGACGAGGACGGCATAGCGTACGCCTACGTGATGGGCGATTACGATGAGCTGGGTTGGGTGTCCTTGAAGGAGATCGAGCCGCACATTGCTCTGCGGACGCGAGACTTCAACGAGGTCATGCCGGCGGCAGGCTGGCAGTGGGTTTAAATAAGATGAGCCTCCTTCGGGAGGCTTTTTTTGTTGCTGTTCGGCATCAAAGCCAAATAAGAAAAAAATGGAAAAAAGTGTCAAGGAAGCCTTGCAGGTTATTCGATAACCTGTCATATTGATTGCTCAGTTAAGCAATTCACTTTTAAGGAGCCCAGACATGGCAGACAGGCCGAAACGACTCGAAGTTGTCCACGATTACATCAGGGAGATCGGAACGAAGAATCACCCGACTTTGGTGCAGCATGTCGTAATCTGGAAAACTGACAGGCCAACCAGAATCGGTTGTAAGTCTATTGACAAAACCTACAGCCTCGACGGCAAGCTTTGGTTCCGAACCGCAAAAGAGGCAAAAGCTTCTAGCAAATAAAAAGGAGATTAGACCATGACCTACCAATTACGATCCACCGACAAGCTTGGCATTCACTGCGAGGACAACCCGCACTTGAAGGCTCTCGTTCTTAGCCTGTTCGAGCTGTACGATTTGTCTGGCCCGATCACGCTTGAGGATTTCGATGGGGAGGTTAAGCGGCGATATCCGCTCGCCGAGCCCCGCGATCTGGAGTACGCGAAATTCCAAGTCGCAGTCAATCGTGAATTCTGCGATTTTTAGTGGCACCTGCATCGGGCTCTTCGGAGCCCCTCGTTGGTTTCATTCAGTTTAGTTTTAAGGAGCAACAAATGTACGTTTCCGATCTCCAAGAAATCTCTCACCGCTTCCGCACGCTGATTGAGAATGACTTCGACATCCAGTTGCAGTGCGACATCGGCGAAGGGACAGCGTTCCCGATCGACAACGATTTGGAGTACGTGGTCGTCCGCCTGTACGATGAGGTCGAAGAGGAGCTGCTCGCGGAGCCTCAGCTGCCCGGTCACCCGCCATTGCTGACGCCCCCGCCTCAGGTTCGGAGGGTAGCCACCGATCGTTACAGGATCGATTTCTGCTGGATCAACGGGGATGCAATCGACTGCGGAGTGTAGTCACCTTCCATTTATTTTGAGGAGCAAAGCAATGACCTACCGACAGATTTTTGACCGCCTCGATACCTGGGAACCACTTGCGAAGAAGCACGACGAAGCCGGGCGTCACATGGACGCGGCAAGGGTCAGAGCTAACGTCGAGGAGGCCAAGTCGACGATCATGTCGTACTGTCCGATTTACGATCTCGATCAAGAGGTCGACGTGCGACGGCTGGCTAGAATGATCTACAACCTGACAGCAAAGTAACGAAAGACGGCAACCAGAATCGGCAACTTGCATCGCATGAAACAAGCCGCAGGGCTTTGCATTGTGCGGCTGAGAAATGTCGAGTTTTTTGAGATGCGGCAACCTAACGGCAACCAGTTGCCGGCCTAATTGTTGTCAGGTTGCCTGTCACCCTCATACTGTTGACCACGCTGCCGGTGTTGTTCCCGTCGACGGCCAATCTCATTGTCCTTTTGTCCCTTCGGCCTCCTCCGGGAGGCTTTTTTATTTACGAAAAAAATGGAAAAACGCTACAGAAGGCGTTGAAGGTTATTCGATAACTAGTCATACTGCTCGCTCGATTGATCGCCTACTAAGGAGCCCAGACATGACCGTTGCTACCAAAAGCCCAGTCCGTATCGCTGTTGAGCCTCTCAAAGCCGAAGCCATTGCAAAGGCTGAAGCGTCTGCGCGTGAGCAAATCGCTGCGTTGACCGCTGAGCTAGAGGCCGGCGGATGGGATCTTAACGTGGTTGCACCTTTGCCGCCCAGGCCGCCTGTTGGTATGAACGCAAACAGTGGCGAGTTCATGATGATGCGGATGGAGCGGCTTCGTGCAGAGCAGGAGCGGGAGAGGTTTTCCGGCTTGTTCATTCCGCCCGGCGGCACTGAGCCGCTTCGAGGTCAGCCATACATTGTTAAACCCTACGAGTGGGGGCAAGAGAGGTACATTCGAGAATGCAAGGAAGCAGCTGACGCTGCGTACGAAAAGTACATTTGCAAGCTGGAGAAGAAGTGCGGCGAAGTTGTCTCCGCCGAGCTTGAGGGGAATCACCTTTGGGGCTACTCTCATCTGACGGTCGTCGACGCTGACGGCAATGAGACCGTTTACCGGACGCAAACGATCTGGAACATGAGCCGTTACGGCAAGATGTTTAACCAGTACCCGACACGCAAAGTCAAGTCCAAGTGACCAGCGACCTGACTACAAGCCTCCTTCGGGAGGCTTTTTTATGCGCAGTTAGTGAATGACAAAATCAGAAACCATGTGACAATCCTTGCAGGAGGACACACATGGCCGATTTACCTCAATTGCTGCTAGAAGCGTACAGATTAGCCCAGCAGAAGAACGTAAGCACTCCGAGCTATCAAATACTTGGAAGGCAGTTCGGGCCGTCAGGAGCCCTCTTAGGGGCTCTCATGGACATATTCCGCGTTGGCGGCTCAACGCAGGCAGACGATGTCCGTCGCGCGTCTAAGGTAATGCGGGATGCCGGCTTTTCGCTCAGTCCCGGTCAGGTCAAGAGCGTCAAACTTGCGGAGCCATGGCAAGCGATCGATCCGGTCGGACGAGGTGGCAGGTTTAATGTCGATGTCGTACCGGGTGTCAGAGAGATCCAGAGCCCGCCTATCGAGCAAACGCTCTCGGATATTATATCAGACCCGTCACCATTTCCATCGCGTACACAGCCGCCTGAAGGGGCTTACGACATACCTCACCGCAAGAGCACAGGGCTCGTCAAGCGAGTGACGCCCGTAGCAACTCCGGGGGAAAGACGACAGGCAGGGATCGTTTACCGAGAACCCGTGGACCCCGCCTACAACGAATACATATTAGGTGGCATGATGCCACCGAAACAGGGCGAAGTCGATATCTTTGAGCAGGAGATTATGACGCCCGAATCGAGCAACGTCTTCTCATTTACTTACGATGAAAAACGTGGAATTTTGTACATCACTTTTCGAGCGCCGGGAGACATCGTAAAGAAGTCAAAATCACAATCTGTGTGTACTGGCCGCGAATACACGATGGGCCATCGAGCGTTCGCAAGAGGACCGATGTACGCTTACGGATCAGCAGCCAAGCCTGTGCCGAAATCAGTCTTTGACGCAATGCAGTCGGCATCATCAAAAGGCAAGTTTGTGTGGGAGCGATTTAAAGTCTGTGGGAGCTTGTGGCAGCATCAGTATCCAGTCTCATTGGTGAGCCCCAGCATGGAAGGTATTCTTTATGTGCCAAGAAAAGTTACACGACGCGGCTTCCGAGTGAGAGCTGTGCCGATGGTGGGCAGAGGCAAGCGACCGTATTTACTCAGTAACCTACCCGAGGCTTTAAAATGACCGGCGTTGAGCAATTCCATGTAAGCAAGAGTTTGCATTGGTATGCGTTTAAAGCCGCTGTAGACGACATTGTCGATCAAGGAGTAATACCTGAAGAAGACAAAGACATGATTTGTTCTCAAGCAGGAGACTACCGAAAGATCACAAGCGACCAAGGCGAAACGTGTGGTGTTTACATTGCCATCGATAACGATGTCACGCTCAGCCTTATAATGTCGGCATGTAAGGACAAGTACCGCAGCAAGTTATGGCCTGTAATAGCTAATAAAATAAGACTTACTGCACAAAGCAGGAAGCTCGTTGCAATGGTGACAACCTACGAAGACGATGATGAAGCAATAAACGTTCTATCGGAATTGCGGTTTCAGGCAGTGGCAAGACGAGTTGATACGTATGAAGGCAAAAGCGGTAAGGCTTGCGATCATATCATTACGTGGTTTTGGGATGAGTGTATGCACGGGCTGTAGTGATTTGTAATTGCCGAACTGGGAACTCGTAGTATAAAACAGGCAATTCTTTCCTCTTATTGCCTAACCGAGATTCAGTCATGGCATCAGACGTTCTGGAATATCGTGGTTTTCGACGCGGTGGTCACACATATCAGCTGAAGGATTCTATTCCGCTCAAGTACGCAGCTGAGTTTCAAAACAAACGCAAAGACCCTGCATTCTTTAATCCCGAGCTACCACGAAACGCAGGTCGTCCCGCGGTTCCGCATACGATGATGTTTAGCGGCCTGCTCAATACACTGAGCCGGTCACTGCGTAACCCGGACGAAGCAATGCGGCATTCGAAAGAGAATGCTGCGATGATGCGGCGTGACCCGATGGTCATGGGTCCGCTGTTCCAAAGGCAGATGGCTGTCGCCCTTTTGCCGTGGGAGGTAGTGCCAGAAGACGAAAAGGATCAGGCACAGCAGAAAGTCGCAGCGGAGCTGACCGAACTGATCAAGCGGATCCCACGATTCACCGAATACTGCCGGTCACTATTGGAAGCAGTCTGGTTTGGTCGCTACGGCGTCCAAAACATGTGGGGCAACAGGCACACGGTCGATGGCAAGCGGCAGTTTATCAAGCGATGGCAACCCGTGCATGGCGACAAGTTCGTGTTCCGCATGGAGGACGGCCATTACCGATACGATCCTGATCAGTTCGGTGTCAAGGTCCACGTTGCAGCAGGCCAGTCAGACTTTTTCGCTGGCGATCATCACATCGAGTGGACGCCTGACGGAGCAGCTATCTTCCTTGGCGGCTGGGAACGTAGCCTGTTCACGTTGCACAAGCACTTCGTAATGGACGGTGAGTTTGAGGACGTTTACTCCGCGGGCCAGATTCACGGCGTCGGCCTGCGTCACTTCCTTTACTGGACTTGGCTGCAAAAGCAGGAGGCGTTGGCTCAGCTAGCTGAAGTAGTCGAGCGTACGGCCATGGGCTTTACGATCTATTACTATCCGGCAGGCAATCAGCAGGCAGAGGGAGAAGTCACGAGGATCGCTGAAGAGCAGGCAAACAAGAATCAGATCATTCTGCCGTTCGATCCCAGCATGCCTGACAGCTATCGCATCGAGCAGATCCCACCGAACACTGGCGGCATCGGCACGTTGCAGAACCTGATCGACAATTACTTCGGTAACTGGGTCATCCGGTTCATTCTTGGTCAGACGTTGTCGATGCGGTCTGAAGCAACCGGCCTCGGAAGCGGCGTAGCCGATCTGCATCGTGATTCGTTCCTTCAGGTCATCACCTACGATGCGATGAACCTTGAAGAGACATTGACTAACCAAGTCGTCAACCAGTTGCTTGCGTTCAATTTTCCAAAGTTCCGCGAACACAACTTTCAGTTCAAGTTCAAGGTTCAGGATCCGAAGGTTGAAGAGATCCTCTCTGGCTATAGGCAAGCATGGGAGATGGGCCTGAAGCTAAAGGCTACCGACGTTATGCAAGCCATCGGTGCAGAGATGCCCGACGACGACGAAATCAGCATTCAAAACCCGGCCTACGCTCAGGCTATGATGGAGATCGAAGGTGCTCAGCAGGGTCAGGACCAGCAGCCGCAGCAGCCAGAGATTCAGCAGCCTACGAGCCCAGAGGAAGAGGCACAGGCATTGATGGATCAGTACGGTCCTGTGTTGCAAATGCAGCGTCCCGGTCGGTCGTCACATTATGCAATGGGAGTCATCGGAGACGATGACCGCATGGATGACGTGAATCGAAATAAGTCGATGGTGCAGTACGAAATTCAGGAAGACGGCGACCGACTCCATTTCAAGGCACCTGAGCACTCAGCGTACGTCGATCGAGACGGCAACGTTGAGATGACCCGCGGCGATTACATGGGCTTTGATATGGGTGGCCTGCAAGCCTACGCGGCGAAAGTGTACGAGGCTCAGGTAGAGGGCGGCGTCCCCGTCAGCCAAGAGATGACTTTGTCGTCAGTTATGCGTAAAGCAGCGAAGCATTACGCAAAAGAACCGTTTGTACAGGGAAGTGCCGAAGCGGAGCCCGGTCAGAAGCCATTGCCATGGGCTGACACGCAGGGACCAGCTCTTACTTTAGGAGCCGAGAGACAGGAAAGAAAAACGGTTCCAGTATCTAAAATTAAGTTCACGCCAGAAGAAGATCAGCTTTTTGACAGTTTGCAAGGACACAAAAACTTTAAGAAAGCTTTCACGAAAAAGGCTGATAAGAATCCCGACCTGACACCGGATCAGTTCGTCGATTTTACAAAAGACGAAGTAAGAAGAATTAAAGCACGCTTTCCAGAAAGCCAAGGTTTTATTTCTCCAGACAGTTACAACTTTACGGGTTTCGACAGCAACGGTGAATTAACGTGGACGGGACGCGATTATGATTTTGCCAGAAAGAAAACTGGAGAAAATTACGGGCCATCTGACAAAGGGACAAAAGAATATAAGTCGCACGCTAAAAAACTCGCGACAAGAGTAACGAAAGAGGTAGCAAACGTTTTCAATCGTGCTCAGGGTGGCGATAAAGCTGCGCAGAAGATTGTTACAGAGGCAAGATGGTATCAGAGCATGCGTAGAAAGCTTCGCTCAGAGTTCGGCGGCTTTGGCGATTTGTTCGCTGATTACTTGGCGGCTAGTAGTGCGAAAACAGCGGTTCCATTGAATTGGCGCTATGCTTCTGAGATGTTACGCGATACGTTCAATGGAGAGCACGACGATAAGTTGCCTGTATGGGAGAAGTGGCGTGATGATCTCGATGCTGCTGCAAAAGAAATGTTTGAGATTGGAGACAAGTACGTCGAAGAGAAGAGGCAGCAAGCAAAGGACAAAGGCAAGCTCGACAAGTTTACTGAGCCGGTAATCGACACGATCAAGCAAAACAGTCCAGAGTTTAGACAGGCAGCAAAGAAAGTCGAAGACTTGCGTGCGCAAGCAAAAGAGCTTATGCCGGTTCGTACGGAATGGGATCCCAAAAAGAAAGAGTTCAAAAAATACGGTTCAAACGGCGATGCAATTCTTTATGCAATCACAAACACATGGAGAGACTGGACGAAGCGAGGCAGGAAAACGGCATCGCCGAAAACTATCAACTTCGCAGGCAACCTCATTGGTTTGACCGACGCGGCCACGATCGATGTGTGGGCGGCACGGCACCTTCACCGCATGAACGCCGGGAAGAAAAAAGACAGTTTGATTCCGCCGCATCTAGAACAAGGCGTTGCGGGAGAGATGTTGCCCGGTGGCGAAACAGTTGGTCAGTTTGGGTTCGGACAGGACGTATTCGCTGAAGCAGTTGATAAGATCAAAGCACATCCAGAGCTAAGCGAGTACGCAGAATTTTCGAACATGACGCCTGCGGATCTGCAAGCACTTGTATGGTTCCTTGAAAAGGAATATTGGACTCGAAACAACCTGACCAAAGGCTGGGGCGAAGGCGGATCGTTTGAGGCAATGGCAAACCTAGAAGGTATTGCTGATCAGGGCGAAGTAAGACAGATAGAGTCGACACTGAATAAGACGACGCTTGATCCTAAAGACTTGCCGGATATCTACGACCGCGTCACACAAAAGTCGTTGATAGATGAAGCAAAGCAGTTAAGACGGCAGATAAACAAAACGCCCAAGGGTGATGCAAAAGAAAAGCTGAAGAAGCAATACACAGGTCTGATTGCAGAGGCATTAGTCGATGCAAAGGTTAATGCTGCGAATCAACTATCAGACATGAAGCGTACTGTTGATCGATTCGTGTCATCTGTGTCAGAGGACAGCAGTGCTCAGGCAAAGCTTATCGATGCGGCCTACAAAGATGCTGGCATCAATGACGTTCGAGCAATGCGTGCATTCACGACAGCAACGCCGGGCGAAAATCCGACTCATGATGTCGACTTCGAGCTTGTCGCTCGTGAGGGTTACAATCCTCTGAATATCCGTAATACGATCATGCAATTGGCGGACGATAACGACCAAGACTCGGCCTATCTTGCACGCCGCGTTCGTGAGGAGGAAGAAGCTGATCCGCTGTTCCACCGGCCCGGCATCGAAATTTACTTCCGCAACACTGAACTCGCGCAGGAGGCATTCCGTAGGATTCAGGAACTAACCGAAGAATCAGAATCTTACCTGCCTCAGTTTAATGTTGTTGTAGATGGCCGTCCTTCAGCTAAAATGAGAGCTGGAGAAGCTGGCGATATGGTTGGCCTGCGTGCTATTGTGTTGCCAGAATCTAAGGCAAGGGGCGACGCAAGCTTTGCTGCTTCCGTAGGAGCAATGTCGGACGACGAGTTGCGGCAGGATCTAATTAACCAAAGACATGCATTACATGATCTTGCTCAAAGAGTGATGCGTGATGTACCCGGCGTGTCGTCAGCGTTTCAGGACTGGTACGAAGTAGAGACTCGATTTAGAGGCGATTACAATGCAAAACAAAGTGGCGATGCTGGAGAAGGATCTGAAGGTATTGATGGACAAGCATGGACCGGACGATCCGTACGTGAAGCGATTGCAGCAGCAGCTGAGCGATCTGAAAAGGGCGGGGGAAAGGCCGGAAGTGACAAGGGACAACGTGTACGAAATTCACGCGGGGTTTCGTCAGAATCCGATGCTGTAGCGTCGTACGCGAAGACATACCAAGAGTTCCTCGATGAGCATCACCTTGGCGAGCATGATTTCCATCATTCGCATAAGTGGGGCCATCGCCGCGGTCTAAAGCGTTACGCAACGGCACCGGCTGGTAAGCAACTCTTTACTACGCCGCATGGCCCGGCGGCGGAGATTGCTCGAAGCCTGATTGCTAAGAATGCCGATGTCATCGGTGACGCACCAGAGCCGCGTAGGGTTCGAAAGCTCGACCAATCACGAAGCAAGGCAATTGCAGACGCATTCGCGTCGTCTCAGCATCGTCCAAACGACCCAGAGGTTCGTAAGGCGTACCAAGCCCTTGCGGATGAAGCGTTGCAGCAGTATCAGGCCTTAGTTGATGCTGGTTACAAGTTTACGTTGCATGGAGCAGATGGCGGGTACGCAAACTCCGTCGAGTTAGTCAATGACCTAAACGACAATAAGCACTTGCAAGTTTATTCTACCCTTGAGGGTTATGGTCCTTCACAACTGACTGCAATACAGCAGTCCGAAGATCCCATGCTGCAAGGCAGCGGATTTAAGGATAGTCAAGGCAAGGCGATGCTTGTCAATGATGTGTTCCGGGCTGTGCATGATTACTTCGGCCATGGCGGCACTGGATCATCGTTCGGCCCTATTGGCGAAGAGAATGCTTGGCTTACTCACAGCCGCATGTTTTCTCCAGATGCACGAAGAGCATTGACGACTGAAACCCGAGGCCAGAACAGCTGGGTCAATTTCGGTCCTCACCTTCGACGGGAGGACGGCTCTATTCCTAAGAAAGATGAGCCGGGCTACGTCCACCCATCACAAAGACCATTCGGCGAGCAGAAGACTACGTTACTGCCTGATGACATGGTCTTCGACTACGATTCGCATACAGAGGAATCACAAGCTGGTGACAAGGCACATTATATTGCACCACTAGCGACAGCGGCATTGACTGCATTACCTGCCGTGTTGCCTGCTTTAACAGGCGGCGGTGGGGAAGGTGAAAAAGAGCAGTATGCGACCGATCCAGACATGCTTGTCGGTGACGTGAACCCCGATGGCATCCCAGCGGATCAGCAACGGCCACCATCTAGGTTGACAAACGCCGGCCTGCAAATGTTTGCAGATGCGTATCCACACAACGCCACGCATGCTCAAGGCATATCACCCAACAATAAGGGCAAGGATAAACGTCGCGGTCGCGGTCGAGAGGTAATGCCGGGAGACACCGTCGCAGTGCGTCGTGATCTTAGCAAAACGCATCAAACGCACTTAAAGCGAACGATGGGTGACGAAGCTTATGCTCAGCTGCTGGATGTTATGGGTGCGACGAAAGATCCTCACGGCCTTACTCCGCAGACAATTCACGATGCGTACAGGGTAGGCAAGGGCGATTCAAGTCAATTGAACTCGGAAAATGGCAAGCCGCTAACAGACAAGCAGCTGCATGACGTTAACTGGGGCAATCGTGCGATGGTCGCGTTGAAAGACGCGGAGTTTGTGGTTGACCAAGAGGCACGAGCAAGGATTGGGAACGGCCTAGAAAACAAAAGCCCGATGGCCTCAGCGAAAGGAACCTACTGGCACAGCGATGTGAGCAAGCTGGACGTAGAAAATGATCCAGAGTTGCTTGAGGTGCGATTCAACCCGATGACGGATCACCACTTTGTTGATCTAAAAGGGCATGCGTTGAAAGGTGCTGGCGAAGTTTACTTAGTTGGTGGTCGAGCGTTTGTCAAGGATCCACAGTACATGAAGCAGTCTGAATCGGAGGGTTACAAGACTGTGGGCGGAAAGTTCTCAAAATTCTCTGACAAGTCAGGTACGTTGCATAACAAATATTCGGTTAGTCGATACGCGATCGGCGAGGTTGAGCCCGAAACCGTTAAGCACGAGGAAGGTGGTTGGGATACACCAGAATGGCAAGCTTGGAAGCCTGAAGGTGCGAAGGTGTATGAAGATTTTACGCCCGAATCAATGGGTCATAAGGATGAATTTAGAGCTACTAAGTATCACGAAAACATACGTGATGGATTGCATAATCGTAAAAAACGACTCGAAGACGAAATCAAACTAAACCATCCTGACAACTCTAAACAAGAGAAGGAGAGGATATCGAAGCATTTAGAGTCAATGGGCTTGCAGTTCCCGTTGACAAAGGAAGAGGCAGCAAATGTAAGTACAGAACTGATGTGGCAAAAAGGCATACTTCCAGAGTCTGCAACGTCTGAATACTGGGCAGAAGAGGAGCCTCTTACCAACAAAATTTACAACACAAAATTAAAGCAGCTTCAAGAGCTTGAATCTCAACTTGAGTTGTACACAACACAGAAAGAAGCCTATGAAAATTCGCTGCCGAAGACTGGAGAACCCATTGTAGTTAGGGGCTATCACGGCACGGGCATTGGGGAGCTTGAAGCGTTTAATCCTGAGTTTCGTGGCAGCAATACGGGTGCGTTCAGCGCAAAGCTTGGAGACTTCCACTCGGCAGGTCGCGATACGGCGGAAACGTACAGGCGGGAATATATTGTTCCAATTAAAGGTGTTGCAAGTCTGCCTTACGGCAAGCAGAAAATGATTTTCAATGGCATGCAAGAAAATTACATTGAAGACGTTTACACTGAAGCAGCAAAAGAGCTGAGCCCCCGGGAGTTTACTGAATTTTTTGATCCATACAGTTCGTCATGGTCGGATTTGTCAGACACCGAGCAAAAAGAGGCTGAAGAAGCGCAAAAATTAGCTGCTCAGTTCAAAGACACTGACGGAAATGACATAAGGCACTCAGACATCGAATCGGAAGTAGAATATTACTACCCATTCGAAGATTACGTCAAAGACATGGCGGATAACAATCCAGAGAAGTTGAAACAGAGGTTGCATACAGCTTTAGAAATTTATAACCAAGATCAAATAGACTGGACGGACGAGCAATTACAGCCCACAAAAAAACACTTGCACGAAAATTACATTAAATTCAAAAACCCGTACGTATACGACTACAAGGGTGAGGAGTATCGAGAAGAAAGCTACGCTAACATCATTCAGCGAGCAAAAGAAGCCGGACATGATGGCGTCATTTTGATGCACACAGAAGATGCATGGGGATACAACACCGCGAAACCGGACAACATCATTGTCAGCTTCAGTGGCGATCAGGTAAAAGACGTTGATAATGTTCGACCGACAAATAAAGTAGGTTTCAAATACGCAACTGGTACTGGTGGTGCGATGCCAGCAGCTACCCCAGCCGCTCCTGAACCGAAGGCAGCAGCCCCGGCTCCAGAGGCCGGTCCTGCGTCAGATTCTATGGTCGATCCAAGCTCCGCGGAGTCTGGCAAGGATGTCATGGGCGACATGATTAAGGACGCAGCAGGTCAGGCAGTAACCGGCGGATCGGCGGCTGATTCTGCTTCTAAAGCACGTTCAACAAAGACCAGTGAATGGATCTTTGATTTAGAAACTCCTGAAATGTACGCGACGGATGATGCCAATGACATCAATAAAAACGTACAGGACGAAGTGCAGAAGCGTTTAGACGCAAACCTGAAGGGCAAGCCGGGCGAAGGCTCGACGCCAGAGACGGCAGGAGAAAATATTAACAAGGACGTGCAAAGCAAAATGCCTGAGCCTCCGCAACAAACGAAAATGAAAGAAGCGGGAGTAAAGGATGCAAGCTACGTTGACCCGACAGTTGGTGGTGAGAAAGTAAAAGGCAAAGGCGTCGGCACGTCGGAAGGGACGAAAAAGTCGCTAGATGATATTAAAGCGGAAAATGCAGCTAAAAGACTAACGCCAGAAGAAAAAGAAATGGCAGACAAGGTTAAAAAGGCGTTTCAAGACGCGATGACGAGTGAGGAGAAACAGGTTGCTGAAGAATTGACAAATACACCCGACATTCCTTCTGAAGCTAAGGGGGACAATGAAGTCGAGTCCGGCGTGCAGTCGCCAGAGGAAGTTGCACAAGAGCTTGAGACGGGCGAAAAGTTCGGGCAATATCCGGGCGATGTTGAATCTGTACCAGATGTTCCTGAAACAACTTTGCCAGAGTTCGAAGAGCCTGAAGACAAGCCTGTCCGAACGGAGGAAGAGGAAGCTCAGGCTCTTGAAGAGGCTGCTGAGCTAGAACTTGATCAGCCGATGTCGGAAGAGGAAGTTGAAGGCTGGCTGGAACAGTGGAGCGAGCAGCCAGAGGGGACAGAGATTGACGGGTGGACAAAGGCAATGAGTCCGGCAGGCATCGTCTGGATGAAAGATGGCGAGTTTATGCCAGATGACAAATTCGCCGATAAGCTTGGAGGTGATAAGGCTATCGCAGAGCGACTAAAGGAAGCCGCAAAAACTGAGGCTGGTGAATGGCGAGCAAAAACCCACATGAGCAAGCTGTTTGGGTTTAATGCTGGCAGGTTAGATCAGTTAGATGATCAAACTAAACAAGCCATGGATCAACATCTGATCGGCGTTGCAGATCAGCTTGGCCTCGACTTTAGTGATCTGCCAAATGACAAGCTGAAGGCACAAAAAGCACATGAATTCATTTCAGGCAAGTTGCCAGAACTAGAAAATCTAGTGAAGAGTGCTGTAGGCGGAGGCTTCAATGCCGAGGGTGATAACCTGTGGCAAAATGCAAAAGGCTCAATGGATTACATTTACGAAGAAGCAGTAAAAGCAGGATGGGAAGACTGGGATCCGTCGCTGTCGTCGATGTCTCAATCATCTAAGGCGCTTGAATACTTGCAATCGTTGCCGCCATCAAATCAAAATGCTTCGTTGTACAGCAAAATTGCAGACGCCGTTGGTGGTCCGCAAAATCTTGCAATCATAGCAGCCGTGTTGGTAGCGACCTGGGGATTGTCAAAGTTCCTTGATGGTGGGTCACGTAGAAGTGCAAGGGGTAGGAGATAAACATGTCAGCAAACGACTTGATGGATATTTGCGAATGTCATCCAGACTTCGATGGCATTCTGGAAACTAAAGACTTGCCAAACGATCTCGTGGCTTCTGCTTACGAGGATCTAGGATCGTTAGGCGATGATCTTAGCATGGCCTTTCCCGGCGCAAGAGGCATGCAATCGGATGAGCGAATGCTGCTTGTGGCGCCGCCTGACCATGAGCGTGACGGTTGGCTGGTGAGGTTCGCTGGCCCGGACCCAATGGATCAGTTGCGGGCTATACAGTTTGAGCATCCTGTAGATGACGATCTGCTGTCGGCCATGAAAAATGTAATTGGCAACGATGAAAAAGAATTAAAAGCTTTTCGGCAAGCCGTTGAGACAGCGTGGCAGAAGAAGCGTCAGGAGATAGAATACAAAAATCAGGCTGTAAATCAGGGATGGCAGAGCATTCCAATGCGTCACGATGACAGCGTGATAGCGGAAGCATTGGTTAGTTATCAAATGATCTAAATTGACATATGTCAAAAGTGTAGGACATTACTATCTAGTAAAAACCTCGTAGCGGAGAGATGGAATGAGTGTTGCAGAAGTACAAGACAGTTTTGGTTTAGCAATCAAAGGAATTCCATTTCAAGAGTTCGATTTTTTAGAGATGGGCAATTTGCTTATCAAGATCGCTGTGAGCGTATATCAAGATTATGCCGACGGCGGAATCGAAAACTTGGAGCAGGTCGTTGTTGACAAGACCAAAGAAGTTTATGACGAGATGTGCAAATATGACTGGCCTAAGATTAATAACCTTATTGAGAATCGCGTAAAGGAGGGCGTCTGGACCTTTATTGAGTGGTCGATTCGAGAGCTAATCAGGGGCTAGTTATGAGAAATGGAAGAATCAAGCAGCTTGTAAAGGAGGTTAGTGCATTTTTGCTAGACCATCCTGATGCAACTGAAGATGAAATTCGCGATGGTGTATCGGAGCGGATCCGTACAAAGTACGGCAGCGCTTGGGCAATAATTCTCGTTTCATTATTAGAGGTTCTGCTTCCCGTCATTCTGGAGTGGTTGAACAAGGAGGAGGACGCATGAAATTATCCTCCATCATTCCGTTCCTTGTATTCTCTGTTGTGACGCCGGTTACCGCACAAATTGACGTTCCTCTTGCCGTCAGTGCGTTTGAGCCGATCGTCGCCTCAGTGCAGCCAGACGGAATTCCAGAGGGTGCAGAGCTGAAGACGACGTGGAACCTATCCGAGGGTGGTCAGTTCCTCTCGGTAGGTCCGTCGTCGATTCACATTTGGGCGGAGCCGGGCGACTACAAGTTGCAGGCTACAGTTGTCTGGATGAAGTTCAGCCTTGTCGAAGTAGATGGTCAAGAGCTAAAGGTGCTTGACTCTTGGGATGTCGTGCAGCATTTTGCCGACCTGACAGTCACCGCGGGCATT
>Ga0099850_1000099_pt1 | contig 34934 bp, 29 predicted proteins | sample CB_VirMetaG_5_FD_79182 | JGI IMG/M metagenome (GOLD analysis project Ga0099850, IMG submission 79182) | Freshwater to marine saline gradient viral communities from Chesapeake Bay - CB_1508_1D Viral MetaG | ecosystem: Environmental > Aquatic > Marine > Coastal | place: USA: Chesapeake Bay... | reverse complement strand
TCCTTTCCAGAGGTGAACTATTCGATTGAAAGAAACTCAGGTAGCGGTGGAAACTCAGGCAGGTCGAGATCGGGATACTTGAGATTTACCTTCTGTCGCCATTCTGTATTAACCCTCGTGATCCAAATCATAACCTGCTGCGCGTACAGACGGTCTTTCATTCTGGACTTCAACTGTTCTTCGATGTGATCGAGTCGTACTTCTCTTCGGTCGAGTTCGCTTTGGATGTTTTTGATGCCTTCCCCAAACTTGTCAAGCTGTCTGGTCGTGTTCCCCTTGAACGCACGCAGTTCCAGTAATACATCGGTTGGAGTGTTGGGCAACTTCCCCCAGATGATAACCGACAGAATCAAGATGACGGCGAACATCAGAACGTGGATACCTGCGTTGATCTTGTGATCGAGCAGGTGGTATTTATTTCGCGTCGAGCTTATCGGAGAGTTCATTTAGCAACCTCGTTGTTCCTTCGAGAGTCTTCGCTGTATTGTCCAAAAGCAAAGCGCTTTTACGCATGTGATCGGCTGTGTCTCGTTGGGTCTCTGTATGAGTCTTCAGATTCTGCAACGCTTCCTGCATGATCTCTCGCTGAATCGTGGCCCTCTCCAGTTCAGGAACTACCATGATCTGCCAAATTAACAACACGGTCAGAACGCCGAACACCAGCGTTCCATGCTTGGAACTGTACTGATATGCAAACTGCCAGAAATTCGTAACATTGGGTTCGCGATTCAGTTCGCGATTCAGTTCCAGTTCATCTGTCATCACTGCCCCGTTTTCTTTTGATGTTTGTCACTGGTTGTTGGTAACTTCCTGTTGGCGCCTTGCTCGCTGTGCTTTGTCGAGCACCGCCCGTGCCTTTTCCACTGCCCGCAGTTTCATGGCCAGTTCTTGGTCGCCTGATTCCTCAATCTCTTCGATTTCACCTTTACGGAGAGAGTATCGCGTAAATGGGCGAACTCCACGCTCTTTGAGCACGGCGTCCAGTTCCGCTCGCAGCATTGACTGTTGGTTCTCGGGCGAGATTGTCGTGAATTTGACGCCAGATAACAGATTAACTGCTCGTTGAGCAAGCGACTTCCGGTTGTCCAGCATTGTCTTTACGGTGCTGACAACCCTGGCAGCTGGCGAATTCGACAGCAAATGTTCACCAGTCGCGCCGATCGGCGACACCGGCCGAGCGTCCGATTCTTCTCTTAGGCCCAGTAGTTCGCCGCTTCGCTGGACGATTCGCCCGAATGCAGGGTCCATTTCTGAGAGTTCTCGCCCGCCCAATGGGCCACGCATGAACAGCGATCGCCCGGTTGCCAGCTCAACCGGAGCCTTCAGCAGTGGGTTCATGTTGCCGAGGATATCCGCCAGGTCCGGGTCCAGCATGCCAACGGCGTCCTCGTGCATCATGCCGAGGCTGCTGACATAGTGCTGCGAGCCGTCCGCGTCCGTTCGCCACGGAATCGCGGCCTTGTCTCGCATGTGGTAGGGAACGTACTGGTCGTCCTGCGAGTGTCGCTGGGCGCGGATTGTTTTGCCGAGACCACCGGCCGGGTTGTTCAGCAGTTCCTTCATCACGTATGGAACCTGCGAACTCAGAAACGAGTAGAAGGGGAACACTCGCTTGAGCACCTCCTTCTCAGTCCAGCTGAATCGCCGCGGATCGTAGTCGACCAGAGTGTCCTTCGCTCGCTGCATTGCGCTGTCGAACGACTGGCCTCGGCGGACCTGGTCGATGATCGCGGCCGCTCGAGTCGAGGCGTCTGTGAACTGGCCAAAACTGTCCGCGACTCTGGCCGGCAGAAAGTCCGTTGTTGTTCGAACCTTGCCTCGCAACGCATCGTCGGCAGTGAACCAGCGGGGCATACCGGACAGATTGGCCGGATTCATCGCAGCCAGCTTTCTTCCCTCGTAATCGCCCAGCAGGTTGCTGGCACGCTCACGGACTGTCCGTCCCTCTACGTTTGGGATCTGATCCCGAAGAGGCTTCAGTGAGCCGGACACGTTCGGGTCGAACGCTGGATCCATTGCGTCCTGCATGGTGTGGTGGTACGCACCTCCCTGCTCCATGAAGAATCGGTCCTGAAAGTACTCGAAGACAGCCTCCGACTCGGAGATCTTTCGGCCACTGGCAATCTCCTCTGCTGTACTACCGATCAGGTCCGCATGTGGAGATGCTCTGAACTCCCGTGCGAACGATTCATTCCGCAGCAGTTCAGCAAACCCTTCAGCCTGTCCCTTGCGGCCGAGGGCGATATTGAACGCCATCTTCATGGACTCAAGTGCATGGCCCGGAGAGTTGAGGTCCAGGACACCGGATTCAGCCAGTCGCAATGTGGCTGACGAAAAGTCACGAACGATACGTGCCGGCCATGCGAGTACACCGACCTTGAACATGCGAGTCAGGGCATCGGCGAACTTCACTGCGGATCCGATGCCGGGCATGTCTGCCAGCGCGTTGCGATTCAGGTCCAATCCTCTCACCAACTCCCGGTAGTCCGCAGAGTTTATCTGCGTGTTCTCCAGCTGCTGCTTCACGGCCCGCAGTTCGTCGTTGTACGCCTTTACTTCATCAGCAGTCGCTGTCGGGTCAAGGTCGCGCAGGTGTGGATTGCGCTGCTTCGCATACCAGTCAAGGAACTTGTCCGGCTGCAGCGTGCCCTGCTGCTGATCCAGAAGTGATCGCAGCGTGTAATCGCCGCCTTCGCGTACTCCCTCCTTCAACCCAGAGTACACTTCACCTTCATCAACGGCACCGTCGATGAACTTCTTGAACACATCCATCTTTGCCTTGGCTGTGTTGACCGAGTTCTTGTAGTCCAGGAAATCAAGGAACGGATCATTGGTGAACAAGCCGGTCTTGCGGTACACGTCGTACCCACCGTCTGGCTTGAGGATCTCGTCAGCCAGCCCTTCCCATCGCGACTCGAGGTGCTCGAAGTACAACTGGTTATCGATCGCGTCCTGCAGGTTGCTGGTAATCTTGTTGTTCGCAGCCAACTCTTCGTACTGTGCCTCGGTGAGGACACCGTTTTTCACGACACCGTTCTTGTCCGGCTTGTAGTTCGTCACCTTGCGCTGCCCGTTCTCGCGCACGGGCATCAACTCTATGATCTCATCACCCCATCGGCGGGAGATGTGGTCAACAAGAAGTTCCTTCTGAATAGAACGCATGGTTGTCAGGTCCGGCGTGGCATCCTCGGCGATCGCCTTGCCGAGGTTCTGCATCTGCGTCTCCATGCGTGAGAGCACAGACGACCTGGTTTGTGGCAGCAGGATGCCGGTGACCTGCTCTGCGGGCGCTGCCTTCTTCTTAGGCTTTGGCTTTGGTGCTTCCGTCACCACCTGAGAGCCACCCTCCAGTTGGCCTGCACGAGTGTGGCGCAGGACGTTTCGACGACCCTTGCCCAACGCTTCGCGGGCAGCGTCCAGCTGTGCTTTCGTCATAAAGCTCGCGGCTTTGTCCAGGTCGATTTTCTTCATGCGTAATTCTGCCCGCATGTTCTTCAGCTGCTTTTTCGCGTTGGCCAAAACCTCCGGTGCCATGTCGCTGAACCCACCTTCTTTCATTTGCTGTTCGAAATTCTGCAGTCCCTCCATCATGTCAGCCGCTTCGTCGAACAGCTGCATGTTCTCGGCTGTGACGCCCGCGATCTCTTCGAACTCATCCTCCAGTCCGGGACCGGACATACCTTCAAAGATAGATGCCTTTTCGCCCCCCCCGCCGAGTGCCTTCTCTGCTGCTTCGAATTGCGATGGCGTCATTTGCTCCAGCATCGATTCAATCCGACTGTATCGCTCGGCGATCTTGTCGTTGGCTTCATTTATTACACCGCGCCGTCGTCGCTGCTCCGCGAACGGCAACTTTTCCCACGCCTCGGTATATGTCTCGGCGTACATCTTGTTGATCGCATCCTGCATCTGCTGAGTCTTTTCGAGGTACTTCATTGCATTCTTGCCAAGCGGCTTCGCGATCAGCCGCTTTGCCATCTCCTGCGTGGGTGCCTGCTCCACTACCTCTTCAACAACCTCTTCTACAGCTGGCAGCAGTGATTTCTGCACCGACATGAAGAACGGTGTGCCCGCTTCCTCTGCCTCGTCGATGCGCTGCAGTGCTGCTTTCTTTGCCTCGTCCGATAACTCCACGCGACGATTGACCTGCGTACGCGCAGCTTTGAAATTTTCCGGCGTAGGCTCGACTCGCCGGATACCCATCCGTTCCAGCTGCGCAGTGTCCACTTTATCCGCAGCGGCCATGTTGGCTGCGTCTTCCACCTCATCCATCGCGTTGAGCGCGTCCTCGGAGATCTTCGGTATCTTCTTTTGCAGGAACTTGCTCTCCATGTTCACATCGCTCACCAGCAGGTTGTCGAGCACGTAGTGGGCTCCACTGCGGCCTGCAGTGATCTTCCACTTGTCGGGAGCGAACGGGTTGGGCGCAGCCTTCGCGGCACCTTCTAAAAACGACAGCGGAATGTCTGCCTGCGATCGCAAGTCAGGCACTGGGAATGGAATCTCACCTGCTGTCTCACTTTTCAGGACGCTAGGCCAGTCGCCTTTGACGGCGTCAAACATGTCATTCGTGGCCTGCCTGTCCCAGACAATGTTTCCTTCGAAAATGACCGGCATCCGTTCTACTCCGGCATCTCTCAGGGCACGAGCACGATGCCGCCCCTCGTGGTGAATTGCCTGTGCTGCCACATCACCATCTTTGAACTTAAACCCAAGACGTGGGAGGGTCTCGAACGGTGTGCCGGATTCCATCAGATCATTAACAAGTTTTGTTTTCTCTGCGGACCATCCCCCCTGCGTATTCACATCACGGGCAATCTTCAGAAAGTCATCAGGGCTCATCTCGATGACCTTCCCTTTCGACTTGATGGCGCCCGCCGTCTTTAGCGCTTTCTCGATCGCTTCTTGGGCGAAGTACTGATGCCCGCTACCATCAATCACCGCTGGCCGCTTACTCGTCACGTCCGCAACCATCTGGTCCAGGCTTTTCTGCAGGTCGGCGAGCTTCAACGTCTTGCCATACTGAGGATCCAGCACGCTGTCGAAGTACTTCACTGCTGCCTCTTCGCCCACAGCATCAACGACGGTGTCACGAATTCGCTTCGCTTGCCCTGCTGTCATGCGTTCCTGTAGCAGGCCATCATCCAGCAACTTCTGTGCGGAATCCAAAACGTCAGGGATCTGTGCGTCTTTCCAGAAACGACTGATTGCACCTGTGCCACCCTTCCACCCGAGGTAGATATCACGGTGGCTCGTCGTGGCCTGAGAGATTGATTCCAGCAGCCGCTCTGCAGATCGTGACAACTGCTTGCTGCCCTCTTCTCTGGCCACGCGGAATCCTGCCTCGGCGATGTCACCCTGTCGGCGAGGGACAAACTCCAGTCCGGCCGGATCAGTCCGGATGCCCGTCGGGACGCCCATTTCCTGCAACTGGCGGATTGTGTCGTCCAGTGGCTGCAACCGCTCCATCACTTCTCGCAACTCGGGAGTATCCAGAAGCTGATACTTGAAGTCGTCCGGGCTGACGCCCATCGCAGCAGATGCCATCTCCTCACGCAGAATCACCGAGGTTAGCTTGCCATCGGCAGTAACGCCCTTGAGCAACTCCTCCACGTTGGCATCGTGCGAGTTGAACGCCATGCGCAGAGCCTCGTCCACGTTGTCGAAAGCCCGCAAGCCTTTCTGCCGCAGCGCCTGACGTGCGTAATCGTGAGCCAGCCAGACTGCCGCCTTCTTGCTCGGAATCTTATCGCCGATCTGCGCCCAGTTGTTGTCGCCGATGTCTTCGAGAACGCCCCAGTTTTTGTCGCCGATCTTCCCGACTTTCATGCCGAGCTCCGCATTGACAAAGTCGCCGGCATCGTCCGCGGACCAGCCGAGCTTTTCGTCCAGCGCCTTGGGCCAGCGGCCGGTGCCGAAGTTGGAAAACTCTTCCAGTGTGTTCGGATCCACAATTCCATCGGCAACACGGTTTGCATGGCCTGCTTCGAGGTCATCGAGCCACTCGTGCAACTGATGTCGCTGGACGCCCAGAGTGTCCGCATTCCCGGTGATGCTCCGCACCTGGTCCGTCAGTCCGGTAATTTCGTCCGCGCCGTAGCCCATGTCACCCAGAATCTGCTCGATGTCCGGGATCAGGGACTCACCAGCCATCGTCACCTCGCTCAGATTCGTGACGGCTTCCTTTGTGCCAGCGTCCAGTTGATCGAAAATATCATCGCCATGCCGCGTTTTCATGGCTCGCAGGAAATCACGCTCCATTCCAAGCACGTCTATTCGGGCGATATTCTCGTTTTTCCACACCCGTCGGCTGAATTCCGATATCAGAGGCTGCACAACAGCCCGGTATGTGCCACGAACACTGGCATCGAACAGGCTTTTCCCGGCCCGAGAGACCGCATCTGCTGTGTCTCCGTAGATTTTGCGGAAATCTTTGAACGCTGGGCCAACACGCGGAGCCTTCTCAAGTGCATCAGCAGTCCCGGAGAGCATCCGTGACGTGCGATCCATCCCGCGGCGGATCAAACCCTCACCCCCAGGCAATCGAGCGCCAGTGCTCGTCAGGTGGCTTCGGACGCCAAGTGCCTGTCCTGCCTCTGAAAGCCGCAGAGGATCCAGCAGGTTGTTCACCCAGCCCCGTCCGGCCCTTGTCGCTTGTGCTGCATCACCCAGAGCCGTCACAGCCTTAGCGGGCCTTGTGAGCATGTTCAGGGGGTCAGTCGCTGTTTCGAGCAGAAATCCACCGATATCGCGCAGACCCTCACCTGGGTCGCTCAACCACCCTGACATGCCGGATTCGACGTTCGGACGCATCAATCCCCAGCGTTCCAGCACATCACGCCCCTCGACGCGATTGTCCTGTGTGGTTGGACTGAGCAACTGGTCGAACGGGTTTTCACCCACGAGCACGTCCCGAACCATGGATCCGGGCAGGTCCAGCACAGAGCCAACCTTGCCGATCGCACCGAGAATTGGGCCAGTCACCTGTGTCAGCAGCGATCGAGGATCCTCGTCGTACTGGAACTCTTCAGCGGGCGCAGCGGCTGCCGAGGCTGCACGGGTGGTGGGTGCAAGCAGGGATTGAATGCGGGCATCAGCCATCGCAGAGTCTTACATTGCTGGAGCATCTCGGTGGCCGACCCGCTTAAATCGGCCAATCGAGCTTGCATTCTACGCAGCACCCTACTCAGCAGTCTACAGAGGCCCGTTACATCGCGCCGTAGTAGTCCCACGAGTTGTTGTGATGAGAACCTCTTTTGTTCATCTCGTCTTTGACAGCCTTGTCGTACTGTCTTTGGAATTCTCGATAGAATTCCATGATTTTTTTTTCGTCTTCAGTGCTGTTAATAGCGTCAGCAAACTCGTTCATAAAGGCGGGGATTCTGCCAGTCCATAGAGTATCGCCAGCAGCGTCGGTGTAACCATTATTGGTCTTGCGATTCATTTCGTGGTGATACGCCGCCCATTCTCTTAGATCGGCCCCTGTCAGTCCCTCGCGATTGCGAATCATGCGACCTGCCTCCCATGCAGGAGTCTCGCTTGTTATTCCGACAGCCTTGATGAACGGAGCCTTTTGCTCCAGTGCTTCAGTATTGGCTGCAGCTTCCTCCTGTTCCATCGCGGAGTAATTGTCCTTCTTTGGGGCAACAAATGCTTGGCCGTTTGGGTTCGTCGCGGCAGTGCCTGCACCAATTACCCTCGCCCGGCGCTGCTGCACCGCTTCCTTTTCAGCGGCCCGGCGAGCACGGTTCTCTGCAGCGAGGATCGGGTTAATCTTGCGTCGTTCTGCTGCCCACTCGGCACGTTCCGATGGCGTCATGCGACTGGTGAACTTGCCCTCATCCGTAACCGCCAACTGACCATACGGCGTGTCGACCAGTCGCACCTCCACATTGCGGCCGTCATTCTGGTTGAGCAGTGACGGTCCTGAACTTTTCACTGTATGGCTGGGAGTGCCCTGCTCGAAAAGCCGCTGGCGAACAGCTGGATCCCGCATGTCAAACCCTTCGTGGGCCTGATATTGATCCCGTGGCTGCAATCCACCTGCGCCACCAAACCGACGCTGCATGTTCGCGCCACCGGGCATCAATGCGAATTCACGATTGGCGTTGTCGTTCCGCAGAAACGCGGAACGGGCGAGATCCCGCTCGGGAATCGGTTGCCCCAACTGGTTGTACTGCTGTGCCTGCCGGTTGAGTTCGTTGAGCTGGTCAACGGTTGCGGCCGACATGTTATCGCGAACACCTTCGCCGGGTGCTGGTGGCTTGTAGTTTTGGCGAATACGCTGCATCATCGCCTGCGCCCGCTGATTGCCGATGTAATTCGCCATATCCTGTTCGGAAACGCCAGTGTTGTATCCCGTCTGCTGCTGGAACATATAGTCCTGCGGGATTGTGTATGACGCAGGTGCTGGTGCTGGTGCAGGTGCTGGTGCTGGTGCTGGTGCTGGACGTGCCACGTTCGGAGCGACAGGCACCACGCCTGCACCGGACGCCTGCAATGCACGCTGCTGCTCTGTGGGCAGGGGCAGCAGGGTCTGATCAGATGGCACGTTGGCAGGCTGATCATACAATGGTGTCTGTTTAAGTACTGATTCGACAGAAGCGGCGGCCCGGCGAACAGCGGGACCAGGACCCCACTGTCGGCGCTGGGCTGCTGCCTGATTGTTGTTGTCGTATATCGATCGCATCACGCCGCTGGTGCCGTCTGCCATTGCCGTGGCACCCTGCTGGTGCGGTGGTTCCAGGATCGGGTTTCGCCTTGCCGTGTAGTTCGGCATCGCGCCTCCTGAAGACGACAGTAACGAATTGCCGCCGATCATCTGATTCTTGTCTTTTTTGGGTGTTGCCATTACTTTGTTCCTTTCGGCGCTATTATCGCAGGAAACATGTCAAGGTAAATATCAGGTTTATTTTGCCTGAACGAACTGCAGATAGCTCCAAAAGTGAAAGATGAGATTCGACAGCCGCGCGTCTTCAAATTGCATTTCAGCCCACGAAACAGATCGGTATGTTGGCCGATTCTTGCGGGAATTCGAATCTTTGTGCTGCAAAAACAGAGCCTCGACCATGTCATACGGAAGCTCAAACTCACGACTGAGCACCTCTGGCGCGTGCTGAACCCGGTAGATAACGTCGGCAGTTTCAGCGATCTTTCGGTTTGCGTGGTAATACCACAACATGCAGCGATGCAGCTTGGAACGTGGCTCAATCCCCGTAAAAGATATGTCCAAGGGGGTGTTCGTCGTGTGCAATGACGCGATGCAATCAAGGGGGTTGCGGACCTGCAACAGTGTGCGACTGGGATCTGGGAAGTTATGAAGAAACCCAAATGAGGTGACGCCCGCATCAGCACCTGCACGTTTTTCCTGCTCGCCACATTCTACACCCATTTGTGACAGCACTCGAAACGCTGATGTTGTGCCGCATCGGCCTGTACCTGCAACCAGAGTCCACCCGCTTAACCCGTTCGCCGTAACCATTGAATAGCCTTTCCCTGTAGTGCATCGCGGTCCTGTCCCGTCGCTGCAAACGTCATACTGTGATCGTGAAACGCAAATGCGTCTCGGTTAATGTAGTGTCGCCAGCCTTTCTTCACCATCTGCTTGCTCCACCAGTCATCGACTCCGAGCCCCGATGACACATCTTCGTGATGCGGCAGTGTTGACCAATCCCTTAGCGCGTCCCGATTAAGCAGGCAACAGAACCACGGCAACACATCTGTTTTTCTTAGGCCAGGCTTGTTGTTCTCTGCGTGCTTCAGTGAGCACCGGCCGCGATCGTTGGTGACTGGACACACACTGGCAACCCCACCTGACAGAGACGACAGCATCTTTTCCAAAGTGTCCTTTAGCACTCTGCAGTCGTTATTGAGCAGCAGTACGTGCCGCCCTTGACGCCTGTCGATCCCTTGTTGCACGGCAGACGTGAAGCCAATGTTTGTGGGGTTGCGGATGATTTCATGCGAGGTGCCCGCGAGTAACTGCGACACGGTTTCTACAGTGGCGAATGACGATCCATTGTCAACGTAACACACATGAAACGGAACAGTGGACTGTTTGAGTGAGTCCAAACAACTGGATGTAAGGCTCAGACATTCGTGCGCTGGAATAACAACATGAATTGGTTCGTCCTCGTTGCGGGCACTCAAATGTGAGCTAATGTCGGCTGCTGTCGCGTCATCCCCCGCATACGCATACGATCGACGAAAGCCCGTGACTGCACCATGTCCGAGTGAAGAATTATTGTGCGCCGGTTCAAAGTGATCGACTACAGATCGCGTGAAGTAATACGCCGTCATGCCGGAATCGTGCAATGCCTTCCCGACTGCCATGTCGAACAGTTGCCGTTTGTGTCCTGCACGCGGCCGCATCCAACGGTGCATGTACTTCGAGGAGACTAAAAACTCAGCAGTAGCCCGAGGCATAACGAACGCGACAGCACCTATGATTCTGTCTTCTGGGGTGACTGTAAGACCAGGCGGTCGCTTGTCATACCCGAACCCGCTAGGACACCACAGGCTGATTAAATCGGCATCCTCCGGCCAGACCATGCTCTCCAGAAACTCTTTTGTTCCTGGAGGGAACCTCGCATCATCTTGGGCGTAGAGAATCATATTCGCTGTTGGCTCGGCCTTGAGCAGATCAGCCAGAGACTGCATGAAATTCTGATGTGCTCCGTACAGTCCGCTCGGTCCAAGAACCTTGAACATTCCGCGAGACAGGGTTTGCGGCCTGACCACAACATTGTTTGTGAGGCCTCTCATCGCTCCGAAGTTGCCGGTGTTTGGCTCCGCAAACAGGTAGGGAGACTCCCAGCCTGCCTCGATCATTGAGGTGACCGCCACTGGAAACGAGGGCAGCTTGCGGTGCGCCAGTGTCAAGCACGCGGCCCACTCATACGATTTCCGATCGCCCACCACAACAGACTGCACTTCACCCTTTTTTATCCTGTGCCGATTGCGCTGCCTCGCCCTTTGCTTTCGGCGTTTTGACAGCTTCCGTGCCTCGCGGATCGCACTGGTTATCAGCCACCACGCACCGAGTCGCAGGTGCCTCGTCAGTAGCCACTCGGGCATTGCGGCCAGGTAACTCGCCGACAGACGCTGAAACACTCGCCGACTCTTTCTTAGTGAAGTGAGCAGATAGTGTTTCTGTTCGAGCAACTTATCGACATACGTCGACAGTTTCATCTCGACTTTATCTGGCCCTTCCTTATCCATTTGCCGTGCCAGGTTCCCGCAACCACACTTCACATCAGCTTTTATGCTTACGATCCACTCGATCTTTCTGGCGAGAATTGTTCCAACGCCAAGTGGATTCTCGATCTCGCGAGAGGTGGTCTTCGACTGAAGGTCTGTCGGCCTCGGGCGAAGATCCTTGCCGTTTGCGGCTGCGCGAATTGCACGCTGCTGATTTGGCCCTTTATCACCTCGGCAGGCAGCAAACAGTGAGTTCACTTCTACGGTTTCGCCGCCACGGCGAATTAGTGCAAACTTGCATTGTGATGCAATCACGCAATCGCACCGATACGTATCGGTTTTGTTCTTCGCCATTACACTATTTCCTCGGCGATAGTAAACGTGATCGGGTCGAGGGTAGTGACAGGACAGTTGTTTGCAAGGTCCGGCGATGCGCCAGTAACAACAAACGGGAAACATGTCACCTTGGTTAGTGTGGTCAGGGCGCCGTCAAGGTCGTTGCCTAGATTCCCGGTGCCATTCTCCCACGACAAATAGTATGTGTTCCCGTCACAGTAAAGAAACAGGTCGACTGTTCCCGTGCAACTGGGGGTCGTGAAGCCTATCAGTTCCCACCCACCGCGAGTAGCGTTCCAGGTTAGAGTCACCTCCCCATCGCCACAGCATGATGTGTATGTGAACGTCAATGTATCCGGCAGGTCATACGGCCGTCCTTCACTACTTAGTGAGCATCCACAATCATTCTCAGGATACAAGCACACCCAGTCGGCAGGGCAACCTTCTTCATCTCCGAGACACCCATAGTATTCGTATCCGCATAGGTTCTCTCTAAACAGTACATTGTCGCACAGAGGTGACCAACCAACCCCATCCAGTGGCACATATCGTATGCCTGTTGGTTCATGGATCAGATAGGCATCACTCTCTCCGACAAGGTACAGCACCCATTCATCCTGCGCGTTACCACCGCGGTGTGTGCAGTCGTCTCCAGACCCATAGCACACCTCACCAAATAGGTCTGTCGTTGGCACGGGGCATGTGCCAGAGCCGGCACAGGTATCATCGAACCAACCAGCCTCAACCGACCAGAACGCTGGCCGATCCTGTCCGCAACAGTTCGGCTTTGATCCCAGCGTCAGGCAATTTGGAGTCTGCTCCCAGCACATATTCTCGTTGCACGCCTCGCCGCAGTTGCCCTGAGATGTGAACTGAATGAAGCCACCTCCCTCTGATGCCGGGATTTCGACACTCACATCGAAGGCACCGCACCCGTTGAGTGTGACGGGTGCCAGATCGGTGCCCTTGTAGTTCGCCTGCAATATGCACGCCTTCGTGTACTTGTCCTCGCCAATCGACACGGTTGCGTATCGCGTCACATCGCTCGCTACATAACAAGTGAACTCTACGGTCCAGAGAAGTGACTTAACCTTGTAGTCACTGCCAGCGCAGTACTGACCTGCGAAATCCATCAACTTCGCATCGAGGCAGTCACATGTGACAAGCCTCGCACAGACCTGTCTCTCTGCGCAGCTGCAGTTTGTGCAGTACTCTCTCCCACATCTACCATCTTGGCACTCAACTTCAGCCACGCCAATGTTCTCTATGCCCGCGAGAAGTTCGTTGTCTCCTCCGTTGTAATCGGCTGTGCCATCGGGCAGCGCAGTCCTGTGGGTGCCACCAACTGCAGTGAGTGAATTAACCCTGTCCGTGTCGCTGTGACGAAAGTAACTTGTCGGAGCCGTGTTCACCACAGTCGAAATGCTGATTGCATGGATCTTTGCGCCCAGTGCCTTCAGGTCGCTCGCGTATGCCAGTTGATTGGACTCAACGGCAGATTCGGGATAACCACTGTTTAGTAAAATCACCACCTTCTGTGAGTTGTCTCGCCACGCCAGACCAGCAGCCAGTTGTAGTGCCGTGTGTGATGTCCGCTCACTCTCAACGACCACCGCATCACCACCAGACGCCGTGAGAGCATTAACAGCAGTCACAAGGTCGTCACCGTTGTTCAGCGCGAAGGATTCAACAACAGCAGCGGGGTCCGTTGCAGACGCTGACGCTGCCGAGAACTCGACCAGCGCAAACTGGGTAGTGTCAAACCGCAATTCAAGATCGTCCACGAAGGACTGCAGGTTGCCACCACCAATGTCCTCAAGTGCCGGCCCGGTTCTTAGTGATCTGTCAACCACCAGCACAAGGTCGAGATCGCAGGTGCCAGCTGGAGAACCTCGATGTCCGGCAACCTGAAAAGGCTTATCAACGTACCATTGAAGAACACCTTCATCACCATTGATTGTGACAGTGACAGATCCATCCGGGTCTCGACATGTATCCGTCTCGGTGTAGGCATACTGGTATGTGCCTTTGCAGATGATCTTGTTTTCGATCTCAACCCAGTACGCATTGTCATTGTTCTCGTCGAGTTCGGTGATCATTCTGCAAACACCGTTGCGTCGATCAGCAAATGCCCGAAAGCCTGCCCCTGCTATTGTCCCGCTGAACATGCGGGTTGACTTGTTGAACGTCGCTGTCGAGACGATTGTCTCTTGCCCATACGGGGTAAATCTCAGACACAGTGAACACGCATACCACTTGCAGCACAGCAGGTCATCATACTGCCAGCCGTATCCATAATCGTAGTATGCACAATCTGAAACCAAGGTCTCCCAGCAGCGACGAAACCACAACTGCAGTGTTGTGACCCCACGACCAATCATCTGTGCAATGTTCTGCATTATGTGTCACACCCGAGCACGTCGTAAATGGCGACCAGTTTCCACGCACCTACCTGCGTGTACTCATTCACGTACCACACGATATCAACGAACTTGCCGTTGATGTCGGCGTCACCGTACCCCTGCAAGGTTAGTCCCGCAAGGAGGTTTCGAGGCGTATCCTGAACATCGCTGATAACGCCATTGTAAACATCGCCGGGAAGTGCTGATGATGGAGACGGAAGTGACTCGTACACAGTGACATCAATCAGGCCCGATGCACACCGAGCGTTGGTCGCGTAACCGGCCGCATAGATGCCAGCGCCGCCAGACGACACTTTAATGACAGGTGTCAAACCGTCTGTTCCGATTTCTCCAATCACGTAAAAGCCAGTGCCGGCGTTACTCAGCTGCCAACTATTGGCGCTGGGGCCAACTTCGTCACCGAACGCGACTTCAACCGGATCGCCCCAATCAACGAGCGCTCGCACAATCTCTGACGTTTGCTCGGCATACAGTGTCCGAGTGTCACTAACCGGCACTGGCCCATTGATGTAGTAAAATCGGTCGTCGCCATCCGGCTTGATAGCGCCGTACTTCACATTGTTCCGCACTGCCGTTCCCGAGACGGCATTGAGGCGAAAGCACCCACCGGCCGGGATCTGCTCACCGCTGTTATTAACGCACAATAGACGTGTCACGAGGTGGACCCTTCTTCTGCAGTCGTAGCGCTCGACCAATGGATGAGTGAACAGCGTCGATTGCTCTCACGCGCCGCTTCTGTCGATAGGTCTTGGCTCCAGTGTCCCATTCCATGTGCTGGCCACCAACCGTCACGCATCCATGTCCAGTATCGGAGACGATGTGAGTGACCTGGCTTATCTTGCCGCTGGGCTTGATGTCCAGTCGCAATCGATTGTAAGTGACCACGTACTGCTCATACGCCGCCAGTTGAGTTTTGTAGGCATCGACGAACTCCTCGGCCTTCGTGTCCAGGTCGGCCGTGTTGTCAGAGAAGCCAGTCAACTCGTGATCGGTGTTGTACTCACCAATCACAACACGCTGGTCGTGAATGCAAACCGTCACTGTTCCAAACCCATTCGGATCTACCTCGACCAGCTTGGTGTAGCAGTCCTTCTCCCATGTGTCTGCATTGCGAACATGGTGTGCAATCTCGACCACAAGACTTGGGTCCACGTTTGTCCCAGCGTCGTTTTTTCTGATCTCTCGATCGAACATCAGGATGCCGTTGTTGTTGTCGACGGAAAACCGCAGCGCTATTGGTTCATCGCGAGTAGTGTTCTCTCCATCCGGTACACCGTCGTTTTTCTCCTGTGACTGTTTCGAACTGTCTACCCAGATCTCGCCCCAGATCCGTGGATAGTGCATTTGCAGAACCTGAGCGACGAGGTCTGTGGAAGCTCTCGTGCTGAACAGCGGCAACACTTGAAACTGATGCTCCACTGTTGTGGATGCTGTTTCAGGGTGCTCATACCCCGGAATGCCTGTCACGCCCGTGAAGTTACCATCCTGAATCCTGAACCACCTCCAGACCGACCGCTCTGCGAGAACCTGTTCCTCTGTTGTGCTGAGATCGGCGAACTGTTCGACATTCGCATACGCTGCCCAGCCCTCGGCCGGTGTGTAACTCAGATCATCCAGCAGTTTGATTTCATAGTCATTCGCCTCTGTGTCCATGCCAACAGGCTCTGTGACAAACCGAGTCTGGTACACGGTTGGGTCGAATCTGACCTCAACATACTGAGGCACCTCGGGCGGGTTCCACCCGATCGACACTCGACTCACGGTGCCGTCGTTCGGCAGAGCCGCGCCACTGTTGATTGGAACTACGGACACAGTCGCACTGCCATATCCCAGGATGACTCGGCAACCTAACATATCGCACAGATCATTGATCGCGGCCGCAGGGTCTTTGCAATCACCCACAACCTCCGGCCTGACGAGATTTGGCACCGCCGCGACGTTTACAGTTCCTTCACCGCACCACTCGAACAACTGAATCAAAATATCCTGCGGCGTTTTTTCTGTCACTGGACGGATGTTCTGCCCATCCTCAAGCACCTCGTTCCAGTGGAACGATCGCTTTTCTACCTGCCACCACATCCACCTGCGATCGAACAATATAGCACGTTCCTTGAAGCCTGCCTCGTTGAACTCAAACGAGCCTTGGTCCACCTTGCACTGTGGAAGGGTAATAGCAGTGCCATCCATAAAAAAGATGCACGTTCCACCAGCGGCAATGTTTGCCTCTTGAGCAACAAACGTCAGTGCAATCCTGTCAGGGTCCGTCCCATGCGACTGAGAGTAGATCGCATGTTTCGGAAACACGATGCCAGGAAATGAGTAAATACCTTGTGTCATGGGAATGGCACTATTGGATACTGAGTCAGATTTACGACACTTGGAAGGACAGTCTCAAACACGTAGCGATAAGTCGTCATGTAAAGTTCACGACCCTGGACTCGAATGTCCTTCGGGCTATTAACCTCGATCACTCTTTGCTCGTACATTTCATCTCCGAGAGGAAGCGGTGATGGAGCAGAAAGAGTCACGCCGCGGCCAATAACGTAGCCTTCCTGAATGTAACGGATCGGTGTGATCTGTCGCAGGGTTTGCAGCACCGGACTGCCTGCCAAGCTACCCATGTTCCTTCGCAGCGGGCCACCAGTGCCGATCTGGCGGATTCGCTCTCGATATCCGTAGACAGCATTTGCCGGCCCCCATCGCTTCTCCGCTGTAAGCACGATCTGAAACGTCCGCTTGTTGTGATATTCGGTCTGCATGTCCCAGACCGGAGGCTGTGGGTAGGAGAAGTGAGCAACCTGAACACCGGAGAATGTGGTTCCGTTCAGAACGCTGTGAGTGGTGTCAGCTGCGGAGTTATCCTTAAACGTCACGTCCCCAAAATCGTATCGGTAGGCGTTTTCAAGAGAGTTGAGTGCGGTCGTGAGCGCGGATTGGTTTGCCGCCTGCTTAACCCCGAAGATCTGCCACGTCTGAATCTCGCCCATGCGTCGATGAAACGTATCGAAAATACTTCGGTAATGCAGGCGGATCGCCACCTCGTCATCGTCATGCGAGTAGCTTGAGCCACCAGTTGCCGATGAGTCGTAAATCAGTTGTGTCATTGGTCGCGGCTCCGGTCACCAAAAAGATTCAAGAATGGCAGACCGCTCAACTGGGCATCTGTGGACAACATGGTGCTGACGGCGATCCCCATGTCCGGAATCTCCGGCAACTCCATCGGCGTCTCGGAAAAACTGATCTCTGTTCCGCCGAGCGGCATCCTATCAAATGCCTCGCGAACTTTGTCTGGAAAATTCGGCGGGATCAGTTCGACGGTCCTCGCGGCTGGCATCTGCACGGAGATGGGCAACTCTGTCGTGTCCCCTGTTGTGTCTGCCGCCTGCAGCTTCTCGGCGATCGTTTCCTCGACCGGACGGTTTGGCTCGATCCCCGGTAGCGTTTCCTCCGAAAACACAGCCGCATCGGCAGGAACAGAATCCTCAGAATAATGCTCAGTAACCTGAGCAGGATCCCCGTCAGCCGGCTGAAACTCTGCCACACTCGCTGGCTCACTGTCCGCCTCGGTATGCTGTGAGGGAACCGTGTCCGGCCCTTGTTCCACTTGTTGTGATGTTGCGGCCGCTTCATCAATTGAATCCTCTGTCAGTCGCTCTGGCATAGGCGTCTCGGGCTCGCCTGGAGCCTTGCCTGTCTCTTCCTTGACTTCACGCTGACTCTTCGAGTCTCCGGGTTTGGTGCCCAACTGCTCATCCAGTATGGCATCGATCTGCGCAGCATCATGCTCCCGTCCCGCTTGAGCCGGTTCGTAATCACCGCCAGCTGCCCTATGTTGTGCTGCGTATTGTTGGGCGAAGTTTTCGAGATGCGCCATGTTCAATAACCCAAGTAAGAAATGCCCAGTTCCGCCTTTGAATCGGGCAGTCTGGTATTGGCATTCCCGCCAGTCGCCATTCAAAAAAATGATTCCACGCCTGCGTGTTCTTCTCGCTGAATGCGTTGCATCGTTTCCAGTGCCCGCGTGGGCAGCCAGATTCGGTGTCACACATCAACTCCCCATCTTTCGGCCGGACCAGTCGTTCGCTCGTTCCCAGTCGATACCGAAAGTCCCACACCTCATGATCGATGATAAACTCTCGACACAACGTGCAACTGAAGTCTGCTGCTTTGGGATTGGCCAGCCTCAGTTTTGCACCGCGAATCAGGTTTGCCAGGTCAGCTTCCTCTGTTGGATTTTCGATGACTTGCCGAAAGAGACATTCCTGTTTTGCATCGGACAGATGATCCCAGTCGGTGAGCACATACGGGCGTGCCATCACATGCTCAACGAGTACGTCGCCATAATTACCGAAACGACCGAGCAGATATTTCCGCTCGGCCGCTGGCATTTGGCGATAGAGCACACCTTGAAACTCCAAGGTGTATCCATCATTCAGATTCGGTGGTATCCGATCCATCACTGGACTCCGTTGATGGCGCCGGTGGTTCTGACGATTCGCCGTGGCGGATCAATGTCTCGCAGCATAGCGCAGCTTGCTTCAGGCGAGACTCGAGGCTGTAGAGTGCCGAGTGCGGCCGCTTGCCGTCGCGCGCCAACGTGGCAATCTCCAGTTGCAGATCGCCAAGCGAATCTTCCAGATTTTCTTTAAGTGCTTCAAACACAATCAAGCCTTTCATAACCAGTAAGAATGAGACACTACGCTGCGTTCGTGTGGTCGATGTTGAACGCTGCAGTGTCAGGTGTGGTGGACGTGTCGATATGCGCCTGCCATGTGTGGTTAAGCCGGATCTCTGCCATTTTGTTCGGAATGTCTGGAGACTTCGGAATGAACTTCGCGGCTGGCAGATTGAAAATCAAAATGTCCGCATCTGACTGCGTCTTGAATGTGACGCGAATTGCACTGTCTGGCACGGCATCTTTGTTGTTCCAGTAGATGTCCTTTGTGCCAGCAGTATATGGAGTCGATGTTGCTATCAGTGTTTCCTGGTTCGTCAGCAAAGCATCTGTCAGCTGTGCCTGATTGTTCCACTGACGGAAGATGTTCAAGTCACTGATGATCGCAACTCGGTCGATTTGATACTCATCGTAACCCAGCCCGTCCGGGTCGATTTCAAAGTCACAGGAAGTGAATCCGTAGATGGGTCCAATAGGTCCAGCCGTGAAAGTGGCAGCAGGCGTTTCTGTTTCGCTGACTGCCACGCAGTCCAGCTGCAGACTGACAGGCATTGATCCTCGCTGGGCGCGGAACGTCCACCGCGCAATGCGACAATCCGTATAAGTGTGGATCTGTCCAACCTTGTCCACAACGATATCAAAGCTCGTGAGAGTCTCGTTGCTGGTCCAGATTGTCCCAGACGTGTTTGTCACCGTCATGTGCGGCAGCAACGTGTCGATAATGTCCGCGGTGATGTCCAGCAAAAGACTGAACTCCACGATCTCGCGGCCAACAATCACCCGATGATTTGGCGGATGCGCAGTGCCACAAATCGCGTTGCGATGATTCTGCACTCGCTCAGTAGTACTGCGATCAAGAAACTTGCCGAAGCAGTACTTGTCTCCATCGAGGGAGATCCGAGCGTCAACTGCAGCTGAAGCGGTAGAGGTAGATGCTGTCATGTTCTGGACTCCCGTGCGTATGCGTGCAACTCCAGACCCGCTTTCATCTGGTTATGCACGACATAATCTTTTGTCGATGCTTTAGAAATTGTAGCAACATGAACCTGCCAAATGTCTGCGATTGAAACATCGAGATTGGCAGCGTAAGGATTTGAGTTTAATTCACGCCGAACCAGGCGAATCCATTGGTGATACGTCGCAAAACGTGTTGAGTTAGCCGGAGGAACGTCATCCACCAGTTGAATCACCAAACGATGAATGCCGTCGTCATCACAGTTCTGACCGAGTGCTGTTGGAAATTGCGTGCCCAGATACGTGATGATGAACGCCGGCCGCACAATGTTTCGCTCGCCGGAGCTTTGGTCGTCGTCCCGGTCGCTTGTCGTTTCTCGAACAATGACACCCTCGGGCTGCAGCATACGAGACATCTCTGACTGAACTGGCACGAACTGCTGCTGTCTCGCCATGTCCTTTAGCGTGTCTTCGGTCGTGCTGATCAGGGTGTGTTCAACGCTACTCATCAGACGATCTCTCCAATGTCTTCAAGTCGCAGTGGAGCGCCAGCAATACCGGACCCTGGGCGGATCTTGTCGGCATCGTCAGTGGTAGCGTCAATCAATGCTCGCTGTACCTCATAGTCCGCACGCCCCTTCACGTCTCCGGACAGTCCTGCCACTTTCGCATACTCGCATTCTACGAGTCGCAGCAGCAGCGTCTGAACTGCAGTGGAATCCACGTCGCACCGTTGCGATAGAGACCATGCCCGCGAAGACACATCTGAGTCAAGAGCCGCATTCATTACAGCGCTGGTGGCACTGTTCACGGCAATGATGATCCGCTCTGACTCGAACGGATGGCGATCGAACATCTGGCTGTTTTCCTGCAGTCGCCCGGTGCGACTGGTTGGCATGTTTGTGTCCGACGAAATGCGGACTACACACCCGACGTGTTCAGAGGTCAACGTGCCAGCAGGAAACGTCACCGCTGTACCCGTGGTGGACAGTTCAATTCCATCTATGTGTTCAATCGTCAGTGGACGCCGCTTCGCTTCGTACACCATGTTGACAGTGTGGGAGGTTGAATACGTCGACTGAGGAAACCATATCTCATGCTGTCCGGGCCGGGACTGAGAAGGAAAGATTGTGTATCGTCTAGGGAACGTCTGACTAACGTATGACTCCGTCAGCCAGAACGCCTGTCGAACATCCACCTGTGACATTGGAATCGTATGATCGGATTCAATGATCTCGTAGATATCCCCAACGTCCCACGACAACAGAACTCGCCGCTGCGTCCAGGTGTAACTGGTGCCTGCCGCAACATCGTCCCCCGGATTGCTGTTTTCCTCGAGCACGATCGTCGTGGACGATGGCGAATACTGAATCTGATACAGCTTGCCGCCGATTGTGATGTCGCCGAATTCAACGTCACTAGGCCACGTCGCGTCGGTCAAGGTGACTGTACGGGTGGCGTGATCGTATGCAATGGTGCCATCCGTTTGTGGCGGGTTTAGGTGGACCGTCTCAAACCGTCGCAGGTAATTCCACGGATGCTGTGCGAACAGCCGACGATAGCCCTCACGAACACCAACACTGACATGTGCCTGCACATTATGCTGAAGCACCAGGTTGTATCGTAGGGCTACGTGCTGAACCAAGTCGTCGAACGTAAGGTAGTCTGTGATCACTCGACTGCGTCCTTAGCATTATTGCCGTGTTCATGTTTGATCTGCGATCGAAGCTCTCGCTGATCCTTAAATGCGAGGCCGGGATCCTCGGCGATCTTTTGTCGTTGAATTTCGTCGACCAGGTCTTCCGCCAGTTTCTTCGGTGGCGTTGGCGCCACGTCGGTTTCCTGCGACACGACCGTACTGTTGCCTTTTGCCATCCCATCACCAGTGCGAAGCATGTCACGCTTCACATCGTCCAGTGACTGCTTGCTGCCAGTAAATGCTCGAGGGTCTCCCGGAAATCTTGCCCGTGTGGAATCGTAATAATCTGAAGCGCTGGGATTGTACCCGTGCTTGCGAGCCTGCTGAATACGATATTGCAGCAGGTTCTCATTGCCTTTGAATTGATCGGCCAGTGTAGTGCCGCCGCGAGATTGGTTTTCGGCCGCTGTGCGTGAGGTGTCGGTGTTCAGGCCGGGTGTTCGCCGTGTTGCCAGAAGTGCCGCCATCGACGGCGACTCGCCTTTGTCCAGCATCATCAGGTAGAACTCAATAGCGCTTCCGCCAAGTTCCTCAACGTCCCACGGAATTTCAATTGTCTTCTGACCGCTCATTTGGCTTTGCCTTCGCTTGCTGTCGCATCAGCTCAATGGCCAGTTTGCCCTGAGCTTTCTGCTGCTTGAGTTGCTGGTCATGAGTCTCCTGACTCTGTTCCAGCTGTTGTTCATGCAGAGTTCCGTCTTGCACCAGTTTCAACATGTGGTCTGCATTGCTTTGCTCTGTCTTGAGAATGTGATCGGCCGTCTTCTGCACAAGTTGAGTCTGATGGGATTCGTGTTGCTGCTGAAGTTTCATCCGTGCCTCGGTCATCTTCAGTTGCATGTCCATCTGCTTCTGCTGTGCGTCAAACTGAAACTCCAGTTGCTTCAGTTGCGGCTCGGCCTGCTTACTGCCGGCAGTTGCCATCGCCAGCTGAGTCTGAGCCTGCTTGAGCATGGTGTCAGCCTGCTTGTTCTGCATCTCGACCATCGCCTGTTCCTGCGCTGCCTGCTGGGCTGCAGGGTCAGGCTGCGGCATCCACGGCCCCATGTTCCATCCACTGGTGTCATGGTCCATAGCCTCCGCAATCGACTGTAGAAACTCATTGAGCGGTGCGCTGTCGCCACTCACCTGTGCGTAATTGGTAAAGGCTGGAACGAAGTACTGAGACAAGCCTTGGAGATTAGCGAGATCACGCTCACGGTTCGGACGCATGATGTCGGATGCCTCGCAAACGAACAGCATCTCTCGCATCATGGCATGAGTGTCTGCATTCTCAACAAAGTGCTTCCAAAGGAACGTGCCGATTGGACCGAGCAAGTGGCGAATACTTTTCGCTTTCACGAACGTCGCGGCCATGCACGCCTCATTCGCTGCCACTCGTGACATGAACGATGCAACCGACTTGCCCATTTTCTCTGGACGAATACTCGCGTTTTGTTGCTTCACATTCGCGTCTGCCGCTACTCGGATCTGCGTCGGTGACATCGAGTACAAGATCTCGGACAAGCCGACACGCTTATCGAACTGCTCGCTCAGTCGGTCCAGAGCTTCAAGAATGTCCTTGTTTCCGGGGTTGCGATTCAGGAATTGAATTGTCTTATCGATGGTCATGTTGGCTTGCGGCTGCACCTCAACAGTAACCGTTGTGTCGTCGCGCTGCAGTGCCGCCTTAATGTCAGCGGCCGCGTTCTTGAGCACCGCAATGATCTGCTTCCGGTTCTCCCATGCCTGCTCGACAAATGCTGTTGTCAGCACGTTCATGCAGATCAACTCGCCGAGACCAGGTGCAAGTGGAGCCAGTGGCCATGCTGAGTTCGGCACGGGGTAAAAATCAAGCAGGACAACCGGCCATTGGCTGTCCCTCCACGCCTCCCACTTGCTGCCGTAGTTCGCTGCACGCCACGCAAACATGTCTCGCATGGCCTGTTCACTGGCCTTAAACATCTTTTCCGGAGGAGCGTTCAGGAAATACGGAACAGTCTTACAGACACAGCAGTACGCAAAGTCGCCAACGACCTTGTCAATCGCCTCGCCCATGCTGTATTCAGCATCGCGCATCAAGCTGCCAACGCCGCCGCGCGACCACACCTCATGCCATTCCATCAGATCATTGGTGTTCTGCTTCGTCTTGTCACTTCCCGATCGCGACTCGCTTTCGCTGCTGGAATGCGTGGCGTAGTCCTTCAGAGATCCCTTCTCCAGCCCGAAGACTCGTTCCACTTCCCAGACTGGAGTGAGGTGTCGCCGCGAAATCCACGTTGCTGTTCGAAGTTCAGGGTCCGTGCAGTCTGGATCGATCAGCAGGTTGTCAACGCTGTCATAGAACGTGCCGGTGTAAACGTCATCACTGGCTGGGTGCTTGTAATCCTGAGTCCATGCACACCCGCGCCCCTTCACGAGTGCCTCTGTAATGATCAACTCAGCTTCACGCGCCAAACCGTTTTGCGGCTGCGAGTACTGAGACCAGTTCAAATAAATCTGCAACAGAGAATTACGAACCTCTGCCTGCAGTTTCCGCTTCTCATCTTCCTGGGCCAACTGCTGAAGTTCAGGCGGCAGTCCGATATTCTGAAACAGATTCATCACTGGTTCTGGATCCACACCGCGGTGCGATCTCACCTGGCGGTGTGGATTTTGCCAGAACAGCGTTGGCCCGAAAATCGCGACCAACTCAAAGGCTTTTGCGATCGAGACCTGAATGCCAGGAGATGACATCCTTGGCATGTACTGTGACTTGAACTCACCACTCCACATGAACCCTAAATCGCCACGAAAGAAGTAGTCGCACTGATCAGCAATCTTTTGAAAACGACTCTTCCTGCTCAGCGCAGCATCCAATCGCCCCATCCACTGATCTTTCAGAGGACTGAGCACCTTGTTTTGCATGTCATCAGCAGAGCGGATTTTTGATTCGTGCTTTTCAGGCGTCATGTGAATTTACTTTTTACGCGGTGGGAATCAGGGACCAGCAGCCCTTCCGCCGCACATGTGGGTTGTCGACTTTGGCAAATGGTGTTTCATGGATAATGTCAGTGTGGAGAGTCATTTGTCCACCGACTTCTGGAAACACCAGAATGTCCACTCGATAATTTTCTGAGCTATCGTTCGCTCGCATCACGATCCCAAGTGCAGGTCGAGCGCGGCTGCCCTCGACGTGGAATTGAACGAAATCACCCCGCTTAACATCTCGCGGTGTCGTTGGCGCCCCAGCGTTGACAACTGAGTTGTTGGCCGCTGCCGACTTCGGCATTCGCAACTGAATTTCTTTGATGATGTCCTCCAGCTTGATCGCTTCTGGAATCATACTCCGAAGCCTGATGTTCTCCTCGCGGAGATCATCAAGTTCTTTTAGAACATCCTTCTTGAATTGTTCAATCTGCTCCAGTGGTACAACAGAAAGTGGTGATTGAGGTTTTGTGCTTGGCTGTGCCAGTTCTTCTGTTTTCATCATGCTGCTCCAAAATACGTAGGTTCCGTAGACGCACCGTTGCGTAATAACTCAAGCGCCCGCTCCTCTTCCAGAGCCAATTCTCCGGGGGATTTCTGCCTTTGGACAGGTTTCGGGTGCTTAAAGTCCGGGTAACGACTTGCGTAGTACTCAAGACAAACCATAACGTCAATAGTTTGTCCCGGAGCCGGAACCTCTAGTTTCTCATCTTTTCGGACCTGACGCATGGTATCACGCAGCTGGTCCACGAGGCTCGGGCAGCGTCGATTGATGATTCTTAGCCGCGGATAACCGCATGGGCGTATGGCCATTAGGCTTCTGACGACCATTGCGCGACCCGGTACATCGTCCGATCCGTGCATGAATCCACCACCCGGCATCTGGACCGAATGAAGTTTCAGCTCGTTCCACTTTTCTGTGTAATTGCTCTCAACGGTCACCCCAAAGCCTGTCGGGGTGATACGCCCAGCGTGACCGTCGATGTAGAAACGCTCTAAATGATAGCCTCGTTCTGTCAGCAAGACCTTCTTGCCAATGTCTGTAGCATCCCACCTGCCACCGTAAATTTCGCGGTATGGAACGATGTATGACTCGCCGTCCTGCCAAAACTCAGGTGGCGGGATCGCACACAGCAGGATGGCTGGGTGTGCCGTACCGGGGTCCAGAATCAGGTCTCGTGTCCAGTCAGCTGGTGGCACCCAGTTGTTGTCGCGAAGTGCCTTCGCCAGCGGATCGTCCATCTCTGGGTAATCATAATCACAACGATGGATCTCCTCGTTGTATTCTCCATAGAAGCGAATCAGGTCTGTTGTAAATTCCCCCGCATCACGCGCTCGACGCTCCTCTTCACTCCATCCCTCAAGAGTATCCTGTACCTGCTTCTTCGTGAAGAACGGGTTCTCTGACATTTTCAGTGTCGCTTTGCGAGCAGTGGCATATTCCCGCTCTCCCGTTTCAACCTCCTTCTGTTGCTGATCACATCGCTTGTTCAACTTGATCAGTGCGGTATTCGCATGTGCCGGCCAACTCGACCAGAACAGACGGCCCTCACGGTCGACGAGTCGCGCCTGCCATTCCGCGTAGTGCTTGTCGAACTTGATTTCTTCATCCACCCAGATCTCGTCCACCGGGTCACCGGCCTTCACTGGAGCAGACGATGCGAACGCATAGATCTCGTTGCCGTTCTTCAGTCGGCACATCGAGAACTGATTCTCAGCCTTCTTTTCCCAGGACCACTCCTCGATCTCTGACGGCGGGATCAATGGTGGCGACTGCTTGCGCTTGTGCCGAGGTATGCTGAAGTCTTCAGGGTGAAGTGGCGGATGCCATGCTCTCCAAATGCCAGTCTTTGGATCGCGAATGATGTCGAACAACCCAGCCTTGAACAACAACCGATACATGGTCTGCCCGATGTGGTCCAACTGCAGGCCCACCAACCACGTCAAAAGTTTCCGGCCCCTTTGGTGGTCCTGAATGCACTCGATCTGCGTGCCGTCCATCGCGATCAGCGGCTTATTTCGCACAATCGAAGCAAACCTCATGGCAGCCGTGTGAGACTTCCCGGATCGGTTTCCACCTTTTAGCAGATACTCACGCGCAGTGTGCGAGTCCGTCAGCACTTCAACCTGCTTCGGAGTTAGTCGATACAACTCAAGAGCATCGGTCTTTCGGCTCTGAAACTCTGCGGCCGCTTCAATAATAAGCTGATGATCAGGTGCTGACAGGACCATCGGAACCCTCCGCTGGCTGGTACGCAATGATCCGTTGCATTATCTGAGGCTCGGCTTTCACGAGTTCAGCACAAACCTGCATTCGGAATGCGGGGTCATTGGCAATTCGTTCGAACGTCGCCTGCGTCACAATTGCCTGTAGGTCTTCATCTGTCAGGTTCGTCACAGCCATCTGATCACTGACAGTGCTGTCGCGATCCTTCAGCATCTTCGCCGCGATGTCGTACAGTTTTGTCAGCGTGCCGCCATTTTTCGGCCGAGACGGAATCATCTGCTTTTGTTCTTCCGTCATCTTCTCGCCGCGCATCATCTGAATGTCTTCAGCGATGCGGCGACCAAGGCCACCAGATCCCAGTGCCTCGGCCAGCGCTTCAGCCTCTTCTGGAATCGCTGCAACTTTCGTTCGACGAATCTCTTCCAGTCGCTTTTCCCACGTACTGGACTGGCCATCACCTGCTCGCAAGTCTTCCACGGTTTGGATCCGTAACTGCAGCTCCCGCTCACACTGACTGCAGCGATCGCCGCCTCCAGAAAATGATTCTGGTGACTGTGGCGTTCCGCACATCTTGCAGATGATTCGGTTACCAAACATTGAATGAGCCCATAGAAAAAGGGCACCCAGACAAGTATTAAATCTGGGTGCCCCGCAAGCGGTACGACCTCGCAAAACGAGTCGTTGCTCCTACGCCGGAGCTTTCAGTTGTGCCTGTTAGCGGATGCTGCGAGGCTTCGGTGCGAGTGGATCACTCCCCTTCACAACAGGATTCGGTGTTTTGGGCAGGGCCGCTTCGCTCCCACCCTTGCTGTTCGTGATTCGTGTGCCGTCGGCAACTTTCTTGTCCATTGATCTAAATCCAATCAGAGTTTCGTGACTGGACCGCTATTACGCTTCAGCTGTCCAGGTGCCGGTGTATCCCATGCACGCCCAGTTTCCAGCAACCACGCACTCGAGCACGACCGTTTCGCCGATCGCATTCGCTGTCAGGTATTTGCCGGCAGCACCGGGAACACCAGTCGACGGAAGAGACACTGTCTCGGTCCCGTCCGGGTCAATCCGAAGTTCCTGCGCCACGCCCACATGGAAACGATACTTCAGGCCGGGAACAGCTGCAGGCATTGTGAAGACAACCGTTCCGGCGGCACCAGTCGTGTCGAACACGTCCCCGGATTCTGTTGCCAAAACCGTGTAGTCGGAGGTTTTCGTCTGAACTGTGTTTGCCGCCAGTGATCCTTGAAGTTCCACAAGAACATCGACCGGGTCACTGTTGGTCGTCGTCGCAGTCAGCACGACGCCGATGTATCCAGCGTCCCGCTTGGAAACGGCCGCGGTAGCCACGCCTGACGCACCAGTCTTCACCAGATCCCCAACGGCGAATGTCTCTGCTGCGGCGAGCATGTCTCGCACTGGGCCTTCCGTCACCATCAGTCCATGGGAGCCATTCGAAAGTTCCCCCCCCTCTGGGTCGACAATCCCGTCGCAGTCTTCGCCTGCGCCACACACTTCCACGAGACCTGCAGTTGGACCACCAGATCCCCATTTGACAGCCGTGCCAGCCGGAATGGCCGATCCAGTGCTGTTCTTGATCAAAGTGCAATGCACCAAGACCCCTGAATTCCGCACCATACTGGTCGTGCCAGCCAAGAGGGACTCATCATTGAAAATCCATTGGGCGCCCAGAAGGTCGTCGTTGTTGGTAACGCCGACACTGTTCTCGCGGCTCAGGACGTTCGGTCGAAGAAAACTTGACATGACAGGAAATCCAAAAGGAGGAACTTGTAGTCGCAATCAGAGATAAACTGGGGGGTCAGGAAAATGAGTTTGATTAGTCGGTGTAATCCGCAATCTTCGCGAAGTACTTCGGCTGGAAGCGGAAGTTGCCGTAAGCAGAAGCGTAGAGCAGGTAGCTCGCATCTGTCATAGCAAACTCAGGGCCACGGAACTTGTAAAGGTCAGGGTGAGCGTTCACCATTTCCATGTACTGTGGAACCAGAACAACGCCCGAGTTGTTGTTTCCAACGGCGTAGTCTGGACAGACATACATGCCGTCGATGTTCAGTGCTTCGCCGGGAATACCAAGATCGTTGTTGGCACCGACAGGCACAAGCTGACGGTTGCGATCGCGGAAATGATTCTTCGCCGCATTGAACAGCGATGGATCCAGCATCATGATCAGCGGAGCGCCGGTCAGGTTCTGGTAACCAGTTCGTGTTGCCATCGCAGTCGTCAGAAACCCGATGACAAGTTCGATGTTGTCTTCGAAGTTTGCAGTGCCGGATGGCTCCCATGCTGTCGACGCCCAGTTGGCGAGAATCGGCGATGTGGCATCGTACTCAGACGACCCTTTGCCAAATGGCCAGCTGTTACCAAGTGCAGCGTTGTAGGTTTCGGATCCAGTTTCCCATGATCCGCCAAAGTGAGCGAGCCCGGTGTTCTGGCCAGCGTACGCGCCACCAGGTACAGCAACTCGGTCTGTCGCGAGGACTGCATCGCCTGTCTTTCCGAAGATCGTGCCGATGCCGTGATAGTGACTGCTGTACGCAGCATCATTGCCGTCCACATAGAAGAACTCGGCAATGTGTTCATCGAACGATTGCTTCAGGTCAGCAGTGATTCGAGTGTATCGGTCAACAATCTTTTCGGGAGACTGATTGACGATGTATTCCTTTTCTTCCATCACGTCCGTGCCTTCGTAGCCACGAATGTCGATGTGAAGCTGTTCGTCGGTCGTGTTGCTGGTGTAGACGACCTTCTGTCCGCTTATTTTCTGGCGAACGGGCGGCTTGCGAACCTTGACGTTCCACACGTAGGCATGGTTCGGGCAGTTGAACATGACCCGGCCATACTGGAACAACAACCGCAAGATCTTGTGATTCCGCAGCGTAAGATCCGACGCGCCCTTGAAGTACTTCTGGACGTTGTCGGTGATGATCCGCATCGTGTCTTCGATGCCAGATAATGGCGCAGCTGGTGTAGGCATGGGTCAGATTCTCTAAAAAGTCTTGTTTTGTTCAGCAAGTGATTGCTTGACCAACTCTTTGAAGTCCACAGTTCCACCCGATGTGGGAACCGAAGTGTCTCCGGTCTGTTGCGCGTGCTCATTGAGCAGGCGTGCTGACCCATTGTTGCGAGTACCGTTGCTTGCTGGCTGTTGTCCGTTATTAACGGAATCAACAACTGATGTTTGGCTGTCGCCAGATGACGAAGCCTGGGTGGTTCCTGCGGCCGACTGTTGCTGCTGGTTGTCGTCACCACCGCTCTGAAGCAGTTCCAACTGCTGCTTCAAAATGTGGTTTTCAGCTGCCACGGCGGCGCGAACATGAATTCTGCTGTCCCGATCCGCCTCAGACATGTCATCCGTAAGCTCACCGCTTTGAGTCAGTTCGTTTTCGATCTGAGCGTAAGTCTCACGATACGTCTGGGCCAGTGCGGACCCCTCGCCGAGCCGATCCTTGTTTTCGTAGAACCACTGCTGTGATGCGGTCGGCTGCTTGACGGTGCTTTTGTCGACCTGCTGCAGTTGCTGTTGCAGAGGGTCAACAAGTTTCTTCACTGCATCCTCGATCATCTTTGTGAGAGGGTCAGCAAAAAGTTTTGAGACCGCTTCCTCCGGTCGCTCCAATAACATCGAATCCAGTTCCTGCCGGCGAAGTTGCATTTCGGCATCGCGAGCATTTAGCTGGGCCGCGTGCATCTGGAACTGCGGATTGTCGGAATGCCACTGACCATCCTTGCGAGTGATGATGCCAGCTTTCCGTAGTGTTTCTGCAGCAGAGAGATCCCCAGTCCCACCTGCAGGTGCTGTCGCGGGTGAGGCGCTGCTTGGAGTGGTGGGAGGGGGATCTGCAGGGTCTGCTTTCAGTGGCTTAGATGTCGAGGCTTTGAGTGACTTCACCTCATCCATCAACTCCAGTCGCTCCTGAAGTGAACCCTTGATCGCCAACATGGCTTGCTCATCCGATTCGAGACCATGGTTCTCGGACGGAATGATGCCGTTGTCGATAAGCTGCTGAATGAGCGTTTTGCCTGCCATTGTTCTGCCTTGAATGAGGTGACCGCTTTAGTGGTCGCATTCTGAGCAGCAAAACAAAGGCGATGTTGCAGCGATTGCATCGCGCGTTAGAATTACAAACGCGACGAGATTGCGCACTCACCGCTTTTATGGGCGCAAGTTACATGACACTGACAGAACCGCTGCACACGATCAAAGAGTGTGAAACGCTGGTAAAACGCTGGCTGCGAATTCGCATCGGCCAGAGAGCGATATATGCGTGGACCGAGAAAGGCAGGCTTGTTGGCGGCAGAAGAGTTATTTTGAAAAAAATCAAAAATGGTGACGCAGGAAAGGTTTACATACGCCATTCAGAACTCCGCGAGTTCTGCAAACTGCTCAATCCTGAGATGATGCGCCTGAACTACCGCAAAATTCAATAGCCTTGACGAAGTTCTTTGGATCGTCCTCTTTCATCAGACGCAGGTATTCGTAGTACTGGGCCAGATCCTTGCGGGCTCGCTCTACCGAGGTTTTTGAAAACCAAGGAATCACCAGTCGTTTCCGACGTTTTGCCTCCTGCACCTGCTCCAAGAACTTCTGCCGACGCGCCCAGTGTTCCGGCGTGTCTCCGCGCTTGCGAGCGCGCTTCATCGCAATAGACGGGGAAAAACCAGATGGTGGCGTCGGATCCCGCATCTCCTCCTTCGCCATTACTTCTTCAACCAGCACCTCCGTTTTTCGGATGCTGTGCCCCTTGTCCATAAGATCCACGGCGAACTCTGCCCAGCCGATCCACTCAAGGTCGGGCTCGATCCGGCGATACCTGTCGCCGACGGAGACTGCTTTGACCCATGGCGGCAGCTTTTTGCTGTTCATCGCAATGAAGCCATTGTCTCTCAGCCACTGCAACGCCCGCTTTGTCCGGCGACTGATCTCGCGAGACTCCATTTCTGCCATCATCACCATGATCTGCAGCTGGATCTGGAACTCGGGCTGATCGCTCCGCATCCCCGATTCTGCCAGATGGATCACCACACCACGATCCTGGAGCAAGCAAAGCGACTCGACCATGTCTCGCACCGAGCGGAACGTCCGGTCGGGCCGCAAAATCACAATGTGGTCGTCACGACGCAACTCTTCCAGCAGGTACTTCGCCCCTGGGCGCCCAGCGAACTGCGTCTTAAATGCGGACACCCCCTCGTCACGGATAATGCCGCCATCGACGTGGCCGTCAGAAACGATCCGATCGATCGACTTCTGGACCGGGCCAATCTGGGAATCCACCTTCTGGTCCAGCGTCGACACACGGACGTACCCAAACACACGCCCACACGTAGCACTTTCGGCTTCTGACGACACCTTGTTGATCACGGCCGCGATCGCCATGCTCTCGCGAGTACGAACAGACCTGCGAGAACGTGACGACTGTTTTGCCGAAACATAATCCTTTCCGTACAACTCCCTCAGCGCCCGGCCCTCACGGCACCGCTCTGCCTTGATGGCGCTGCCCCATTCCGAAAACGCGGCCATGCAGGCAAACACCACACGCCCATTCGCCGTACCCAAGTCTAAACCGGGAAACGTGGTGAAACGCAGACCGATGTTATTCTCAATGAAACGCCCCAGATACTTCATCGCATCTGTAACATTTCGCCAGCCGCGGTCCACTGCGTACATGACGATCGTGTCGCCCGGCCGTAGATGGCCAATCAGCAACTGACCGCCCGGACGCTCGTGCAGCGGCAACTTATACGCCGACGACGCATCAACAAAAACGCCGGGCTCATCGCAGTTGCTCGCAGTTCCGAGCTCGTCATCCAGCTGTGCCGCGAATGCCAGACAATCCTCGGTCTGGGCCGGCAAAGAATGTCCGCGTTTTTCCTGTTCACCAGTCGAAACGCGGCAGTAGCACCAAATAGCCATCGTGTTTTGTCCCAATACGCCGCCACTTCTCGTCAAATGGTGACGGCTAGTCACCGTTTACTTACGAATTCAACGCCGAAACCAGCGCGTTCCCAACGTCCTCGCGATCCAGCCCAGCGGCATCCATCGGATACAAACGTGCCAGCGTGTGCGACCCAGCAACCGGGTCGTGAATTTCCAGAAAGTAATTATCCGCGTCGTATTTGAACAACGCACCCTTCGGTGCCCCGGACAGCTTCAAACGCCCCTTCTGTGGAATGGACTTTTTCGCCGCGTTTACAGCAAACACAGCTTTTTTACTGGTCCACACTCCCTTAACCTGAGCCACCTCGACTCCATAGTCCATTATCACCTGCACCATCCGCCGAATGGACTTTACGTTCATCTTCAGCTTCGCGGCCGCGTCCTTGATCTTCATGCCCTTGAGCAACCAGCCATCGATCTTCACCAAGCGATCCAGAACCAAATTCGTATCTGATGCTGCCATAACACTTCTCCTTTCACCCGAAACTATAAACATGTTACCCATTATACGTCCACCCTTAACTCGGACGACGTTTCAGAAATGGGCTAATCTCACCATGTAGTCGTGACTGCACTCTGATCCTCCGCTCAGACTGCAGTCTGATGATTCACTCAGAGTGCGTTCTTGCAGGAAGTTTTGTGGAAGTTCGCAGGGAAATCGCAGGGAAATCGCAGGGAGTTTTGTGGAAGTTTTGTGGAAGTTCACATTCGGTATCCCAAAAAAACAGCCCCGGCCGAAAGGGATCCCGACCGAGGCGTTTCGCTTTTTACCCTGGGCGACAGCACTCAAACAAACCCCACTGGATACCGCACCGGCATTGTGCGGCATTCGCCTTTACTGGCTCGCAATGAGTGTATTATTTCCAAAAACCTTTCGGCATCGAAGGACTCCTCGAGATCTGCCGTCTCAACAAAGCCTTCTTCTACAGCGACTGGTGCGGCTGGCTGGGAATCAAATTCCTCATCAATCACAACAAACGTGACCGTTAAACCTGTGTCTAACACACACATGTCTCCTCAACGTCAGGCCAATCCTGCTTTCGAAGGATCGTGTCACGCAAAGACTCCCACTCCAATCGTGGACTCTCCGAAGTATCAAACATCCGACCTCGGCCGCCAGATGTTAAACCCAAAACCGAATGCAACTCCACCAATGCCGCCTTCGCGCGACGTATCAACTCCCTGTCATCCAAATAATGGTCCCGACGAGCATAACCAGACGACTCAGCCAACGAATCGTAAACATTCGTCACGCCCATGAATTGCGTTCGCCACGTCGCCGGAGAGTGACGATCACCCACCAACAACACCAACGGGTAAACACACAAACGACAACAAGACTCAAAACGACCAGATACATCACGCGCACAACCTAGTGTCTCAATCAACACCGAACGGAAACTCAACGGGTCCAAAGTACACAGACCCTCGCAACCCTCCGCCTCAAACGCCGACTTAAACACATCCCGAGTCTTCCGGTCCACCAGCAAAAACGGCGGATAATGACGACGAACCGAATAGTAGTGCTCCATCGAATCACTCACCCAACTCGACAAACTCAGCATCATCGTCTCCCAAATGCAGCACAAAACGAAGCCACCAATTCCGATACGTATCGGTTTCCGACTCGCCCACAGACAGCACACTCACGCATAACCCACCCAAAAATCGCCAGCAATGGCAATACAGCAAAAATGCCCGGCTCGGAAACACATCGTTTGCAATGGATGTTGAGGAACTTTGTGTTGAAATATCCGAGCCAGACACGCCTTTATCTTCACTTCGATATTGACGATCGTCAACCCTAAACTCAAACTCCCAATAACCAAACGCTCCCCATGACGAGAAGTGAGCAATCGGTCTGGCTCTTCTACCGTATCTGCTGAGTACAGAAACGAAGAGTGCGATCGCCCGGAGACCGGGTTCCCAGAATCACAGCTGGGGATTACCGCGGCCGGGCTCGATCCCAAACGGGTAAGGATTCTCCCCTGTGAAATCGACCGGAGAACGTGTGCGGCCCATGCCTTGAGTGGCTAAATTCTGCGGTGATGGGATGGGGGGGGTACGCGCTCTACATCACCAATCTCTCTCGCTCGCTCAACAACACCACCACAACACACCAACCGATACGTATCGGAAACTCAAATTGCCTAACTTACCAACCGCCAAAATGCAGAAAAATTTCGGGCGCGGGACGTAAAGACGTAAGCAATCGCAATTGGGAAGCCGGCACCCCGGGTGGACTAGGGGCGCGGGCGGTTCTCCTGCTGCTGATCGCAGGCTTCGAAGCGTTCGAGTTGCTCCGAAGTCCTGCAGTCAGCAGGGTTTACGTCGTCGGTGTCTGGTTTGACTCGAATTGACTGCGAAAAACGCAGTAAAAACGGTGCATTTCCCCCGGTTTTCAGCCGTCGCGCTGTGTCTGTTTCGGTTGTCTCGGTGGGTCTTTGGGTCTTCGCGCCTGGCTGACGATGTAGGCTCCGAGCGTCTGAGCGGTTGCGCTGTGTCGTTTTCGTCTCATGGTCTTGGTCTCC
>Ga0099850_1000096_pt1 | contig 35082 bp, 33 predicted proteins | sample CB_VirMetaG_5_FD_79182 | JGI IMG/M metagenome (GOLD analysis project Ga0099850, IMG submission 79182) | Freshwater to marine saline gradient viral communities from Chesapeake Bay - CB_1508_1D Viral MetaG | ecosystem: Environmental > Aquatic > Marine > Coastal | place: USA: Chesapeake Bay... | reverse complement strand
TCCTTCTCTGCTATTCGTGGTAATCAAGTACAAATTCTTGAAGAAACACAAGGACATCCTGATACTGAAAATCTTGCGGAATATATCCGAGAGAAATATAAAGGTCATAGAATAAACGTCTATCCTGACCCTACAGGTAAGTCTAAAAAATCTTCTGCTCCTGTTGGACAAACTGATTTAAGTATTCTTAAGCAGGCAGGATTCAACGTTTTTGCTAGAGAAAAATCTCCGCCAATTGTCGATAGTGTAGCTGCTGTAAATAAGAAACTACAAACAGCTGCTGGTGACATCGATATGTATGTACATCCTAGATGTAAAGGTGTGATTAAATCTCTAGAACGTACTAAATGGTTAGATCGTAATCCTGATTCAGCTACTATCGATAAGACAGAGAATCTTGAACATTTCTCTGATGGTATTAGGTATGGTATTGAATACTTATATCCGATCAGGCTCGGTACTAAAAGTACTGCTCGTGGTTTTAATTTCTAAGGAGTAAATAATGATAACTAGTGTTTTTAAATCTGGTGCTACAGTCAGCTTATGAGGATAGACTTATGGGCGATGTTATTGACATAACAGCACAAAGACCTCATATAAGTGGTCCAGCTGTTTGTCTTCAATGTGGATATACATGGTCAGCTGTAGCTCTTGTAGGAACAACCGAATTACAATGTCCTGAATGTAAAGCATTTAAAGGTGCTTTTGAGGGATTCACGATTCCAGAAAAAGTTAGAATTTGTGAATGTGGTAACGAGCATTTCTACTTAGAGCCAGAAGGCGCGATGTGTGCTCTTTGTGGCGAATTTACGAAATATGAGGACATATAATGGCACGTACCCGAATAACAGCTGCCACTAATGATTTAATTGATGATTCTGGCAGCATTCTTCTTTCATTAGTATTAGGAGAACAAATAGAGTATCCAATTATATTAGAATTTGTTGATGATGTTAATGATGGATATATCTTTGAAGCAGCTGTGGTTGAAGGTCTCAATGATGGTGTAGGTAGTAAACCTACCACTATACAACCTGCAGGTATTCAAGAAGCTCTTACTGTAAGGACTTGTACTAATAGAGGTGTGTGGAGTGCAATTGCAGCCTATAATATTGAAGAATATGTAGAATATAACACTTTACATTATAAACTCTCGGAAGGTTCAGCAAGAGTAAATGCTACACCTCCTGATAGTGATCCTCTTTGGGAACTATTCAATCCACAAACTCTTTATGTACAATTGCCTGATACTCTTGGGGGTAATTATAATGTAAGTCCAGCTGTAGATGCACCTATCTATGGTTTCTTAGAACTTCGAGTAACAGAACCAGGTACTGCTATTTTCCAACATACTTGGAAACCAGTCAGAGGTCTTATCGAGATCTTGTTTAGTCCCACCAGTCTAGTACCATAAGGTTCGTTTATGGTTAAAAAGACAGTAACAATTATTCATAAAGCTTTAGTAGCTAGTGTTAAAAAGAAGCTTTTAACTGGCTCTATCAAGAAACCTACTACTATAGCTACTGTTGATGATAAGACTATCCAGGGACATGTAGATCAGTTACTTGAACTTAAGGTAAAAGTACCTAGATATCATGATGCTCCAGGAAATGTTCTTCTTAAAACCTTTAATGATCAAGTCACTATTGCCGAACTTTTGGATTTTGTTCCTGGAAGGAGTCTTAGTGATAGTGCAACATTAGCAGATAATATAGCACTGAGCTTAAGTAAAGTATATACAGATAATATCTCACTAAGTGAAACATTTGATTATATAATGTATCTAGGTGGTGTTTATTTTGATACTATACTTATTTCTGAAACAACTTTAATGAGTATAGATAAAATTTTAGATGAATATGCTAATATCAATGATATTTTAGAACTACAAACTTCTAAAGTATTTACGGATAATGTGAATCAAACAGAATTTTTTAATATAATTTTTGAGAAAGCCTTAACAGATACAGCTTCTGTAATAGATATCATTTCTTTTACAGCTAACTATCTAAGAGCCTTCGCTGATACTACAACAATAGCGGAAAGCTTATCAAAGAATTATAGTAAAGTGCAATTGGATTCATCTGTAATTACAGATAGTTTTGATATCAGTTTCATTAAAGGGTTATCTGAGAATATTTCGACAGTAGAAGATCTACATGCTGTCTTTTCTAAGATATTAGCTGAAGCTATTTCTTATACAGAAACAGTCTCAAAATCGGTCGGTAGACCATTAGTTGATACTGTTAGTATTAGCGAAGTTTTTGAGTATATCTTAGGAGTTTATGAATACTTGAATGATCTTGTCACAATTTCTGAAAGTTTAAATTTAGATGTTGATAAACCGTTTCAAGATAATGTTGTAATCAATAGTATTATTGCCAAAACTGTTAGCACTGTATTTACTGACTCAACCATTATTATAGAAAGTGTTGCGAAGACCTCTTCTAAGGGTGGTTTGTTAGATACTACATCGATAACTGAATCTGGAACATTGTATATGCAAGATTATTTTGCTGAAGATTACGTAGAGCCTGGTTACATAGGCATTACCTCAAATTTTTAAGGAAACCTAGATGTTAATAGACAAACTGAAAGTTAAGGGTACTGTTCTCTTAACTCTTACTGATAAATTCGGTAATGTAAAACATAAAAATGAGTGCAATTTAGTAGTTAATACGGGCCTTGCTTATATTGCCAGTCGTATGGTTGGTACTGCTGAAAATGTGATATCTCATATGGCAGTAGGTACTGATAATACTGCAGCCACTGGTACAGACACCGCTCTTGGTGCAGAATCTGGTCGTGTAGCTCTTGATAGTACAACTATTGTAACTACTACTGTCACTAATGATTCTGTTCAGTATGTGGCTACCTTTCCTCCAGGGACGGCTACAGCTGCTCTTGTTGAAGCTGCTCTTCTGAATGCTGGTACCAGCGGTACTTTGCTTTCTAGAGTTGTCTTTGGGACTATTAATAAAGGTGCTAGTGACACTCTGTCCATTACTTGGACTCTTCAAGTACAATAATAGATAGGAGATCCTTATGGCAATTCTCACTACTAGAGCAGACAAAGGGTCTCCATTAACCAATAGTGAAATGGACACTAATCTGACAAATCTTCGAGATAGATGGAGAGGGTTTGATGAGAATGGCGTTCATGCTGTATTTAATGGCGATCTAAATACTGTTCTGCATAATAGTATTTATAATTTTACTGGCAACAGTGTTACTAATGAACCTTCAGATTTTCTTTCCACTGGTTGGGGCTTCTTACACTCAATGATGTACTATAATAATGCTGCGGAAGTTGATTATGGTGTACAGATTATTTATGGTATGAATGATTCTAATGTAGGTAAGATTTGGAAACGTGTAATTGAAGCTGATGTGTGGGGTTCTTGGGAATGTACTACAAATACAGATGTAATGCAATTTCTTACAAATAACACTATGCATTTTTATAAAGGCATTTCTACTCAAGTTGATGCCATTACAGGTAGTACATTCACTATTTCATTTGATGAAGAGCTATTAAAGACTTGGTCAATTACATCTGATATTACTATCAATGAATCAGTTAATGCTTGGCAGTTTGGTGAGCTTAAGATACGTATTAGTGTAGATTCAACTGATAGGACTGTTAGTTTAGGTACTGGTGTAAGTCCTATAGGGACTATTCCGACACTAGTAGCTAATAGTACATATGAAATGCGCATTACTAGGTATGCTAATAACGAAAGTTATGTAGAAGTAGTGGAGATGGGATAATGAGTCTAATACCTTTAGGAGGACACACACAGGGCGATCCTGCAGGTGATTTCTTTGGTGACATTATTACTAATAGTCTTCTATTCGATTCAGCAGATTCTAGTAGTTTATCTAAAGCTATTTCATTTAACGGTTCAGATGATCAGCATTTAATTATGTCAGCTTGGTATCGAAGGCTTGCTTCTAATGAAACAGTTGATGAACATCCAATATATATTGGTAACGGTACTATACATTATGTAATTATGGAATGGGATGGCACATCATCTGACTCTATGCTGCTCCAAATGCGTAATGATAACACTACTTTACTGAGTTTACGTTGTAGTCCGATTCTTAAAGATGCTACTGCTTGGATGCATGTAGTGATGGCATTAGATCTTGATAACGCTACTCAAGCAGATAGAGCTAAAGTGTGGATTAATGGTAATAGAATCACTGACTTCAATGAGTCATCAATACCTGCTAATACAACCACAACAATCAAAGCTTTGTTAACCGGTGCTACTATCAAGGTTAGTGATGATATATATGTTGATGGGTATCTTGCTAGAGTTCAAATCCATAATACTGATAGTTTAGATGAGACAGCTTTTGGTGAATTTCATCCAGTAACAGGTCAATGGGTTCCTAAAGGTTATTCTACTGCACACTCTGATCTCGACATTAGACTTGATTTTGAGGATGCTACTAACCTAGGGTATGATTCTCTTGGAGGTAGTAATAGACTCACTTATTCTGAACAAATTGACAACATAGTTTGGAACAAAAGTCAAATAACTGTAAGTGCAAATACAGCAGAGATTACAGACCCTCTTGGTACAAATACAGCAGATAAGATTATAAATACTGTTGATAATAATATCCATAGATATGCTCAGGGTGTTAGCTTATCTACAGCAGGTGTGTATAGCGGAGTAGCAATTTTAAAAGCTGGTTCTCTTGATTGGATTAATGTACTGGTTTGGAACGCTACTGATGGTAGTATTGCTAAGGCACGCTTTAATCTATCTACTGGAGTCATTTCTTCTACAAGTCAGATTGGTGATAATTTTATAGAGTCTTTAGGTAATGGTTGGTATAAATGTGGTGTTTCAGGTACTGTTACAACAACAGGTATTCAGACATTCGTTTTGGTATATTTACAACAAGATGAAACTACTGAAAGTTATACAGGTGCTACTACTGAATATATTTATTCTGCAGGTATTGCTTTAAATGAAGATTTAGATTATCGTTATCTAAGGACTGAGGCATCTGCACGACCAACTGGTAACACTTTAACTGCTACTAATCTTACCTCAGCCAATCAAGTAAATGATACTCCTACAAACACTTTTCCTATTCTCCACCATTTTGGATTTGCTTCAGTTGTACAGTCTAACTTAAATAATGGTGGTCTAGAGTCTGTAGAGTCAGGTGGTGCAACAGAACCATTAATTCCATGTACTACTGCCTTTCCTTCTACAGGTAAATGGTGCTTTGAAGGAAAAATGATCACAGGTGGTGCTAATATAAGTATTGGTACTGCCAGATGGAATGAAAAGATGGAGAACTATGCAGGACCTGGTAGCTCTTTTATTAATTATGCTAAAGAATCTATAACATCAGTCTTTGTAGAAGGTACTGAACATACATTAGAATGGTCTTCAAATCCAGGAGTTAATGTCTGGATTATGTGCATGGTAGACATGGATAATAAGACTATTAAATGGAAAACTGCTACTGACAGTACTAGTGCGATATCTTTTTCAGATGCTGACACACTCTTTCCAGCTTTTTGGCATAATGAAGATACTATAGAAGTTAATTTTGGTCAAAGAGATTGGAATGTGACTCCTGATTCTGGTTATCAATCTATTTGTACAGCTAACATGCCAGAGCCTGATATTGCTAATCCTACTAAGTATTTTGATATACTTTCTTGGACTGGTGATGATGCAGCTACTAGAGATATATCAGGTCTATCTTTTCAACCTGATCTTGCAATCCTTTTTAATATCAATGATGGTACTATTTGGCACTCTGTTTATGATTCTCTTAGAGGTGCTGGTTATTCTATTTATACTAATGATACCATAGCTGAAGATTTTAATAGTGGTTATGGTTATGTTGATGAATTTAGAACTGATGGTCTAGGTTTGACAAAAGGTACGCAATCGACTTCTTATACTAATGCTACTGGTGATAACTACGAGGCTTTATGTTGGAAAAAGAATAGATTAGCTGGTTTTGATATTGTAGAATATAGTGGTGATAACACTGCAAATCGAAATATAAATCATAACTTAGGCAAAACTATTGAATTCGCTATAGTAAAACGAACAGACAGCTCTGAAAATTGGTTTGTATGGCATAAAGAGCTTTCAAGTGATATCCATTTCTTAAAGCTCGATATTAATCAAGTAGAAAGTCCGGCTAATACACCTTGGGGTACTGGAAATTGGTCTTCTACGCAATTTATGGTAACTAACAATACCTTGAATAATACTAATGGTTCTGGAACTGATAACTATATTGCATACCTTTGGACTGGTATCGAAGGCTTCAGTAAATTCACTAGCTATGTTGGTAATGGTGGCTTAGAAGGTCCTTATGTACATTTAGGTTTCAGACCTAAAGTTGTTGTGATAAAGCGATTGGATCTTATAAGTAATAATTGGTATATTTTTGATTCTGCCAGAGACCCTTATAATGAAATGATAGGATCTTTAGAATTTGATACACCAGATGTTGAAGATATTTCGGCAGATCGTGACGATATATTCTTTATGTCTAATGGGTTTAGGGTAACTGAAGATAGTGCTGGTATCAATGCCGATCAATCGAGGTATATTGTAATGGCGTGGGCTGAAGCTCCAGAGAAATATTCGAGGGCATTTTAATGTGGCAAGGATTTGATAAAAATGGTAAAACTATAACAGGTACTAGAGATCTTTATGGTAAAGAAATTCTTAAGCCGATGTTTCAATCTGTGCTTGACAGTGATGGTAAACCTACAGATCAATCTGAACCTGTAATGGAAAATACTTTCGATGGATATGGTAATGTAACTGGTGAAGTTCAGAAGATGTACCCAACAAGAATGTTCTTTGCAGGATCTATTGCGCTTCGTTGGAATAATCCAGAATTGAGAGTCATTCTTGAGGAAAACGGTATTCGAGAAATTTCAACATCTGTACGTACTAAATCATTTAAGCGTGAAGCAGTTCGTATTCGTAAGGTTGTCTCAGATATTCGTTCTAAAATAAAGTTTGCTGATTTTGAATATAATGGTGTCATGTTCGATGGTGGTCTTGAAAGCTTTCATAATCTAATGCAATATCGAGATCGTGGAAGAGCAGGTAAGAAGCTTCCACATACACCTGATGGGTTAACTCCGATACCGTATTTTAGAGCTAAAGATAACCAAATGTATCATTTAGAAGTTGCTGATTTAGAAGCTATTGACGACTTATTAACAGCTCAAGGAGAACAAGCGTATACTTGGAGTTGGCAAAAGAAAACTTTAATTGATACTATTATTGCTGAACATGAAGCTGGTATTATTACAGAAGAAGAAGCGATGAACCGATTAGGTATCATCCGTCAGGATATTTATAATGAATTAAATCTTGACTAGGAGTACTTACTATGTATGCACATATCTGCATTATACCGTCAGATGCTTGGTGGAAGAGATCTAGAATTAGATTATTAGAAGATTTTATTACAGAGACAGGTCATCGTATTCCTAAAGGTTTTGAATGCGATGGTGCATCTATAGTATGGTTTGTTCGTTGGTTCATCTCATCAAAGAATCGGCTATTTCATGCTGCTATCTTACATGATTGGTTACTTGAAGATCAAGGATGGGAGTGGGATTTAGCCGCATTTGAGATGAACAAAGAGATGCTTTTACGACAAGAAGAAGTTCCAAATTGGTTAAGAACACTTGCATATAATGCTATACTCAGATGGGGCAAAGTTCGCCATCTATTTATTAACCCTTAGGCCCAAACCCCGCCGAGGTGATTATGCAATCTCACTATATAAAAGGAAACAAAATGGTTGATTCAGCGCTATGGGCTGCAATAAAACCGTGGTTAGCAGGAATATTTATTGTATTTGGTGCATCTCTCGTAAGATGGACTTTAAAACAGCCTAATGAGCGTAAGAAGTTCGATATTATCAGCTTTGTGATTTATGGCGGATGCATGCTATACCTGTCCACACTGGCAGTTAGCCAAATGCCATGGCATTCTGACACTAAACAATTAGCTGTCGGTGTGTGTATTCTGTTTGCAAATGAGATACTCAGAGGCATGCTATCTTTTATAGTTCGCTTAATACCAACACTTGAAGATAAAGCAGATAAGTTTCTAAAGGATTGGGGACCGAAATGAAATGCAATAGACGCTCTAGACAAGGTATGGATCAAATGCCTGCAATTATTATCATATGGTTGATTGGTGTATCTCTTGCTTCAGCTTGGAATATCTATGCGATAAATGGTACTAAACTAGAAGAGTCTAAAGGTAAACGTAATACATATCTTGATCAACGTTTTTATGAGAAATATATGTCTAAAGGTGTAGGTTATAAATTAATTGATATGAACCTTCACTATAAAGACAAGTGGACTCATTTACGTTGTGACAGAGAAAAATCTGCAATAGATTATCCTAAATACAATTCACGAGAGTGTAAGACATTACAATGAGCTACATGAAAGGAGGCTGTAATGGTTGATGTTGTTTCTGATCAAACAGAAATATCATATGGTAATACTGGCTCGCCAGCCTTCTTAGGTGATTCTTTTTCAGCTAACCCTGATATTAAAGTTGAAGGTGATAATTCTCAAGAATGTGCTCTAACTGCGAGCGGTGCAAACGATGTTTATGTTTCTGGTACATGGAACATTCAAAATAAGCATTTGAGATTATACATTAACTTAGCATTTCTAGCATATATTCATAATATTGCCTCAGATGGTATTCAAGTATATGCGAGTGATGGTACTAATACTGCTTATTGGACATTAGAAGGAGCTGATACCTACTCTGGCGGTTGGTTAGATCTTATTCTTGATATTGAAAGTACACCTACTTCAGGTTCTGTAAATAGTGCATCTGTGACAAGTGTTGGTCTTAGGGTTAATACTAATGCTAAACCTCGTAATGTTCCTGCTAATACTTGGCTAGATAACTGGAGATTTGGTAATGGACTTACGATCAATAGCACAACATCTGAACAAATCGATTTTTATGATGTTGCTGTAGAAGATGGTCTACTTTCGAATAAGTATAATATTTTAGCACTTATTAAAGAAGAGATGTTTGCTCATGGTGAACTTATTTTAGGGGATACTGGTTCTAAAAATTGTAATCTCTATTCTGTAAACGAACAGATTACTTTCGCGAATGAAGTTGTTTCTTCTACACTCTATAAGATCAAATCTCAACAGGGTACCGGTGTTACTGATATTTACCTTGAAGGTTTCATTTGTAAATCTAAAGGCACATCTAGAGCTGAATTAGACTTAAGTGCTACTATTAATTCCTTAACAATTAAAAGTAGTACATTTTTAGGGATGGGTACAATACAGTTACCGGGATTTGGCACAACTACTGCAACTAAATTTTATGATTGTCTAACAGGTAGTCTTCAGTCAGGACATACAATTACAGGCGGTTTTTGGGAATCATCTTCTGAACTTACACCAAATGGCGCTACTATTGATAGTCTGTCAGTAATCAGTTGTGCGAGTACAACCGGTACGATTGTCATTAATTCACCAGCTGAGATGTCTCAGTTAAGTGATATGGTGTTTGATAGTAACAATCGATGTATTGAGATTACAACTGCAGGTATCTACAGTTTTAATGGGCATCAATTTTCTAATAATACTATTCAAGTGAATTTTTCAGGTACAGGTACTTGTGAAATCAATCCTTCAAATGGCTGTAATATACAACAGATAAACTGTGAAGCTACTGGTGGTGGTACTATTCAAGTGAATGCAGTTTCATATAACTTCATTTTTAACTTATCTACCGTACCTAGTCCTAATTATGAATGGCGTGCTTATGAGGTCACTAATAAGGGTAGTTTAGTAGGTTCTGTTGAGATAAGTGGAACTGGAGCTGAAAATGCTACTGAAAGTAGTCAAACAATTTCTCATACATATTCTAACCAGAATATAGCGATCCAAATCATATCAAACGACTATAAGGAGTCGTTGACTTATTATACATTGACCCAAGCTAGTTCGGAAGTTGATATCAATTTAAATCTAGAAACGAATGATTAAAAAATGAAATTAAATACTTGTCAAATACAACAAATTGAGCATGGCGATTGGCACATCAAAACTAAAGATGATGAATTTATCGCCAAACTTCCCAGAAGACTTACTGATGGTGAAGTAGTCACTATCGTTGAATTTGCAAAAAGAGCAGAGTCAGAAGCATATAAAGAAGGTCTGTCAGATGGTAGAGGTTCTATGCAAGCAGCTTATGAGCAACGTATAGAACATCTTATGAGCCATATTAAATCATTAGAACATACTAATGATATTCTTGCTAAAAAACTCGACAATTATCTCAGTACTGGGAATATAAATAATGGCAACAATTGATTTAACCAACTTTGATTCAAATACTTTGGGATTAGTGCAATCTTCTCAAAGTAGATCTGGAACACCAGATGGTAATATTTTCTTTAACACTACTACTGGTGAGATTGAGCTTATCACTGCTTCTGAGCTAGCTACTATTGATATGACAGCTCGTGGAGGTGGTGCTGCTGTAGCAAATCCTTTAAATGATACTGACGGCGTTAAGATGGAAGCTCTTTATGCCTTTGAACGTGAACAACGCCGTCTTGATGAAAATTTACGTAAATATGACCCTTATTTTGAAGGTTCTTTTAAATTCGCAGGTGCGTACAATATTATTAATTCTCGTAAATTTGCCGGAACTGATCGTGTTAAAGTTCGTGGTTCTGGTTGGCGAGAGCTAGCCTCTGATGGTGGTATCGACCGTATCTATTATGGTAACGTTTCGCTGGGTAATATTGAGTCTGGTTCTCAACCCTATTATCAGCTTTCTCAGTTTGGTGCTACAGTAGATTACGATAAGGCAGGCCCTATCGATGAAGCTATCCAAGTGTTTGGTAGTACAGGAAACACACCTTCAGATTCCGGTGCTGGTGATTTTGATACTCGTACTTATGAAGCACTTTCTGTACGTACTTACGGTTATAACCATGACCGTAAAGTATTAGCAGATTCGGGTGTATCTGAAATGGATGGTTACTCTTCAGGATTCGCTCTTGGTGAATCTGTTCATCTGACTACTAACACTACTGATCACCCTCTTGCTTCAGTATATAATGCTACTCCTGCAAGTCAATTAGCTCCTTGGACCAATATGACTCTTGAAGAGTTGGATGTTGCAAGGTCGGAAGATGGATTTAACCAAGGTGATGCTAAAAGTTTCACTTGGGTACTTAATAATCCGGGAAATGCTTCTCTTGTTCAATGTGTAGCTTATCTTGATGCGATTGCAACTGTTGATGCTGATATTAATACTCATAGTACAAACGTTACTAATGGTAAACAATTTAATGTATGGTATCGATATACTGGTGCAGGTAAGATCCAACCTATTGTAGGTACTGCTAGTGCCGCTGATATTGGCAAAGCTGGTGAAGGTCTTTTCATTGAAAACTTGACCGGTGCTGACAAGCTTAATATTGCGCTTATTGATGATGCTGGTACTGAACTTACCTACCCTTTCTATGTGACAAATACTGTTACTGTAGGTGCTAATGCTGTTGCTGATACTAACGCATGGTTTCATTGCTTCTTCCGTGATGGTGCTGATAATGCTGTTGGTGGTGGTGATGACTTCGGTACTTCAGGTGCTGTAACTGTACAAACACCTGATACAACAGCTGTTAAAGGTAATATTAACTCTCTTACTCAAGTTGTAGGAGAGCTTTATCGTACTGCTAATGCAGTTGTCTTTGTATTTGATTATGACGGTGATACTGTAGGTGGTCCTGCTGGTGCTGATAAGTGGGTAGTATTTGAATGTGAGGGTGATGGTGGCGTAACTGCTGCTAAGACTTTGTGGCAAATTACTGATATATCCTCTACTATTACCACTTCTTATCCCTGGGGTGGAAACTAACGTGTAAGGTAAAAATGGGTGATTTATGGTCAAGTTGCGTACACAACAGATCATTATTGATCTACCCCGAACAAGATCTGAACCTTGGATATTTGTAAAGGTGCAGAGAGTTGAACTTGCTGAAGATGGAATAACTGAACTTCATGTTCAAGATAATTGGGGTGCTATTAATAAAAAGTTGTCTGAAGTTGCACTTGAAGTAAATCCCTACTTTGAAGCTATCCCTGGTGTTCCTCCAAGTCTTATTTCTGTATATGGTTTGTCTGACGGTATCAAAGAAGCTGTCATCAGATGGATCATAGATAAGTTTGGAGGAACACTAAATCAAAATGGAGATGTGATATTATGACAATAATTGCATCTATTGATAGACCTAATCGTAATATCTATCTCCACGCAGATACAGTAGGTACTTCTGTGCATCCTATAGATATTTATAAAGAAATGCGTACTCTTAGACGAACTAATGAAGAATTACGTAAATATAATATTTTTCTACAAGCTAAAGGTAATGAAGATAAAGGTAGTGGTAAGGCTACTGAACGTTTTGTTATTTGTCTAGAGGGTACTCGCATAATTCCTTATGATACAAGCCATCAAATAACAATTATAGGAACAATTATCACAGATGATGGTCAAGAAGGTATTGCTTGTTTTGATAGAGCGCCTTTAACCCCATCCACTATTATCGATATTGCTTACGTTCCACCTCAGGTAGAGGTTATTACTATCACAGGCGGTTCAGGTCTTGATGTAGAACAAGATTCTATGTTGAGGTCTATTTATGCCAATACTGAATTAGTGTTATATTATGATTTTAATAATACTCAGTTTGGAGATGGTTCTGTACAAAATCCCTTCAATAATGTAGCTGGTTTGATTGATTATAGTAATCTGAAAAATATTAAAAATATACAGTTATTTTCAGACATTACTTTAGACCGTAATATGGAAGGCTTTACCGTAAAAGGTTCTAATCATGAAACTATTAACTGTGCAGGATTTAGTATTGATTCTTCTTTCTTTTATGATATTGATTTAGCTGGTATTGCTACTGGTAGGATTAACGCTAAACATTGTGCTATTAAAAATGGCTTCACAGGTCTTGATGGACATTTGACTGATTGTGATTTTGGTGGTTTAACTAAAATAGCTGATGGAGCTTTTGTACTATTAGATAATTGTTTTTCAGGTGTGATGTTACCTAACAAACCTATATTTGATTTACAAAATTCGGTAACAACATCTATAAGTTGTAGTGGATATGCTGGTTGTCTAGCTGTTCGAAATGTAGCAGGTTCTGTGAATATTATAGGCTTTAATGAAGGTAGTATTGAACTAGAAAATACATGTGTCGCAGGCGATATATATCTACGTGGTAATGCTAGAGTTTTAGATACTTCGAATGGCTCTACAGTATATACTGATTGTTTGTTGCAACCATCTAATGTTAAAATTGATACATCTGTACCTTTAGATGCTAATGTTAAGCAAGTAAATGGTACTGCTGTAAAGGGCAATGGTACACCCGGTAATGAGTGGGGTCCATTAATATGAGTTCTTCATGGGGAAATTCTTGGAAATCTTCTTGGAAAAATTCCTGGGGAACTATTTTGGTAAGGGTTGTCAAGAAAGTACAACGCATAGCTTCTATGCCGAGTCGTTATATCCCTTTCCCTAGATTCAAGAAATAGGAAATATAAAATGGTATCTATTAATAAACCCGAAAAAGAAGAAATTAAGGTTGAAGAAAAAGTTGAAACTGAGGTAGAGAATAGTCCTGAAGTTTCTGAACTGAAAGCAACCGCTAAAGTAGAAAACCCTTCTGAATTTAAAGGTTCTGAGCGCATTCCTAGTACTTGGTATATCAAAGCAACTGGTAAAGATACTATCGAAGCTGTGAATAGCTCTACTAATCGTAGATTTGAAGGTACGGTTAAGGAATTTAATTCTAAACTGAGAGGCTAATATGGCTGTCGCTAATGCTGCAGATCAAACCAGAACAGTAGCGGATCCTAATGCCGAATATGAATCTGTCAAACCTTTATGGGATAAATGCAGAGCTATCTGTAGTGGAGAGCGTTTTACAAAAGATTACGATGGTTACCTTGATACTACTAATTTTCGCAATCTTTTAATACCTTTTTCACCTTCCATGACACAGCAGCAGTATGATTTTTATAAAGCTGAAGCTGAATTACCTGGAATTGTCTCTCAATTTGCTAAGATGCTTGTTGGTGGTTTGTTAAGAAAAGATCCTGAACTTACATTACCAGAAGAGGTTCCTGAAGAAGCAGCTAGTTGGATTCTAAATGACTTTGCTCAAGATGATAGTCCTTTAATTGCATTTATGGATAAAGCACTTTGGGAAGAAATTCAGACAAGCAGAGCCTGGGTTTATGTAGACTACCCTACTATAGGTAATCCTGATGAACTTACTAAACAAGAACAGCAAAGTATTATGCCCTATCCTGTTCTTTGGAAAGCGGAAAGTGTTATTAACTGGCGTGTTTCTACTAATGCTAAGGGAAAGAAACAACTTGTTCGAGTGATTACTAGAGGTTTTGAAGAAAGTGAACACTCTGATAATGAATTTCATGTTGAATTGATTGACACTATTCGAGTTCATGAGATAGTAGACGGAAAATATCAAATTCGTATTTTTCAGAAACAAGATATTGAAAAGAATGTTCCTGTAATTAGTGGTCAAACTTTTCATAATCCTAGTGCAACTTCTAAAGTTAAGTTTGTTTTAGCAAATACTGTCACTAACATCTTAGTAAATGGTGAAAGATTAGATTTTATACCAGCATGGCCACTTAATGGTAGCATTAGCATAAATGAGCCTACAATCATACCTCTTGTTGATAAAGAAGTCAGTCTCTATAATAAGTTAAGCAGACGTAACCATCTTCTCTATGGTGCATCTACATATACACCTGTAATATCTGCAGATATGACTGATGATCAATTTGAGGATATTGTTAGTGCAGGTTTGGGTTCTTGGATCAAGCTTCCTGAAAATAGTACTATATCTGCTTTAGAAACTCCCACAGCTGCTCTTGCTGATATGGAGAAAGCCATTGCATCTTCTATTGAAGAAATGGCCAAACTAGGTATTAGAATGCTATCACCTGAAACAGCTCAATCTGGTGTAGCTCTTGAAATTAGAAATGCTGCTCAAACAGCACAACTTGGTACACTAAATAGTAAAATTAGTGCAGTTTTGACACAAATTATTACTTTTATGTTAAACTGGCGCTATGGTTTAGACCTAAAAACAACTGATGTTGAATTTAGTTTATCTGCTGATTTTAATCCTATTCCATTAGGTGCGGATTGGCTTAGACTAGCAACAGAATGGTATCAGGAAGGTCTTATTCCACGCACTGTTTGGTTACAAATCCTTAAACAAAATGATATGCTAGCAGCTGACTATGATGATAAAGCGGGTCAAAAAGAAATCAATGATGATGAGCTTTTGATCCCAAAAGGATCAAATAGTTTTGCAGGTAAGCTAGAAGAAGAATGAGGCAGTCAATGGCTATTAATGTTAATACTCAAATCTATGATAAAGTCTTGGATCGCTCAGCAATGATTCGTTTATACGAAAGGCGATCCAATGATAAAATTGAAGTTATAATTAATGGCCATGCCATTCGTACTGATCGACTTATTCGAAATGCTAAAAGCTTTGATGATTTCCATAAAGCATTTGATAAAGAATTACTAAAGACCTTTAAAGATGCATATAATATATCTAAGAGGTCTTTATTAGATCTTGCTTCTGACCAAGCATCATACGCTTATCAACTTCTTGAGGCTTCGATGAGTCAAGTATGGCGGGTCAAACGACCTCAAAGACGTATTTCAGAAGATATTGTTTTAAAAAGACCCTTACATGGTGACAAGACACTTGCGCAAGGATGGGCAGGTGTAAGTCACAGTGAGAGGAAACGTATAGAAAGTGTTATACGAAAAGGTCTTGCTGAAGGTGATACCTTTGAAGAAATAGCTAAGAATGTACGTAAAGGTAATATTTATAGAATTACTAGAAATCAGTCTAGAGCTCTTACTACAACTGCCATTACTAGTGTATATAACCAAATTGATCACGAGGTTTATACAGCGAATCAGGATGGATTAGAGGGTTGGCAATATGTGGCTGTTTTGGACGCTAGGACAACCGCAATCTGTACGCACCGAGATGGTCATATCTATGCAATAGGTAACACGGCGCATCTCCCTCCAGCCCACTATAATTGTCGTTCAACAACAACTCCAGTGGTTAAAAGTTGGGATGACTTAAGTAAGTTGGAAGGTGTCGCTCAAGTAAGGAAAAGAAACCTTAAAAAACTATCTAAAAAGCAGATTGCATTTTATGATGGGCAAACTCCCCTTAAAGAATCTTACCATTCTTGGTTGTTAAGGCAGACTAAAGAAACCCAGTATCGACATATTGGTGATATGCAGAAAGTTGAACTTTTTAGGAAAGGTCAATTAATGATTGACAAGTTTAGTAACCCTGAAGGTAATTCCATAGGTATTAAAGAACTGCGTCGATTGACAGACTCTGAATACACCAGACCTGGAGATTCTAGAAGATTTGCTATTGCAAAAGAAAGGCTAGATGCATTACATATAGGAGCTTCTTCACCTGATGATTTTATTGGAGATACAGCATTAACTGATCGTCTTAGACAGTATTATATATTACAATCAAGAGAATTAGATGGTGTATTATCTTTAACTAACTATCGTGGTAATTTAATACACACCAAACGTGCAACTAAGAGAAGAGTTCTTACACAACTTCCTAGAGAAGATCAGTTGAAGTTTAATCCTGTAACTGGTCGTTATGAAGATACTAGATTATTTCAACCAGCACCAGGTGTACATTCTAATAACTTAAGACTTGTTAGAGAATCTACGTCTCTAAAAAAGGCTGATATAGATTTTATTGAAAGGTTTGACAGCTCTTTAGCAGATCAAATGAGTATCAATGAACGAGCTGTAGTAGTAGATAATCTAAGGATCATCTTTACACGTTACAGAAATAACCCTAATGATTTTTGGACTAATTTTAAAGCTGTATCTCAGAGTCAAGTCAAGTTTGATGTAATGAATGTTTCTGATGCAATTGAAACTCAATTACGTAAAGATAGTAACTTATTAAAAAGACTCGCTGACAGTAATTACATAGATCCTATTTTAGGAAATACTCAACTAGATGATTTGCATGATACTTTTATTAGTAATATTAGGGCAAAAAATAAGTGGGAAGACAGAATAGCCCCTAAAGTTGCTAAGGATTTAAGACGTTTTTTAGACCCTGATATCCCTCTTAGAGTAAGAACTAGATTAAGTGATGCAGAATTACAGCAGTTCTATCTTCGATTTGCACATAGATTGAGTCTTGCCGACTCTCCTGATTTCGATCAATTAGCTGTTGCTATTGGTCGTGATCTATATAATATGGCTAATCTGAATGGTAGTCGTACTAAATGGCATAAATTAGGAAAACAGATTCTAGAGTCTAAGAATGCTAAGAAACTGTATGAACTAGAAACATTTGGTGTTCAAAAACGTAGAATGAAGAGTAGAATGAGTGGGCAATACTTCGGCCCATATTATGATACTTTTTCATATAATATTAGAATTACAGATCCTCGTATTCAAGAATACGCTAAACTCACCAGAAAGGTTGAATTAGGTTTACGAGTTAGTGTTACTTCTTCTAAAAATCGTCTAGTATTTCGAGAAGGTTATAAAACTTACTTTATTAAGAATAGAATAGGATACGAAGATACTCGAATTCCTATCACATCTACTTCTAGTTTTTCGGATTTTCCTGAAGAATTTATTGATAAAAATCTTGTAAAAGCATTAAATTGGGCGGCTAAGTCTGAATACAAGATTGATGAAGATTTCTATGATTTCACAGTTAAACTTCTTAATTTTAAAGATGATAAAGGAAAAGCAGCATACTTTGATGGTTTAAATCAATACCGAAAATATATAATATCAAGAGGTGATTCATATGAACGCTTCAAAGCTATGGATTGGTTACGTAGTTCGGGTCGTTCTTTTAGTAACCATCCTTTTATCGATCATCGCGCTCGTATCTATGATAGAGGGCTTATTGGCCCTCAATCTGGGGAAACTTTTAGACCATTCCTTAATACAGCACATGAACGAAATTTAGGGATTCTTGGCTTTCGTAATTATGAAGACCAAATAGGTGCTTTCTTAGGTGGTCTGGATGATTATTTTGAGGGTCGATACAATTCTTTAAGCTTTACTGGCAGGCAGAAGATTGCAAAGAAATGGCGTCCTGAGCTTGTTAGAATCGGGAATCTAATGATCAGGGGTAAACCTCAAGATATTCGTAAAATTCTCGAATCTGAGATGGTAGCGAGGGTTGAGGGTGAAGAGCTTGGTAAATTCTTTAGATTTGCTATTGAATCTGCTAAAATTGATAAACACTTGAAGGGTGATTATTCTAATGCTTCTATAAGAGCTTTAGAGCAGTATAGAACAGCTCTTGCCCTAGAACAGGATGCATCGTCTTCTGGAGCACAGATTATCGCGCTTACTACAAGAAATAAACAACTTGCTGAACTTAGTAATGTCATTCCTACCAATCAAAAGAAAAGATTATATGATGAAATTGCTGCTGCGACATATAATGATCCTAAATTTAGAAAACTTAACCAAAAGCTAAACTTGACCGAGAAAGATTTAAGAAAGGCTGCTAAAGCTCAAAATATGGTAACATTCTATGGTGCTGGTGAACGTACCGGTATTATGAATGTTGAAGGTAAACTTGCTAAAATTCTTGATAGAGACACAGACACTTTAGTAGTTAAGGCTTCTGATAGAGATAAGGTGTTAAGTGAGATATCTGCTCGTATTGCTAGATATGAAAGATTTGATCCTGAAACTGCAGACGAACTAAGAGCTATTCGAGTAAATGTTAGAGATGTCTTTAATAAAGGTATTGATCCTGGTGATGACATTCTTGACCAGTTATACTTTTTAGATCCGAATACAAAAGAACTTGTAGAAAAAATCTCTAAATCATATAATCGCGTCATTACACCTAATGATTTTAAAGAAATTGCTAGTATTATGAGTGAACACTTAGCAGAGCAAGTTCCTATTTTAAAATCCTTTACTAGATACTTCGGTAGATTAGCTGAAGATTATCTTCAGAATTCCAAACCTTCTAAAAGTGCCTTTGATTGGACAACTATTATAAAGAAAACTGTATTAGGTGATAAAGAACAAGGCTATATCTTACCTGATTCAGTAAGTCAAATTCTTGGCATTAAAAGAGGAGAAGTTTTAAGTGAAAAAGTTTTAAAGAACTTTGGATTTTGGAAAAATAATGGGTTCTTATCTGAAATTCTTTATGGTGTAGCGGATCCTAAAACAAGACGCACTGGTGCTAAATATCTACAAGTAGATTTTCTTCAGTTGAAAACTGTGAATGAAGTTGAAGTATTTAAAGCTAATAAGCTCCCTAAGAGTTGGACAAATGTCCCTTGGGTTAACTTCGATGGTAAAGTCATTGAACAGAATTTTACACAAGTATTTGAAGAAAGACTTACGTATAAAGATAAGTATGGTAATTGGGTTACTAATATTTTACAAGTACCTCAGAAAACTGATGCTACCTGGTGGGAACAGATTATTAACAAATCTGGAAAAATTAACGATATAGCTGATGCTACTAAAGCAAGGACTGCTTTTGCTGTTAATGGAAATCATTCGAATGATGCTGTTATTGTGAAACGTTTTCACTTATGGGGTCAAGCGAATGGTATTCCAACATCTACTATTCATGATGCTTTCTTTAGTAATGCTGCTGATATTATGGCGGCAAGATCTGCTTTAAGAAAAATCTATGCTGATTCTTTAAAGCGAAATATAATTAAAGACACTTTAGATGAAATGAGAAAGAGAGGTCTTCCAAAAACTATATATGATAAGTATTTAGAAGAAGCTATTGAATCTGGATTGATTCCTATTCCTGGACGATCTAGAATTGACGGTAGACTTTTAAAAGATACTGATATTTTAATGAAAGAAGATATTCTGAAAGAAATTCCAGAAGTTTTCGAAGATGACTTGGGTTGGTATGGTGTAGGTTGATTCAACCCCGTTAAATTAACCCAGGTGAATATAAACCCTGAAAAGAATTTTCAAAGACATATACCGTGTATAGTGTCGCTAATGAGCCGTGCTCAGAAAGGAAAATAAAATGTCCGATAATACTGATAATCAGAATACTGACAACAACGAAACAACTAACAATCAGAATCAGAATACTAACAATAGTACTAACACTACTAATACAAGTACTACTATTGATATGAACAATCCTGATATTAAGAAGTTAGTCCAAGATCAAATTGATGCCGAGTTTAAAAGTTTGAAAGATAAACTTGATAGTGCTTATGCTTCTAGAGATGAAGCTATGACTAAACTTGCTGAATTTGAACAGAAAGAGAAAGAAGCCGAAAGGAAACGTTTAGAAGAAGAAGGTAAGCATAAAGAGCTCTATGAGCGTGATCTTGCTGAAGAACGTTCTAAACGTGCAGCTCTCGAAAAACGTAATGTCGAACTTACACGTGATATTAGTGTTCGTGATGAGCTTCGTGGTTATGATTTTCGTAATAGTTCTGCTAGTGAAATGGCCTTTAGAGAAATCATTACTGAGTTAACTCAGGATGATAATGGAAATTGGGTACATAAATCTGGTAAAACTGTTACTGATTTTGTAAAAGAATTCATGGATAATGAAAATAATTCTTTCTTGTTGAAAGTCAAAGCTAATTCTGGTGGCGGTAGCGGTGAATCGAATAACACTGATACATCCAGTTCCAAATCTATTTTCGATATGTCTCAAGATGAGGTATTGGCAAAAGCTAGAGCTGGAACTCTACGAAAAAGCTAATTGAAGGAAATTTAAAACATGACTTTACGTGTTGATGTAAGCGGCGCTGACAATTTTGCTCTGCAAGAAGCTATTAGCGCATACACTGATGAAGCCTATACTAATGCTAAGAAGCTGTCAGGCACTGGTATTGTAAGTGGAAATCCTCAGATTGACACCAATACTGAAACTTTTATTGGTCAGATGCGTTGGTTCAAGCCAATGAATCCTACTATTAATATTGCATCTTTGACCGATAGTGCTGATGGTACTGGTAGTACTTATACTTCTGATTATCTTAACTATGTTAAAACTGTACGTACGTATGGTGGTACTAAAGTTAATATGCAGGAAGTTGTTACTCAGCAGGATGGTCTTGCTAAAATCGGTCGTGATTTTGGTGAGCATCGTTCTCAGGATGAACATAATGCTATTCTGGCTATTCTTAAAGGTGTGGCTATTTCTGAAGCTATCAATGGTACAGCTGTTGGTGGCGGTGGTACTGGCTTAGGTGGTCAAACCTTTGAGAATGATCCTACTGATCCTAAGTATGGTTTTTATGTAGATCTTGGTTCTGATGCTGTTGTTAAAGCTTATGACAATACCGTAGCTTCTATGGAACGTGGTGCACAGCGTGCTGCTGGTTTCTTGAATGCTTTTGGTATGGCATATAAAGATTATGAGCCGGAATATGCTTATCTTATTACTTCTCCTGAAGTAATGGCATCTCTGCGTTCTGCTAATCTTGTTGATCAGGACGGTGTTGTCGACGGTAATATTAAATTTGATACCATCTTCCAAGGTAAGTTTCGTTTGATTCAGACTCGTGCAGCTCAGAGTTTAAGTGCTGCTGAACTGGCTAAGCTGAACACTGGAGCTGGTGTTGATATTGTTGGTACTAAGACTTCCTTTATTGTACTTCCAGGTGCAATTGCTATGGAATCTCTGGATGTGCCGATGCCTGTGGAAATTGATCGCGCTCCTGCCTCTTATAAAGGTGGTGGTTCTACCTCTATTTGGCATCGTTGGGGCTATGTTGCGCATCCTGCTGGCTATAATTGGGCTGGTTCTCAGGATTCATTCCCCTCTGATGCTATGTATCAATATGGTATTGATAACAACACACCTACTCTGCTTACTGATATTGCAGACACTTTGGCTAATACCACTGGTACTTGGATTCGTAAGGCTGATTCTGCATTGTCTCTTGGTATTCTGCCTATCTTCCACAGCTAATTTGGAGTCAGCTTATGGCACTTGTCAAGAATACAAACTCATACGTAGACCTTACTGATGCTAATACTTATTTCGGTGATAGAATTGATGTTGCAGCTTGGGATGCAGCTGATGATCTTGAAAAAGAAAAGGCTTTAGTAACAGCTACTGCTTTCCTAGATGAGTTGGATTGGACTGGTCAAGCCGTGAGCGATATTCAAAGTTTAGCTTTTCCTAGAATTGGGCAATACTTTGATCCTAAATTAGGTGCTGCAGCATATCTTAGTGATACTGAAGTTCCTGATAGGATTCTTAAAGCTACTTACGAACTTGCTTATCACCTGCTTAACAATGACGGTCTCTTAGATGATACTGGTAGTGTTCAAGAACTTGAAATTGGACCTATTAAGTTAATCAATATTACTGGCGCATCTAAGATTCCTTCATTTGTTAAGCGTATGGTAAAACCTTTGCTTGTCAATCAAGGGGCTAGGCATTGGTGGAGGGCTAACTGATGAGTTATAAAGCTTTAATCGAGAACAATCTTCGAAGAGCTTTCATACTTGTCAAAGATCTCGCTATTGATGTTACTTTTAATAAAAAGCCTATTAGTGGTTTTGATTTTTCTACTGGCGATCCCATAGAAGGAATAGAAACTACAACAATTATTAAAGCTATAGTTATTGATAATAAAAAGGCAAGTACCGGTCGTAGAAGTGGTAATGAACTTCGTAATGTAGTTAAGAAGCAGATAATGTTTAAAAGAGAAGATCTCGGAACTGATGTTACTAGTTATGATTATGTGACTATTGGTTCTGATGATTGGAATCTTGGACAACCTATTAAAGATGATGGTTATATAGCTTTAATAGAGTTATATAAGGAGGTCTGATTATGGGTAAATATATCGACCTTCAAGAGGATATCTTTTCTGTTTTCGATAGTGTAGCATGGAAAGCTGAGAGCATAAATACATATCCTTTTAACTTTATTGCTGTAGATCCTGGTAATCAATTTATTCGAGTTAATATCTTACCAAGTGATATTGGTGTTAATTTGAAATCGATTTCAGGATTATTGCTTATTGAAGTCTTTGTTCCAAAAGGAAATGGTCCTAAGCCTTTGTTTGCAGTAGCTGATAAGTTAGATAACTATCTTGTAGGTAAATCATTATCTACACATGCTGGAACTGTTACTCAATTTCAAAACAGTTCTGTGCAGCCTCTAGGAATAGATAAGGAAAACCATTCGCTCTACAGAGCAACCTATTCAATACCGTTTAATTATTTTGGAGTTCAATAATGTCTCATATTTCCACTATCGGCGCAGGTATGTTCTCTGACTTATCGATCGCCGTTCCTTCCACGGACATTACCCGCACTGGTTATGATGCTTTGAGCGAAGCTGATCTAAAAGATCTGTTTGCTAATGAAATCGCATCTATTGGTGGCACTAAAGCTACTGATACCTATGTCCGTGTTACTGATGTTCGAGAGTTCCCCTCTATGGGTACTCCTCCGAATATCGTTAATGTTCCTGTCTATGGATCTTCTACTTCACAACAGATCCAAGGTCAGTCTGATGCCCCTTCTATGGAAATTCAGATCAACTTTGTAGCTGCTGAACTGGCTGATGGTACTATTCTTGGTGATATGGTTGGTGATGGTAAGGCTTATGTCTTTCGTTTCACACTTCTGAATGCTAATCCTGATGGCCATGCATCTGACTCTGTTGGTGCTGCTACCGGTCTTGGCACTGTCGAGAATAGTATGTATTTTTGGTATGGTAAAGTAGAAGCCTTGCAGGTTAATCCACAGTTGACTGATGGTAATACTGCCACTCTGACTCTGTCAGTTCAGTCCGACTTTCAGGGTGCTTTCACCGTCTAATAATATTTAGGGGGATAAACCCTGGCGAAGTTTATTTAAACGACAGCCGCCCATAGCTGTGCCCCTTATCTATTAGGATTACATCTTATGAACGATCAATTACAGAAACCATTTAGTATGGGTTATGTTTTAAGAACTACTGCTAAACATATGCGTAAAAGTATTGATATCTCCATTAGAAAAACCTTTGAACGAGTGTCTGAATTTGAAGATGATCAATCTAAATCGCAAGAAGTATTTAAAACACTAGGCCATTTACATGCAATGAGGAAGCAATTAGATGACTTCCAATATCAATATTCCAAAGACTTCAAGAGTGAATAAAATGAAGAATTTAGTTGGTAAGAAAATCACCAAAAAAGTTAATTTTATGGGTGAACAATTAGTAATTTCAAAGCTTACGGTATCTCAAGTCATGGAGATTCAAATATTGACTCAGGCAAATGCTGATAGGGGAGATGCTGATGAAGATGGTTTTGAAATTATGAAATCTGTTATCAAAATGTCTGTCCCTGAGGCTTTAGAACTTTCAGATGAAGATTTTGATAGTTTTCCTGTAGAGGAGCTTTCAACTCTTACTAATGAGATTATGAAGTATTCAGGAATGGACCCTCAAAGGGGAAAGTAGTATTGTCTGAAGAGGATATGTTATTATATGAAATAGCATATACTCTAAAGACACCTCTTTACAAGCTTCAACAAGAAATGCCTTATGATGAGTTTATTGGCTGGATGGCTTATTTTGATAGAAGACCACTGGGCTGGAAAGAAGATCTCAGAACTTTTTATATTATGAAATCTTTTGGAACTAATGAGAAACCTGAGAATGTGTTTCCCAGCCTTGCTCCTGTTATTCGTGAAAATCAAAATAAAGACGCATTGGCAACATTAAAAGGTTCTCAAATGCTATCTAGATTACTTAGAGCTAAAGGTGGTGTTCAACTTAATTTTGAGGACTTAAAATGACTGTAAAAATAGCTCTCAAGGGCATAAATAGTGAATTTAAGAAAATTGAAAAAGAACAAAATAAAGAAATTCAGACAAAATTACTAATAACTGCTAATACAATGAAAGCAGATCTTGTGTCAAAAACACCTATTGATACTGGAGAAGCAAGAGCTGGCTGGAGTGTAATTCCAGGCTTATTTGGACCAAGTATTGTTAATAATGTTAATCATATTGAACATCTTAACAATGGTCATTCTAAACAAGCTGCTAGTCTATTTATAGAAAGAACAGCTCTTAAATACGGACGACCAATAGGTACTATTGTCAAAGTTAAGAAAAACTAACTCATACCCAGGGCTTTATATTAAGCTCTGGGTTTTATTTTGAAAGGTTATTCAATGGCAATTCAAATTGAAACAAGATCAGATTCTAGAGCTGCAAGAAGTGATCTTGCCAAATTGCGACAATCTGTAGGGAATATCGAAACTAGTGTTAACAATACTGTTAAAGGTTTTGATACTCTCGCTAAAAGTATAGCTGCTGTAGCTACTGCTGCTGTAGCTTTTAAACAATTTACTGTTCATGCTGATACTTTCCAAAACCTTAAGAATAGACTCATCTCAGTAACAGATGGTACTAAACAGTTTAATGAGGCGCTAAAGAATGTTAAGAAAACTGCTGTATCTACAAGAACCGATTTAAATGCTACTGCTAATCTGTATTCGAAGGTAGCATTAGCAGGCAAGAGATTTGCTATTCAACAGAAACAAATAGCAGCATTTACTGCTACTGTCCAAAAGACTTTAGCAATCTCCGGTGCTACTGCAGCTGAAACACAATCAGCTATTCTTCAACTAGGTCAAGGTTTAGCAGCAAACCGATTTGCTGGTGAAGAGTTACGTGCTGTATTCGAAGCTGCTCCTGTATTTGCTCTAAACTTAGCAAAAGGTATGGAAGTACCTTTTGGTAAGCTTAGAAAACTTGCCGAAGAAGGTAAATTAACATTTTCAACTATTTTTAATGCTATACTGAAGCAACAAAAAGATATTGATGATCAATTCCGTAAGTTAGGTATTACATATGCACAAGCCTTTACTAATTTAGGTAACGCATTCAATGTTCTATTTTTTAATATTAAAGGTGAATTATTCGGCACAGGTAAGGGACTAGCTGATGTTATCAATAATATGGCATTAGCTTTATTTGATGTAGCTGAAAGTATTAGTCATCATTTACTTAATATTAAAATATCACTTAAACTATTTTTATTAGATTTTTATTATAAATTTCAACAATTAGGTGAATTTCTTGCTTTACCTTTTGCAATCTTTTTCAAAGCATTTGAACGTGTATCTGATAAGATTAAAACTGTAACATCTCAAATATACACTTTTGCTAGTAGTTTGTTCAATAACGTTATAACAAATATTCCAAGAATTTCTGTTAGAGATGTTTTTCCTGATCTAGAAACTGCTTTGGGAATGATTCATAAGTTTGTAGCACAAGCAGAAAGAGCATTTTACTGGCTATATGATAAAGTAATTGGTAATTCATGGATACCTGATTTAGTGTTAGGTATTATTGATTGGGTTAAGAAATTACTTGCTAAACCGCTTTCTTATATTACTACTTTTGTATCTGAAGCAAATCTATTATTTACCTTTTTGTTGTCTAGAATCACATTGCTCTTCTCAGCTAAAATATTTAAAACACCACTATTAGCTCTTAATGGAATACTTGCTTTGTTGGGTGGCATTGGTGTTGCTATCACAGGTGCTGTAGCTGGTATTAAAGATGCTAGAGATCTCGTAGGTGAGCCTATAGACGATAACTTTTTATCTAAGTTTAAATATTATGCTGAGGCTGCTTTTATTGGTATTAAAGCTCTTGTAATACGTCTAAAAGATGCAATACAAAGAGATCTTGCAGCTGCATTTAATGCCACTGTAGAGTTCTTCAAAGATGGTCCATCGAAAATTATTGATCGAATTAAGACTGTCTTTGGTACAGCTTTTTCCTACGTCAAAACCAAAGTTTCTGAGATAAAAGGTTCTTTATCTAATTTTAAGATTAAGGTAACCACTCAAATAGAAGGTCTAAAAGAAAATCTTACTAGTATCCTTGTAGGTGCTGCTTCGTTTGCCTTCTTTGCGGCTAGTATTTCTGAGAAGTTTAGAACTGGTCTTATTGGGACTATTGTAGCTGTATTCGGTTTTGCAGCAGCAGCAGGATTCTCTTCTGATTCAGTAGCTGATTCCATTTTAGGTCTTGCTAGAAAATTTGCTTCTGCTATTGTTGATTTCTTTAAGAATTTTGCTATAGAAAATCCGTTAGGTTTGGCTTCTATCCTACTCTCTTTATCATTACTTTTTGAATCTGGTAGAGAGTTTTTCGGTAATGTTATCAAGCAATTTGCTTTACTGCCTGCTAAAACAGGTGTTGTTGGTTATCAAGCTGTAGAAAAATGGGCGTTAGATAAACGCATTGATAGTCTTAAAGCACAGATAAAGAATCAAACTAAGTATTCTGAAAAGACTTTAGAAATTGCTAAAAGGTCTTACAATAAAGAGTTTAAGAATCTTCTTGGCCGTAAAGGAATTTCTGGTCAGAGAATCACTACTGCACAAATTGAAGAAGCTCTCAAGGGACATCGTGGTGATTTTGATACACTAGGAGTTCGTAATAGAAAAGCTTTTACTAAACTGTTAGATGCTTCCAATACTCTAGATCAAGCAGCTCGTAGATTTGAGAAAGAAGGCAAGGGAATCGAAGGTTTAAATAAGAAGCTTGAACCCTTACTTAAGCATCAATCCAGACTTGAAGAAGTATTTACTGAAAGACGTGAACGTTTTAAGGCTGGTGTTTCTCAGATTGGTGGTACTGTTGGTGGTGTCTTTGGTGCAGCTTACGGTTATGAATTAGGCGGTCAAATAGCAGAGACTCTTACAGGCTCCCCTGAATGGGTGAAAGTTGGTGTATCTATGGCTGGTGGTATGATCGGCATGGGCATAGGTGGCGCTATAGGCGCAACTATTGCTAATGTTGTCAGGATACTACTTGAAGGAGCTGTTAAGTTAATCGTAGCAACCATGGTAAAAGGTTTTGTTAGACCTTTACTCGCAGGTATTCTTTCTAAGAATGCATGGGTGCAAGTTGCTACAATTTTAGGACTTGCAGTTGCTTCTGCAGGAGCTGTTATTGCAACTGAAATTGCTTCAGTATTTACTAATGATAGACGACTAGAGGCTGATTTAAAGCGTGGTAAGAAAAATCTAGAGTATGCAATTACTCCAGAACAGATGAATCAATCTGTAGACAGGATTGCCGTAAATTTAGAAGCATTAAGATTAAGTGCTGAAAAACGTGAAAGAGAGATACCTGCTTTTACTGATAATCCTTTAGGCTGGATTAAAGATAGTTTAGTAGAGTTATTTGGAACAGATCCTCTTGAAGAAGCTTTTACGATTCGTAGTAAACTCGATCAGGAAAATCAAGAAAAAGTATTGAAGGCTGCTACAGGTTTTACTGAAGAACAGATACGTAATTTTGAAGATACTAGTGCATCACTACATGTAATGTGGGAATCTTTAAAACATGCTATAAAATCACAATTTGGTGGTTCAAGCGATCATATTCAGAATCGTGCTTCTGGTGGTTTTGTTTATGGTCCTGGAAGTGGTACTTCAGATGATATTCCCGCAATGCTGTCTAATGGAGAGTTTGTTGTAAATGCTAAGGATGCTTCTAGAAATCGTAATCTTCTTAGATTAATTAACAGTGGCTTTAAAGTGCCTGGATTTCGTCAGGGTATTGATCTTTCCGGTGGTACTTCTAAGGTCACTCTTGGAACTGGTCCAGACGGTTCTAAAAGTAACCCACTTCATGTTAGTATTGAAGAAGATAATGGTCTTATCAGTAAATTTGCTGATAACTTTATGGGTGCAATAGATTCTGTTCTTGGTTCTGAAATTGGCAAAGAGGTTGGTAATCTAGTAGGTGGTATTAAAGGTTATTTTTCTGGTGATCCTAATAGTATTACTAAACGCTACTCTGAAATCAAAGGTTACGAAGAATCTCTTAAACTTATTGCTAATTCATTAAAAGACATCAAACAACCTATTTCTATAAAAGAACTTAAACAAGCTACACCAACTGAATTAAATAATTTAGTACGTAGTTTAGAAAGCTTACGCAGAATAAATAATGAGCTAGTTACACTTCCTGAAGGTCTTAAGAAAACTTTTGAATTAGAATCTGATAGAGATGCTTTAAGAAAAGATATCCAAAGTATTGTAAAAGGTATTTCTGGAGATCCTTCTGGAGCTGGTGGTATTGGGATTAAGAGTCAAGATGCTAAACTATTAAAAGAGCAGTTTGAAGATATTACCGAATCGTTTCCTGATTTAAACATTTCTTTAGCTGAATTCTATAATATGGTTCCTAGCTTAAGAACAGAAATGGCTAAAAGTGCCGGTATTTTTGCTGATGGTATGGCTGCTCTTGAAGATTTAAATTCATCTGATGCAACAGATGTTGGTAAAACTTTTAGACAGCTTAAGGCTGATCGTGATAATGTTCAAAAGTTATTTCAAGAAGACTTAGAATCTTTTAGAACTAATTTTAGCCATCTATCTAAAACTCTTTCTGATTTTGGCATTTCTTTTGATAAAGATACATTTGATGTTATGTCATCTAGTGAGAAAGAAAAACTTAGATCTGCGATTGAATTTATGCAAATCCAATATACGCTTTTATCTGAAACTCCAGATGACACTACTATTACTAAAATTAGAAAAGCTATCAGAAAAGGTGAAGAAGCGATTAAGGAATTATTTGATACAATCACTGGAGCTACAGAGACTGCTGCAGAAAAAGCTGGTAGTTCGTTCACTAATACTGTTAATAATAGCTTAAAAGGTTCTATCAATAGTTTAATTAAAAGTGAGATAACTACGACAGACTTTTTAGAACAAGTATTAGACAATTTTACTAATAGTGTTTTAGATACCTTTGTAGATGGTCTTATGGACCCATTCACTCGTGAAGGTGGTTTTCTAGATAATCTTGCTAAAGATCTTGGTGCAGCAATATTTGGATTTGGTACCAATGTTGCTACACAGAATGATAAACAACCTGGAAGTAAGATTGATGATCTTGTCAGCGCTACTACAGAAACTACTATAGCTGTTCAAGAAGGTACACAACAAGAATCTTCTCTATTCAGTGCTTTAGGAAATATTCTTCTAGAGGGTTTTAAGAGCTTTGGTGACTTGATTCTACAAGGTATTAATGGCCTTAGCACCTTATTTTCAGGCGGTTCGAGTGGAGGTGGTTTCTTAAACAGTATTGGTGATTTTGTTAGCAGTATCTTTTCATTTGCTGAAGGTGGTATGGTAATAGGTCCAGGTACAGGCACTTCAGACTCTATTATGGCCAGATTATCAAATGGAGAGTTTGTTGTAAATGCACAAGCTACTAAAGAGAATTATAAACTACTAACTGCTATAAATTCAGGTAAATTACCTAAGTTCGCGACCGGTGGTTTAGTATCTTCTTCTATGATTAGCAGCCCTAATAGAAAACCAGCTTCTAACCAAACCATTCAAATTCATATTACAGGTGATGTTTCTAGACAAACTAGAAAGGAAGTACTTAAAATGATTCCTGAAATTGCAAATATGACTCAAAATAATTTCAAAGAAAGGAGAGTAATATAATGGCATATTATCTCTTTGATAAATATCCCTACACCACTCCTCTTGAAATTGGTTCCAATGAGAAGTCTTTATTAAGCGAATCATTAAACCTTAGACGTAGTGGTGCAAGGACTTTTGCACAAAGGTATGAATTAGCAATTACTGTTTTAGATACTAACAGTACACTTAATGCAGACTTATTTGCTAATTGGTTGACCTATGGAGCTACTATCCCATTTTCGATTAAGATGCCGCAACATTTGTGGACTGAAAATGAATTATCTGGTAGTAATGTAGTACTGCAATCAGCAGCCTCGATTGGTGATAATACCGTAACTATTGAATCATCCTTTCCTTTTAATATTCCAGCTGGTCGGTTTATCACATTTGGTAATCATACTAAAGTTTATGCTTTAAAGTCAACTTGTAAAAGTAGTGTAAATGGCTCTATTCATGAAGCAACACTTCAAATATTTCCTCCATTAGTTTATGCTATCGATTTAGGTGAAAGTGTAGAATTTAATGATGTTGAAATTGAAGTGCTTAATGAAGTAGATAATAATGTTACAAGCTACTCAGAAGGTATCTTACAAGAAGCTACTTTAAATTTTATTGAGAATTTATAATGTTTTACATACAGTATGACAAACTTGCTGAGGGCAAATATGTTGTGCATGTACAAGTAGAACCTGGAACATGGACTCCCTCTTCACGGAGGGAGTTTATTTCTAGAATTAAGAAACATGCACGGGATTTAAATTACCCTTTATTTTATTGCTATATTCCAATTGAAGATCGAAAATTGGTCAAATTTGTGGAACTATTCAATTTTAAGTTAATGGGACATGAATGGCGTAAATCTGGATTTATAGCTACCTACAGGATGAATTCAAAATGTTACAAGTAAGTGCTAGTATTGGAACTAAAATTGCTAATAAGATTATAGCACCTTTTGTACTTATTAAATTTGATTTTACAGCAGGTGCAATTTTTATTACTAATGCACCACGTAATATAGATTATAATGGTGATATATATTTGGCTGATGGTGGTTTGGTTTCAGTATCTCCTCCAAAAGCCCAAGCTGAAATTTCTAGAGATCTATTTATAATAAAGGTGACTGATGCTGATTCATCTTGGCGTACTGAACTTGATGCTGAAAATATTGGTGTTCCTGTAACTGTTCTTACTGGTTTTGCTGACATTACTACAGGTGAAATTGATGGAGAATATTTAGATACTTATATAGGAAAAATATCTCATGTAGGTAGTGAAATATCTGAAGATGAACCTTTTGTAGAGATTCAGTGTTCAGGTCCGTTAACTAAACTACATCAAATAACAAATAGAACAACTACCGAGTCTAGTCAGAAACGCAGATATCCTGCTGATACTTGCATGGATTATGCTTTTGATACTGAAGATTCTAAAACAAGAAAATGGGGAGGAACTAGCTGATGGGTTTCGATCCTATTAGTGCGTTAATTACTGTCGCTTCTTTTATATATCAATATGATCAACAACAAGATATAAAGAAAAGACAAAAAGCACAAGCTGCAGCTGCTAAAGATAGAGCTGCTACTAGAGAAATTCGTTTAACAGGTTCAAATCAACCCATTCCTAATATCTATGGATATTCTAGGGTAGATCCGATTGATGTATATACTTCTGTAGCATCATCTTTTAACAGCGTAGCTGCAACAGCTGATGAAGATGTTTTAGGAAATCTAGGAAGTTTCTCTGGTTCCAAAAATGAAACTTTAATAATGCAAAGAGTTTTAGGCAATTCACCTATCGAAGAGCTTGTTTTTGCAGATATTAATGATGAGGCTTATGATGGAGATGATTATCTTGATTGGGTAAAACTTTATATAAATAAAAATGGTGGGTCTATCAATGGATCTGCTACACTTGATCGGGATGGTTCTGCTACATTTGAGGATGTAACATATTCTACTGAATACTTTAGAATGAATAGAGATGAACCTCAATTTGGTGGTAAACCATATACTGCTTATTATGTTAAAGGTAAGAAAATACGTACATTTTCTGCTGGTTCGTTACAAGCGACTAAGGTGTTTTCAAATAATTCAATTGAGGTTTTAGTAGATTATCTTTTAGATGATATTATTGGACCAGGTTTAACTGAAAGTGCTTTAGACATTTCTTCATTTGATGCTGCTGCAACAATATCTAATCAAATTATTAAATCTGGAGTTACTACACAAGGTAAAGTTCATACTGGAACTGCTTCGAGAGATATTAAACGACATGAATTCAACGGTCAAATTTTTCCTGATGTTGATCATATTACTAATATTGGTACCATTCTTGAAACTGTTCCTGGTGCTGTACTGTTTAGAGATGTACATGGCAAGATTAAATTATCTGTACCTGACAGTACAGTAACTGCAGCAGATGCTTCTGAAGGTACTATTAGTGATGCTGAACTAACGTCTGATATTAGATACTCACAATCAGATGTAGAAGGTCGTTATAATAAAGTTGTAATTTCGTATGCTAATGCAGCTAAAGATTTTGCATCTGATACTTATGAAAATATTAATACTACTTATTTGACTGATGATTTAAATGTTCCTCTTGAATTAAATCATACAATGGCAGGTGTTTGTAACTACTATAGTGCTATCGGAATATCTTCTGCAATGATGAATGAATCACGACTTGCAGGATTTAGATTTGAAACAACACACGAATGTCTTAATTATGAACCAGGTGATGTTGTTCGATTAAATAGCTCTAGAAACAATTTTGATAGATATGTTAGAATCAACAGTATTCAGATGAATCTAGATTATACACTCGATGTAATTGCTATTGAGTATGATCCTTCTATTTATGTGTATAATTCAGCAGCTATTGAAAATGTTCATAACCAAACTGTTATTGATTTCACTGTAGAACCTCCTACAAATGTTGCTGCTAGTATTATTTCCACAAAGAATTCTTTGTATAATATTGTAGAAATTACATTTACAGATGCTGATGATGCAATAGTACATGAATATGAAGTAGAGGTAGGTGTAGATTTAGGTAGTGGTATAGAATGGACACCTATTGGAACCGTTCATTATGGAATTGGTAAAATACTACATCAACCAACTTTCCTTACTACATATCAATATAGAATACGTTCAAAGACTAGATTAGGTAGATTCTCTAGTTGGTTAACTTCGAATAATGCTATTGTGACATCCAATGCATTGATCTCAAATATTAATTTTAACATACCGACACCTAACTTGATAGTTAAAAGAGATAATACAACTGGCAATACTGATCCTGTATCACCTGCTACAGATATTACACTTTATTTATTCAATACTGAAGCCAACTATGATAGTGTTGGAGACCTTAGTTCAAAGTCTTGGAGAATTACTTCACCCTTAACTGGTGATTTGACAAATCCTTCTCAAGGCTCTTACGCTATTACATTTGTAGGTAATGTAGCTACACTTACAATCACATTAGATCAAACAACTATAACACCTTATGCTCAAGACTTCATTGCAATCGATTTTGCAATTAATGGCACTGAGGAAGAATTAGCTATAACTGATCCTGATATTATCAACATTACTAAAAATATTTATTTGCTTGAACTTGTTGATGGTGCGCAAGGTCCACAAGGTGATCCTGGTACAGATGGTGCTGATGGTGATCGAGGTCCAGGCTGGTGGCGTACTACTGAAGCTGTAGATCAAGCTACTCTTGATGCATACTCCTCATCCACCGTTAATTCAAAGTTTGAAGCTGCCACAGGATTGACAGCTGTAATTGATGATATTTTTATCATCTCTGGTACAGCTCCGGCAGTTAAGGCTTGGAGATTTAACGGGGTTACCTGGGATGTACAAGTTCAGTTTATTGATGGTAATTTATTAGTGGATGGTACTGTAACAGCTCAAGCGATTAATGTGACTGACTTATCTTCAATTAATGCTAATATAGGAACAATAACAGCTGGTGTACTTAAAAGTGATGATAATCTGTTTGTTATTGATCTTGACAATAAATCTATTTATATCTCATAGGAGTAACAAAATGAGTACTCTTTTAAAAGTAAGACCCGGAAATGGCTCTTTATTACATATGACAAGTGATACGAAGACTGAAGCTGCTATGGATTCAGATCCAGTATCAACAACTATATTTCATTCAGACTTACCTTATATATTAATTAGAGAAAGATGGAAGATAGATACTTATTATACTGATCGTAACTGTAGAATATTTGATATTCCAGTTGCAATGAAAACTTTTAAAACTAATAATCCAGATCTTGCATATTTGGTGGTACTTACTGATTCCTTGGGTAATAGATGGATTCATCATCCAATGCCTCATTCGTACTTACAATGGGTTAAGTTCTATTGTAGTGATCAATACGAAATATGTGGAAGCGGTGGTTGGCGGACTATGGA
>Ga0099850_1000093_pt1 | contig 35487 bp, 42 predicted proteins | sample CB_VirMetaG_5_FD_79182 | JGI IMG/M metagenome (GOLD analysis project Ga0099850, IMG submission 79182) | Freshwater to marine saline gradient viral communities from Chesapeake Bay - CB_1508_1D Viral MetaG | ecosystem: Environmental > Aquatic > Marine > Coastal | place: USA: Chesapeake Bay... | reverse complement strand
AGAGGATGACGAGGCTGAAGAGGACGAGGAAGTTGTTGCTGAAGCCAAGATGGAAGATGATGAGGACGAGGACGAGGACGAGGACGAGGACGAAGATGGCGAGTCCAAGAAGGAAGCAGCCATGAAGAAGATGAAAGAAGAGTTGGCAAATGATGTTCAATCATTGTTTGCTGAAGAGACTGATCTTTCAGAAGAGTTCAAGTCAAAGGCAGCATCATTGTTCGAGGCAGTTGTTACAGCACGTGTTTCACACGAAATTGAGCAACTACAAGACATCCTAGCAGAAGAGGCAGCAAACACAGTTATCGAAATGCAAGAGGCTTTAGTTAATAAGGTTGACGCATATCTAACTTATGTTGCCGAGCAGTGGTTGGAGAGTAATCAAGTTGCAGTTGAAAACGGTCTTCGTAACGAAATTACTGAAGATTTCATTGCAGGCTTGAAGGTTCTATTCTCAGAACACTACATTGAGGTCCCAGAAGACAAGTATGACGTTCTAGGCGAAATGCAAGCCAAGATCGACGAGTTAACAGAAGCAGTTAACGAGAAAATGAATGAAGCAATTTCATTGTCAGAGCAGTTGGAATCAGTTCAGCGTGAAGTTGTTTTAAATAGAGTTTCATCGGATCTAGCACAAACTGAAGTAGAGAAACTTCGTGGACTAGTTGAAGATGTAGAGTTTGATTCTGAAGAACTTTTTGAGGAAAAGGTTTCAGTCATTAAGGCTAACTTCTTCCCAAAGTCAAATGTAGCATCACCAATTTTTGAGGATGCCGAACATTCAGAAGTTCAAGAAGTTTCAAGTACAGTTTCTAAATATGCAGAAATGTTGTCAAGAACAAGATTTTGAAATCAAAACTTATATAAATACTATTAAGGTTTAAACGTAATTAACCAGGAGAACTTAAATGTTTTTATCAGAGAATCTTCAAAAGAAGTGGGCGCCAGTATTGGATCACGAGGCTCTACCAGCCATCGCCGACCAGTATAAGCGTGCCGTAACTGCTGTTATCTTGGAGAACCAAGAGAGAGCAACTCGTGAAGAGAGAACAGCTCTTTTCGAGGCAATCCCAGCTAACAACATCGGTCAATCACCAGGTGGAGCAGCAGCAGGATCACTAGACACATACGATCCAATTCTAATTTCATTGGTTCGTCGTTCACTACCAAACTTGATGGCATATGACATTGCTGGCGTTCAGCCAATGACAGGTCCAACAGGTTTGATCTTCGCAATGAAGTCACGTTACAGCACAATGGCTGGAACAGAAGCCCTATTCAACGAGGCTGACACTGACTTCTCAGGCACAACCCCTAACCACCAAGGCTCAAACCCAGTTGACGGTACATACACAACTGGTCTTGGTATGTCAACAGCAACTGCTGAAGACCTAGGAACAGGCACAAACTTTGGTGAAATGGCATTCTCAATCGAGAAGACAACCGTTACAGCCAAGACACGTGCTCTAAAGGCAGAATACACTGTAGAGTTGGCACAAGACTTGAAGGCAATTCATGGTCTTGATGCTGAGAGTGAGTTGTCAAACATTCTTTCACAAGAGATCCTAGCAGAGATCAACCGTGAAGTTGTTCGTACAATTTACAAGGTTGCCAAGCCAGGTGCTGCTTCAACAGCAACATCAGGTACATTCGACCTTGACGTTGACTCAAACGGTCGTTGGTCAGTTGAGCGTTTCAAGGGACTAATGTTCCAGATTGAGCGCGACGCCAACGTAATCGCACAAGAGACTCGTCGTGGTCGTGGTAACTTCATCGTCTGCTCATCAGACGTTGCAGCAGCTCTAGCAATGGCAGGCAAGCTAGACTACACACCAGCTCTTTCAGGTAACGATTCACTATCAATGGATGACACAGGCAACACATTCGCAGGTGTATTGAATGGTCGCTTCAAGGTGTTCATCGACCCATACTCAGCCAACACAAGCGCAGAATCACAGTTCGTTCTAGTTGGTTACAAGGGTTCAAATGCATATGACGCAGGTATCTTCTACTGCCCATACGTACCACTACAAATGGTTCGTGCAATCGACCCAGCAACATTCCAGCCAAAGATTGGCTTCAAGACTCGTTACGGAATGATTGCTAACCCATTCGTAACAAAGGTTGACGGCACAACTGACGGCGATTCATTCACCGCAGATCGTAACCACTACTACCGTCTATTGAAGGTTACAAATCTTCTATAATAGAAGTTGTAGTAATAAAAATTGGAGAGAGTCTTTACGGCTCTCTCCTTTTTTTATATCTTGGATATAAATATTGTTTAGTATAACATCTAGGAGAACACATGGCTTCCGATCTTCGTCCAGCAGAACTTTTTAAAAGAACCGGACGTGTTGATAAGTTTATTGAAAAGTATGAAAAAAATGATGATTTTTTGACGACCGATAATAAAAAAGTTAAGTTGAAAAAACAAAAACACGTTCTTAATCTTATAAAAGAAGCTAGAAGATATCTAGAGTCTTCGGATAGTTATACTCAAATTCCAAACAATGTAAGAAATGAGTTAAATAATCTTGTCCTAGTATCAAACACTGGACCAATTCATTTAAAAAATCTTTCTAAGACTTATGAGTTTGGAGGAACTGGTGGTGCTTATTCGGCACCTAGTGCTGAGGCTGTTCATGGCTTTTTGTATCGTATGCATCATCTAGATAAAACTTATAAATTAAATATTCCAACTCGCACAGAAATGGGCGAATTAGAAGTTTTAATGTATGTTAACAAATATATTTTGGATATAGAAGGTCCTATTGATATTAAAATAGGAAATAAAATTCTAAAAAATGTATATGGATTTAACAAGGTATCCGGCACACCAAAAGCAGACATCTCGGTTGTAACTTTCAATGAATCTAAAAAAAGTTTTGAAGAAATTTTTTATATCTCGCACAAGAAGGGTAGCCGTGCCAATGATTACAACCAGTATTCTGGAGTGAGTCCGGGTGCAGGAAGTAATATTTACAATCATCCTGAAGTGAAAGAATTTCTTGGACTATTAACAAAATTTTATGATGAGATTGTAAAGGATAAAAAACGTTATTACATGCCTATAAAAGATGAAAAATTAATACAATATGCTTTGTATGGACCAAAATTTACTGTAGGCGGCATTAAGAACGAAGATAACATTGATATGATTGCACAAGGCAATCCCAGTATTATGAAAAGTGGAAAATTTTATACACTAACATTTTCAGCAGGATCTACCTCTTTTTCTCCTGACATAGGTCATTATAAAAGTGGAGATTATCAAGCTGTCATTGGAGCCAGATATACATCAGACAGAGGGTTTGTTTATGGTGGGAAAAGATATAATGATGTTCGTGTTTTAATTTTTCCTGTTAAAACTTTGGGTAGTGAAGCTAAAAACATTAAAGAGCTTTAGTATAAATATTAGTATCTCTAAACGGAACAATTATGGCTATTCAATCAAAGATAACCGTACAAGAAGCACAATGGGAAAACAAGCAACCTGAAGAACTAGATTATCTTAGACCTAATGGTTTTAGATTTCTAATTCAAAGTTTGCCAAAGGTTACTTATTTCTGTCAGGCTGCAAACATTCCTGCTTTAGATTTAGGGGCAGCTCTTCAGCCAACACCGTTTCTTGATATCCCAAGACCAGGTGAGAAAATTAACTTTGGTGACTTAATCATCAAGTTTATGATTCAAAAAGATATGGCTAACTATATTGAATTGTATAACTGGATTATTGCATTAGGCTTCCCAGAAAATCACAGTCAGTTTAGACAAAGACAAATTTCACAACAATTTAGAAACCCAGACAATAGTGTCATTACATATGCAGACGGAACTCCGGCACGTAGAACTACCGATGCTTTTGATTACAGTGATGCTAGTCTATTAGTTCTAGATGGCAACAGAAATCCTGTTGTAAGTTTAGACTTCCAAGAATGTTTCCCCACATCTCTATCGGGTATTGATTTTGATATCACTACAGGCGATACATCCTATTTTACTGCACAGGCAGTTTTCAAATATCGTCAGTTTAAAATCACACCTTTGACTTGACAAAAAATTATAACCTGTTATATTATCTTAGTTTATATGTAACAGGAGCATATTATGAAATTAGATGAGCTACAGAAAATGTGGGAAGAGGATTGCCGTGTTGATCAAACCAACTTGGGAAGAGCTGCGGCAACTGTTCCAGAATTGCATGCAAAGTATATTAATATTCTAAGCACAGTTAAGTTGCAGCTCAGAAAGGCAGAGACAGATTATCTTAGACTTCGTAAGTTAAAGCAGGCATATTTTAGAGGTGAGTTATCTCAACAAGAGTTAGAACAACTTGGTTGGGAACAATATTTAAACAATCGCCCACTAAAGAATGAAATGGATGACATTATCAATTCTGATGATGATATCATTCGTATCCTAGACAAAGTAGAATATATCAAAACAATTTTGTATCAGCTAGAACAAATTATTCGTAGTATCAATAGTAGAACCTGGGACATTAAATCAAGTATCGAATGGTTTAAATTTACAAATGGTGGATTGTGAGTAATATAGTAAACGTTTCAAAGAAGAATGAAGTTTACCTTCAGATAGACGCAGATCCAAGTATTCTGTTGGAGATGAGTGAATTTTTCACATTCACTGTTCCAGGCGCACAGTTTACTCCCATGTATCGTGCAAAAATGTGGGATGGTAAAATTCGTTTGTTGAACGTCATGACTAAAGAATTATATGTAGGTTTGCACGAATATGTTAAAGATTTCTGTGAAAGAAACGGATATACTTTTCAGAACAATATCAAGAATAACATTGATGACATTAGTAGCCTTGAAAGTTTTGTAGAGAAATTAAACTTACATTCCAACGGCAAGAAAATTGAAATTAGAGATTATCAACTAGAGGGTGTAAGAAAGACTTTACAAAAAGGAAGAACTCTTCTTCTTTCTCCTACTGCTAGTGGTAAGAGTTTGATCATTTACACATTGGTTCGTTGGCATCAACAGTTCAACAGAAAACAATTGGTTATTGTCCCTACAACATCTTTGGTTGAGCAGATGTACGGAGACTTTGAAGATTACTCACAAAAAGATGATTGGGGTGTTTCATATAATTGTAAGAGAATTTATTCAGGTAAAGAGAAAGTAAATGATGTGCCTGTAGTAATTTCTACGTGGCAAAGTATTTACAAGATGCCGAAAAGTTATTTTGAAGAATTTGATGTTATCTATGGTGATGAGGCACACTTGTTTAAAAGTAAGTCCTTAACATCTATCCTAAATAAGTGTGTAAAGGCAGAATATAGAATTGGAACAACAGGTACTTTAGATGGTACTAAAACACATAGATTGGTTCTTGAAGGTTTGTTTGGTCCTGTACACAAGGTTACAACTACAAGAAAGTTGATGGATGAAAACAAGCTGGCTAATTTAAAGATAACTTGTTTGCAATTAGATTATACAGACGAAGAAAAACAACTTTGTAAAAAATTTAAATATCAAGAAGAAATTGATTGGTTGGTAACTCACCCAAAAAGAAATAACTTTATTCGTAACTTGGTATTAGATCAAAAGGGAAACAGTTTGGTGTTGTTTCAATTTGTAGAAAAACATGGTAAAGTATTGTATGATTTATTGAAAGAAAAGGATCCAGAGAGAAAAATATTTTTCGTTCATGGTGGTGTTGATGCTGAAGACAGAGAAGATATCAGAGCCATTACAGAACAAGAAGATGGTGCAATCATTGTTGCATCATATGGAACTTTCTCAACAGGGATAAATATTAGAAACTTACATAACATTGTTTTTGCGTCACCTTCAAAATCTAGGATTAGAAATCTTCAAAGTATTGGTCGAGGATTGCGTTTGGGCGAACAAAAAACTAAGTGTAAGTTATATGATATTGGTGATAATTTGTCATGGAAGAATCACAAAAACTATACATTGCTACATTTGATTGAAAGAGTTAAAATTTATAATGAGGAAGGTTTCGATTACAAACTACTTACGGTACCGTTAGATGGATAGCACAACCTATTATAAAGTAGTCAGGTTAAAAACAGGCGAGTCCATTATATGTTCAATGGATCGTGATGTAAGATCATTATCTTCTGAAAATTTTTTGAAATTAAATGAGCCTGTACAAGTAGTACAAATGAAAGAAACAACTAAAGGTAACATGGTTGTTGGAGAAAACTATCTTTTAAGACCGTGGATGGGTCTCAGTGATAGTGATGAATTTATGATTAATACTGATGTTGTTTTAACAATAGGCGACTTGAAAGAACAGGTTCGTGAACAATATGTAAATTACATAGAGCACACGCATGAAACAAAAAAGCGTCAAGAGGATGATAAAGCAATATTCAAACTATTGAAAGAAGTTAATCCAGGAAATGATATTTACATTATTAATGATGACATGATTTACGGAGATGATAATGAGTAGAAAAACTAAAGATGAAAGTAGACACTATATTAATAATCAAGAATTTTTAGATGCATTGATTGCATATCAGGAAGAAGTTGCTATCGCAGAATCTAAAGGTGAAATGAAACCTATTGTTCCAGATTACATTGGTGATTGTTTCATCAAGATTGCAAATCATTTGGCATATAAGAGTAATTTTATTAATTATAGTTTTCGTGATGAAATGATTTTAGATGCAATTGAGAACTGCTTGACATACATGCATAACTTCGATCCAAACAAATCAAGAAATCCATTTGCCTACTTTACACAAATTACATATTATGCGTTTGTTAGACGTATTCAAAAAGAAAAGCGTCAATTACAAACCAAGTATAAGTACATTGAATCCATTGACATGGATAATTTAATTCGTCAAATTCATGATGAAGGAACCTATGATAATGGGTTCTTGAAGTATCTGAAGCAACAAGTAAACTTGGCTCACCAGGAAATGTCAGATGCCAAGAAAGATGAGAAAAAGAAAATTACTAGGAAGCCTAAATACTTACAGAAGTTAGATGATGAAAATGAGTTGCTCATCAATGAAGAAGAACATATCGAAAATCCAGATGAATTGGAACAAATAGAAGTGGATTATTAAGTATTGACAAAAACTTTGATGGCTGTTATATTACAATGTACCTTAGTGAATAGGCAATATTATGCGAATTAGATACTCTGAAATATTTTTCTCCTTTCAAGGAGAGGCTGAGCTTGCAGGAACACCTTCTGTATGGCTTAGATTCTTTGGATGTAATTTAAATTGTAATGGCTTTGGACAAAAAGATCCAACTGATCCATCTACATATGAATTACCTTTCCAAGACTTTGACTCACATTCAGTCAAAGATGTAAATGAACTTCCAGTTTGGACAACTGGCTGTGACAGTTCATATTCATGGTCAATCAAATATAAGCATCTTGCAAATGATAATTCAGTTGAAGAAATTTGCGATAAACTTGTGGATGCAAATAGGAGTGAACATAATCCTGATGGGTTGTTTGTTCATCCTCAAACAGATCAAGATATTATGCTTTGTTTCACTGGCGGAGAACCTATGCTACAACAGGGCGCCATGATTGCCATTATTAAAGAGTTGAAAAATAGAAACAATATGCCTAGAATTGTTACTGTAGAAACAAACGCAACCAAGAATATTTCTGATGAACTCAGAGATTTCCTCAAAGGTAGATATTTTGATATGGGTGGGGATCGTTGGCACTTTGCCATGAGTCCAAAGTTGTTTACAGTTTCAGGTGAAAAGGATGTTGTTAACCCAGATATCATACATGATTATTCTATGGTGTCTCACAAGGTGACAAGTGTCTTGAAGTTTGTTTGTAATGGTACAAAAGAAAACTGGCTAGAACTTGACAATCACCTAAATAATATTAAATTAAAGTTTGATCCTTTTTACATCAAGCCTCAGATATGGGTCATGCCTGTTGGGGCAACTAAGGATGCTCAGGAAAGTCCTGAGATTGCGAACATTGCAATTGAAGCAATGAATCGTGGATATAATGTAGCAACAAGAAATCATTGCTATGTATTTGGTAACGTTATCGGGAGATAAAAATGAAATCTCAGCATAAGTATAATGCTATTGCATTAAGAAATGCGCTTGAAAAATGTGATCCTGAATTGGGTCTCAGAGTACACAAGCATCTAGTTGATATGGGAGTTGAGACTCCTTTCTTTGAAACATCTGATTATCCAGATCGTAAGGTCAAGAAGATTGAAAAACATTTTGGCGAAATCATGAATGTTCTTGGAATGGATATGACTGATGACAGTTTGCAAGATTCTCCTCGTAGAGTTGCAAAGATGTTTGTGAACGAGTTGTTTTATGGATTGGATATTTCATCTTTTCCTAAGTGTACAACTGTTGAAAATAAAATGAAGTATGATGAGATGGTTCTTGAGCGAGACATTAATGTAACTTCAGTTTGTGAACATCACTTTGTAACTATTGACGGCGTTGCTCACGTTGCATACATTCCTAATCAAAAGGTTATGGGATTGTCAAAGTTGAATCGTATTGTTGATTATTTTTCTCGTCGTCCTCAGATTCAAGAAAGATTGACAGAACAAATTTATCATGCACTAAGTTATATTCTTGAGACTGAAAATGTTGCAGTTGTTATTGATGCAGATCACCTTTGTGTAAAGGCACGCGGTGTTCAAGATCCTCATTCAAGTACTGTAACTTCTAAGTTGGGTGGAGGCTTCAAGGATTCAGCACTTCGTCAGGAATTCATGTCATTGATTAGGAAGTAATCATGAAAAATGTTAATGTAATGATTGACCTAGAAACAATGAGTACAGCATGTAATGCTGCCATTTGTTCCATAGGTGCTGTCAAGTTTACATTAGAAGATGGAATTATAGATAAATTTTATTGCACAGTTGATGCCGCCGATTGTAAAAGTTTGGGTTTACATATTGATAAACAAACTGTTGAATGGTGGAGCAAACAACCTAAGCATGTATTAGAACAATTGGTGAAAGATACAATCCCTCTTCGTGAGGCATTGAGAAAGTTTTCAGTTTGGTATGGAACTTCTTCATTGCCTACATGGGGTTGTGGCGCAGGATTTGATAATGTAATTTTAGAAAATGCATATAAAGCAGTTGGTTTCAATCGTCCATGGAAGTTTTGGGATGATAGATGTTATAGAACTATAAAAGAAATTATCAAACTCCCTGAAGAAGAACGTGGTGAAAATTATCATAATGCGTTAGATGACGCACTATATCAAACCAGACATCTTTTAAAAATTATGGGTTCGTAATGTTTGAATATGTAGCATCAGGATTATCATTCTTGAGGTGTAATTTTAAAGACACACATACAGGTGAACTATTAGATTCTTTGAATTCACTATGGAAGAATATTCGTGGCAAAAACAATCACGAATTTTCTTTTCTTTATAACGCACATGTAGAAAAACATTTTGGTGAAGTTTTCTACGAGAAGTATAGAGATAAAGGAATTAAGCAAGTATATGCAGATTCAGGTGGTCTTCAAATGATTACACTGGGTCTTTCTATTACACCACAATTGAAATTAAAAGTTTACGAAAGTCAGGCTCAGTATTCAGACTGCGCCATGAGTTTTGATGAAATCCCTGTATCCATGTTGGGTGATAGATCATCAAGGTCAGATACTACTAACAAGTATTTTGATCGTAGCAAGTTTGAATGGTGTGCAAGAGAATCTGGTAGAAATGTTAAGACTCAGATTGAAACATTTTTAGAAATGGGTTCTCAAACTAAACCTTTCTTTATTGCACAAGGGCATGATCTAGATACCTATGTTCGTTGGACTGAATATGCTTTAGAAGAAATTCCAGAAGAACTTCACGGTTATATTGGCGGTGTCGCCATGGGCTCTGCTGGTATGGGTACAGGTGTTCTTGAAGATTGTAAACGAGCATTTTTCTTTACACAACTTCCGTTGTTTGATAAAGTCAATCATCTACATATCTTGGGAATTGGGTCAGTGGCAAGAATGGTCCCAACACTTGCCATGATACGTGCAGGACTTTATAACAATGTTCATGTAAGTTATGATAGTACAACTCATACATCAGGAGTACAAATGGGAAGATATTATGGTCCCAATTTCAAATGGATAACTCCTGGTAGATATTTTAATGTTGATTATGTAACCATTAACAATGATGTTAAAAGAATTATCCCCGAATGGGACATGGATGATGAGTTGTTTCATTATAGCATGAATGAAAGTGTTAGAAGATATGAAAAGAAGTATGGAGATCCTAATCCTCCTATTCTTGCCTTTAATGCTTATTTCACAGGTTCAACCATTAATTTCACTCAGCACTTGAATGAAGTTAACAATGATTTTACATTAGTGAATACATTAATGAATGAAAAAATGTATGGTGCAATGGATGCATTTAGTACAGTAAAAACAAGTGATCAATTTAATTATTGGGAAAAAGAAGTAGGAAGATATCTTCCTAGTCAGTCAATTCGTGATGGATTGCCCGCAACCTTACCTGAGGATTTTTAATATGAATATTAATAGATATATTGAAGTGACGTTTCAAAGAGAAGGGATTCATCGGTATCCTGCTGCACTTGAGGATCCTAGATTAACTGGTGTTTCTTTTCTAGGTCATCCACATCGTCATATATTTCATTTTCGTGTTCGTGTTTCCGTAACACACAATGATCGTGATATTGAATTCATTCTTTTCAAGAGAGAGTTGGAAGACCTTTATCATGGAACTCTTGAAGTTGATTACAAGAGTTGTGAAATGTTGGCAGAAGATTTGATCAATTATGTTGTAAAGAAGTATCCTTATCGTGATGTCGAGGTTGGTGTAAGTGAAGATGGCGAGAATGGAGCAGTCTTAATTTATAAGGATTGATTATGATTTATCTTGTTGACCTAGAATCAGTAGAATCTAGATATACTTCAGAATGGAAAAATCATTTCCCTAAAGTATTGAAAGAAAAAACTAATCAGGATGTTTCTGTAATAAGTGGGACTGAAATAACAGCCACAACAACTAAAGGTGCCTTTTTGAATTTTGGTGCAACAAACATTTACAAGGCTGACCAAGTTAGAGAAATGGGCAATCTTTTCTATGAGGAAAAAATTACAGAACAAGATCATTTTGTGTTTGCAGATGCCTGGCATCCTGGTATTATAAATTTAAGATACATGGCGGATCTACTTAACATCCCTATCAAGATTCATGCATTGTGGCATGCAGGAAGTTATGATCCTCATGATTTTCTTGGTCGAACAATTCCTGATTTTATTTCAGCAAAAAAATATGTGCCTTGGATACGTCATGTAGAAAAGGGATTGTTCGAGGCAATTGATTACAATTATTTTGCCTCTGATTTTCATATTGATATGTTCCTAGAAAATCTTTTAGATGTTGAAGAAAGGATAGGAAGAATTAGATATATGAGAACAGGCAAAATCACTAAGTCTGGTTGGCCTATGGAATATGTTGGGTCAACTTTAAAGAAGGAAAAGAAGCAAGACATTATTTTGTTTCCACATAGGTTGGCACCTGAGAAACAACCTGATATATTTAAGGACTTACAAAATGAAATGCCAGAATATGAATTCATTCTATGTCAGGAACAAAACTTACAGAAGCATGAATATCATGATTTGTTGAGTAAGGCAAAGATGGTGTTTTCTGCCAATCTTCAGGAAACTTTAGGTATTAGTTGTTTTGAAATTCTTGCTACTGGCGGCATGCCTTTAGTTCCTAACAGACTTTCATATACAGAAATGTATCGTCCTGCGTTTAAGTATCCAACAGAATGGACAGAATCATATGAAAGTTACCTTGAAAACAAAGATAAATTAATTACAAGAATTAAAAACATGATGAAATATTACAATCAATATAATCTTGAAATTGAAAAGAATTTTGAGTCATTACAGAAAAATTATTTCTCATGTGATAAAATTTGCGACAATCTTAAATAGGAGAATCAGTATGAACGTGCCGGGCTATAAGTATTTTTCTACTAAAACATATGGTCATGATCAAGGTCTTTCTTGTGTTTTTAGACAACCTAATGCAACACATAGTCATTGTTCTCTTGTGCATGGATATGCATTGAGTTTTTCATTTAAGTTTGGATGTCATACATTAGATGATAAAAACTGGGTCATGGACTTTGGTGGATTAAAGGAACTAAAGAATTGGCTACAAGAAACATTTGATCATACTATGGTTGTAGATCGTTCTGATCCAAGTCTTCAAGAATTTCTTGATCTAGAACAAAAGAATCTTATTAAGGTTGTTGTTCTTGATGGTGTTGGTTCTGAGAAGTTTGCAGAACATGCATTTCATCATGCAAATCATCTTGTAAAATCTCTAACAAACGGAAGAGTCTTTTGTGTGAGTTGTGAAGTAAGAGAACATGGCGCAAACTCAGCAATTTACGGAGTTGATGCGTGAAGATCGCAATATTAGCAGACACGCATTTTGGGGCAAGAAATGATTCTTTAAATTTTGATTCTTACTTTAGAAAATTTTTCGAAGAAGTATTTTTCCCTTACATGGATAAAAATGAAATTAAAACATTAATTCATTTGGGAGATGTGTTTGACAGAAGAAAATATGTCAACTTTAATACTCTTCGTTCTTGTAAGGAATATTTCTTTGCGCCTTTATATGAGCGAGGTATTGATATGAAGGTAATACCTGGCAATCATGATACATATTACAAGAATACAAACGAAGTGAATTCATTGGATCTTTTGTTACGGGAATATCCTAACATTGAGATTATCGAGGATCCTAGTATTCAAACTATTGGTGGTGCATCTTGTGCATTTGTTCCTTGGATGTGTGTAGACAATTATAATGCTTGTATGGATGTTATTTCCACAGGCGCAAAATATTGTTTTGGACATTTTGAGATTGCTGGTTTTGACATGTTTCGAGGCGTCAAGAATGACGGCGGTATGAAGAGTGAGATATTGAAAAACTTTGAAAAAGTTTTGACAGGACATTTTCATCATAGAAGTACAGATGAAAACATTTATTATTTAGGAAGTCCCTATCAATTCATTTGGAGTGACCATGGAGATGAAAGAGGTTTCCATGTTTTAGATACAGTAAATGATGATTTACAATTCTTTACGAATCCATATCAAATATTTCAAAAAATTTATTATGACGATAGAAAAGAATTGCCAGACATCAAGGATTGTAAGGGAAGCTGTGTTAAGGTAATTGTAGTTCATAAGTCAGACTATCACAAGTTTGACAAACTTATGGATATGTTATATAATAATGGCGTTGTTGAATTAACAATTCATGAAGATTTTTCAGAGTTTGAAACTAATGCTTTGGAAGATCAGGACATGAACTTTGAAGATACTATGACTCTCTTGACTGAATATGTTGATAACATTGAATCAGATAAAGACAAAGAGAGATTGAAAACATTACTAAAGACATTATATGTCGAAGCACAGAATTTAGATATATGATTCATTTTAAAACTGTCAAATGGAAGAATTTCCTTTCAACAGGAAATGCTTTCACAGAGATACAATTGGATAAAAGACCTACTACATTGGTGGTTGGTGAAAACGGCAGTGGTAAGAGTACGTTGCTTGATGCCATTTGTTTTGGTTTGTTTGGCAAGCCATATCGTAATATCAATAAGCCTCAGTTGGTTAATTCTATTAACAGTAAAAATTGTTTAGTAGAAATTACTTTTTCAATTGGTAATAAAAATTATAGAATTGTTCGTGGTATCAAGCCAAGTATTTTTGAAATTTGGATCAATGATGAGATGGTGGATCAAAGCTCTGCCTCCAGAGATTATCAAAAATATTTGGAAGAGGCAATCTTGAAATTAAATTATAAATCATTTACTCAGATTGTGATTCTTGGTTCCGCATCATTCACGCCTTTCATGCAACTTCCAGCAGCATCTCGCAGAGAAGTTATCGAAGACATTTTGGATATTAAAATATTTTCTTCAATGAATATTGTATTGAAGGATAAAATGTCTGACTTGAAAGAACAGATAAGAGATGCTGAACATCAAATTGAACTTGCCAAGAACAAGGCAGAGATTCAACAAGATTATATCAAGACTCTGGAAGAAGATCGTGAGGCAAGAATCAAGGAAATTGATTTAAAGATTAATGAAGCATTGAGTGACATAACTGGGAAAAGAAAATTAATTGATGGGCGTGAATCTGAAAGAGATTTGCTAATTGAAAAAATTCAAGACAATGATGATATTGCAGATAAAATTAATGATATCATTCATGAGATAAAGCAGTTTGAATCGTTATCTAACAAGATTGAAAATGAAATATCTTTCTATCATGATAATGATACTTGTCCTAAGTGTAAGCAGGGCATTGAGCATGACTTCAAGAACAATATAATTGTTGAACAAAAGGATGAGCTTGAAGCTATTCATAAAAATCTTGAAGATGTTAAAAAGACTAAGAATGAATTGAGTCAGAGATTAGAAGAAATCAAAGTTGTTAGAAATGAAATTGTCAATCTTACTGAAAAGATTAACAATATTAAGTCTGAGATTAATACCAACGAAAGATATATTCAAAGATTGGAATTGGAGAAATCAGATATTAGTGACAAGGTTGGAAACATTGAAGCCGAAAGGAAAAAATTAAAAGAATTGGCTAAGGAAACAGTTGCAATCATTAATCATAGGTCAGAGTTACACGAAACAAATGATTACTATGATATTGCTTCAGTTCTCTTGAAAGATACTGGTATTAAAACTAAAATTATTAAACAGTATTTGCCAATCATTAATAAATTAGTGAATAAATATTTAACGTCGATGGACTTTTTTGTTCAATTCACTTTGGACGATAAGTTTAAAGAAGTTATTAAATCAAGATATCGTGATGACTTTAGCTATCAAAGTTTTAGTGAAGGTGAAAAACAAAGAATTGATTTGGCATTGTTGTTTACATGGAGAACAATTGCAAAACTTAAGAATAGTGCCAGCACAAATCTATTGATTCTTGATGAAGTGTTTGATAGTAGTTTGGATTCAGTTGCAACTGATTATGTTATGACTTTGCTAAATACGTTAGGAGATGGCACAAACGTATGGGTGATATCACACAAAGGTGATCAATTGTTTGACAAGTTCCAACATGTATTGAGATTTACAAAGAAAAAGAATTTTTCTGTCATTGCTTAAATATAGGTGATAATTATGCATTTTAATATTGATGATTTACAATTAATTCATTTTGCTGATCCTAGAATGACAACTCCTCCTCCTGAGTTTGACTTTGAAAAAGATGGAGAAAAGGCAGAGGAGTTGGTTGACGTTCTTCATGAAAAGATGGTTCAACTAGGCGGCGTGGGATTGTCAGCAAATCAAGTAGGCTTGCCATACAAGGTGTTTGTGTTCGGAGACAAGGAACAGAAATATTCTATGTTCAATCCTGTATTGGTTGGTGCCAGTAAAGAACAATCAACATATAGTGAAGGGTGTTTAAGTTTCCCTGATTTAATGTTGGTTCTAAAAAGACCCGCAGAAATCATGGTGAAGTTTCAGGATGTCAAGGGCGAAGAACAAACCATGACAGCAAAAGGAGTTGCAGCAAGAGTTATTCTCCACGAATATGACCACATGTTGGGAATTAACTTTACAAATCATGCTTCTAATTTTAAATTAAAACTAGAGCTTGAGAAAATTAACAAGAGAAGGAAGAAACTTTTAAAGAGGTTAAAGGCAAACAATGGCAGATGATCTTTTCGATTTCGGATTTACCGCAGTTGATGAAGATGAACTTCAGGCAGTACAACAGGCTGAGGTAAAAATTCAAGAAGTAACATCAACAGTATCAACTGTTCAGGATAGAATGAATGCACTTTACAATGCAGTAGTCCCGTTGTTGAACAATTTAAAAATGAAACCAGAAAAGCCATATTTGTATTGGCCAGATCGTGTAGAGAAGGTTGAACAATTTGAGGATTACTTATATAAAATTTACAAAGGCGAATAAAGAGAGGATATATTATGGGAGCATTGAGTAGCGGAGTTACAGAAATTAGTGCTAGTAGTGAGTCAGTAGGTTTTGTTGACAGGCCGATTGGCAGACTTCACACTTTTTATTTAAGTGGAGGTATCAAGGGACCAGAAAATTATAGTAATTGGTTCGAAACAATTCGTACTGCATCAGAGCACGATATTGTCTGTTTACATATTAACTCATATGGCGGTGACGCTTTTACTGCTGTACAATTCATGCGAGTAATGCGCGAGAGTAAGGCAAACATTGTTGCCTCAGTTGAAGGCGCTTGTATGAGTGCAGCAACATTAATTTTCCTCTCAGCAAAGCACTGGGAAATTTCTGATCATAGTGTATTCATGTTTCATGATTACAGTAGTTGGTCAGTTGGAAAAGGCGGCGAAATGTACGATGAGTTGACACACTTTAGAAAGTGGTCTGATCAATTGTGGAATGATGCCTATGGCGAGTTCCTAACTAAGGAAGAAATTAGGCAAATTCTAGACAACAAAGATATTTGGATGTCAGGACAGGAAGTTGCCAAGAGATTGAATAGCAGAGAAGATGCTCCTTCAAAGAAAAAGGAGTTGAGCAATCTCCCTAAGCCTTCCACAAGAAAGAAAACTACTCCAGGAAAAACCACTAAATCTTGATTTAGGACTTGACAAAAGGTCTCCGTTGTTGTAGATTATAGCAGTTAAAATAATCACATTCGACGGAGACCTTTTATGCCTAACGTTCTAGATTCTGCCAAGTCAAATCTCGGGAAGTTGTTGGCTTCAGAAAACATCCGTATTGAACATCACAATGTAGAAACTGCATCGTTCAATGTGAAGACCCGTGTTCTGGTCCTGCCTATCTGGAAAGAGATGGATTCAGACCTCTATGATCTTTTTATTGGTCATGAGGTTGGTCATGCTCTGTTCACTCCTCAAGATGGTTGGGTTGAGAAGGTTGAAGAACTGGGTCCTATGTTCAAGTCCTGCCTTAACATTGTTGAGGATGCTCGCATTGAAAAGCTGATGCGTGACAAGTATCCTGGACTTCGTAGGCCTATGTATTCAGGCTACACACAACTTGTTGATAGGGATTTCTTTGGCGTTCCATTGGAGGAAATGAATTCACTTCCTTTTGTTGATAGGGTGAACTGTTATTTCAAGTTGGGACTGCGTAGTAGGATTACGTTTAGTGATACCGAGCAGGAGCTGGTTGACACCATTGCCAAGGTTGAGTCTTGGGATGATGTAATTTCTTTGGCTGAACAGCTTATGGTCATGTGTGAGGAAGAAATTTCTCAACTTGAAAATGCCTTTGACGATGTAGAAACTTCGGGCGACGGGTTTTCTGATATTGATTTCGATATGTCAGGCGAGGATTTTGGGGAGTCCAAGTCCTTTGATGAAATGATTGAGGAACTCCGAAGCAATAATCAACATGATCTGGCAGATCGCTTGGAAGCAGCTTCGGAAGAACTTCGTGAAAAAATTATTGGTCGCAGCCGTATCAATCCTTCTATCACTGAGACTGCGCTAGAGGATGCACATTCAAAGAACTTTGTCAATAACGATAAGTATGGTCGTGATATTGATTATGGCACGTGGCCTCGTTTGAACATGAAGAATTTTGTAGTTGGTTACAAAGATATTTACAATGGTTGGGAGGTTGATCCTACTGTTGGGACTTCTCTTTATAATCAATTTATGAATAAAAATAAAAATTATATTAATTACCTGGTTAAGGAATTTACTCTCAAGCAAAATGCTAAGCAGTTTGCCAAGGCACGCATTTCCAAGACTGGTGAGTTAAACATGGAGAAGCTATGGAGCTATAAGATTTCAGATAATCTTTTTCTTCAAAGCACTGAAATTCCTAATGGCAAGAATCATGGTATGCTCATGCTTCTGGATATGTCAGCTTCCATGAGTGATATTCTTCGATCCACTATTGAACAAACAATTGCTCTCGCAATGTTCTGCCGAAAGGTTAATATTCCTTTCGAGGTTTATGGGTTCATTGATAATCATTATTGGTATAATGGGACGCATAATATGAATCGTAATGATCCTAACCCAAGAGCTTTGCAAATTCTTAACAATACTTTTCGGTTGAATCAACTTATTTCTTCTAAGATGCGGTTGAATGAATTCAATAAGGCGATTAAAAATCTTCTTCACTATTCTCAGTCATTGATTCCCTGGGGAAATGCCGATGTCCCTGATTACATGACCTTGAGTGGCACTCCTTTGGACGAGGCAATCCTTGCTCTTCGTTGGATTGCACAGGATTTCAAAAATACTAATAATGTAGAAATCCTTAATACAATTATTTTGACTGACGGCGAAAGCACAGGACGCTTTGCTATTGATGACAAGCCTTGTTATGGCAATCTTGTGATTGAGGCTGGTACTGAAAGTTCATTTGCCGAAAGAAAGGGATATAACAATCCCAACATTACTGGAGCTCTTTTGGATTTGTATGGTCGTCTAACGGATTCTAGGGTTGTGGGTATCTTTCTAACAAACCAGCGCTCACCGAAGAAGCATATACAGCAATACTGGCAAAAGTATGGTGAAGATTTTAGTTATAGCAATTTCGAAGAAAAATATGATAATGAATTTAAAACAAATAAGTATTTGTCCATCCCCATGAAAGGTTATAACCAGTTCTACATTGTATCGGGTTATGATATGGACATTGATGGTGGCGATCTTGAGGAGGCTTTGTCTGGATATAAGAATCGTGAATCTAAGGGTTCACTTCTGCGGGCGTTCAAAAAGACGCAGAATTCTAAGAAAATTTCTAGGGTTTTTCTTAATCAATTCATCGCTCAAATTGCATAAGGGTGTTGACAAGGTAACCAAATTTTATTATATTTAATACATGGAAATTGAGAATCATCTTACATCATGGAGGACAACATGTCCAACTACACTGCTTTGATTGACGCTCTTCGTTCTACTGGCAACACCGAGTTTTCTCGTCCTGATGTTTTGGAGGTGGCTCGTAGCATTAACGTGAATCCTAATCTTATGTTGAATGACCCAGCACACAAGGTTCGTCGTGGTGTATATCGACTGGAGCCTCATACTGTTCCGACTATCGCACCTCAAGCTGCTCCCGTCGAGGCATCGCCTGTCATGATGCTTTCGCAACCGAAGCTAAAGGTTGATATTGAGAACCTGGTTCCCAATCGTGATGGTACGTTTGTTCCTTTCGGGTTCTTTACTGACCTAAAGACAATTATCGAAAGTAATTCTTTTTATCCTGTCTTTGTAACTGGTCTTTCGGGTAACGGTAAGACTACGATGGTGGAACAGGCATGTGCAGCACTTAAGCGTGAGTGTATTCGTGTAAACATCAGTATTGAAACTGATGAGGATGACCTCATTGGCGGTAACACTTTGGTCGATGGCAATGTTGTTTATCGTGAAGGTCCAGTTAGCATTGCAATGAAGCGTGGGGCAATTCTAATCTTGGACGAGGTTGATCGTGGTAGTAACAAGCTAATGTGTCTTCAGGCAATTCTTGAAGGCAAGCCCTACTTCAATAAGAAGACGGGCGAGACAATTTATCCCACGCCTGGTTTCAATATTATTGGAACAGCAAATACCAAGGGTCAAGGTACTGATGATGGTCGATTCATTTCGGCACAGATTCTTGACGATGCATTCCTTGAGCGGTTCGCCATCACTGTCGAGCAGGAATATCCGACGCCTGCTGTTGAGAAGAAGATTCTCATGAAGAAGATGCAGCGTGTTGATAGTGTGGACGAGGACTTTGCAGACAAGCTGGTTACATGGTCAGAGATTATTCGGAAGACGTTTGCCGAAGGTGCCATTGATGAGGTTATTTCAACTCGTCGGCTTGAGCACATTGTCAATGCTTTCGCAATGTTCAATGATCGTCAAAAGGCTGTTCAGCTTTGTGTAGCACGATTCAATGCAGAGACTCGTGATAGTTTCTTGGATCTCTACACCAAGATTGATGCAGGTGAGATGGATGAAGAGATGGGTGAAGAGATGAATTCAGAGGAAGAGCTCCCCTTTTAATTTTGGGACTAACTACTTAGGAGAATTCTTATGATCTCGTTAGATACACGAAACGGAAAAGAAATTAAATTTCTTGGTAAATGTTCTGAACTTATTGGTATAGACGATTTAGTTGCTCATTCGGCAAATGACAGCATGCGAGTACAAAGTGAAAAAGATGTAATTGAGCAACGTGAAAGTCTTTTGGAGAGCATCGAAAATAATGGTTTGCGCGAACCCATTACAATGTATGAAGGCTCTAATATTATCATCAGCGGACATACCCGAGTCGAAATGTTGCGCAAACTTGGAGTAACAGAAATTCCAGTAGTTCGTTTGCCTAGAACAGCAAATATGCCCAAGGACGGCGAGATTGATCCATTTCATCCCGATGTTGTGCATGAACATAGCATTAGCAATAAACGAGTAGATGTATCAATTCAAGGTAGGTATAACTACGCTAGAATTTTGATGGAACAAGAAATTGAAAACTTTGATTCAGACGCTAAGGCACAAGGACAAATTAAAACTACAGACAAAGCAACAATCGTTAAAATTTCAGGGCTGGGAGTAGAAACTTTTGATAAGATCGAAAAACTTCGATTTGGTTATCAAAAAATAGAAAAAGATGGATCAAAATATGAAGTCCCTGCTCGTCTTGATTTGTATGCTGAGCTATCCGATCCTAGTAAGGACCGCACAGTTGAGGGACAATTCAAGGTACAACTTAAGGATTTTAAAGAAGCAAATAATAAAGGGTTTTTTCTCCTCGAAGAATATATGAACGATGCCTTGAAAAATTTAAATCTAAAAAAGATTGGCAATGCAGTTATCAATAATGTAAAAAGTATTAAAAACAACGCGGTGTTTGAAGAATACCCAGGCATTAATTGGTTTGAAAATACTGATGATAATTATATTTCGTCAACCCTGCATCACATGCTTTGTACATTAACTTGTGTTGAACTTAATAATTATTTTACTATGAATAATATTCATAGAACGGCAATTCAAGGTCCTAAGCAAAGTCATTATGATATTCTAATTATGGATCGTGATAAAAATGTTGTCAATTCTGTTGAAATCAAAACAACAAATGGAAAAACAGAATGGACGAGCAATACTATAAAAAAGGGATATACATTATTATTTGCATATAATAAAGAGATGGATCGGGTTTTTTCTGCCAGCACTTATCTCCAACAAACACATTGGGGAGGCGGTGTGAGAGGGAATTATAATCTCAAGGCAGAAACTATCGCTAAGATGGATGATGTAAATTATTATATGGGCGACATTGAATTGGATAACCATGTATATCGGATACAAAAGTATCGAATTGATTGAAGGTTTTAACTATTAACAACCCCCATTTAGGAGTAATGAAAAATGCGCGAAAAGTTTTATATCGGTTTGGCTGTTGTAGGTTTGGTTGTATTTGGTTATGAAATGGGAAAATATAATGAGAGGAATCGCTGGCTGGAAACGGGGGAAATGAATCAGCAACTGCGAAGCGATCTCCGAGATTTGAATAGAGATCATTCAATATTGGAAGATGAGTTGAGAGAGATAAAGTATGATTATTTGGTTTCGTTGGTTGAATTGAACTATTTTAAAAATAAATTTATCGAGGAAAATACTGATGATTAAACAAAAACTTCTTGACGATATCAAGGAAGCATACAGACGAAATCACGAATGTTTGCCAGGTGGTATTTGTTATGAAGGTTACACCGTCTCCCTGGGTCTATATTCAGTAGGCCCAGGGTGGGCGGTTTTAATTGATCAAGCATTTAAAGCAATCGAAGATGCAGATCCTCCCGTAAAGATTTTTCAAATAAAAGAAAAATGGGGAGGTCTGAGAATTTACACAAATATAATTAACGACAAAGTGGACAAAAAACTTCTTGATATTATGAAAAGAAGTTATTATATTTGTGAAGATTGTGGGAATCCAGGTATGCTTCGCAAAGGAGAAAGATTGAAAACTCTTTGTGATAAACATGCAAACGGGCGAGAAATAATTGAGGATATATGAAAAATAAAATTGAGTATCGTTACAGCGAAGGTGAAATTCTACAAGAATTAAAAGAATATATTGATGCCACCTATGGAGAACATTATTCCAGAAGGAAGTTTCAGGCATCAGAATTTATTTTTGACACAGGTCATGGTGTAGGATTTACTGTAGGAAACATCATGAAATATGCTCAAAGATATGGAAAGAAAGATGGCTTTAATCGTAGAGACATCTTGAAAATTTTACATTATGCAGTTATGCTACTTCATGTGCATGACACTTATATTGAACAGGAGAAAGATTCATGAAAATTAGTGCAGAAACAGTTTCACTTCTACAAAGTTTTTCACAAATTAATAGTAATTTGTTAGTGAAGCCTGGTAACAAGTTGGCAACTAGGAACCCTGTGAACAGCATTCAGTCACGTGCTGTTGTTCAGGAGAACTTTCCTACGCAGTTTGCCATCTATGACTTGAATCAGCTTCTATCATTGATTTCAGTATCACAGGGAGCAGAGATTGAGTTTGGCGATAAGAGTTTGGTTATCAAGTCTGAGAACGGTGGTGTGGTGGAATATTTCTATGCAGACGAGAGTTTGGTTCAAGCTCCTGCTGAAAATCCTCCTGAGTTGGAAAACATTTATTCTTTCACACTAACTCCAACAGACATTAGTACAATTCAGAAGATTTCTGCTATTGTTGGTGCTACAATGATGAATGTTGTTTCTGAGAATGGAACTGTTACACTTACATTGAATGATCCCAAGAACTCAACTTCTCATTCTTACAAGAAGGTTCTTGGTAGCTCTGATATATCTTTTGATGTAAAAATGGCTGTTGATAGTTTCAAGGTTGTTCCTGAAGAATATACTGTAAACATCGCCAATGCAATTGGTCGGGGCGGTAAGGTTGTTGTATTCTATTTGGAATGTCAAAAGCGTGATCTAACCTATTTGGTTGCTGCCGAAGCATCATCTAGAGTTTAATCATGGAAGCAAATCGTGAGCAGTTTCTTTGGGTTGAAAAATATCGTCCACGTAAAATTGATGATTGTATTCTTCCAGATGATTTAAAGAATACATTTCAGAAGTTTGTGGATCAGGATAACATTCCTAACTTGCTTTTGTCAGGAACGGCAGGCACAGGTAAGACAACTGTTGCACGCGCCCTATGTGATGAATTGGGATGTGATTATATTGTCATTAACGGTTCAGAAGAATCTGGTATTGATGTTCTCAGAACTAAGATCAAAGACTTTGCCAGTACAGTAAGTTTGGCTGGTAAGGTTAAGATTGTTATTCTTGACGAGGCTGATTATCTAAATCCTAATAGTACACAGCCAGCTCTTCGTGGCTTCATTGAAGAGTTCAGTAAGAATTGTAGATTTATTTTTACTTGTAATTACAAGAATAGAATTATTTCTCCGTTGCATTCCAGGACAACTGTAATTGATTTCAAGATTACAAAGGATGATCGTCCAAAGATTGCAGCAAGATTCTTCAAGCGTGTTGTAGAAATTCTTGAAAATGAAAATATTCCCTTTGAAGAAAAAGTTGTTGCAGAATTAATCAACAAACATTTTCCTGATTACAGGAGAACGTTGAATGAACTTCAAAGATATTCATCTTCGGGTGCAATTGATTCGGGAGTTCTTTCAAATGTATCTGAAGAAAATTTGAAAATCTTGGTATCTTCTTTGCGGGAAAAAGATTTCAAGAAGATGAGAACATGGGTTGTCAACAACTTAGATAACGATCCTTCAGTTCTATTTAGGTTGTTGTATGACAACTTAGTATCAGAAGTTGTGCAGGTTCCGCAGTTAATTTTGTTGTTGGCTGATTATCAGTACAAGGCAGCATTTGTTGCCGATGCTGAAATCAACTTGGTTGCCTGTCTTACTGAAATTATGGCAGCATGTGAATTCAAATGATTAATCTTGACGGCGAAGAAATCGTAGAAAAAAAGGAAGAAGAATATAAAATTTCCAAGATGTCTCCTTTTGATTATGTAAATGCTATACATTATACAAAAGAAAACCTGTGTGAAGATGAATGGGGCGAAAAACAATACAATCCCTTCATTGTTAACAAAGCATTGAGTTTTGGTGTTGATACTGTCATCCCAGCCAATGAAATGAACAGTAGACCCCACCTTGAAAAGAGGTTACAATTCGATTTTCTTATAAATATAGTTAGGTCCAAAAAAAGATTTAACAAGTGGATTAAGGCTGAAAAAGTTGAAGATTTAGAGTTAATCAAGAAATATTATAACTATAATACACAAAAAGCCCTTGATGTTCTAAATATTCTAAAGCCAGAAGACATTAACTATATAAAAGAAAAAATGAATCAAGGTGGATGAATATATGCATGACTTAATTAGAATTCCTGGTGTTCCAGGATATAAACCAGTTGAAGTGACATTAGTTAATCCTGATGACTTCTTGAAGGTTAGAGAGACTTTGACACGCATTGGTGTGGCATCTAAGAAGGATCAGACGCTATATCAAAGCTGTCACATTCTTCACAAGCAGGGAAGATACTTCATTGTTCATTTCAAAGAGCTATTTGCCTTGGATGGCAAGCGCGCCGATTTGACAGACAATGATTTGCATCGTAGAAATACAATTGCACACCTTCTTGAAGATTGGGGTTTACTTGAAATTTTAAATCCTGAAGATTGTGAAGACACCGCACCATTGTCACAAATAAAGGTTCTTGCCTTTGGTGAAAAAGATGGGTGGAATTTAGTAGCAAAATATAATATTGGTAAAAGAAATAATTTTGAGAGGTAAAAAGAGCTTGACTGTAAGGGTGTTAGGAGTTAAAATTTAAACTCACAGACATGCCGAAAGGGTGTCACTAACACATTCGCTCTAAGGAGGAATTATGAATACTCGTACCTATACATTTAGCACTTTAAAGAGTCCATGGGCAATTGGTTTCGATGGTTGGCTTGATCGTTTCGAGCGCATTCAATCATTGAATGAAACATCCAATTACCCTCCATATAACATCATCAAGCACGATGCTGAGAATTGGAGCATTGAGGTTGCTGTGGCTGGATTCAAGCGCAGTGATCTAACCGTGGAACGTGCCGAAGGCGTTTTATCAGTTTCAGGAGAAGGTGAGAAGGTTGAAGATGAACCTAATTACGTTCACCGAGGATTGGCAAAGCGTGCTTTTGTTCGCAAGTGGTCACTAGCAGATGATGTAGTAGTTGAAGGTGTTTCTTTGGAAGATGGCGTTCTAAACATTGAGCTTAGACGTATCGTTCCTGAAGAAAAGAAGCCTAGAACTTTTGAAATTTCATAATTAAGTAGTCCTCCTAACACCCTTACAGTTGAGTTTATTATGGTTATTGGAATTAAAACATCTAATGGCGAGACCATTATGGGCGAGAAGTCTGAACAAATGGGTTCAGATGCCCTTACTCTTGAAGAGCCATTTAGTATTATGATTGCCCCTACAGGACAAGGAACCTACGGGATAGGTTTAGCTCCTTACATTTCTTTCGCAGAAGATAAAAAGTTTACCTTTGGGCGTGAGCATATTCTACACACATTCACACCTTCTGCCGATCTCAAGAACGAATATCATAGATTGACTGGACGTGGCATTGTTGTGCCTGATTCAGGTATAAAGGTGGTTAAGTGATGGGATTGTTCGATAACATTAGGTTTGAGCCTTATGTTCCAGGACGTGGAAAGAACTATACTTTCCAAACTAAATCTCTTGATAACTGCATGACAACTTTTGTAGTTAGTGAAAAAGGTGAGATTTACAGTGAAAACCATGAATACAAGTATGTTTATGACGAGAGCCATATTCTTGGAGGATACCTTGAGAAGGTTCCTGATTCATATTACCGAAAGTACTTGAGAGATTTTCATGGTGATATTATATTTTATGATGAAGATTATGATGATGAGTGGGTAGCAAGATTTACTAATGGAAGATTACACAAAGTTTCGTTCATGGCCCGAGAGAGGTTGAATGATGAAGAGATTTTATACGAACGTATTGCAATTCGGGAACAAGATCCTAGTCAGGGAAATCAATAACGGCACAAAGGATAAGCACAGCTCTAAATTTTCTCCCAAGCTTTTTGTACAAACACATAAAGAAACAAAGTACAAAAGTTTGTTTGGCGGTAACTTGGAGGAGATGTCTTTTCTTGATATCAATGACGCAAAAGAATTCCTGAAGACTTATAAAGAAACAGAAAACTTTCCCATTTATGGGAATACATCCTACGCCTATCAATACATCACAGAAAATTATCCAGGTGATGTAGATTATGATATTTCAGAACTAAAGATATTAACTATCGACATTGAGACAAGTTCTGAAAATGGGTTCCCGTCAATTGAAAATCCTATTGAAGAAGTATTGCTTATTACTCTTCAGGACAATGTTACAAAGCAAATAACTACTTTTGGTGTTGGTGAATTTGATAAAAACAAAATTCAACACATCAAAGGCAGCGACAAATTTGTTTATGTTAAATGTTCTGATGAGAGCGATCTACTAAAAAGATTTCTACTTTTCTGGGATGCTGAACAACCAGATATTATTACTGGCTGGAACGTTCAGTTGTTTGACCTTCCCTATCTCATGGTTAGAATTCCAAGAGTTCTTGGAGAAGGAACCGAAAAGAATTTGTCTCCATGGAAAGTTGTAAATCGCAGAAACATTACAATCAATGGCAGAGAATTCCTAATTGCCGATTTGTTTGGCGTGAGTGTTTTAGATTACTTGGACTTGTACAAGAAGTTTACATATACAGCCCAAGAAAGTTACAAGTTGGATTATATTGCTCAGGTTGAACTTGGTCAAAAGAAACTTGAAACAGAATATGAAACATTTAAAGATTTTTACACAAATGATTGGCACAACTTTGTAGAATATAACGTAATTGACGTAGAGCTAGTTGATGCTCTTGAAGACAAGATGAAGTTGATTGAGTTGGCAGTTACTATGGCATATGATGCCAAGTGTAATTTTACTGACATCTTTTCTGCTGTGAGAACATGGGATTGTATTCTTTACAATCATCTTTGGAACAAGAACATTGTTGTCCCTCCAAAGATGGATCGTGAAGGTAGAACAATTGCAGGTGCCTATGTAAAAGAACCTATTCCAGGCAAGTATGATTGGGTTGTTTCTTTTGACGCTGCCTCTCTGTATCCTAGTATCATTATGCAGTATAACATGAGTCCTGAGACGTTGACGAATCATGGCATGGCATTGGATGCTACGCCTGAGTTATTGTTGAGTGGCAAATCATTTAATTTAGAAGATGTAGCAATGGCAGCTAACGGTTATTGTTACAGAAAAGATATGCAAGGATTGTTCCCTGAGATTGTAGAAAAGATTTTCAGTGAACGTGTTTTCTATAAAAAGAAAATGATTGAAGCTCAGAGAGAGTATGAGAAAACAAAGGATGTTCAACAATCAAAGTTGATTTCCAAGTATAACAACATTCAGATGGCTAGAAAAATTCAGCTAAACTCTCTTTATGGTGCATGGGCAAATCAATATTTCAGATTCTATGATGACAGAATTGCCGAAGGCATTACATTGACTGGTCAGTATATCATTCAGTACATAGGTAAGGCTTTGGACAATTACTTAAATAAAATTTGTAAAACAGAAAATGTAGAATATACTTTTTATTCTGATACAGATAGTTGTTATGTAACTCTTGAGAATTTGGTGAATACATTGCCAAAGGATGTAGACAAGAATAAAATTGCAACCATGTTGGATACGTTTGCAAAGGAAAAGATATCTAAGATTCTTGATAAGGCGTGTGAAGAAATTTCTCAGCAAACAAACGCCTATCAGAACAAGATGGAGTTTAAGCGTGAGGTTATTGCAGACAGAGCAATCTGGGTGGCAAAGAAAAGATATGCTTTGAATGTATATGACAGTGAAGGTGTTCGATATAAAGAACCTAAGTTGAAGGTTCAGGGTCTTGAGATTGTTCGCAGTAGTACTCCTAGCAGTGTTCGTGAATATCTCAGAGATGCAGTTAAGATGGCTTTGACAAGCTCAGAACAAGAGTTGCAAAGTTTCATTAAGGAAGTTGAAGATAAATTCATGAAGATGAATCCTGAAGATATTGCATTTCCTCGAAGTGCAAATAATCTTTCCAAATATCATTCAGGTGGTTCCATATATACAAAGGGAACGCCACTTCATGTTCGTGGTTCATTGTTGTATAATCATCATATCAAGAAAAACAACTTGGATAGAAAATATGAGACTATCAAAGAAGGTGATAAAATCAAGTATCTTTATTTGAAAGAACCTAATCCAATTAGAGAAAACACAATTTCTTTCATAGCAAAATTACCAAAGGAACTTGACTTACATAGGTATGTTGATTATAATACAATGTTTGAGAAAACATTTTTAGATCCAATGAAAACTATTGTTGATGGTCTTGGTTGGAACACTAGACCTATCGCAACATTGGACGATTTATTTTAAGGAGACACAATGTCATTAATTGATAAGTTGAGAAAAAATACAACTATTAAAGAAACAGAGATTTTATCAAACTCTAAATTCTTTTCAGCAAAGGACATGATTCAAACACCCGTTCCTATGTTGAATGTTGCATTGTCTGGCAGATTGGATGGTGGATTAACTCCTGGTTTGACAGTGTTTGCTGGTCCTAGTAAGCACTTTAAGACAGCATTTGCCATGTTGCTTGCCAAGAGTTACATGGACAAATATCCTGATGCAGCCATGTTGTTTTATGATTCAGAGTTCGGCGCACCTGCAGGATATTTCAAGAGTTTTGGCATTGATACTGAAAAGGTTATTCACACACCTATTACAGACATTGAACAATTGAAGCATGATTTGATGAGTCAGATCAATAACATTGAACGTGGTGATCATGTAATTATTATTGTAGACTCAGTAGGTAACTTGGCTTCCAGAAAGGAAGTTGAGGATGCTCTTGAAGGTAAGAGCGTTGCTGACATGACACGGGCAAAGCAATTAAAGAGTTTGTTCCGTATGTGTACACCTCACTTGACAATCAAAGATATTCCTATGGTTGTTGTAAATCACACCTATAAGGAAATTGGTTTGTTTCCTAAGGATATTGTTTCAGGTGGTACAGGTGTTTATTATAGTGCAGATAACATTTATATTATTGGTCGTCAGCAAGAAAAGTCTGGACAGGATCTCACAGGATATAACTTTATCATCAATATTGAGAAGTCTAGATTTGTTCGTGAAAAGAGTAAGATTCCAGTTGAAGTATCCTTTGAGGGTGGTATTAGCACTTGGTCAGGATTAATGGATGTTGCTCTTGAGGCAGGTTTTGTGTCTAAGCCATCGAATGGTTGGTATCAAAGACACGATCAAGAAAATAAGGTTCGTTTGTCAGAAACTTATAATAAAGAATTTTGGATGCCCATTCTAAAGGATGAAAAGTTCCAAGAGTATATTCGCAAGAGATATGCTATATCAAACAGTGAGATAGTTTCTGACATTTCTGATGATTTTATACAAGAGGTTTATGACAATGTTTAAAGTTGATGTAAAAGAAAACAAAGAATATGAAAACGACCCAGCATCACATTACCTAGAAATTTCTGAAGGTAAGTATGAGGGTATGCATTTCACTTTGGGTAAGATTGAATTTATTGGTGAAGACGAAGAAGGTAATGGTAACATCCAGTTTGATTATCGGTTGTTATTTCTCCCAGAACATTTTATATTTGAAGAGGAAAAGGCAGAGATTGAGCAAGTTGTTGCACTAGTCCTTGAAAAAATTCTAGAGAATACTATTGACCGAACAGGTGAAATTGATGAAACTGGAAACTCTGATACTGAACAACCTTCTGAGGGATGAGGACTTCTTAAGAAGAACTATTCCTTTTATTCGTGATGAATATTTTTTAGATGGCTCTGAAAGAAAGATTTTTCAAAAGGTGCGAGACTTTGTGGATGAGTATAATAACGCTCCCACAAAGTCGGCACTTGTTGTTAATTTTCAGAATGACAAGAATCTAACAGAAGAAGAATACGAAAGAGTTGTTAAAATCATTGATGGTTTTGATGAGAAAGAAATTAACAAAGAATGGCTTTTAGATGAAACTGAAAAGTTTTGTAAGGACAAGGCAGTTTATAACGCTATTCTAAAGTCAATTCAAATCATTGATGGTAAGGACACAACATTTAATTCAGAAGCTATTCCTGAAATATTGCGGGATGCCTTGGCTGTAAGTTTTGATGACAGTGTTGGTCATGATTACATTACAGACTCTGGTTCCAGATTTGATTTCTATCACAAAGAAGAAACTAAGATTCCTTTTGATCTTGATATGTTTAACAAGATTACAAAGGGTGGATTGCCTAACAAGACATTGAACATTGCCTTGGCTGGTACAGGTGTTGGTAAGAGTTTGTTCATGTGTCACATGGCAGCAGGTTGTTTGAGTCAAGGAAAGAATGTTTTGTACATCACAATGGAAATGGCAGAGGAAAAGATTGCAGAAAGAATTGATGCAAACTTAATGAATATTGCCATTGATGATTTGAAATCTTTGCCCAGACAAATGTTTGATGACAGAATTTCTAGAATTAAAAACAAGACTGAGGGTAAACTTATTATTAAGGAATATCCTACAGCATCTGCACATTCAGGTCACTTTCGGGCTTTGTTGAATGAATTGAATTTGAAGAAACAATTCAGACCCGATATCATCTTTATTGACTATTTGAATATTTGTGCAAGTAGTAGATTTAAAATGTCTGGATCTGTAAACACTTATGTTTACATCAAGGGCATTGCAGAAGAACTTCGTGGTTTGGCAGTTGAATTTAATGTTCCTATCGTTTCGGCAACTCAGACAACAAGGAGTGGGTATGCAAATAGTGACGTTGAACTTACTGATACTTCTGAATCGTTTGGACTTCCAGCAACTGCTGACTTCATGTTTGCTCTTATCTCTACTGAAGATTTAGAGAAACTGGGGCAAATTCTTGTAAAGCAGTTGAAGAATCGGTATAATGATCCCTCACAGTATCGTAGGTTTGTTGTAGGTGTTGATAAAAGTAAAATGAGATTATATGATTTGGAACTTAGTGCTCAGAAGGATTTGTATCAGGAGCCAAAAAATGATAAGCCAGATATTTCTTTCGGTAGTTTAAGAAATAAGAATTTTGATGGCATAAAAATATAAATAGTTCAAATATCTATAGGGAGGTTCCAAATGTATTACTCAAGAATGTTGTACAAGGAACTGGAACAGAACTTTGGTCCTGAAATGATAGGACAAGTTTTAACCTATAGACAGCTTAGTAGAAGGCTGAATAAAATTTTTAGGAAAGATGGCATCAAGGTAAGAATATACAAAGATGATGGTTACGGTGTAGGGAAGAAAAGTAAGGCACAACCATTTTCTTTTTCTGGATATTATGAACCAGACAAAGAAGAAACACCAATAACTATTTTTATTCATTTGCCAGCAAAAAAAGACAAATTTAAATTTACAAAAATTAATTATCCAGCTTTCATTTTTGTTTTTTCGCAGACTATACAACATGAAATGATACATCATTCTCAGTATTCTTTTAGAAATGAAGATAATGAGAAAATGGTTAAAGTTTATCATTCTAATAGATTGTCTAAAAAAAGAAAAGAACAAATTAATTATTTGCGAGAGTGGTGTGAAATAGAGGCTTATGCCCACGATATTGCAATGGAAATGAATTATTATTATGGTTATAATAAACCTGAACAAAATTTAAAAAACATTGACGAGCTATCTAAGTTAATTACATATCGTTATTATAAAGAAGTGTTTCGTGGAACAGGCTGGCATAAAGTAAAAAAGAGTCTATTAAAAAAGATTTGGCGTTGGATTCCAGTCGCTCATGTTCCTGGGTCTTGACAAACTAGACCAAAGGTTGTATATTTATAGTATGAAAAGTGAGAAACCAAGGGCTTGACAGAATGGTTTCAGGGTGTTATATTTAATGGTAAGTTGAAACACAACCTATTGAAGGAGGATGAGTATGCGAAACACGGATCTAGTTGAATACGCCTGTTTTTCTTCGGGCGGAGTTACGGCAACTGGTAACACGATGGGTGCGAAACTTCGGTTTACCAATGACCATGTTCGTAGGACGAAGATTCTTCGTAAGATTGGAGTAACAAATTTTCATTGGATCAAGCTCGGTCGTCCCATGACCAAGATTGAGGCAATCGAAATGATTCAAAATTCTAATGACAAGGTACTGGCATCTAATACAGCATACAAGGCAGCACTTGCCCATGCAGCAGAACGTCATCTACCTAGTGGTCCAGTAAAGATTTCGTAGGTTTGTGGTAATCCTCAATTAAAAACCACAAGTGAAATTTTAATTTTATTAATTTGAACAGGAGTAAAATTATGACACAGAATGAGCGTATTGTAAATTGGCTTTCAAACGGTCGCAGCATCACTACCCGTCAGGCTCGCACCTGGGGTGTTAAGCGTCTTGCCGCCCGTGTTCACGAGCTTCGTAACGCAGGTTACAGCATTTACACCAACACCAACAGTAAGGGCGTAACTAGTTACCGTCTCGGTCGTCCTTCTCGCGCCATGGTCTCCGCAGCATACCAGACCTTTGGCAGCACTCTTTTCTCTAGCGACAGCTAAGAGTTAAAAGATGATTGAGCGCGGGCATGTATTCGGAAAGGTCATTGAGGAATATGTGCCCGCGCCTTTATCTTTAGATCCCGAATTAGAAAGGGATGAAACAATTCTAAATAATTTAAAGAGGATGTGTGAGGAAGCACCTAGTGATGAAATGAAAAAGATTTGGGAATTTAAGTATAATAAGTTTCTTGAAACTCTAAAAAGAAAGGTCACTAAAAATGCTTGAATATACACGACACAACCTTTATTCCAAAATTGCAGAGAAAATTTCTAGAAATTATGACATTGATTGGGACAATATTTCTTCTGAAGAAGCAGATGACGCATATGACGATGCCGTTCATAATATTTGTTTCTATGAAGAACTTCTTGATGAATATCGTGGTGAATTTGATCTAGAAGAATATCAAGAAGTTATTTCACGATTGATGGAAAACTATATTGCCATTGCCATTTTAGATCGCCGCACCGCGATTGAAGATTTGATTGAGGGTTTATAAATATTAGGATAACTCCTACTCCCATTTAAATGGCTACTTCCAAACAAAACAAGCATCTAGAACACCTAGAAGATGATATCATCAATCTAGGCTATGATGGCGCAAAGCGTTCCATAGCTTTTGTTGAGGCACTTCATGACTTGTTTAAAGGCAATTCCACAAGAAAAATTGATGTAACTGTTAAATGGGACGGCGCTCCTGCGGTTGTAACAGGTATTGATCCAGAAACTGGACTATTTTTTGTTGGAACCAAACACGGCGCCTTTGGAAAAATACCCAAGCTTTGTTATAACGAAGAATTGATTGATCAATATCACGAAGGCGGTTTGGCTGAAACATTAAAACATGTTTATCGTGAATTGAAAGATGTTGGTTTGAAAGATGTTCTTCAGGGTGATGTAATGTTTACACCTTCACAAAAGAAATTAACAACTATTAATGGTAAACGTTATATAACATTCAAGCCAAACACAATCATGTATGCTGTGCCTGTTGATGATCCTTTGGGCAAGACAATTAGCCAGGCTAATGTTGGAATTGTCTTCCATACTAAATATTCTGGCAGTGAGGCAGTAAACGAAATGTCTGCCTCATTTAATGTGGATCTTAGCAAGTTGAAAGATTCTAAAACAGCCTGGATAAGGGACGCATCTTATTCTGATATGTCGGGTAAGATGACGTTAACGGCTCAGGAAACCAGAACGGTTAGTTCCAAGTTAGCTCTTGCTAAAACCAGTAGTGACGCATCAAGAAAATTTTTAGATGAACTTGCAACCCAAGACAAAGATTTAACTGTGGGTTACATGTTCAAGATATATGTAAACAGTCTTATTCGTGAAGGTAAGGCAATAAACCAAAGAAATCTTTCTTCTGGTTTCGGGAAGTTTATTGTTGAAAGATTTAAAAAGAAAGAAGAGGGTGTAAAAACTACAACTGCCAAAGAAAAATATCTTGGGCTTCTAATTGAAGTTCAGCAATATTTGAATAAAAATTCTGTGGCATTGAAAAACATGTATACACTCTATGAAACTTTGGCTGACCTCAAAAATATTTTTGTTCAAAAATTGAACGAGGCTCAGGGAATTGATACCTTTATTGAAACTGAAACTGGATTCAATGTAACAGACCCTGAAGGATATGTTGCAATTGATGTTGAGGGCAATGCGGTAAAACTGGTTAATCGTTTAGAATTTTCTCGCGCAAACTTCAATGCTGTTAAAGATTGGAGTAAGCCACCTCCAGCTCCAGAAGAACCAACAGGCAAATTGAAGACTATGGTTTTTGCCTTTGGTAGAATGAACCCACCAACAATTGGTCACAAGAAATTGGTTGACAAGGTGGTTTCTCTGGCTAAAAGAGAAAAGGCAGATTACACAATCATATTATCTGCTACACAAAAAGCCCCGAAAGATCCCTTGGATCCTGAAGTAAAACTTGCATATGCAAAAAAGATGTTTCCAAATGTGAACATTCAATTGGCTACAAGAGAATTAAATACATTTTTTGCATGGCTTGCGAGTTGGGATAAAAAGTATGATAAGATTATCATGGTGGCAGGCTCTGATAGAGTCCCAGAGTATACAAATTTAACTGCAAAATATCAGGGCAATCTTTATACATTCAAGATATTTGAAGTTGCTTCTGCCGGTGAACGTGACCCCGATGCCGACGGTGCTTCAGGAATGTCTGCCAGTAAATTGCGACAATTTGCAGAAAACGGTGATCTCAGAAGTTTTCGAAAAGGTTTAACATCTAATATTTCTGAAAAAGATGCAGAAAATTTGATGGTGTTGGTCCAGGCAGGCATGAAGAAATAACAATTCTTATAAATAATAGGGAATTTAACCCTATTGGACCATGGCTCAATATATCAAACCATTAGACACCCAAGATGGTGAACAAAGATATGAAGTTGTCATGCTTGCAGCAGGCAAGGATGGCAGCGTTGTTGAAGCTACCAATCCCTTGCCTGTCACAGGGGGTACTGGTGTAAACAATTCATTGCTAGTATCTTTGGGCGGCACAAATCTTGATGCGTTCGGCCGCCTTCGTATTTCAGAGCCATTCACATTGGCTGATTACAGCCACACCTATGGTGAAGAAGTTGAACTTCTAACTGCCACAAGTGGCTCAGGAACAAAAACACTTCGGGCCAATGAAGCCTCAGTTCGTTTATCTGTGGGTACAGGTAACGGTGATTATGTTGTTCATCAAAGCAGAATGCATCATCATTATATGCCAGGAAAAAGTCAACTGGCATT
>Ga0099850_1000090_pt1 | contig 35636 bp, 38 predicted proteins | sample CB_VirMetaG_5_FD_79182 | JGI IMG/M metagenome (GOLD analysis project Ga0099850, IMG submission 79182) | Freshwater to marine saline gradient viral communities from Chesapeake Bay - CB_1508_1D Viral MetaG | ecosystem: Environmental > Aquatic > Marine > Coastal | place: USA: Chesapeake Bay... | reverse complement strand
GAAAAAGCAGTAGATTCTAAAAATGCAACCGTTTTGAGAACCATTAGAATGCAAGCAATTATGAGGATTTTAGTTGAAGCACCTCCGATTGCATCAACTGGAAATTGGGGCAATGTCTCTTGGGATGGAGGTTATACTATGTCTACTTCAAAACTTAGGGAAATGATTATGAAAGGTAAATTCGGAAATTATGGATTTTTACATCCTGAATTACCTACTATTTATGCCCTTAGGTCAAATTTAAACAATTGGGGCTCTTCTTTTAGATTCTATTGGACAAGATTTGATTTGCCTAATGAATTAGACCCTAACTTCAAGAAACAAGCATTTAACCTCCTTAACGCAGAAATTAAGGCATCTTTTGATAACGAACAAGATTTCATCGGATTCAATGAAGACCTTATTGATGATATCTCTGAATATCAAGAAGATGGAACTTATCTTGCAGAAGAATTCTAATCTTGATTCATTTCTTGAATAAATGCTGAATGATAAGGCCAATAGTATTCAAAATCTTTTGAAGACATAATCCAAATATCATCTTGCCAATCAGAATTCATATAATGAAATTCCCAATCGTGAAAATCTTCAATGTTATTATCAGGGTGTTTTTTGAAATAAGCCTTCCTGTAAGAATAATGGCTATCGTGCTTATGCAAACAATGTTTAGTAATAATCGCAATTTCTTTATCAGTCATATTTTGGTAATGTTCGGTATAGTTAATCATACAGTTCCCTCCTGTTTAGGTAATTCATAGGTTATATTTAAACCCTTTGATAAATTTCGTTCCAATTAGTATTAGAAATAAAATTCCCAATATCAATTTCAGCATTACAATGGTTACAATTGTGGATGTTGATGCCCGTAAATGGAACGGGAATCACTACCATAATTGAGTTGCAGATGTCGCAGATTTCTTCGCTCATGTTTATCCGATAACGCACAAGGTTATAAACATTTTGATATTTTTTGTAAATTATGATACCGAATACTTTAAGTAGTTATTAATGTCATAGGGTAGTTTAGAGGGAACAGAGGGTTCCCTAAGAACGAAAAAGGAATTGAAAAATATGGTAAACGAAAATAGATTCAATAGGATAATAATGATGTTTGTAACTGCAATTATGTTGGTGCTAAGTTCAGGCTTAGTTGCCGCAGACGGTTCTAACCCACTTGACCCCTCTGATGGAGGGGCTGATTGGGATGGTGATGGTCTAACCAATGCTGAAGAACAATCGCAAGGAACGAATATGAACAACGCTGATTCAGATGGTGATGGGCTTCCCGATGGATGGGAAGTCAATAACGGTTTAAATCCCACGAATGGTGGTGATGGTAATGCCGACCCAGATAATGATGGTTTGACGAATGCTCAAGAGTATGCAAAAGGAACTAATCCTAATAATGCAGATACTGATGGGGATGGAAAGTCTGATGCTACAGACCAATTCCCGACAGACCCTAATGATGGAGAATATTCTGATTCTGATGGTGATGGAATCCCTGATGCTTACGACCCCGATTTCCAAGAATCTCAAGCAGGTTCGGGCAACGGTGGAACAGAAGGCGGTGGTGAATCCAACGCAGGTGGCGAAGGTCAAGGTCAAGGTCAAGGTCAAGGTCAAGGTCAAGGACAAGGACAAGGACAAGGACAAGGACAAGGACAGGGGCAAGGCCAAGGCCAAGGTCAAGGTCAAGGTCAAGGTCAAGGTCAGGGTCAAGGTCAAGGTCAAGGTCAAGGCCAACAACAAGGTCAAGGACAGGGACAATCTGGACAACAAGGCCAGCAAGGTCAGCAAGGACAACAAGGCCAACAAGGACAACAGGGGCAACAAGGTCAGCAAGGCCAACAAGGTCAGCAAGGACAGTCTGGACAACAGGGCCAGCAGGGACAACAAGGCCAACAACAGGACAATGGACAAGGCCAGCAACAGCAGGGCGGTCAGCAAGGTGGTCAGCAAGGCGACCAAACCTCGCAAGACCAAAACGGTGCTAACCAGAACGGTCAGAACGAGCAACAGCAAGGTCAGACCCAAAACGGTCAGCAAGGCCAACAAGGACAACAAAATGACCAGCAACAAGGACAACAATTGGACGGTCAATCCGAGTTTGATAACGATGGTGACGGCATTCCTGATGAGTTGGACAATGACGACGACAATGACGGTATTCCCGACATTTTGGACGACAACCCTCTGGACCACGACAACGATGGAATCGCAGACTTTGAAGATGACGATGATGACGGCGACGGAATCATGGACACCGAAGAAGTTAATGATGGCGACCCCCGCACCGACATTTACGACCACGACAATGATGGAATCTCTGATTCCGTAGACTTGGACATTGACAACGATGGTATTGACAACCGCAACGATTTCTACGATAACGGCAGTGATGCCTCTCGTGACCACGACAATGACGGACTTAACGACGGCGTAGACACCGACGACGACAACGACAACATTCTTGATGTTGATGAAGTTGATGGCATGGTAGGAAACTACCGCTACGACCACGACAACGACGGCATTTGGGACATGACTGATACCGACGACGACAACGATGGACTCAGCGATTGGTTTGAGAACAACGATGGCAATGACCTTACGGGACAGTTTGACCACGACAACGATGGCGTAGACAACTACATGGATGACGACGACGACAATGACGGCATCCTTGATGCGTTGGAACTCTGAGTTTCCACTACACTACACGGCAGGTAATGACGGATGAATCCTCTGGGATTCTTCTTGAACTTGTTTCGTGCGTTTGTGTGGTTGTTAATGTGGCCTTGGTCGCATTTGTTCGGAGATGATTTACCATGAGTCTGTTAGACGAGTTTTTTGAACCTCGTTCTTATCAAGCCGCAAGGCTATTGGCTCGTGGTGAACCCGGCGGTTTGGCGGCCACCATCAATGCTACTTTGATTCGCACCGCCATCACATTGCCGGGTTTGTTGGTTGTTAAGATTCCAGTCAAAAAGGCAGTTTTAGGTTCTCTTTTGGGAAACATTCTGGTGTCTGCCACCGTTATTGGGTATTATCTCAACGCCGGTATTGATTCACCCGACCCAACCCAAAATCAGAAAACTTAAATAGGTAGAAATTGACCCCCACCACCATGGCGACCCTTAGCGACCATCAAGACAGCGACCATTTCTCATACGAGAGAACATGGGAAGACATTGAGCGAATGCTGGGTCGTGCTGAGGCCAAAATCAACTATTGGACTACTGAGTTCCACATGGCAAAGGCCATTAATGACCGTGTGCGTATGAAAGATGCGGCTCGCAATAAAAAAGCACTGGAGGGTGTTGTTAAGACACTTCGCTGGACATTGGGCGACAAGAACATCGTTCACCCATTGGAGTGAAACTTAAATAGCAACACAGACCAATTAGGGTCATGTGGCTATCGCCAACCTTTAATGGAGTTTCCACTCGGTTTCAATCCGAAGCCATTCCAGTATTGAGGCATTCTTCCGCACACGACCAATGGTGGGAACATCCTGATGATTCCCTCATCACTTCTGGCTCTTGTGAAACCGCTTGTGCCGACTCTCCCGCCACATCCTATGTGGGAGATGAACGCCCACAGTCTTATGCCGATGCTAAGTATGCTTGTGAGTCATTTAATGGATGCAATAGCCAGTGGGTTGAAACTCAACAGGTAATAGACAATTCAGGCAATCTATGGGACTTGAGCACCTCTCGTCCTCAGCGTTTGCCTCGTGGATGGAGAGTAGATTCTGCGGGTCATCTAACCAATCTCCCACAGGGATTGGATGTCACTTCCGCTACGGCCTTAGAACGAGGTGTAGCCATTATCCGCCCTGCGGGAATGCAATGGAACATTACCATGCCCTGCGTTTTCTATACCGATGCAGGAGATTATCAATTTTCTGAATCTGAGTGTGCGGGTCGTGGCTACGCTGGAACTGATATTACCGTAGAACATCTCTCATGGGCAATTGCCGAAGGAGAAAAATCGCACCGTGATTTCGGAGGAACGGGTCAATTATATTGGTGGTTAGAAACGCCAACATTTACGGCCTCATGCTCAGACCCCAATTCGCCCGGATATTCGGCTACGGCTCATTACTGGGATGATACTCTGTGCCAAGACTCGCAATCATCTGGTAGCACTTCCACCACCAGCACCTCTGGAACGGAATGGGGTGGCCTGATTGCCGCAGGATTCGCTCTTACGGCTATGACCGTAGCCGCCACAGTTTATGGAGGGAGAATCTGATGGGAACGATTTTGGGCAATCCATTTGAACTCAATTTTGCTGGCGTAGCCCGCAATGCTGAAACCATTGTGAAGCGAGTAGAAACATTTACTTCGGGCGACACTCGTTATGATGTAGTGTCCGTAGAAAATACCGCCTGTAATGCCATCCTACAATATGGCGTCTATATCATGAAAATTACTACTCTTTCTACGGGTGCAGTTCGCTATAAAGTTCAATATACTGAAGACGGAAGGAATCCTATTGATGCCTCCTATGTCCGAACTTCAGGTTCAATGAATGGCTATGCTACTCTATCTGAAGCCGAAGCCGAAAGAGCCACATTTATTGAGAGCATGAATGCTTCCAGAGCCGAATCAGGTTGTGGAGATTCATCAGCCCTAAACTATTCCGCAGCCTCGCCTCGCAATGGCTCCTGCCCTTGTGAATCGGCTGAACCCGTTTGGGACAACACCAAATCATGGCAAGAAACTCCCACTTTAGTTCCACTAAATAGCGACAGAGCCGGAGATTGCACCTGTGTTTATGCTCCAACCTATACCGAAGGAGGATATATTGTAGAAGAATGGACTTACAAGGGTGAAACTAATGGAGTTCACGAATGGGTCTGGGAAGAAAAATCTTCTCTTTCTGATATTCCCCGCCCTGATTTAACCAATCTTTTTGACCGTATTGCTAAGGAAGGTTATCAAGCCACAGGAACTGAACAAGGAGTCTATATCATTAAACCATCTCTTATTCCTACCACTTGGAAGAAACGCCGAGTTATTACCGCCACAGGATTTAGACGAGTCGGATGTATGGACAGCACCGCCAAAAACTATGTTGCTGATGCAGTAGCCGAAGACCCAGAAAATCCCTGTGAATACTGCACCGATACGGACGATAATGCCTCAACATTTGACCAGACCACTGGCAAGTGTGGGTGTGTAGCAGGATATAAGCGAGGATTATTGGGCAAGTGTGTTAAGGACAAGAAACAATCTTCGTCCCCCTCCCCAGACCCCACCCCCTCGGAAGAGGATGACTCAAACGGTATGATTTTGGCTGGAATCGTGGGCTTAGGTGCGGTTGGAATTGCGATTTCTACCGCTTTAATGGCCCGAAAGCGAGGTGGACAACTATGAAGTGGACTTTAGACCACACTTATGATTCAGGACGATTAGAGCAAGAGGTAGATTGTTCACTGGGCTATCACGAGTTTATCCAAGCCATGCAACGAGGTCCAGACGGTCAATTGCTATCAATGGGTTCTACCTATTCTGCCGTCAAATCGCTGTGGGAAGGTCGTGGATTAGATGCCGCTCGGTTTAATGAATTACGAGCCGCCTCAGGATGTCCTGAAACGCATACGCTTTGTTCTGATGCTGATGCCGTATTTGAGGATGGAGCCACCACTTGCCAGAGCCGAACTTGTCGTTGTGTGCCGCAAACTCGGAAGGGGATTCAGACACAAAGTTCAAATATCAGCGAAGTGAAACCAGAAGTAGACCCCGTTAAGATTTTAGGAGTTACGGCTCTGGGAATCTCGGCATTATTGCTATTACAATTTTGGAGCGAATAATCATGTTAGGAATCACCGCCTTGGACAATTATTGGACTGGCGTGTATCAAGCCGAAGCCAGAGTGTTCCGCACTACCGCAACTCTCCCTACTGAGTGGGATAGTTCTATCCGAACCACACATCCAGATACACTCCCCAGCGATATTGCAGATTATCTGAAAGTCACCGCTGTATGGTCTGGAGCCACAGAATCTTGGGAACCTGAGGTTAAATCTGGTTCTTATGGATATGGCGTGTTATACGATGGATACAAATCATCGGTAACCATTCGCAACCGAGAAACCAAACCAGTCACGGTTACCGTAGCCTTTGACCCACAAATCACGGGAGCCTCAGGATGGACCGTTCCGATGACAGGATTGCGTGATGGTGATGCCATTAGCCCCCAATCATGGTCAGGCTCAGTCACTTTTACGATTCCTAAGGATGGATACCAATATGTTAAAATTTTGTCGGCTCAGGTGCAAATCTCAGGATGTATGGACAGCACCGCCGATAACTACAACCCAGATGCTACCCAATCAGGACCCTGCGAATACCGAGGATGCACCGACAGCACCGCACTTAACTATGTGAGCACGGCAAATACGGATGACGGTTCGTGCATTGAGAGAGTTTCTGGTTGCACTTGTCGTGCCGCCAGCAATTACAATTCTTCGGCCAATTTTGATGACGGTTCTTGTGCGTTTGAAACCACTACCGAATGGACTATTCCAGAAAACTATACCAATCCCGATATGAGGCAAATCATGAGCGGAAACGAGTCTTTCGTGGTAGAGTGTCAGACGGGAATGTTCACTGATTATGGAGTTCGCACATCCTCTTGGAGCAACCATGCTTCCTCCTCTGGCTCAGACACCGCTACTCTGAAGAGTAATTACTCTGACCGCCCCATTTCGCTCCGAATTACTCCCATGCAAGGATTTACAATCACAGGAACTTACAACGGAGTTGCATGGTCAGCCACCAACGCCTCACCCTACATCAGCCCTGCTATTCCAGTTGGCTCTTATAGCGACCAACACGCTTGGACCTTAACCAGCATTGATGGACCCAGAACTCAGACTACCCTCCCTGCCGACCCACCCACAGCAACGGAGGTTGCAGGATGCACCGATAGCACTGCTACCAATTACGACAGCACGGCTACTACCGATGACGGTTCTTGTGTTTATGCCGACACCAATGATGATACTGATGATGGTAATGGTTCTACCAACAACAGAGTAGTCGGATATACCCACTCAGTTTCTGAGGTTTCCCAGCAAACCGCTAATAATCCATGGCTGTTTGCCGCCTTAGGCGTTCTAACGCTGGGAGCAGGAACTTATTATTTTATGAGAGAGTGATACCATGAAAAACTACCCGAAAATCTATTATGAAACCGAAACTAAAATGATTCACAAAGTTGGCTATACGCTGGCTTTGGCACTTATGGCCGTCGGTGTAGCCGAAACTGCCCATTCCATCCCCTATATTGTGCGGGGAGAATCCAATCTTCTGGGCATAACTTTGGGACCTTCCATTGTAGTTTTATCAGGACTAATTGCTGGAGGCTACCTAATGGAAGCCGGTGTAATTTCTGATTATTGAAGTCAAAACTTAAATAACAGCAACAACGAATAGTTGTTATGGCTGAAATCAAGATGGACTCATACATCGTGGCAGGTGTAGTAGGCATTTCTTTGGGCGGTATTTTACTGGTTCGTTCTTGGAATACTTTCCGAACCGTCAGTTATTGGAATACCATTGGAATGGTAACTGTGGGTTCACTCATGATTTATGGTGGAGTTCGCTCCTTCCAACGAAAAGGCTCCAAAGAAACTGAGGCTGCTACTGCCGCAGTTAAGGAGGAAGTTACGGAGGCCATTTCCGCCGTCACCGATGCGGCTGATGTCGCAGAATCCGAGGCGTATGATGCCGAGTTCACTCAATCCCAACGAGAGCGTTTGGCTAAGAAAGGAAAAGCCATGCCAGATGGTTCATTCCCGATTCGCAACCGAAGCGACCTGCAAAATGCTATTCAATCATGGGGTCGTGCCAAGAAATCCCACAAGGCTCAAGTCAAGAAGTTCATCAAGATGCGAGCCAAGCAACTTGGTGCTATGAAGGACATTCCCAAAAACTGGTGAGGTGAACCCTCATGGTAGATTACGATTATGAAGCCTACAAGGATTTGAGTCGTAAAGAATTGATTGAGTTAGTGGCTCATTACCAATATCTTTCCAATACTTTAATTGAGCGACTTAATTTGGTTCAATCCCAAGAATTATGGCGAGCCGAAGGCGAAGAGGAAATGACTCCTTTTGAAGCCAAAATGTTCAAAATTTTAAGTTGGTATGTTAAAAACTCTGGTTCCGCCGCCCGTGGTAGAATCTGGGGCGAATTATTCAATAATTTTGGATTCAAAGATACTCTGGCATTTGCCCGCTGGGGTTCATCTAAGCGAAATTCAATTGAAGTCAAAGGAGCCAAAGAAATTAAAGAGGTTTTCTCTGGACAAGCCGAACCCGAAGTTTTGAAACAAGCAGGTATCAGCCCTAAAACATTATTCACTGCAATCAGGTGGCGAAGATGAAAACCACATGGGAACAGTTAATTGCAGAAGAAGAAGCCAGACTCAAGGGCTTACTCTGCTACCGAAGCCCCCAATTGCCCCAATTCCAGATTCCGTCCGAATTACCTCCGCTAATTCCCACGGAATCCAGAACACCCGCTTGGGTGGAAAAAATCACGGAGCAAGATGCTCAAGCAGTCAAAGCAGCAGAGCAGAAATCGCAATCACAAGCCAAGCGATTGGCTGGAGTCGTCGGTGAGCCAACTCAGTTCCGTCAGAAACGCAAACGCTTTTTTGGACTCAACAAAAAATAAGCGACATAAGGTTGAAATAGTAGCGATACCAATTATCTCTTATGGCAATTCGTCGTCAGGGTTTCCAATGGGAAGTTGCTGATTTGGGCAATCTTCCTCCCAAAGAGTTGTCATTATTAGAAAACACTCCGCAATCAGTGTTCTATTCCAAAATCGGCACCGCTACTATCGCCAATCGGCTTCGCACCAAACCTGACGAATTTATTGTGCTCCAATACTTTGGTAGCACTCCCGGAATCTGGGGTATTGGTAATGATTGGGTTCCCGGCGGTTATCTTAACTTCGTAGTCGGCACCACTTCATTTTTCTTAGACCCCGACGGACGACCCGCAGTAGGGCTGTCAGGGTCAGCCGCACCCTATCCCATTACTCTGGCCGACCGACCTATGGACCCCAAAGGTTGGCAGATTGAGATTCCACCCGGCACCGATTGGGATATTACCTATTTTCTGGCAAATGCTTTAGTAGAACCCATTGAAGACTTTCCCACAGGCGTGAGTCTGTCGTGGTCTACTACACCAGCATGATGCGGACCTGCGGCCGCATCAGAACATTGAAATAGCAGCGACACCGAGTATCGCCTATGGGTCTGGCTTATGATTTAGATGTCCAGACTCGTTTCGGCCTCAATGACTGGAGATTTATTTTGGGACAAGGAGATGCCAATCTTTTCAGCGGAGGCTCTTTTTCCGAATCACGAAGCACGGGCATTACCCTTCCAGCCTCAGATTCGGCTGAGTTTGATATTGTTATCCGAAAATCTACATTGGTAGAAGACCATTATGTGATTTGTGGGTCATATCGTGCCTTTTTTGATGACCTTAATGGCGGAGCCGGAGCCTATGCTTGGGACGGATTCGTGACCATCATTCGTGCTCACAATTTGCCGTTTGTTGATGCTGTCGCTCTCGCCACAGGAGGCGACCCACCCACCACATCTCCTCTTTATTGGATTAATCCCGGATTCACACCCGAAATCGGATTTATTCGGCAACCCTTTTCTCAGGAAAATCGTTTCTGGACTTATTTGGCTCGGATGCCCTATGAAATCACTCCTCGCTTGACAGGTCTTGGCTCTGATTCAGTTCCCGGCATTTACTCCGTAGATACCGCCAAAACTTCTCTGGCAGGGGGATTTCAAATCATTGCTGGAGGACACGCTAACATAGATACTGCCACTGAAGGCGGTTTAACTTCGCAAGACTATTCCGCATGGATAGCCGTCTTAGAGTTTGCACGAACCAACCCCCAATTATCACCAGTCTCTGGGATTCGTCCTCCTTTAGAAGCCACCCGAACCTACCGCATTAATTTTGCCAGCACCAATTCTATCCAAGTGTCGCAAAACGCTACCACCAATATCGGAGCGGGTTTGACTGATACGGGAACTTATCCTGCTACGGCTTATGATTTAGACTCCTTGGCTCATTCAGTTAATCAGGTTTCACCCGGATTTTCTACTACACAACTTGATTCTTTGGGCAATGGTTATGTGCTAACTCGTATTCATGATGTTCTGGGACTCAATACTGGACCTCCACCCATTGACCTTACAGATTTAACTCTTTGGATTACTGGCGAAGCCGCTTATTCGGACGGTGCTGGAGCAGTGGACTTTACCACACCCATGTTAGGCATCTGGGAATACGAAACGAATGGTAGTTACACTGACCTCTATGTAGCCGTAGGTGACCGAAACTGGGGTTTAGATTCGTCCGTAGCCGCTTACGACCTTGATTCGGCTTACGGCACTGCCATGACTCCTTCTTTCAATGTATCGGCTACTCAAGACCCACTTACTAACCAAGTGTTAGTGGCCGTAGACCGAGTAACTCATGGAGCCAGCACCTCGGCAGAAATCTATGCGGCTAACTTCAAAACAGTAATAGACTCTCTTGGATTTTTGGGTTCGCAACAATACTGCCTTTGGCCTTTTGCCGTTAAGGGAGGACCCTTTGAAACAGTAGGAGGATTTACGCTTCCCGACAAATGGTTGGGCAAAGCCGTGCAACAACGAACTTTTACTCAAGCCGAAGAAGAACAGGCCAAAGCGATTAATGCGTTTCCTAACACGACTCAAGCCGATGGCACCGTAGATTTGATTGCTATTGAGGATAAATCTCTGCAACAACTGTTAGCGGCCGACCCTACACTGCAAGGAAGAAACCCAGAACCCATCAATTATTTAGCCGCCATTTACCCGCCCAACTATGTAGATTACGGTCAATCCAATCAACCCGCTATTCCGTATCAGCCCGCTAACATCGCTTATGGATTCATGGGATTTTTATCCAGCACAGGCCCTGAGGTCTTCATGTATGACTTCGGCACCGTCACCATGTCTGTGGACGCTACGGCTTCACCACCAGAATTTTATGTGGGTCCTTGGGCTGGCGACCCACTCGCCGCTGGAGCCGATATTATTTCCGTAGGCTCCACTATGAATGCCGCCATTGTTACCGCTGCGAGTTCCACCACCCGCCGCCCAGTTTCTGCGGGCTGGGATGTAGACCGTGACCAGTGGATATTTACTTTTGCCGACGCTACGGGCGGAACAGTATTGTCCTGCAATTCCGCTTTTGACCGACAGCCAGCCACTCAGGTTGCTTATCTTGACCAAACCGACCAGTTTCCTCTCTTAGATTCTGATACTCGGTCGGCTTATTACACTCCACGAAACATGACGCCTTATTTAGACGGATTGGTTTTGTTTGGAGGAGAGGTAGATACTACTCAGTTAGGACAGGCTACATTAAAATCAATTATGCTTACCAATGAACAGGGTGATGCGGTTCGTGGTTTTCAAGCCTATGAGATTCAAGGTAGCACTGGAAGAACGGCTCGTGTTTGGATAGACTATATGTTGTATGATGGAATTGATTCTTTGGTTGCCGTCGTCATTCAAGAAATGGGTCTGCGAGTTACCGTAGAAAATGTAGAATGGTATAAGCGAAAAATCCTCAATGATGATGTCTTAAACATGAGTTCCGATGAAGTAGAAGCATGGATTGACGCTCAACAAGCCGAATATCGTAAAATGCTGATTGAAAAAGAGCGACAAGGAAGGCTACGCCGTCGTCGTCGCCAACAATCTGCGGTTGCTAACGACTTAGAAGAGTTAATTCAAGGAGAGTTTGTAGTTTCTGATATGGACTTTATTGAAGGAGATTTCATTGAACGCAACCTCCGAGATTTGGAATCTTTCCCCGACCAAGATTCCCAATTGAAACGACAGATTTTATCAGACGAACAATGGTTAGAAGGAGATACTTTGTATGGACCTTCCGTTCCTCGTAAGAAAACCGCTTCTGAAAAACGAAAAGCAGCAGAAAAAGACCCAGATGAGCCGAAAAATGATAAATCATGATGCAGGAAGGCTATAAACTTAAATAGTCGGCACAACAAAGGTTCATCGGGGATAGGCATGGACTATGAACGGAAAATGACTGTATCAGCCACCGAAGACCTATATGTAATGACTTCTGCTAAAATCCCAGCCGGAATCCAATTGCAAGAAATCCTGATTGCTCCTGAAGAAACTCAGTATGCCGATTATTTCCACATTTTTGTCTGTATGGATTCTGAAGTAATCTACTCAGGACCCTATGTGGGCGAAGGAATCAACATCAAAATTGAAGACCGTGCCTATGAGGAAGACCGACTCTTGTTGTTTTCATTGTCGGCCTCTTTTTACCCTGCCGAAGTAGCCACTCAGATTTATTCTACTTATTATACCGTTACTATTCGTGGTTCTGTGCGAGATGACTGGATTATTGCTGACGATACCAAGACGCTCTCAGACGATTTTATCAGCAAATGGGCTTGAGAAGATTGAAATAGCAACACAACCCAGTTGTGTTATGGCTCAGTTGTTGTTATACACTGGCAAGGGAGGAGTTGGAAAGTCCACAGTTTCTGCGGCTTCGGCTCTGCACTTGGCTGAATCTGGTTTCCGAACTATCTTGGTTTCTTCTGACCCCGCCCATAGCACCGATGATACTTTGGGTGTTGCTGTCGGACCCACTGCTACCCAAATCGCACCCAATCTTTGGGCCAGAAACATTGATGCCGAGCGATTGGCTCGCTCTTTTGCTGAGTCTTTGAATCAAGCCACTTCCGATACCTTTGCCAAAATGTTGCCGGGATTAGACCCAGAATTGTTTTCCGACATGGCGGGTTTTCCGGGCATGGACGAGTATTTTGCTTTAGAAGAAATTCTCCGATTAACTCAATCTTGTGATTACGATGTGGTTGTTTTTGATACTGCACCTACGGGACACACGCTGCGAGCCTTAACCGCCCCCGATTATATCAAGACTTTCTTGCTCAAACTCTTGCGTATGAAAGCCAAAATAGAAAATTTCAAGGGAGTTTTGTTCAAGCGTGATAAAACCGCTTCTAATCTGGCCTCTATGTTGGAAGAAGTCTGCGACAAAATTGACCGTTTGAGAACGCTGCTTCGTAGCGATTGGGTGACTGTTAATTTGGTTTCAATTCCTTCGGAAGCCGGACTTCAAGAGTGTTATCGCACTATCAAATTTTTAGAAACCCAACAAATTAAGGTTCGTAATATCATTGTGAACAACATCATTCCCAATTTTGGTGCCGAAACTTGGGCTACGACTACGGGAGATTCTCCCAACCGTGCTGCCCAATTAATCAAGTGTGAATATGATACGCAACAACCCTATCTTCGCCGCTATGCTGAAATCTGCGAGGCTCATCAGATTCATTTGGTCGGAGTTAGCCGACTTCCCTATGAACCCCGTGCCGCCCGATTGCCCGACTATGCTAAGATTCTTTGGAATCCCACTAAAGGAGTTCAATTTAGCCCCAAAAGTTCTTTGATTTCGGGAGAAAATTCCCTGACGGTTTCTGTTCCTTTTATTGATACGGCCACATGGAACATTACCGCCAACACTTGTTTATATCAATGGGAGGACTTTAACATGGGAGGCACTGTGGCTCATTATCAAGTCCCAATTCCCGCCGGTTCCAGCCCAACTCGCCGTAAGGTCAAAGACGGGGTGAAAATCTCGTGGAATTAATTTTGTGGATAATTTTGGCTTGGTTAGCGGCTCTCACACTGGGAGTTTCTTATTTTGTCTGGTGGTTTGTCGCTATTCGCAACCCAGTAATTACTCGTTTTATTTCGCAAAACTTAAATAACAGCAACAACGAATAAGCACTATGAACGCTACGCCATTGATTGCCACAGTTGCTATTGCAGGAGCCGGTGCTTTCTGGTATTACTCCAAGATTCACTGCCCCGACCCCAACATGGAACGAGTAGATGGTGATTGCACCTGTATGGAAGGTTATTACCAAGACCCTAACGATGATAACAAATGTGTGGCTCACAGCACTACCGAAGCCTCTGAAAACAAGGCTGTTTTGGATTCGGGAGTTTATGTCTATTCCCCTGATGGCGAAGCCGTTGATACCAGCGATGAATCGCAAGATATTGTGATTGATTGTTTGCTCTGCAAGGCGGTTGAAGGTTCTTCTCGTCAAGCCCAAGATGGTCGTTGTCTACGATGCCAACCCGCCGCTACACAACAAAAGTGGCGAAACGATGACGACACTCTGGACTATGCTGGCTGGATTGCTGATTACGAATCTGCTGCGGGGGCTGCTTCCACACCTCCGAACCCAATTTCCGCCGATTATGAATGGGTCTTTGAAACCACTGATGATACCGCCGTTCAAGATGCCGAAACTGACCCTAATTACACCCCTTATGATTACAAACCAGCGATGAATGGATTCTGCGTTTCTGATTCTAAGAGCACACCCGGCTCAGTTCTCTGAAAACTTAAATAGGAAACAACTCCTGTTTGTTTCATGTGGCTGACATTTGACTGGGATGATGTTAGCATTACTGACCCCATTGTTCAATCAGCCCTTGCTGAATTAGACTCTCGTTATCCACTCCGAGTTTGGTATCGGGTTTCGTCTTCTGGAACGGGCTTGCATTTGGTAATCGCTGAGTTAGTCTGGGATGCTTCCACTGGAACTATGCAAACTCAACCCGTAGATTTTCCAGAAAGCCTCACTTTGGAAATTCGTGCAGAGTTTTCTGAACCACCATGGGGATTGGAATGTCGTGGAAGATTAATCTCCGATTCAGTTCGCACACAAAATGGCTATCGCACGGGCAGACTTTTTTCTGCTAAAAATCAAAATCTGGCAGGAGGTTGGATGTTGTATGAATCCCAAGCCTGAAATACCCACTTGGGTTTATGATTTTAAGCCTATTATTGAATATCGTCAATCACAAGGCTATCAATTCTATGTTAATGGCACTTTTGTGACTGATGCTTTAGATATTGTGTTAGCCCTGATGCACGGTCATCAAGTTCATGCTATCCTTCCAAATCAACAGAACATTCAAATAGGATGAAAGCATCAATAAAACTCATGAGCGAAGTCCGATATTGGAAAAGAGCAGGATTTCCTGTCACTCGTGAGCAAGCCGAAGAAATGATTGACCGTATCTCCACCGGAGCCATTGGTGCTGTTAGGGACGATGATATTGAAGAGTTCGTCCCCGTCGGAGGCACTGCGTCCCACTCTCAACTCAAAAAAGAAGTGGAGGAATTATTTTCCCGACCTGCTGACGAATCAGACACCCAAATTGATGAATCTATTGCCAACATTTTAGAAGCCATGGCTTTTGAACAAAACAAGAAACAATTTATTATTGATTGCAAATCTCGTGGACTTTCTCTGGAAGAAGCCCGTGATGAATACGAGGCTGCTAAAGCCGCTATTGTCCGAAAGGCTTTGAACCTTCCCGATGAACCTATGGATGTTCCCGTTATTTACGGAGATGACTCGGAGGAATAATCATGACGGGCTGGGATTGTGGCAATTGTGGGCATTTTATTGCCCTGTCACACAAGCCTTTGGCTTGCCCCCAATGTGGAAATCGTAGAGAGTTCCACCAGCGTGGAGGCGGTAAAAGTGAGTGATGCTCCTGATACGCCCGATGATGCCCCTAAGCCCAAGCGTCGTCCTCTACCACTTACCGAAACATTGGTTTTGGATATTGTAGATTATCTGCTGGAAAATGAAGGCTATGGTTATTCTACCCAGATTTCATCTTACATGGTAGATTACAAACCTCGCCGCTACACCAGCCGAGAAGTAGTAGGAATCCTGCGAAACCGACCTTGTTTCCGTCATGCTCAGGCTAAAGACCGAAAGGGTGGAATCCGTTGGAGATTAGATGTTTTGGCCTTAGAAAAGTATTTGGTTCAAAAAGGCTACGAAGACCGTGCCGAAGAACGAGGTATTTACGACAAAATGCGGGAACTCAAGTGGCGACAGATTTTCCGCACCATTGAAGCCTTGGAATCTATGATGCCTGAGGTAGCCGACCCCACCCCTGAAACTATCAACTCTTGTTATGAAAACCTTGCTACACTTTGGTCGTAATTCTTAAATAGGTAGCACAGTAATAGTGCTACATGGATAAAGAATTAATGGATTATATTGATGAACGCTGGGGAATTTACGAAGCCGCTTTGTTGGAAAAAGATTCTCGCTTGGCTCGCCATCAACACACCATGGCATTGATTCGCACCGTGGCTGCTTGTGTGGCCTCTATTGGATTTATTTTAGTAGCCTTTTGATTCGGATAATTCGGATAGAAATCAGTCCGAAACATCCAAAGATTCAAATATCAAGAACACACCATAAGCGGTATGGTCTGGTTTATTCGCCGCTATCAGAAAGGTGTCAAAAACTCTGGCACCAAGGATTTGGTAGTTTCAGACACAGAGATTTCCATTGCTGACTTCGTGGGTTTTGCTCATCAAACTGGACCCGGCAAGTATATGCTCGGACAACGAGGCAACGGCATTAGAGGATTCCGTAAAATTACCGATTGCGTAGTTGATGAACCTTCAGTTTCCGCTTCTTGGATGTCAGCCGAACCTAACAAGGTTTTCGCTGCTGAATCGGTTTCCGTCAAGAGAAACATCCAATTGGGCGATTTATCCGATTCTGAACTTATGGATTTAATGGGTTCTATGGCTGATTCCGACATCAAGTCTGCCGAAGAGTTTTCTAAGTTCAAGGCTGACTTAACCAGCATTCACACTGAGATTTCCCGCCGTGGCTTAGGAGCCACAGAAACGACTGAACCACCCACCATCAAGCGAGCCGAATCAGCCCCTCTTGCTTCAGCAGGATTCGCTGTGGGCAAAGGCAACATGGCGATGGGATTCGTTGGTGGTATCTTGGTTGGCGTAGTCGGCACCATGTATTACTATAAATCCAAGATGGATGCGATTAACACTCAACTTGACCAAATTAACAAACAACTCAATGAAGCCGAGTCTGCTATCAAGCGAGCCGAATCTCGTGAAAGCAAGCGAGCCGAAGCGAAAGAGGCTCAGTCAAATAATAACCGTGCCTCTGGTAAAATGAATTGGGACAATTGGTTTTTGAATCAGTTTAATGCTGGCAACGGACCACAATTTTAGGGAGGTGAATCCTCTTGGATTTAGAAGCCATGAAAACTATGTTGAACACTTACAAACAACTGTTGGAGCAGGAAAAGCAAGCCGCCCTTAACCAACACTTTGAAGATTTCATGCAACAATTGGGGATTACTGAACCCGCCAAATCTGGTTTGAGAACTTCCTTTTTTGCCCTAATTGAAATCTTGGATTCTGAAGGTTCACTACAAGAGCGAACTCAACGCATGGCAAAATCTGATTTTATTTGGGATGTGCTACAACTCAAAACTTCGGCTAAAGAACGAGAATTGCGACGAATCACTGATGACATTTGTGATTTTATTGCGGGTGCTTCCCAAGGAGCCGAAAATGAAGGGCAGTTTATCCAAAATCTCTTGGCTCGCTCGCTCCGTGAAGTTGCTACCACGATTGAGTCGGGCGAACTTCGTTCTTCGGCTCTGCCCGCTATCACTTGGATTGAGTCGTTGAAACTGGGGTTGGATGCCATGTTCAAGGGGAAGATTTAAGAAGGAAACGGACTTAGTGATATTCATGAGCGATTTTGATGATGTGATTCGGGAGGCTCGTCCCGAACCCGAACCTGCTAAGGCTCAGGCAGGAAATTCTGTTCCCAAATCTGAAGCCAAGTCTTTGGTAGAAATGCTAACTGCTGACGGCGACCTCAATTCTCTGGGTCGTCAATTGAATCTGGATAACGATATGACGGAAAAAGTATTGGTTCCGCTGGTTAATTTCTTAGACAAATATGGTGTGGGAGAATCGGTTTCTACCAACCCCACGGTTAATCGTGCCACCGGAATGTTGGGATTTTTGTCTGATGTAGCACCAGTCTTGCGGTCTGCCGCCGAATACTTTCAAGGTCGCCGCAATGATTTAAGTGCTGAAGATGAAGCCTTTTTGGAGCGAATCCGAGAAGCCCAAGGAGTCGGTTCCGTTGATATGGATTTGTTTGTTGGCACGGAAATTGGAGAATCAGCCGATGAACCAGAACCTGAAATCGTTGAGGTTTCCCGTCCTGCCAACCCATTTACCGAGTCTGGAGCCGTAGATTGGAATGAACTTTTGTCAGTTCCTAAAGCGGCTAAAAACTCCGACGGATTGACGGGAACTATTACTCAAGCCACCCGCAAAACTGATTTTGGAATTTCTGGAATTGAGGCTCTGGCTCGTGAAGCGGGCGTGTCCATGACCGATGTTAAAAACGACCGGCAATCCCGCACCAATATGCAAGAAACTGATTATAGTGATGGTTCCATGGTTGATGTTCAGTCTGGCATGGACGAAATCCAACGAGCCATGCAATCGGAACAAACCCGAATCGCTAATACCAGCAAAGTCACCTTTGACGGCACTGATTTAGCCACCCCTGATTCTCTTAATTCTTATCAACCCAACGCCGCACCACCGGCACCAGCCCCTGCTTTTGGAGTCTTGGAATCGGTAGACTCCCTCATGACCAAATACGGTGTTTCCGAAGAACAAATAGAAAATCCTCAAGCCACACCTGAAGAACTGGAAGAGTTAGAAGAGATTTCTGACGAAGATTTGGAGTATGATGAGGCCAGCAATACTTACCGCCATCGTGATACTGGCACGATTTATGAAGCGGTAGACCTAACCGAAGTTCCTGATGATTATTTTGGGTGATACCGTGTCAGGAATCAACCCGATTTGGGCCAGATATGTGTCCGAGCAAATGATAGAGTGGCTTAACTGGCTCCGAAACATTTCTATCCGAAGTTATCTGGAATTATCCCAAAGATTCATTGATTTGAATCCGCATTATATTCCCGATTCCGCAGGAGCCTCGGAAGCCTCAGAACTGTTTGACCGAATGGTGGTCAATCAAGAGTTTTTTGCTCAGGTTTCTGATGCTGGAGTTTTAGTCTGGGCCAATTCTGGCTTTGAAGATTTTTTGTTGGCACTGGAAGTTTATGCTCCCAAATACCCCGAAATCCGAGAAGTAGTCCTGTTTTTCCGTCGTAATCTCTGGTGGTTCAAACGATTGTATCAGTTTTTCCGAGCCGAACTTATTCTTCAACTCCGAGCCGAAGGTCGGAGTCTATAAGACAAAACTTAAATAACAGGGACGAGGATGAGAGTATCATGACGGCGATTCCTCAAGACAACATGGAGGCAATTCAAGCATACCTCATGTTGGAGGGGTTTCAGGGCAAGCAACTTTATCAAGATGGCGAAGTTTTAGCCATTGTAGACCAGATTTTGGCCGATAACGGATTTACTACTCAATTTACCAACGATACGATGTTCGGTAAAACCGCCCTTCAGAATCTTTATACTCAACACAAAAATGACGCTCTTGGAGGACGCTTTGGCGGCCGCAGTGTCACATATCCCTATGGATATTCTATGGTTCGTCGTGGTGAAGCCACTGATAATGACGGATTCCGAACCCCAGTTCGCAACAAGAAGCGAAATCACTGGGACGCCATTTCTGGCCGAGCCATCCCTCAAATTCTTAATTTGGCTCGCACTGGAGAATTGACTCCAGAGTTTCAAAATGACCTGAATGGAGGTCGTGATGCGTCTTTGGCTTCTGGCGATTCTGCACCTGCCGCCACCTCAACTGATACCACCGTGCCAGAAACTGTGGACGAAGTTCCAGCGGCAGTTGCCCCAGCACCTGCGGTAGCCGCACCCGGCAACAAAATCAAAGGCGGTTTGACGGAGGGTTCTCAATTTACTGTTCCTGCCCCACCCACTCCCGATGAACAAATTGGTTTGTCGGCTAAGGCATGGCAAGAAACACCCGGTTCTGAAAAACTTTACGATTATCAAGGACGCCTCGTGTTCCGAATGCGTCCCAGCCGCATGGATGAATCTATGCAACCCACCAACGCCGTGGTTGTTTCCGAAACCGCTACCAGCGAAGAATCATTTGATGATTTCATGGATTTTGGTATGGATGATGCGTCCACTACCACTACTGATTCTTCCGTAGACAACAACGCACCCTACTTCTTGACTCCCGAACTGGAATTTGCTTTTAAGATGGGAGAAAAGGCTTACTTCCGTGTAGTCGGAGGTAGCAACGCTTCGGAATACTCAGGAATGATGTGGCCTGTTAATATCGCTAACGATTCAGAGGGAGCCACAGTCACAGACATCAAGGTTCGCTGGAAAGCACCCACAGGAACTTTTACTGAACCCGATGAACCCGAAAACTTTGTCATTACTCTGCAACAAGCCGGAACGACCATGACTCTAACTTTGGACGATAAGGGACGCCTCTCTGGACCCGAATACAATAAAAAACAATCTTCTGGTCAATACAACGATGTTGGCGGTATGATGACGCAAATTGCTTCCGATAAAGTAATTGTCTATTCCCACCCCATCAAAGGTTTCGGAGGTCTACTTACTGCCTCTGACGGTGAACCTACTGATACCATGACTTGGAGCGACCTTAATGCCTCTGCTGCTGGCTATACAGGTTCCGTCAAGGTTAATTCCGCTACTGAAGTAGTCACTGTTTTCCAACGACAAATGAGCCGATTTTATGGTAATTCCTCTCTGAGCGATGCTCGCCTTAACTGGAGAAACTGGTCAGATTCTGGCGACCCCGATAGCATTATGCTTCCTATTGCGGGCGGTGATAACGCTATTTTCAACCTTGACCCCAAGCCCTACGCACTTCAGGCCGATGTTCGTGTCTATGAAGAGTTTGCCCCACAATATCTGGCACCCAAACTCCTGCAACTGGATGTAGTTTTGGAAAACGGAGTTCCTCAAGCCACCGATTCCACTGGAGTTATCGTTCCTGTCCGTGAGTATGACGAGGATGGCGATATTGAAGATGAAGAGTGGGTTCAAACCGTGCAATTCCAAGTCAATGGCTCAGAATCTTCTGAATACTTCGGCTCGGCTCAAACCAAAACATTTGTTCTTCCCGGCGATGAAGCCCACTTGCGATTCAAAAACATGGCTGGTGATTGGGTAGATGTTCCCAAGGGCGGAATTGACTATATTACCTATGACCGTTCTTCCGCAGAAACAGTAGGAGATGTTACCGTAGTCCGAGGTTTGCGAATTGTTACCACCACGGGCGAACAAATTGACATCCCTACGGTTCAAGATACGGGAGCAGTTCAACTGGAAGACCCCAATGGAAAGCAAGTTGGAGGCATTATCAAGGGCGGAGAACTCTCCCCACCTGCCCCCGAAATTGAAGTTCTTAACGAGTCGGCCAACACAGTTTGGGATGAACGCCGCAAGGCTCGTCGCAGAGAAAAACAATCCTCTCGTTTCACCAAGCGTGACGAAACGGGTGCCGTCAATACCCGCAGCATTGCTTTCCGAGCCGCACCCTCTTCCAAAGAGTATTATGTTCTGGCTGAAACTAACGAGGGTTTCCACCTTGTTAAGATTGACTTAGATGTTAGGAGAGATTAAGTATGACTGAAGAAACTGAAATCACTGGTGGAGCCGACGCTCCCGTAGACCCAATTTTGCCCGACCCCGATGCGATGGCAACACTGGAAGGAGCCGTTGCAGAAACTGTGGCTCAACAAGATAAGGCTGAGGGTCGTGACCAACCTCAAGGTGCAGTAGATTTAGAAGCCAGCCCTCAATCTTTGTTGGAAGCCGATGTTGAATCAATTATTGGTTCTGATGCCGTAGAACAACTCAAAACCATTTTTAGCCAACGCAATCAATCTTTGGAATCTCAAGTCGCCATTGAGTCCGTAGACCTACCTATTGGACGCATTGAGATTCTTAACAATGAAAACAATGCTCCCACCTATATGGTCGTCTATGATACTTCGGGCCGAAACATTACCTTGGCCTTTGTTCAGCAATATCTGGACATCTCTGCTTCTGATGACCGATTGACTGATGAAATCGGTGAACCGGCCTTCCGATATGGAGAAATTGTTAAAGACTCACTTCAATCAGCAGGAGCCTTCCAAAAGGCCGCTATGGGAATGGCGTTTGATGATATTTTGGAATCTCATATTTCTACCTACACCGCAGGAGCCAAGCGAGAACAAATGGGTGGACTTCTCAAGCGTGTTCGTGCTTTGAGTTCTGCACTTGGTAAGGTATTCGCTTTTGACGACTACCGACACTTGGAAGTTTTCATGGCTGCATGGTTGATGAAAGATTCCACTTGCCGACTTTCTGGTGTTCCCGGAACTGGGAAGACTACTGTAATTGAGTGTGCGGCGACTTTGCTTTCCAACTCTTATGGTTTCAACACTACCATGCGTATGGCCGCACCCAAAGACTATGTGGCCGAAACCGTTTCGCAGATTTTTTCAGACAACGATTCCGCCGACAACATCTATGTTCCAACCATGTTTCCTACTGGACAAGAATACAATATCATTTACGGCAACCCCTCTCGTCCCGAAATTAAGGATTTGTGGGAATCATGGAGATTCTCAGTTTGGAAAGCCCCTCGTAAGATGGGTTCCTCCTATCGTTATGCGGGCCGTGACAGTAAGGGTGTTCCGTTCCAGACCTTATCTGGTTCCTATCTTTACGATTTCTCGTTCTTGCAACCCTCAGGAACTGCAACTAACTCCGCAAAGGTAGCCATTCAACCCGATTCCTACCGCAAGTTGTTGCTGCAACATTACTATGTGGATGTTCCCGAAACCACCATTGTTTCTGACGCTTCCACTTGGCCTGAGTTTGATGAGGCAGGTTTGGCGGTTATTGCTTCTGGAGTAGGTAAAAAGCGTTTGGTTAAGCCCGTTAAAATCCTCAATGCAGATGGAAGTTTCAACGCCTTTAGCCCTCAAATTGATATTACTTCTGGAGATAAAACTTTGACTATGAAGTTGGCTCACTCAGATATGAACTCTGATACGGTTCGTTCCATTATTGCTAACATTTCTGACGGCCTGACTCGTGCGGGTCGTGGGTCCTTCCGAGAAAATGCTGAACCCATCATCGCAGAATCTGGTTTAGCAGGTATGTGGTCTGATGCAGGACGAAATGAAGGCTACTGGTTGAGAGAACTCCTGCACTCAGTTTGTTATGACGCTCGTGCCGCTCCCGGTTCAGTTCAATGGAAGGCTCTTTCTGCCGAAATGCTGGGTGAAATTGGTATTGCTAAGGTAGACTTTGAAAAGCGAGCCGACGAAGTATTGTATGGTATGGAAATCCGAGAAACTCAGTCTTTTGACCCCGCTAAGGGTGCCAATGTCAATACTTTTGACTTTGAACCCGTTCCCCGACCCATCGTTACTCAACCTGTTAAGTTCTTCAACGAAGCCAACCGTTCTAAGCCCGGTATGGAAGACGCCATTCTGGGTCTGATTGCCGAGCGAAAGGTAGAATACCGTGGTAAAGAGTTTGACTCACCCAACTTCGTGGCGTGGATGGACACCAACCCTCACCAAAAAGGAAACGACTTGGCTTTCACCGACCGTATTGATATGGAAATTTTGTTTAAATCAGTTTCCATGGGTGGAAGATACAACATCATGGCAAACCGAGCCGGTGTTCCCGTGGAACAATTGATTGTTAATTTGACTCAATCTGGTGCTATGCCTCCACTTCGTTTCTACGAAATCCGAGATATTTGGTCTTTGATTAGCAACGATTCTGAAGGAATTTCTATGGTTCAAGGTGGCGGTTCCTATGATGGTTATCGTGATGTAGCCGCTATCTCAGTGCTATTCTCACAAGCCTACCGCACTCGTCAAACCGATATGCCCGTCGGAGAAAACCAAACCTACTCTTGGGTAGAGAACCCACACGAATCACCCTTAGTAGACTTCTCAACCACTACTAACACTACCAGCCGACAAGGAAAGGGTGGTGTAGATGCAGCAGTTCTCAAGAAAGGAACTTCGGCTTTCGCAGGTGGTGGAGAAACTATTGGTGATACTGCATTCCGTGGTTCTGGAGCCACACAGGTTCAACTTCCCGCCATCTTTACTCGTGTTCTGGGATTCCGTTTCACCAACTCTATCATTAAATTGGCTAAAGCCTTTGCTTTCTTGCGAGGTAAAACCTATGTTTCTCGTGATGACATCGTAGACGCAATTCCCTATACTGTGGCTCACCGTATTGGTCGTAGCCGTGAAGGTTTGACCGACACTGAAGGTAATACCAAGGGTATTGAATCAGCAGTAGGGATGAACATGGCTTACAACTCTGAGCAAGAGTTCCTCCGAGAGATGCTGGTTCGTGGTTATATCAACCGTGACATCAACATTGGACAGGGAACAGGTTCCTCTTTGTTGGAAATGCTGGATTCTTTCTATGAACGCTGTGTTAGCATCCTGCAATCCTCAGATTATGCTCACGAATATGAATCTGAAGTTCTCAAGGTTCTTCAATCGCAATTTGCTGGAGAAAACTCACTGGCTACCACTTTGACTCCAGTTCACTGGCACTTGGCAACCATGGTATCAGAATCTGAGCGAAGTGGAAATACCATCTTGCGAAACTACGGAGATAACAACATCTATGGCTATCCCGAACTTTATGAGCGATATATGCAACGCATTACCAGCCCCACCCGCAGCGAAATTGTTGGTGACGCTTGTTTGAACGATATGTTCCGTCTGCGTTATGAAATCGTCAATGAATCCAACCTGTTTTCTGACGATAAGGCTCGTTTGTTGTCGCTTTGTGATGAAGAGATTTCCATTTACGCCGCAGGTCTGTCTAACCGAGGCACGGCTTACTTTAACAATTCGGTTGATGATGCTGCTATTGGTGCCATTGCCGACATCGGAGCCGCACCCCTGCTACACCTACCCACATACGGTGACACCTTGGGTGCTTGGGGAGCCGTTTCAGGAATTACCTCCGCAGATAACGCTGCTCTGGGTAGCCGATTGTCTGGTTTGAGTTTCTCTGGAGCACAATATGGTCAAGATGCAGCCCACCGAGATATTTCTTCTCAACAAGTCAAGTTGATTGGTCGTATCAAGGATGGTCTGAGTCAGGCACCAGATGGCTCCACTGTCTTGCAATCCACTGATGAATATGGTCGTTTCCATCAATCTCTCCGTGCCTTCTCTAACCAAATGGGAGCCAAACTCCTTATGGATGAAGGACGATTTATTGCTAACCCCGATAATCAGTCTGGCAACATTGCTTGTTCCTTCAATGACTTCATGGAAGTGGTGACCACCGTAACTAAGTTGGATGAACAAAACACCTCCTTTGCCGAAGCCCGCACCTATGAATTGGGCGGTTCAACTCAACGAATCAACTGGGCTTCGGGAGATTCTCTCCGTGCCTGTTTCGCTGTGCCACACTCTCAATTGTCTAACTTTGTTTCTGGCTCAGTCACTGAAACGATTCAGGGAGTTCAAATAGAGCGTCCGGCTCGTGGACTCAGCCGTGACCACAATATCAATATGTGGGATGCTCCTGAAAATGATTTCCTGAGATTGTGGGTTTCTCTCCGAGCGATTCCTGCTTCGGATGATAACGCACTTGATACCAAAGGATTTATGACTTTTATCTTTACGGCCGCAGTCACTTCCAACTTGGGTCAATATCACCCCATGCAAGACGGACAGATTACGGCAGAAACTGGCCGAATCACCCTACTTCCTATCACTGACCCCCGTGCATATAGCAAGGGAACTGTGGGAGCCACCAACTCTGCAATTGGTGATGCTGGAAATATCACTAAGGCTGACCGTCAAGAATACTTGGCGATTCTGGGTTCTGCCCTTCAGCCCCGAACCACCCGTTGATAAATCTTAAATAGCAAGCCGCCACAGGATTAACTATGGACGAAGTGTTTCGGGATGGCAACATCCATTTGGCTCCCGAAACGAAGGACCTAATTGATTCACTTCGCAACATCACTGGAACGGCTAACACACCCGTAGACATCAAGCGTAGCGATATGCACGGTGCCAGCACCAACATGAGAATGATTTCCTTGGGACAAAACTATGTTTCTTGGACTCTTCCTCAAAATTATCATGGGTTTCCTAATGAATATATTGCCGCAGGTGTCGCCTTTACTATTGCTCACGAAATTGGACACATCACTGTGCATCCCGGACGAGTATCAGATTGGACTCAGGAAGTTCGGGAACTTCCCGTAGATGCTCACGAACAATTTGATTGGAGCAACATTATTTCCGATATTATGGTGAATTTTAATGTTTCTCGTGGCAACAATTTTATTGAAGACACGGCTTTTGGACGACAAATGAAGCAAACTCTCTCTTATGGACACTATGCTGACTCATTTTTCCGAGTGGCTGGAACTCCCGGAAATCGTGGTGATGAAGCAGGACGACAACGCTTGGCGGCTTTGCTCACTACGGGACAAAATGCTTATGGACAACCCATGGAAGACAATCGTTACACCCCACCTGCCTCCACAGGATTATCTCAAGGAGATTTCTATCCCGGCGACCCAACTAACCCCACTATCGCCACGGCCGATACTCCGCTGTTTCAACAATTGATGGGCTATGGTCGTGGTCCGCAGATTTACCCACCTGTTTCATGGTGTGTGGCTAATAACAATCCTGACACCGACCAACCTTACCCAGAAAATTGGCGAACCGTCAGAATCATGGGCAATTATACCTCTCAGTATTGTGATTCCTGCAAACAATACCAAGTTTATCAGGCCACGCCCGGAACTTGTGAAGTCTGTGGAACCGCCACACAAACTGAAGGCACTTTCCGAGCCGGTCCTGCCGTCGTAACCGATGTCATGACTTTTGATAATCGGGTCAATCCTCCCGGATTTGAACCCATTATGGCATACAAAATTAACGGAAAATGGCTTAATGCTCGTTATTGCCATGAAGTTTGTCCTGACACGGGATTAGATTGCGACATGAATTGGAATGTTCACTTTGGTTATCGTGGTGCTTCGGGCGAGGGAGCACAACGCTATACTTTCGGCACTCGTTTCTTGCTTACTATGGAATGGGCGGCTAACTACGCCACACGCCCTGAAGGATATAGTGGAAGGTTTGGAGATGATGCAGCCCATCAGTTTTTGCAAGATATTTCTTACACCCTTCACTCTGCTACCATTGAAATCGGTGGTGTAGGTGTAGCCGAAGATTTGGCAAGGAGTTGAATAACATGGGCTATCGTGACAATCCAATAAACCGCCCCATAGGGGTTCGCATTCTTCGTGACATTTATGATTTAATTTATCTCAAAAATCCGGGTTCGGGGACAAACTCTGCTAATCGTTTGGCGACGGAAAACAGCCAAATGCCGCAAATTGTTAGCAATTTCAAGCAAAATGCCCCTCGCATTGTTATGATGATGCGTAGATTTATGACTGGAAACACCCATGTTCAGACCAGCAACGCTGGTGATTCAGGTATTTTTATCTGTAATCCCATTCCTTTTGGTATGGCTGGAACCACAGGTGGAGGTGCTCGTGGAGCCGAAGCCTCTGCATCGGGAGAACGGGGCTGTGGCCGTCGTGATTTCTTGTGGTGGTGGGAGTTTGCTGATTTCGGAGTCTACAACAATTACAGCAACTGGGGCCATTCGGTCGGATTAGTCGCTTGGTCTGCTAACTTGCATGACCCCACTTACCGCAACCAAAACTTCCAACTGGCTGTGGCTCGTATTCGTTGTAACACAGTTAATACCTGCGACCCAGAATCTGGCGGTTGTGGTAATACATGGCGAGGCTCTGGCTCATGTCCCTCTCCTTATTGTCGCAATTCTCGCCCCAAATCCGCAGGGTGTGGGCGTGAAAACTATGCCATTTTTAAGATTTCTCTCAATGACCCTCTCCGAAATTACTGGACTACGGGAGCCAGACACCAAAATTCACTGGGAGAAACCACACAGTATGTCAATGGTGCTCCAATTGCAGGTGCTAACAACGAAATGCCTCCGAAAATGGTAGGTGTTCTTAACAACAATCGTTTTGTAGAAGACCCGGCTTCCTCCGTGAACTACTATCGGTTTTACTGGGCGGGTTTGCCACCAGAAAACACTTATTTGTCTACTCAAGAGTCTTGTTTGAAACACATTCCCTATTTACAAGTGGGTTATCGTTCTCTGCAAGATACGATTAATACCCGACCTAACGGATATACTTGCAATTTGTGTGCCAAAGAACGCTTTGCCCCACTCAACGGAGCCGATTTTGATGTGGTAGTCCGACCCACATTTGCGACCGATACTGATAGTTTTGTAGACCAATCTGGCGGTCTGTGTAAAAACATTGGCGACCGCTCGGCCTCGTATGCTGGAGTTTCGGGTCAATTCGGGTGTGCTTGCGGAGGTGTTTTTGAACCCAACCTTAAGATTCCTGCTTTCCCAGCCAATCTCAAAACCATTCACGATGCTATTGTAGCGGCTCAAAAAGCAGATATGGATGCCAGCACAGTTAGCAGTTATGCTCGTGATACCAGAGGAGGTTTAAGGGCTGGCTCAGGAACTTCTTCGGGATGGGCCACTTCTCAACGAGGTGATGTGCGACAAGAAAACACACGAGCCGTTTATCAACAATACGGCACTGCTTTAGTGCAAGAAGCCACTTCCATGTATAACCGAATCAAGGAATTGCAGACTCTTCGTCGGAAAAATGCTTTCCCCGCCACCTTCCCAGTTTCTATGTGTCGCTATGGATTTGTTCGTGATGTTCTCAAAGTCTGTAAGAACCCCACAGGGTCACACCAAAACCATCAATGGAGAATGCCCGGTTCCAATACAACTTATACCAATTCTTTCGTGCCTCTGATTGACCGCAATGGACAGGCCATGGATTATTGCCCCGTTTGCGAGGCTAATGGTGACCCCAAACACATTCAACCACACCCTGAAAGATGGATTTGCCCTACCCAACCCTATACTATTATGAATCGTCAGCCGCTAACTGAAGAGGATGCGGTCGGATTGCTACCCGGTGGGCAAGCCATGGCTCAAGCCGTAGCCGAAAAACCACAATGGTCTATCGTAGTTAAATCTCAAACCGATATGCAAGAACGATATAACCTTCGTATTGAATTGCCTCAAATTTATCTGGGCGATATTGTTCCTTCTGGTTTCCAACCGCAACCCTCTCCACCACCTTCTTCGGGACGAGATTATGAATCATTTGTGTGTCCTAACGAGCGAGCCGGACCCTTAGAATATGAAATCAATTGGTTGAATACCAATACCACTTCTGCACAACCCGCACCCTCCGCAGATTCTCTACGAGAAGACCAAACTTTGATTACTGAAAACTACCGAGTGGGCGAGTCAGAATTATCAGTCAGCAATCCCGAAAGAATCTCTGTCGGAGATTATATCAACGCTGATGGCGTCCGAGTTGGAACTTCCGTCACGGCTATTGCGGGCAACCGAGTCACCATTTCTACCCAAATCATGCCCGCTCAAGGAAATCTGGATGCTGCTACGGGACGACCTGCTCAAATTACGGAGTTTGTCGCTCCCCAAGTAGCCACTATTGTGCGAAACCCTATTTCTCAAACTCTTGACCCCGATTCTCCATTTGCAGGAGTTCCCATCTCTTGTTGTTCTGGACGAGGTAGCAATTACTTGTTTTTGGTCACTGAGGGACGCTCCCGTGAAGCCTACTATTCTACCACCTATCGTCGCTGGATTGATATTTCACCATTAGTCCAATATGCTGATGGCACCGTGGGACAAAGATGGACCCAATTCCCCGCCGTCACCGGAACTTTGGAAACCACTGGAGTAAATTGGACTGGAGCAGGATTGGCCGATAACATTCCTCTGAATGCTTCCTTAGAGCGAATGCAATCCGAGGGCATTCCTTCCGATTACACGCAACAATCAGAAACTGGTTATGATTTCTGCCACTTAGATGATGACGACCTACCGCAAGCGGCTCTTATGCAAGATATGTTTGGTCTTGCCAACCGAGCCTTGCGACAAGTCATGACGGTCAGAACTGAAGGATTTTCTTCTGTCATTCAAGGCACCCATCGTATTCGCATGGTAGAATCTCAGGTTATTCCTCAAAACAATTTGGCCGTCAATTATTATCAATGTTCTGAGTGTGAGCGTATTTCGCAAATCGGACAAGCCGCTGCCGCACGAGGCCAAGCCTCATCGTTGCGTGAAGCCCTTGAAAACAATCTTTACTATCCGGGTTATGCGGCCATTACTCACTATATCAATACTGGGCAATTAGAAAGAAGCACACTGTTTGCCCCTGACGGAAATATCCAACTCCTACCCACAATTACCAGCGGTTTGTCGCAGGGTTACTTAGAAGGTGCTGTGCAATGGGAAATTGAACCAACTACCGATGTAGTTGAAGAATCTGGGCAAGCCCGCCAAGTTGCCATCCCCGGAGGATGGTGGAAATGGGCTTTGCGTTTCCGTGCTGAATTAGTAGAGGGTGGAGATTATCGTTTCTGAGGTGATAGCATGAGTGGACAAACAGGCGGATTTGAAGATAACCCATATGTTTTTACTAAAAACTCCCCCATTCCCGTTTCGGACCCCAAAATGGTAGAGTTTCAGAATCCTGCTTCGGCGTTTTTCGCAGGAATGGCTGATTTTGTAAAAGTTTTGACCTATCGTGGAACTGAAGCACCCGAAGGACAATCAGTTTATGTTATGGGTCAATCTCAGGGTGAACTGATTGAATCCACTACGGGGCCAAATCCCGCCATTGCTATTGGTTCGGGCGAAGCACAGGCCACGGCTATGTCGCCCAGTGTAACTGGTGATGAAAGTTACAATACTTTCGTGCAATTGATTATGGACCGCTCCGAAGGTATGAATGCTGTGGCTGGAGAGTTTCAAGGCCAAACCCTACTCAAGTGCGATTTGGCACGAGCCTTAGCCGCTATTATGGTTTCGCAATGTGCCGCTTCTCAATCTCATTTTGCACTTTATTCCTTTAATGAAACCGGCCATGTAGATTGGCCCGGACCCAGTAATGACTATGAAGGAGCCTTAGAATATCTGTTGGGAAGCAATTCTCAAGCCTTTGTTCCGTCGGGTCAATCCATGCACTCGGCTGGATGTCAAGTGGCTTGTGATGGTATGAAAGGTGGAATCCCTACCGCTTCTGGTGAGCGAGTAGAAATTGACCGTGCAGTAACCATTGTGTTTTCTGATACTTGCTATGATTGGTGGCGACAACACTGGGGAACATTAGAGTTTGAAACCAATAAACCCTTGGACCAATTTATGCGAGAAAAAGGACCCGTATTTTATGTGGGCGTTGGTTCTACGGGACGAGAAGACCAGATTATTCCTTATTTTGGTGGCGTTATGCGAAATACTGGTGGAGGAGATGAGTATAGTGCCAGTAGTTATCGTGGCGGTATGAACAATCAATGGGTATATTTCCCCGGCACCATGCGACTGCAAGCCGAAGTTTGCTATAACAAGGCCGCTGGCATTCCGTTTGAATATGCCTCCAATGGACGACCCTCTTCAGTAGTTAAATCAGGACTGATTGAGTGGCCTCATAATGGAATTGATATGGGCGAATACTTCAAAGCCGTTATGCTGGCTCCCGACCGAGGCGATGGAATGATTACTCTGGCAGGAACATTTGCGGCTCTGGTGCGAATGACCCATCCCGATGGAGATTACAATTGAAGATTATCGGATTTTTTCCGATAGATTCAAATATCAAGGCGAACAAGTAAATCGTGGTCGCAATGGGTTTCATTGAAGCAAACGGTATTGACCCCAAGCAAGTGGTCTTGGGGAAGACCCTGCACTTGCCCGCCTATGGAGAAGACTCGGTGATTTCATCCGTGTTTTTCGTCACGGGCAAGCGAGGTTCGGGTAAATCTTGGACTACGGCCGTAATGATGGAAGAGTTTAATCGGCTCGGACTGCAATTTGTTTGTTTTGACGCTTTGGATGCTCACGGAAACCTTCCTGACCTTGAGGGTGTAGAGGGATTGCAACCTGCTATCGGACAATCGGTAGATATGAAAGCCTTAGTCAAAAGACTGGGCGAAACCAATAAATCATTAGTTATCAAATTGGCAGGATTGCCTCTGCAAATGCAACAAGAATTGATTGCCGATTATTGTGAAGCACTTTTAGAGGCTCACTTGGGCAAAGGTATCCATACGGTGATTGAAGAATGTCAGGATTTTATTCCGCAAATGGGACGACCCATTTCTTTTGACCCTATCGTGCGATTGTGTAAATTGGGTCGTGCTTTGGGCTATGGAGCCACGCTGGTGTCACAGCGACCTGCGGGTGTGAACAAAGAAGCACTATCTCAGGCATCTATTTACTTGGTTCACAATGTTATCAACAACCGTGACCTAAAGGCTCTGGATGAACAATTGAGTTTTGGAACCGACAAAAAAGTAGTCAAGCGATTGCTTAATGGTATTGCAGCGGCTCGGAAAGGAGAGTGTGTGGCTTACGCCCCCGAATACTTCCGAGATAGAGGCTATATTGTGGTAGACAAAATCCGAGGCGACCGCCGAGTAGAACACAAAGGAAACAACATTGATGTGCAAGCCTCTGGAGGAGTTTATGCGGGCCAAACCCAACCCGAATCCATTCCCTCTTCAGTAGCCGAAATCTCTTCCGTTGCGGCTCTGGAGTCTATGGCAGCCCCTGAAGCCAGTTTGCCCCCACTTGCCGCCGAACCAGAACGACCCGCTGCCCGTGAACGCTTGCGAGAATCGTTTTATCCCAACCTTGATTCCAGCGAATCAGATTTATTGAAGTCCCGTCCCGATTACTCTTGGTCGGCTGATGAGGAACCTCGGCAACCTGCCGTAGAATATGATGCCACCGCACCCAGAGAAAAAACCTCTACTCGTAGAACTCCACTCTTTGCTATTGTTGGCACTGTCGCCGCTTCTGCTTTTGGTTGGACTCTACTTCGTAATCTTAAATAGGAGGCAACCCGATAGAGTCGCTATGCGAGTCGGAACGGCAGTCGCCTTGCGAAGCGAAGTAGAACCGCATTTGGTTACCAACGGTATTTCATGGGAAGATTTATTGCTTCACGAACCCGATTTTAAAGCCCTCTATGGCTATACTCAAAATCAATGGTTGCGAGGCGAAAGCGGTAATGACCGCCACCGATTTATTCCATGGTTTGTGATTTCAGAACGCTCTGGAAAAGTTCGTGTTATTCAAGCCAATTCTGGAAAAACTCGTGTGGTAAAAACCACGGATGTTTGGGTCGGTTCAGCCGAACCCTTTGTTCCCAAAGCCCGTTTTCAGTGGATTCCCCTCTCTTGTTATCAATCTGGTGAGCCGACCGCTTCACCTCGTCCACCCTTAGAATCGGGACGACCCTCAGTTATTTTCTCTAATCATCGTTGGATAGGTGTAGAGCATTCTGATGCTGACCACTTGCGGATTTTCTCTCCTCGCAACCGATTTCCTGATTTAGAAGTAGTAGATTTTGTAGTCGGACTACCATGGATTCACCCTTATCAATCTCGCATTTCGCATTCCAAAACTGGAGCCGGGTTTGTCGTTAAATTACCCTCAGATTCGGTTCGTTACTATCGCTCGGCAGCAAATTCTAATGTGGCCGATTATCCCACTTATTCAGAACAGGGTTCAGATTATTTTTACATTCCCGTCAATCGGGTAGAATTGTCTTTTGTTTCTAATCGTCCTGCCGATTCTGCTTCTTGGTTTTCCATTAACTGGTGTTTTACGGGATTCCGACATTTGTTTAGTCCCAGTTTGACCGCATAAACTTAAATATCGGAAGCACCCAAAACATCAACATGACACTCGCTCAAGACAGTCATATGAACCAACCCGTGACCTTTGACCCCAACACTTCTGTCGGATATTTCCCGTGGGAAGATAGCACTTTTGGTGCTACTCGGTCATATCATTTGAACTCTATGGCTGTTGCTTCCAGCAATCCATTCTCTCAAATTATGGCTCCCTCAGTGGAAGGTCGCTCAGAAATGTCTGTGCAATCCAAAACTCACAAGGACGATACTACTCAACAAAAGTCCCGTGTTCCTGATGAAGAAAAGGAAGAAACTGGCGAAGTTGGTGCTCATGAAAGTCGTGCTGAAGGCGAAGATGCTGAAGTGGCTGTCAAGCCCAACCTCATGGACTCTCCCTTTGTTCGTGTCGGAGCAATTGCTGGAGTAGTGGGACTTGGATATTACCTTTACACTAAGGTTCTTTGAGGACAAACTTAAATATCAAAACAACGGAGTGAATAATATGGCACGAATGCTCGGAAAAGGAACTGTCCTACCAGATTTGCCCTATGCACCCGAAATGCCTCGCTTTGATGAGGTATCTTTGGTGCGAGATACACTACCAGCCCATAACGCTCGTGAGTTGATTTCTCAAGGATTGACCCAAGTAGGTCCACGACCTGCGGCACCAGTTATCAATATGCCTAAGTTTGCAGTTCCCGAATCTAAGGGTCTGTCTGAGTTTGAGCAAATTATGGGTGGCGGCTATGGACAAGGTATTGTTCCTAACGGACCTCGCCCCGCACCAGCCACAGTTTCTGCTCCTGCTATTTCTTTGGACCAAAGTTATTTGTCGCAAGATTACAACCTCTCAGATTATAACCTTTCATGGGATGGACTTTCTCCTGAAGGTCAATATCTGCGACCCACCTCACCCATGGAAATCTACAATTTCTCTTCCGGCCCCGATGTTTCTGGTCTGGAACGCATGAAGCCTGAACAACTAATGGGTAAAATCAACGCCCACCAACCACAGGCTAACACTGGCGGTGACCCAGTATTTGAGGCTGAAATGACCTCTATCCGACCCACCAACCCACGGCAATTCTTTGCCTCTGGTCCCGAAGTGGTCGTCCCACAAACCCCACAGCAAATCCCCGTGCGTGACTTGCCTGTGATGCCCGCTCCAACCACACCCCGCATTCCCAATGTCGGTAAATTGGTAGGTCCTGTTAAGCCTATCAAGGTTGAAGCCCAATATGTAGCCCCTCCAATCCGTGGTGCAGACCTCGGTGGAACGCTGAACAGCACCAGTAAGGTCGGTGGAGTTGCAAACTTCAACGGACGCACGGTTGGAATGACAAAGTAAGGTGAAAAATATGATGCAAAAACTCTGTAACTGGACAACTGGAACACGAGGACAACTTGTTCTCGGAACGACAATGGTATTGATTGGTATTCATCAGTTTAATCTGATTCCATTCTTTAGCCGAGATGAATTTGGTAGCATGAATCTCTTTATGGGTGTCACACCCCTAAAGGCTCTTGGTGCTGTCGCCACTGTTGGTGGTCTGTGCCTTCTTGGTGCTTGCTGCTTCCCAATGGGCGGAATGATGGACGGTGAGTGAACATGATGAAACTTCTTGTTGGTGGCTCACTCGTTGTAGTCGGTCTTTTGGCTGCTGTTGGCGGAACTTCTTCAATTTTCACTGCTAAACTTCCTGTGGTCGGTGTTTCCTTCCTGCAAGTTGGCGGTGCATTGGTAACTCTCTTGGGTGTTTCAGTCCTTGTTGGCTTTGTACCATTGGGATTGATGAAGGATGTTTCTGGGGGCTTTGTCCTCTGAATCGGGTGGGATAATAT
>Ga0099850_1000087_pt1 | contig 36006 bp, 49 predicted proteins | sample CB_VirMetaG_5_FD_79182 | JGI IMG/M metagenome (GOLD analysis project Ga0099850, IMG submission 79182) | Freshwater to marine saline gradient viral communities from Chesapeake Bay - CB_1508_1D Viral MetaG | ecosystem: Environmental > Aquatic > Marine > Coastal | place: USA: Chesapeake Bay... | reverse complement strand
GAGAGCCTGGCGCGATACCAGGGAAAGCGACCAAAAGAAGAGGAAAAATGCAACTAATACTAACTAGATTTATACACTTGCCAGAAGGAACAGTAGGAGAGCTATCACTTCCTAATGGCCTCACCCTATATACTATTGAACGTCCCTGGCTCAGAAATGAGCCTTTTGTGTCTTGTATTCCTTGTGGCACTTATGCCCTAGAGTGGGATACTACTGGAAGAGTAAAAAATGTTCCTCGTCTGCGAGGAACAGAGCCTCGCACTCAGATCAATATTCATGTAGCTAACTGGGCTCGTGAGCTACATGGCTGCATCGCCCCAGGGTTAGGTTGGCAGATGATTAAGAAAGTGCCACAGGTGGTAAATTCTACGCAAGCAATGGAGCTTTTAAAAGAGAGCTTCAATATTACTCCTGGAATGCGAGACGGGGCTACTTTGGTAGATAAGCTAGGAAGCACTGTTCGAATAAAGATTCAGGACTTTAAGAGTGCGTAAAAAACTGTCCGATACAATAGCAAGAGCTAGAAAAGAGAACATTCGTAGGTGGCTTATTGACCCCCATATGTCTTCCACACCTAAAAATATGACTATGGAAGAAATTAATGCAGAGATTGATGCTATAGAGGTCAGAGTAAAGCAACTAAGGGCAATTTACCCTAAATAAGAGGATGAGGGGGTGTCGTCTAACGGACAGGACAAGAGTCTTCTAAACTTTAAATCGGGGTTCGATTCCCTGCACCCCTACCAATTTATTTGAGATTATTATGGGACTTTTGGAGATCAAGGTTTTAGAGTTGGCAGAGTTTGTTGATACACTAGCTGAGCATGTTGGAGTTAAGTCTCCTGTGTATGATATCTTATATGGAGATAGGTGCTCAGAATGTTTAGACCTACTTTCTGGGCAGGGGAAGAACTATTATCTAAACTGTCAAACTAGAAGATATTAAAAAATAGTTCTTGATTTTGTAACTTCAATGGCCTATAATATATTCTGAAATTTGGGAAAAAGAGAAAGTGTGCGGGAGTAGTGTTTAATGGCTAAGCACGACTGGCTTCCAACCAGTTAGTCTCAGTTCGAATCTGAGTTCCCGTACCAGTTAGGAGGTTTCTATGTTTAAAATGTGGCATTTGAGGAAAATGGATGTTAAAGAATCTTGGGAACCCCCTACCATAGTTGATATTATGGTAGCAGTAGTGATAATACTAATTATAGCAGGATAGTTCAGCGGCAGAGCGGCAGAGCGGCAGAACGGCGGACTCATATTCCGTAGGTCGGTGGTTCGAATCCACCTCTTGCTACCAGTTTGCTCATCATACACTTAGTGTCAGTAATTCCGGTAGAATCGCAATCTTCGGTCAGGTGAGCATAATTTAAGTGTTGACCCGCACTTTAAACCAAAGGCACAGAACTACCGTAAAGGAAAGCTGTCGAGCATGTCTAGAGAACTCGCTAAATAACATAGGCAAAATAGTGATTACGGCGACACTTACTCCACCGTATTACTGAAGGACATGGCTCCCCCTTCAGGACATTAAAGCCTTAGCAAACTTGGAGGGGTAAGTAGGGCCTGCAAAGCCTGAGGACCGGAATTCTTTGCCGCACTAACAACGGTATTTGCTAATAACTACTGATATGCTGGTTTGATTCCAGCCTCCTTAACAGGGAGTAGTTTAATATGATAAAACATCAGCAGAGAAAGAGTGATAAAGCGTTGGGAATAGGCTGAAATATCAATAGGCTGGACCCAGGGAAATTCAGGGCGCTTCCTAGCCAACAGCTAGGCTCTTTAAAAAAGACATAAATTGGCTGAGTAACATCAGGTGTCTCCTATAAGGTTCCAATTGAGAAGAGTGATAAACGGGTGGTGAATAGACACGCATATCAAAGTGTTGGACACCGGAAAATTCAGGCCCCGACCTAGTGAACAACTGGGCTCTTTTTAAAGCACATCAATGCTTTGCGCGAAGCCTTTAATCGTAGCCGGTTATTGATAGTTTCATGAGCGAGTAGCGATCCTCTGGTAAGAAATTAGATGTGCTTTAAAAAGAAAACTCTCCTTATAGTTATCTTTTCAAGTTGGAAAGCGTGGTGAGGCGTTTCAACCTCTGATAGTGGGCCTCACTATTAACTCTATAATAGAGGACATTAAAACATACTGGACAGGATTTCAATATCCTCTCGTCCACCAAAAGTAGATTAGACAGGTGAACGGCCCGCGCTAGTCGCTAAAAGAGGTTTGAATGGATACATTCTTCGTGCTTATACACTATGGTGTATACTAGTCTACTTCTGAGGGGCGAGTAAGGTTTCGACAGGATGATAATAGGAATTCTTAGAGTTCGTCAACGAAGACGTAAAAATGACTAAATGTAAATGCAAATGATGAAATTTACGCTCTAGCTGCATAAGCTAAGATGGGGGTCTATTGGGGAGCCTTCTTATAAAATTCCCCAATTATTAATATGATAAAAGAGATACCCGTAAATTGGAATGATATATCTGATTTATCTAAAACTATAAGCAGATTACAAAAACGAAGAAAAGAGTTAATTAGACAGAAATACAAATTCGCTCCTATTAAGTATGGGAACAGTGAAAGATTAAATGCTCCAGATATTTTAGACTTGTTAAATTATTTTCGTAGTATTCCCTGTCCTGGGGTATCTTTAACAGATAGAGGAGAATACTATGTATATGTACATTGTAATCCCTTACAACCATTAAAAGTACTGCATGATATTAGAGACACTTATTTAGCTACTAATTATTTCTTACAGCATAAACCTTTTTATGTGGGTAAGGGAAAGGGAGATAGATGTTATAATCTTAACAGAAACGACTCGCACAGAAAATTAAGAACTTCTATACGTGAACAAGGTCAAGAGGCTCAAGTATATAAAATACTTGATAATTTAACAGAAAAAGAAGCCCTTTTTGAAGAACAAAAACTAATAATTTTATTAGGATTAAAGGCTTTAAGTCCTCATGGATACTTAGTAAATCTACAAACAGAAGTCGAAGTTTTAGAAATTTTTAAAAAGTATATAGAAGACTACCCTCCAATTAATAAAAAAGTAAGGGCAAAAGCTGAAAATTTAATAAATAAAAAGTTTTCTAAGTGGGTATAGCTTTAAAAATTGTTGGGATAGTTCAATTGGTAGAACGATGGTCTCCAAAACCGTAGATCGGGGTTCGAGTCCCTGTCCCTTCGCCAAATATCTGCCACTTCCGTGAGGCAGGGTAAACATAGATCGGACGCTAATTGCCGACTGAAGCGACATTCCTTGTTCGGCCAGGTTTGCGGTAATCCTGATGGGATTCCCCACCCTCAAAACCGCTATGATTATATGTATTTGTAACAATATAAGTGAAACCGACCTAGAAGCCGACCCAGGACTATGTTCTGTGGTCGGTTCATCTTGTGGAATATGTAAAGAGGAATTTAATGTCTGGAGACGAAATAGGGTATGTATCAACTCAGAGGAAAGAATACTGGAACTTCCGGCTGATGAGGCTGCCACTTGAAGATGCGCTAGACCCAGACGCATTTGATCTAATTTTCGTAGAGGTTTATTACGAGAATGATATTCCACATAGCTGGGCGCACACAGCGCCAATCATGTTAGATGGGCTAGATCTAGAAGATACCACACATGACGAATTAAGAGAAAAGATGTCTTTTGAGGTACTTCGCCATATGTCTCAACTGCAAGAAGCCATAGAAAAACCCATCCTACTCCCCCAGGACTTCTACTAAGCAAAAAAATTCCTTGACTTGAAGTATCTTCCCATATATAATACTTGGATGATAAAAAAGAGAGTCAAAAAATGCCTGCTTTCCTATTAAATAAAAACGTACTTGCTGGAATAGTTATTCTTATTCTTAGCGGAGTCCTCTATGGAATATATCATATGCAGGCTTCAAGAATAACGAGTCTTACAGATTCTCTTACTAGATTAGAGAAAGAGGTACTGGCTAAGCAGGTACAGATTTCCTCCCTTGAGGACTCTGTTCTTAAAATAGAAAACTCTGTTACTAGAACCTCCGAAGAAACTAAGAAACTTTTTGAAAAGCAGGAAGCCATTTCTGTAGATGTTAAAGAGAAACTAAAGGTATTCGAAGGAGAACGACTAAAAAGCCTAGCGGCTAAAAAGCCAGGACTAATAGAACGTAAGGTTAATACTGCTACTATTAAAGTCTTTGAAGAGATAGAAAAGGAAACCCAGGATTTCAAAGGAAATAATCAATGAGAGTATTATTTCTAGGTCTACTATTAGCAGGATGTGCTTCTGACCCCATTGTTATAACAGAGAGTAAATATATTTCTCCTGTTCCTGTTCATCCACCTCTTCCAACCTCTGTAGACCTTTCACCCCCTAAATTTTATGTAATCACGGAATTAAACTGCGAAAGTGTCTTTCTTAAAACTTCAGAAGATGCTTTCTTTGCTGTCAGTGCCACTGGGTACCAGGAACTGGCAGAGAATGTACAAAAACTGCGTAGGTACATTCTAGAGCTACAAAATCTGCTAGTATTTTATAGAGAAGCTATAGACTACCAGAAAGACGCAGAGAGTCAGAATGATGAACAAACCGATTGAGAGAAAAGTTACCGTTGGGGCTTTTATAGGAGCCGTAGCGTTTCTAGTAGTATGGATTTTTACAGCTGCTACTGGTATTGTGGTGCCAGCAGAGCCAGCACTTGCAACACAGACTATCCTAGTTGGAATAATGCAGTACTTTATAGCTAATAAGGACCTTGAAGGTGTCTCAGAGGCCGACTAGTCAGAAGGTACCTTGCATGTTTTCTGGGGAAACTGCGGTTCTTATGGCCACAGGGCCCTCACTCACTCCTGAGGTGATAGATACTGTACGTAAGTATAAGAATAAAGTCAAAGTATTTGGCTGTAATGATACTTATAGTGTAGTAGACTATTTAGATGTTCATTACGCTTGTGATGGAGCTTGGTGGGATAAGCATCCTAATGTATTAAGTACTCTTCCGCCGGATTGTCATGTATGGACTCAGGAAGTCAGAACAGCTCAAGCCTTGGGCATAAACTATATAAAAGGCTCTCATAACAAAGGACTTTGCTTAGATAAACCGGATCATATACATTATGGTTCCAACTCTGGGTACCAGCAATTAAACTTAGCTTATCATTATGGAATTCGTAGGTTTCTATTAGTCGGATATAATATGCAGCCTGTAGATGGAAAATCTCACTACTTTGGGGACCATCCTGCAGGACTAGCTAATACTAGTCCGTATGATAAGTTTCTGAAAGCTTTTGCTACTATACCTAATAACATAAAAGAAACAATAATAAATTGCACTCCTAATAGTGCTCTTACTTTCTTTAAATACATACCACTTGAAGAGGCTTTAAAAGCTTTATGATTAAAATTTTTATAGGTACATCTCCAGGAACAGATGACCTACCCGCCGAAAAAGCTTTAGAATATTCTTTACTAAAGCATTCCTCAGAACCCCTAGAAATACACTTTATGAGAAATGGAGACCCCTCTTTTATGGGAGATTTCAATTCATCTGGGTGGGCTACTCCTTTCACTAATCTAAGGTGGGCTATACCGGCTTATTGTGAGTACCAAGGAAGGGCTATATACATGGATGTTGATCAGCTTAACCTAAGGGATATATCCGAATTATATAATGTGAATATGCAAGGAAAGCCCTTCGCCTCACGCGAAAACCGCCTGTGTGTTATGGTATTCGACAATGAAAAAATGCAAGAAATCTTAGCCCCGATCGACCAAATTAAATCTAATGCAAAGTATGGCACAAGCATATATTGGAGCATTCTTAGGCAGTCATACCATTTTGATCCTAGATGGAATTGTCTAGATGGGGAGAATCGACCTATAGAGGATATTTGGCATTTACATTTTACATCTATGCCTACACAGCCTTGGAAGCCCGCTTGGGGGGCTGCTAAGGGCCTAATACATAAACCACATCCCAGACAGGACTTAGTAGAGTTATGGCAGAGTTATTTAAACGAAGCAACTGCATAGAGGTTGGAGGTGGAGAGACTCCAAAACACCCAGAATTTCTTCAGTGCGACATAAGAGATATTCCTAGTGTAGATTATGTTTGTAACGCCTGGGACCTTCCAAAATACGTAGAAAATAACTCAATATTTTACATATATTCTAGACATTTTTTAGAGCACTTGACTTTTTATGATGCTAGAAAGACGTTAGAGGCTTGGTATTCAATTCTCTCCACTGACGGATATTGTGCCATAATAGTGCCAAATATATCCTATCATATTGACCAGTGGAAAAGAGGAGAAGAAGATTTGGCTATATTAGGTTTTTGGGGGAAACAAAGAGAAACCGATAAAGGCCGAATATGGGATATTCACAAAAGTGGCTATTCTATATCGTTATTACAAACTATGGCATCAGAAACAGGTTTTGCCTCAGTAGAACAAGTTAAAGATTTACCTAAGAATTTACACGTAAGATTATATAAGTGAAAGTAAAAGTATTTTTAAAAAGTGCTAACCATGATAGATTTAAGCAGACATTGATATCCTTTGCCGAAGGGGTTGCTAGAAGTGGGGACGTAGTCACTTTATCCGAAGCAGACCATTACGAAGAATGTGACTGTGCAATTATTTTTGGCTCCTGGAAAGATAGAAATAGCTCCTGGCATAAGGTCAAAAGAGATGTGGTCAGTAAAGCAAAGAACTTTATAGTACTAGAAACTCCTATACTTGGACGAAAGAAAGTAGACGAGATAATGACCGACACTTGGTACAGGATAGGGTTAAATGGATTCTTAAATAATACAGGTAATTTTAATAATAAGAATAGGCCGGGGGATAGATGGAGAAAGATTCAAAAAGAGCTAGGAGTAGAAGTTCTTCCTTGGACTGATAATAAGGATGGTCCTATAATACTAGCTCTTCAACTACCTGGAGACGCCTCTCTTAGTGGCTTAGATATTAATAAGTGGGCGTATAATAGAGTTATTTCTATAAGAAATATAAGTAAAAATCCTATAATAGTAAGAACTCCTCAGCTTCAAAGGCAGTTTGACCTTCCAAAAATTATAGGGAATGTAGGGGATATCTCTGTGCAACAAGGAACAAAAGAAAACTTAATTCCTACTCTTAGAGATGCCTATTGTTCTGTATCTTATAGTTCCGGCCTGGGAGTAGATAGTGTACTAGCAGGTTGCCCTACAGTGGCTTGGAGCCCTGCTAACTTTGCTTATGATATAAGCTCCAAGTTTATATCTAACATAAATAGTGTACATAAACCAGATAGATCTAACTGGTTGCATGATCTAAGCTACTGTCAGTGGAATGTTGAAGAAATATCATGGGGGCTGCCGTGGGAGCATTTAAAACCTCTATTGTAATTTACGTCTCTACTAAAGATAGAAAAGCTGTAACAGAATTATGCTTGACTAGGTTGAAAGAGACAGGAGCTTACATAGTAGTAGTTGATGACCACTCCAAAGAATATTCTGTAGAGTGGCTAAAAGGATTTGCTGACGAGGTATATTTATCAGGCAATAGTGAACGAACTCCTCAAATTAGGCTTTTAAACATAATTAGACAACAGTTAGATCATTTTAAAGCATCTGAATTTAAATACGCGTATTTTACTGATAATGATTGCTACCACCATAAAGACTTTTTACAAGAGGCTATGTCTCTAATAAAATACAATGAGCCTGTAGGACTATATATTAGTAAGTATAATTTAGAAAATAAACTAGAAGAACCTTTTTACTCTTTGAATTCCGGAGTATCTTTATTTATCTCTAAAGACATTCCATTTTATGATTTTTTCTTAAATGCTACAAAGAAAGATATACCTAAATGGGATGGTATAATATACAAAGGATACAGAAGTATAGGTGGAAAATTTGCTTTTCCTAAATATAGCTTATTAGAACATTTTGGAGCCCATGGGGTAAATTATAAAAAGGGGTTACCAGATACCGCTCAGTTCTTACACCCAGAATTAAAAAGAGAGATAGAGGACAAACTAAAGCATTTTTATGGATAAAACTCAAGAGTATAGTACCTGGGGAGATAAGCTTCTACAGCATACAGATGTCTTATATAAAATACAGAATCACGGGGCCTTCGCCCCAATCACTGTGCAGCTTGCTCCCTGCGAGATGTGTGATAGTGACTGTCCTTTCTGTTCTGTAGCTGCTCGCCCCCTTAAAAGTTATATGCCATTTGTACAAATAGAGGAGGCTTTAAAAAGCTTTCGACAAATGGGCGCTAAGAGCGTAGAAATAACAGGAGGCGGAAATCCTCTTCTTTATCGTGATAAGACGGCAAAAAAAGATATCAATGATATTATAAAGCTAGCTGGTTCTCTGGGGTTTGATATTGGAATAATTACTAATACAGAAAAACTGGAAAGACACTTAAATCCAGAAATATACGATTATATTAATTGGATACGTATTAGTCTAATTAAACTAGATGAAGGTAAAAATCCAGAAGATTATGATTTCGGCAGTTTTCCGCCTAATAAATTAGGTTTTAGCTACATTGTCTACTCAGGAACTGGAGATGCTCCAGATGAGCTATCTAGAACTAATAAAATTTACAGGGGCACTTCTCCTGAATCTATAGAAAAAATGGTTCGCCTTATAGAGCTAAATCCTGATACTAAATTTGTAAGAATAGCAGGTAATTGTCTAATTAAAGGGAATAACCAAGTAATTAAAGACCAATATACTGAAATCGTACAGAAAATAGATAAGTACAATAAGTTTTTTATTAAAGACATAGGAGAAGATGATGGCCCCTATACAGAAGGCTGTTATGTTGGTGCTATTCGTCCATATATAGCCCCTCATCCAGAAGGTGGCGATTATCAAGTCTATACCTGTACTAGCTACGTCCTAGAGCACAGAACTTATAATCTGGAGTATTCGTTAGGAAGCGTGAAAGATATTCCTAGTATATGGGACAAAATGAATAAGTCCTATCAAGAGAAAGGATACCCATATGAGATTAGAGGAAATAAAGGCACAGGGTGGGATAAATCTTGTAAGTATTGTTTCTACAAATTTAATAACAAGTTACTTCATACAGTGGCTCAACCTATGGGGGATAAGAACTTTCCATGAAGTATGGTAAAGAATATTATACTACAAATAACTATGGTAGCTACTTGGATAGAGCGGATAGGTATAAACTACTCGCTAATGAAACTTTGAATCTTTTGACCAGTATTGGTAGAAGTACCGATGTAGTTCTAGATTATGGTTGTGCAGTGGGGTTTTTAGTTGATGCTTTGATGGATGAAGGAATAGATGCTTACGGATATGATATATCTAAGTGGGCTAGTAAACAGGCTAGGAAACTACTTGGAGACTCTATACTCTCACAGCCTCCATCAAATGAGTATGATTTAGTTTATTACCTAGATGTACTTGAGCACATAGAATCTTCAGAATTAGAAAAATTATTTGAAACTTTGAAGCCTGAAACTTTCGTATTTAGAATTCCTGTATGTTATAGAGAAGGGGGTAGTTTTATTTTGAGGGTATCTGAGAAAGACCCCACCCATATAACAAGATGGACTAGGTATATGTGGAGGCAGTTTTTTATTAAATACGGGTATACAGTACTACCTATTACTTTAAACACTATATATGATACGGAAGGAGTTTTCTGTGGAATTGGAATCAAAAACTAGTCACTTAGGGGGTCACTTAAATAAGACTCACGTAGACCTAGGAAGTTTGAAGGCTATAAACTCCTTATATGGTGTGAATTTCATGGTAGATATTGGTTGTGGGCCAGGAGATATGGTACGAGAAGCTCAGTCTATGGGTATACGTGCAGTAGGTATAGACGGAGACACCTCTTTAGCAGACAGGTGGGAGGGAATACCTGTGATAGCCCATGATTTTAGGAAGCCTTTTGCGTGGGATGGAGAGTATGATTTAGCCTGGTCTGTGGAGTTTTTAGAACATGTAGAGGAAGAATACATGGAAAACTTTTTACCCATATTTTGTAAAGCTAAGTATATTATGTGTACAGCAGCCCCTCCAGGTACTCCTGGGCATCATCATGTAAACTGTAGAGAAAAGGAATATTGGATAGATATCTTTGAGTCTAGAGGTTATACATACGATGAGGAAGATACCAAATACATAAAACAATTAAGTACTATGAGAAAGCCTTTTATTAAAAATAATGGGATGTTCTTTAGGAGATAAAATGGGATTTGGTGATGAAATTATGGCTACTGGAATAGCCAAAAGACTTCATAAAGAAACGGGTAAAAAAGTTGCTTTTGGTAGAAATAATAGTCTAGTAAAGTCTCAATGGTCAGATCTTATATTTAAAAATAACCCTAAAATTGCTAGTCATGCGGATTTACCTGATGTAGTATGGAACAATTTTTGTGTTGGCTCTAGGGGATATATAAAGTCTAATACGTCTTCCAACATGCTATGGAATGAGGATTTTAAGGCTGAAAAAGGCGAATTTTTCTTTACTCCAGAGGATGATTTAGGCTTGGCTTTTCCAGATAATTTTGTTGTTATAGAGCCACATACTAAACAGACCGTTTCTGCGGATAATAAACAATGGCCAGTAGAAAGAATGCAGGAAGTAGTAGATACAAGAGCGGCCCCTTTTATACAGTTCGATTATGGAAAACCTATACTTAATAATGTTATTCCTATAAAGACCAGAAATATTAGGGAAGCAGCTTTTATAGTCTCTAAAGCCAAGGCTATGGTAACTATGGAGGGTGGAATGCATCATATATCAGCTGCATTAAACATACCAGCAGTAGTTATATTTAGTGGGTATATAAGTCCTGGGATAACTGGATATGAGGGACATATTAATTTATATAAAGCCGCATATTCATGCGGCTCATTGAAGTCTTGCCCCCATTGCAAAGAAGCTTTGGGTAATATTACTACGGAGGAAGTTATTCTTGCCTTACACAGACTACTATGATGGCTGGTTTCATGATTATGTGACCAATGACTACTTTAGGTGGGACAATATTCCGTATGAATATGGAGATTTTTCAACTCATGGTTGTCCAGTCTCTAACGAGAAAGAGATAATACGAAAAGGTTATCCTTGCAATTACTGTAAAAAATATTTTGACTTTCCTTCTGAGCCATAGTATAATATTGAAAATATTGGAGAATAAAGCTGAATATTTTTATACTCGACTTGGATATTCCCACTTGTGCTCAATATCATGTAGATAAGCATGTAGTTAAGATGCCTCTTGAGGCTGCTCAAATGCTTTGCACAAATACTTGGATAGATCAAGCCCTTGGACAAACCGGAAAACTAGATAAATATGAAATCGAAACTTTACGAAATTTTACTGAAGAATATCGCTCTCTCGAACCTGCCGATAGACCTATCCCATATCTACCTGCAATGTTCAATCATCCTTGTACAATCTGGGCTAGGAATTCTATAGAGAACCATTATTGGCTATTTGAGTACGCTCAAAGCCTGGGCGAAGAATATACCTATAGATATAATAAAATACATAAGTCTATAGGGCATATTAATAAATTGCCAGATATACAAAATATGGCAGACATTGGCCTCACTGAGTTCGCCCAGGCTATGCCAGACAAATATAAAAACGAAGATCCAGTAACAGCATATAGGAATTATTACATTGGAGAAAAAGCCGCGCTTGCACAATACAAATATAGAGAACGACCAACTTGGTTTCAACAGTTGGGTTAGGTCGCCAGAGGAAATTAAAAGTACTGAAAGATCTTTGCTTAATTCTATAGAATATAAGTATGAAGAAGATGATATTCTTATGGAGCTTAAAAAGTACATTAATAGCACATATGGTGAACACTATGCAGATGGAGAGCTAGAAGCTGGAGAAGTAATTTCCGATTGGGGACACGGAGAGGGTTTCTTTGTTGGTAATATTATTAAGTATGCCAAAAGATACGGAAAGAAAAACGGTAAAAATAGAAAAGATCTCCTAAAAATTGCTCATTACACTATCATGGCTCTGTGGGAACAAGAAAAGAATGGCTAAACGTATTAGGAAAAAAGAGTCGGAGAATCTCACCGACGCTAATATAGATAAGGTGATAGAGCTTCTAAATGCAGAAAAGCCTATTACCAAAAAGGAAGCCTGTTCTATACTAAGAATAGCGTATAATACTACTAGACTGAATTCTATTATAGAAAAGCATATAGAAGATAAGGAGTATAGAGAGAAGCGCAGAAAGGAAAAGCGTGGAAAGCCTGCGGATAATTCTGAGATAGCTTTCATAGTTGAAAATTACTTAGAAGGCGATTCAGTTATGGAAATCTCCAGAAAAATCTTTAGATCAGTAGGATTTGTAAAGAACGTTATAGAAAATGTGGGAGTACCTTTACGAGTCAGCGGCTCTGATAGGCATGAGAATGAGCTATTACCAGACGCTTGTGTAGCAGAGGAGTTCTCCCCAGGAGAAATAGCCTGGTCTTCAATATATCATAAGGCTTGCGAAGTAGTAAAGCAATTACCAGAAAAGTATAATGGCCTTTATAATACTAATTGCTACAGAATATGGGTAAAAGAGCAAGTAAATTTGAAAGATGATACTAATTACTATATGTCTTCTAATGCCGGAGGATTTTATGCCTTTTGCCCCTCTTATGACTTAGGAAAGCTAGAACACTTAGCTAAGTTTGGGGTGAACGTGGCTAACCTATGATATACTACCTCATATTCTGTATAGCTACTGCTATTGTGTGTATAACTAGAGTACAAGCCCCAGTTATACTAAAGTATAGAGGAAGTAATGAGACTTATAAAGGCCCACTATTTTGGGCAGCATTATTTCTAATTGATGCAATAGCTGCTCCTATCATGGTTTTAGGGGTATTTATATTTCCAGAAGCTTATAAAGAGGCAATTATTGAGCTATTGACAGATAGTAATTGAAAAATAATTATTGACTTCGTAACTATTTTACACTATAATATCCTATAATAAAATGTCATATAGATTTTATACACAACAACTAGAAGCTACAGGACAATGTCCTGGGCGAATTAACACAAACCGGAGAAAACGAGTGCCTTGGACTGATGAAGATAAACAAAAAGCAGTAGACGCATACGAGGCTGCAGAGCCTACGCCTGAGACTTCTGCTGAAATTGTAAAGCAAATCGCAGAGGACATGGATCAATCGCCTAATGGTGTTAGATCAATCTTAACTAAAGCTGGAGTATACGTGCGTGTTACTCCCAATAGTAAGCCAGCTGCTGGCGGTGGTTCCAGTACTGGGGGTACCAGAGTGAGTAAAGCTGCTTCTCAGGAAGCTCTGATTGCAGCTATCACAGATGCAGGGGCTGATGTTGATGAAGAGATTATCTCTAAATTAACAGGTAAAGCTGCTGTTTATTTTACGGAAGTACTAAATAAAGTAAATTCTTAATAGTCAGGGGGCGAACAGCCCCCATTTTCTCATTCGTTAAATTGCTGCTCAGTAAAATAAGTTTTACTACCCAGCAAAGGGAAATGGATGAAGAAAGAAGAATTAAAAGAAAAATTACTTGAGTACGGTGACGCGGTAATAACCTACAGAAGCGTCAACTCAAAAAAGCTAAAGTATAATGTCTGCACATTAGACTTTGATAACGAACACATACAGTCTAAAAAGAATAGGGCTTCAGAAGATGATGGCTCTCTTTTAATGTTTTGTTGGGACTGTGATTCTTATCGCCTAATGAAAGCAGAGACTGTAAAGTCGGTGGTACCGCTGAGTAAGATTCTCAGAAACGGAGAGTAGAATGGATAGCTCTCTTGAGATCTACTCTCGTATCATACATTACGATACAGAAAAAAATATACAAGTAAGACTTACTATTAATGAGTTTAGAGGCGTAGAGTATTTACATCTACGAAAGTACTATCTGGACTTTGACGAAGTATGGAAGCCTTCCTCTGAAGGTATATCTATGCCGTTAGACCTAGATAACTCTAAATCTCTGTTTGAAGGGACAGCAGAAATATTATCTTTGGCCGAGTCTAAAGAAATAATAGAGCTGTATTTTGGCGAACTAATAAATAACGTATATACTAGATGAAAGAACTACTAGACCACGCTAGTAAGAAATATTATGAAGGATCTCCCATTATGTCGGATGAATCCTTTGATGCTATAGCCGAAGAGTTTAATTACTCACGAGTAGGTTCAGTTCAAGAACCTGGGTCTATAGCCCTGCCTTTCCAACTATACTCTTTACAAAAGATGTATTACGGTGACCCGCCTATAAAACTCCCCGAACCTACTATTGGCTCTCCCAAGCTAGATGGTGCTGCTATAGCTATCATATATATTTATGGTAACTTGTCCCTTGCTCTAACTAGAGGGGACGGGGTACGAGGAAAGGATATTACAGAGAATATCTCTAGCTTAGAGGGAGTCCCAAAGTATATAAAAGTAAGGGACCATGAACCTGTAGTACAGATAGTTGGAGAGATAGTTGCGCCGATCACGATAAAAAATTCAAGAAATTATGCCGCAGGTGCGTTAGGTCTAAAAGACTCAAAAGAATTTATTGAAAGAGATTTAACTTTTATTGCGTATGACATATTTCCTAAAGCATACCCCTCCTGGGCAGAAGATATTAATAGTCTAGTTGCTATGGGGTTTAATACCGTTCTTCAAAGTGATTGGTCAGAGTTTCCTAAAGATGGAGTAGTATTCAGGGTAGATGATAATGAAACTTTCGAGTCTCTCGGGTACACTAACAAACACCCAAGAGGTGCATTTGCCCTAAAAACTCGTAAAGCAGGAGTAATAACTACACTGGAGAGCGTAGAGTGGCAAGTAGGAAGATCTGGCATTGTTAGTCCAGTAGCTATTCTAACTCCTATAGACATAGACGGAGCTAAGGTTAGTAGAGCGACTCTTCACAATATTAAATATATTGAGGAGCTAAACCTAGAGCTTGGGTGCCAAGTAGAAGTTATACGATCTGGAGAAATAATACCTAGAGTAGTGAGAAGAGTAGAGTGATCGACGAATTATCATTATTTACAGGAAAGGTTACTGTATCAGAGCTTTCTGATGAGCATTGCAGAGAGACTTTAAGAAGAATAGTAAAAAGATACTCACACGCCCTTGGTCAATTAGAGGCCCAGTACAGGCAGGAAAAAAGCCGGACTCCAGAAATAGAAATATTAAATAATGAAGACAGTTGATTTTGGTACTGTAGGACTCTATCCTACAGAAGATGGGCAAGGTTATGTATCTAGTATAATTATAGATCAAGCTTTCTGGAAACTAGAGCCGACCACTAGAGAGAAGATGCTAGTTGGGTGGGGAATAGCTTTAGAGAAGCTTCAAGAATACTCTAATAACCTAACTAAAGAAAGAAAATCTGAGTTCACTGGTAAAGTAGTAGATATAGCAGATTACTTCAAGGATAAAGATTGAAGGGTATTTATAACGCCACCTACTTTAAAAACAACCCAGAAGAAAAAGAAGAGCCTGGTATTTTGTATTGTGTGGTGTTAGTAAATAGAAAAACTATGCAACGAGAGTGCCTGAAGATAGGTATAGCAAAGGGTACTTCTTTTAAGAATGTTATCAAGCGTAGCGGTGGATTTAAAGGCTACGATATACGAATTCAAAAAACTTATATTGACACATTATATGAAGTTTGGAAGCTAGAACAACTGCTTCATGAACATTTTAAAGAATATAAGTACACTCCTTCTATTACGTTCGGAGGGCACACTGAGTGCTTCGAACTGAAAGATGAAATTATTTCAGCTGTACCATCAAAGAAAAAATAATACTTGACTTCGCAGCTGATTTTACATATAATATACGTCACATTTGAGAAATATTATAAATGGCAAAAATTGAGATTCCTACAAACTGTCCAGCGTGTAATGCTGAGTTGGTGATTCATAATTACCAACTATTTTGTAGAAACAAGACTTGTACAGCTCAACAGCATAAAACTGTAGAGCACTTTTGTAAAACTCTTAAAATTAAAGGATTAGGGCCTGCTTCAATTAAAAAACTTCAAATTAACTCAGTTGAAGAATTATATAATCAGCGCATAGATGAGATGGAATACCTTCTTGGCAGTACTAAACTTGCTGAAAAGATAGCAGCAGAGATAGAGAGATCTAAGAATGCTAGTCTAAATCAGGTTTTGCCAGCATTTGGTATTCCATTAGTAGGTAATACAGCTTCTAAAAAGCTGTGCTCTATAATTTCATCACTAGACGAGTTGAGCGAAGAGGCTTGTATTGCTGCGGGACTAGGGCCAACAGTAACATCTAACTTGTTAAACTGGTTTTATGGTGAGTTTCCTTTAATAAAAGATGCGCTACCTTTCTCCTTCAAGTCTGAAGAAGTAAGAGAGCCTACTAAATCGCTAGGTGTGGTGTGTATTTCTGGAAGATTAACTTCTTACAAGACCAAAGCAGAAGCCACTAAAGCATTAGAAGCAGCAGGGTATACCGTAAAGTCTACTGTAACTAAAGATACTACTCACTTAGTAAATGAAAGCCAAGTCGAATCCAGTAAGACTAAGAAGGCTAGAGAAACTGGAATCGTGATAACCACAAACATTAATGAACTAATAGGATAATAAATATATGACTACCCCTAAATGGACCGAAGAACGAACAGAAACACTTGTAAACTATGTAGGAGATGAGTCTCCTGTATCACGTGCAACAGTAGAAGGAGCAGCAGAGTTGCTTGAAACTTCTTCTCGTTCTATCGCATCTAAACTCCGAAAAATGGAATTTGAAGTAGCTCCTGTAACAGCAGAGCCTTCTAAATTCTCAGAAGCTCAAGAAGGACTTCTGCGTACTCTTGTAGAAGATAACTCTGGTAAGTTTACTTATGCAGATATTGCAGACGTTTTTGAAGGCGGAGCTTTCAAAGCAAAAGAAATTCAGGGTAAAATCCTGTCTATGCAACTGTACCAACACGTTCGTCCTGCTCCTCGTCCTGAGTCTGCTAAGACTTTCACGGATGCACAAGAAGCACGTTTCATCGAACTGGCTAATGGTGGTTCCTTCATCGAAGAAATCGCAGAAGATCTTGGTGTAGAAGTAGCACGCGCACGCGGTAAAGCTCTTTCTTTACTGAAAGCAGAGCAAATTACTAGTATTCCTAAGCAACGTGACCGCAAAGCATCTTCTAAAGTTGATGCTCTTGAAGAACTGGGTGACATTAGCAAAATGACTGTAACAGAGATTGCAGAAGCTATTGAGAAAAGCCCTCGCGGAGTTAAAACGATGCTTACTCGTCGTGGTCTGACTGCCTCTGACTACGATGGTGCGGCTAAGAAAGAAAAAGCAGCAGGCTAATTTTTTATAAATAGCCTTTTGAGAGCGGGAGATTTTCTTCCGCTCTCTTTTTCTTGCTTGTTAGAAGCTGCCTTTTACAAAGAGAATACTTGATTGAACCTTGCCAGTGTATTAATTAGGAAGATACTGAAAGACTCGGATGGTGACACCTGGGGTGCTTTTCATCGTCATTATCTTCCTAAAGAATATCACAAGGTACATGATTTAATAGAGAAACACTCTACTCTATACGGAACTCTTCCAACTTTTGAGGACTTGAAACTCTCTATTAGAGACGCAAGACTAAGAGAGAAATTATATGCTATAGAGGTTTCTGAAGAAGTAGATATAGCTTGTTCTCAGCTATTAGAGTATCTAAAAAATGAGTATGCCCAGTCAGAGAGTATGAATCTGATTGAGAAGTTTTTAGAGACTTCTGTTGCAATGAGTACTGCCGAAGAGATAGTAGAAGCTATTCAGGATATAGTTTTAGAATTAGAGGATAAGATTGATCTAATTCCAGAAGAAGAAAATATGCAGAAAATCTCTTTATTCGAGCCAGAAGAGATGCTAGAGCGTAGTGTACCTCTTGGTCTAAACTCAGAGTACGATTTAGAGACTACTTTTGGACCAGGAGATTTAATACTAATAGGTGGTAAGCGGGGTCATGGTAAGTCTGTAACCTGCGCTAATATAGTAGAGAGATCTTTTTCTAAAGGAGATTCTACTATATATTTTACTATTGAAATGAACTCTAGAAGTATTTTGCAGAGAGTATGCTCAATTGCTACTGGAGTGCCTAGTACTGCTATCATGCATAAAAACTTATCTATATCCGAGTGGGAAAGAGTAGCCACTTGGTGGTCTTCTAGATTTGAAGAGGGGGAGAAAGACTATCAGGAGTATCTAAGACATAGAAACTTTGAAGAACTTCACGCATCTCTAAATATAAAACCTCTAAGAGAGACCCAAATAGACGTTGTTCATGATGCCTCTCTGTCTCTTAGTAAGATAAGAACTGAGCTAGATAAGAAAGTGAAAATTCTACAGCCAAAGATAGTGGTAGTGGATTATATAAATCAGGTAGAGAGACATGGTAGAGCTGCAAAGATTGGTCAATACGATTGGTCGGAGCAGATAGAAGTTAGTAAGGCTTTAAAGCAAATGGCTCAAAACTATGGAGTCATAATGGTATCTCCTTACCAAATAGATGCCTCTGGAGAGGCAAGATTTGCTAAAGGAATTCTGGATGCTCCAGACGCTGCATTCACACTGGATACTCACTCTAAAGAGGACGGTATAATAGAGTTTAAATGCACTAAGATGAGGAATGGTGGAGAAGTAGGTTTTATATCTAAGATAGACTGGGCTACTCTTAAAATAGGCCCAGACAACGGATATGTCCCTGGAGAAACTGAGCCAACAGGAGAAGAGGTTCAAGAGTTATGATAGTTCAGGAACTTTTGGATAAGAAGAAAGTAGATTATAGAGAATCTGGAGGTGATTTTGTTATAAGATGCCTCAACCCAGAACATGATGATAATAACCCTAGCATGAGAATTGATAGGGTACTAGGTATATTTAATTGCTTATCGTGTGGTTTTAAAGGTAATATCTTTACTTACTATGATGAAGCTTTTGATAAAATATCTATTCAGAGAGAATCTCTAAGACGGAAGATAGCGGAAGTGAGAGCTAATAGTATCGGCCAAGAAATACCTGAAGGTGCTACTCCCTATGTTGGAAATTGGAGAAATATCAAACCTGAAACTTATGTGAAGTTCGAAGCCTTTAGATCCCATCAACCTGAATTTATAGGAAGAATAGTTTTTCCTATACGAGATATAACAGGACGTATAGTAGTATTTCAAGGCAGAGACGAGACGGGAACTTTAAAGAAAAAGTATTATAACTACCCACCCCATGTGCAATTACCTCTGTTCCCAAAAGTCATGCCACTACAGGGCAGGGTTATTTTAGTGGAAGGCATATTTGATATGATTAACCTTCACGATAAGGGGCTAACTAATACTATTTGTATTTTTGGAGTTAACTCGTTTAACTCAGATAAAGCCACTAATTTATCTATGCAAGGAATATCTGGGGTCGATATCATGCTTGATGGAGATGACGCTGGAGAGAAGGGCTCCAGGGAAATCAAGAAAGTTCTAGACGATCTCTCTATTCCCTCAAGAACTGTAAGAATGCCAGAGGGAATGGACCCAGGTAAATTATCACAAGTAGAAGTAACAAAACTAAAGAGACAACTATATGACAGCTAAAGTAGCTCTAATAGAAACCAAACCTAGTAGAAACAACTATAGACAGTTGTTTCAAGATTCTTTTGAGTTTGAGCAATTCAGCCTATCTCAGGATGAAACCCTAAAAAAGGTCCTTAAGAAGGATGTTACTCTAAAAATAGACCTAAACGAATATGACTGGGTAATTCTAGTCGGAAGTGAGCCACTAAAGCACTTTACTAAAGAAACTGCTATAACAAAGTTTAGTGGGCGTATGATAGGAGATAATATCCTTCCAGTCATAAATCCAGCTATTATACATTTTAAGCAGGAAGCAAAGGCCACCTGGGAACAGTCTAGAGATAATATTATAGGTTATGTGACCGGCTCCAAATCTGTATTTAAGCCAGATGGGGACGACTTCGTAGGAATAGAAGACGAAGAAGAAGCCTACAACTACCTATGTGGCGTTTTAGCTCAACCTTATTCATATATTGGTCTAGATACTGAGACGGCTGGACTATACCCTAGAGATGGGTATATCATAGGAATTTCTATATCCGGTGCCCCAGATACAGGTGCATATATAAATACAGACTGTATCTCAGAACGCATAGAAGAAAAGTTTCAAGAAATATTCAATAAGAAAGTAGTAGTATTTCATAATGCTAAATTCGACCTAGCTATGCTAGAGTACCATTTCAACTTTACTTTTCCAAGATTCGAAGATACCATGCTTATGCATTATATGCTTGAGGAAACTCCTGGTACTCATGGTCTTAAGGATTTGGCGCTAAAATACACTAAATATGGCGACTATGAAAAACCTATGTATGACTGGATGGACCAGTATAGAAAAGAGCATGGTATTAAGAAAGATGATTTCCGATGGGAATGGATTCCTTTTGATATAATGAAAGACTACGCTGCTCTAGATGCCGCAGTAACTTTTATTCTTTATGAATTTTTTGACTCTTATCTTGTTAAAAATGACCGCCTATATGGTGTCTATAAGAAGATACTTATTCCAGCCGTACGGTTTTTAACAGATGCTCAAGACTGGGGAGTGCCTTTCGATATTGAGAGACTTGAATGGAGTAGAGATCGTATGACCTCCAAGATTCAAGAAGCTAATGATATGTTGCAAGCCCATGAGTCTGTTAAGAGGTTCATAGAGATAACTGGCGAGTTCAACCCTAATAGCGTAAAACAGTTACGCAGCCTACTATTCGATTATGTAGGCCTACAGCCAACTGGTAAAACCACTGGCACAGGCCAGAACTCTACAGATGCGGAAGTATTAGGAATTCTAGCAAAAGAGCATGAAATTCCCCAACTTATTCTAAATGTACGCAAACAGGGTAAAATAAAAAATACTTACTTAGATAAGATTATACCTCAGCTTGATAAAGATGGGTATTTACGCACTAATTTCAATCTACATACTACTACCTCTGGAAGACTTTCCTCTAGTGGTAAACTTAATATGCAGCAAATACCTAGAGACGATCCAATTGTTAAAGGGTGTATAAAAGCCAAAGAAGGATATAAAATAGTAGCGGTTGACTTAACAACTGCTGAAATGTATTATGCTGCTATACTATCAGGAGACGAAAACTTACAAGATGTTTTCAGATCTGGAGGTAATTTTCACTCTACAATTGCTCATAAAGTGTTCAACCTAGAATGTGAAATTGAAGAAGTTGCAGAACTCTATTCGGGTTACAGACAGGCAGCTAAAGCTATCTCGTTTGGTATTCTTTATGGGGCTGGTGCCCATAAGATTGCAGAACAGGTTAAGCAAGACGGTGGTCGTATGACCATTAGAGAGGCCCAAGAGGTAATTGATGATTACTTCAAAGCGTTTCCTAAGCTTAAGAAATGGATTGATGCTAATAACGCCTTTATTGCCTCTAATGGATTTGTATATTCATTCTTTGGCAGAAAGCGTCGCCTTCCTAATGTTAAGGAAGGAAATCCTGGTCAAGTAGCACATGAAATTCGTTCCGGACTTAATTTCCTAGTACAATCTGTAGCGTCAGATATTAACTTAATGGGAGCTATAGATGCTCATAATGAAATTAAAGAGAAGAAATTAGATGCTCACATATTCGCTCTTGTGCATGACTCTATTCTAGCCGAAGTTAGGGAAGATCTTGTAGATGAATATACAGAGATTCTATTAAGAAATATTCAAACTGATAGAGGGCTTACTATTCCAGGTACTCCAATTGGGTGCGATATGGATGTAGGGGACGATTACTCTTTCGGAAAGTTTGAGAAGCAGTATGGTTCCGAGTATAACTTACAAGCAGCTTAGTACTAATGTTACTTTTCCGGTGTATAGAATAAGCGCAGATTATTTATCTTATAAAGATGGGCTACTTATGGACGGCAGCTTAGTATTAGACGACCATAATCAGCCCTATGATACACTAGGAAAACGTAGACTCCATTCACCTCACAAACTAAGAAGGTTAAATCGGCCCTTATATGATATAGCTGATATAATAAAATCAGGCCATTTAAACTTTATAGATTTCAGAGGAAAGGTTTTTCATTACCGAAAAACCGTGTTTAGTCACGTAAAATACAAAAAGATTAGAAAGATAGAAAAAAAGGAAATAGCATCTCTCCTATGGGCGGAAGGAGTAAATGAACCTTTTTTAATAGCAAGACCGCCACAAGCTTATTATGGGTGGGTAGGTATACTGTATTTAAAAGATTATCCTTGGAAAATTTATGATTACAGTGAGACATTTAAGTCTGCTCATAAAAAGAAGATATGAGTTGTACATGACCAAAAAAGTCAAAAAACCTTTCGAAAAAATTAACTTTAGCTTAGACCCTATTAGCCCTATAACAGAGGCCCAGAAACTAGCCTTTCAGAGCGATAAAAATTTAGTGCTGCATGGAGCAGCAGGGACTGGAAAAACCTTTATCTCAATGTATCTTGGACTTCAGTCTATAAGTGACGGTGAACACCGGCAGCTTATTATGGTACGAAGTGCAGTACCTACTAGAGATATAGGGTTTTTGCCTGGAACAGAGCAAGAAAAGTCTAAAGTATATGAGGTTGCTTATAGTCAAATAGCCACTGAACTTTTTCAAAGAGGAGACGCTTATCAAGGCCTAAAAGATAAAGGAGTACTCAAGTTTATGACTACTTCTTATATAAGGGCTTTAACACTATCAGATTGTGTTGTTGTTATTGATGAGTGCCAGAATATGACCTTTCATGAGCTAGACTCTATAATTACTAGAGCAGGAGATAATTGCAGACTAATATTTAGTGGAGACTTTTTACAGTCAGACTTAAATAAATATAGAGAACAGAGCGGATTAAAGGATTTTCTAAAGATAATAAGAAAGATGCCAAGTTTCGATTTGGTTGAGTTCTCTTTAGAAGATATAGTTAGAAGTGATTTAGTAAAAGAATATTTGGTAACTAAGTACTCAACATTATGAACAAAGCTGTAATTAGCAATAGAATCTATATGAATGCTGATTTCTTTCTAACTAGAGAGATTGATCAAGAATTAACATATAGTATACCTTCTAGAATTCCTCATGATCCTCCTATGATTATTAAGAATATGTCAAGAGTAAAGGATGGTCTTATATCTATCCCCTCTGGAAGACTTGACTTAATACCAGATGACTACGAAATAATTGATAACCGTGTACTTGCTCCAGTAGAGTTTCCTGAGTTTAAATTTACTCTAAGAGAAAGTCAACAAGCAATATACAATCAAATTAGAGCTGGTGGGATTATCAATGCTGATGTGAGCTGGGGTAAGACATTCTCAGGAATAGCTATAGCTACTAAATTCGGAAAGAAAGCCCTAATAGTAGTTCATAATAAAAGCCTACTGAATATGTGGGTGAAAGAAATAGAAAAAACTCTAGGCATATCTCCTGGTATTATAAGCGCAGGTAAAGTAGATCTTGATGCGCCGATATGTGTTGGGAACACACAAACTCTTTACAGAAATATACCTAAAATATCCAAAGAGTTTGGAACCCTAATAATGGATGAGATGCACCACGTTCCTAGTGCAACTTTCTCAAGAATTATTGATGCGAGCTATGCTACTCATAAATTAGGCTTATCAGGAACAATAAAAAGAAAAGACGGAAAGCACGTTTTATTCCAGGATTACTTCGGAAGTGAACTGTATCAGCCACCATCTGAAAATAAGATGAAAGCCTCAGTTCATATAATAAAGACTAGAATAGCTTTGCCTGATGGCCATAGAATGCCCTGGGCACTAAAGATTAATGAGTTGACACGCAACCACGACTATAGAGAGCTAATATCTACTTTAGCTACTACATACGCGGCCAAGGGACATAAAGTACTAGTTGTGTCAGACAGAGTAGAGTTTATACGCTATTGTACTCGGCTAATTGGAGAGGACATATGTGTAGATATTCATGGGCAGACAGATGGTGCAATAAGAGAGAACATGGATGAAATCATGAAAGAGAAGCAAATTCTCTTTGGGTCTCAGTCTATATTCTCAGAGGGCGTATCTGTAAATGCACTAAGCTGTCTGATTCTAGCTACTCCTATAAATAATGAACCTTTGTTAACTCAGCTTATAGGAAGAATTGTTAGACTGAAAGAAGGCAAATTGAGTCCTGTAGTAGTGGATATAAACTTACTTGGAAATGTAGCAAAAGCTCAGGCTAAGAACAGACTGATTCACTATATTGGCCAGGGCTATAAGGTTCAGTATTTCCAATAGCATAAAAAAAATAATACTTGACTTAGTACATTTTCTATAGTATAATTATGGTTCTGTTTTCATGGAAAAAAATATATAGAAAAGCAAATGGAAACGCTAAAACCATTTTGCATATTTTACACTATGTAACATACCACAGAATACCCAATAATATACAGGATGTTGTATATAATTGGTATGGAATTGACTGGAGTGGTGAAAACTTTCTAGTCAACCCGGAAGCTATATTTACTTTGAGCGCAAAGGAATATGGCTATAAAGAGGTTGCCGAATATGTGGGGCTCGCAAGTCGTAGAAATTACGCAGAGTATAAAGCAACCGGAAAAATAACCCTAGACTTAATCAAATCCCCCATTGATAAAGACGCACTTGACAACAATAGACTTCTACGTATTGAAGGAAATCAAATTCACTTCTTGCTAGAAGGACCAACGGAGAAAAACTAAATGGTAGCATTTAACCAAGCATCTGGCGAAGCTCAGAAATCATCTTTAAATCAATATCAATACAAAATGGGGGACAATGTCCTTCGTTTAGTAGGAGACATCGTCCCACGATACATTTACTGGATTCAGGGCGAAAATGACAAGAACATTCCTGTAGAGTGCCTATCCTTTGATAGAAACAAAGAAGCATTTACTAACATAGAGAAAGATTGGGTAAGAGATTTCTTTCCTGATCTAAAATGTTCTTGGGCATACGTAATGCAAGGTATCGACCTAGAAACTGGAGAAGTTAAGATTATCAATCTTAAGAAGAAATTGCTCCAGCAAATTATCAATCTTTCTAAGGAGGGTTTAGGAGACCCGACAGATCCTGAAACTGGGTATGCAGCATAAGTCCTGCCCAGTATAAATTTCTCTAATTGCTGGAATATCTTTAGAGCCTAATAGCTACAGCGTAACTTGAAAAGGTAAGCGCGAATGCAAGAAAATATTAGGATTAGACAATCAGCAGCCAAGGCCCTAAGTTATTATATATGGGCAAGGTTCAACGACTATCTGAAAAGAGTAGGGCTAAAAAAGCTCGAAACGGGAAAATCAAAATTGAAAAATATTACTAAAGAAGAACTAATATCTCTATTGGACTCTGGTTATACAAACGAACAATTAGCCAATTATTTTGAGTGTAGTATTACTACAATAAAGGCTAGAAAGAAATATTTTAACTTAGTTGGATATAAGACTAATTCTAAACCTTTAACTATAAAAGAAATTCAAGAGTTAGAAAGTTTGGCTAACAAAGGAGTAGGGTTTGTTAAAGCTTGTGCTTCTATAGGAAAAGCTCCACAAACAGTTAGAAAGTATATACCTAAAAATATACAAATGCGTTTGGTAACTAACGGCAATATAAATTTAAAAGAAGCTCATAGAAAAGCAACTTTTGAAAAGTTATTACAGCCTACAAAGCAAACAGCTTATATAATAGGGTATTTAGTGGCAGATGGTAATATATCTAAAGAAGGGGCTATAAGCGCAGTATCTAAAGATATAGAACTAATACAGTTCTGTTGTGACTATTTTGGGTCTAACTTAAATATTATAAATAAGCCTGATGGAAGACTTTTTTACACTTTTACAGCTAAAGACCATAGATACTTAGAAAAAGTTAAAAAAACTACTAACTTAATTCCAAATAAAACCTATAGTTGCTATACTATACCAGAATGGATAAAAAATAGTCAGGAATTTATGGGTTACTTTGTTACAGGGTTATTTAATGGCGACGGTTCAGTTTCCAAAGTAGCTGGTAGAAACACTGTTCAAGTAGAAATAGAGTTACATATTAACCAATATAGCTTTTTAGACCAAGTTAATTCTTTTTTAGGTTGGAATATCTACAGAAGAGAAGGGAAAGCCAGAATTAGTTCTAAGAAAAAGAGTACTGTTGAATCTTTTGCTAAGATGTTCTGTTATAACCCCTACTCTATGAGTAGAAAATCAGAAATTTTGATAAGATATAGTCTGTCGACTACTGAGAAGTAATCGGGGACGTGCATTTTAAACGTGAAAAGACAGGCCCACAAGTATATAATGTGGAATATACCGTTCAAGCATTAAAGTGTCAGAATGGTAAAAGACCTCTTACGGATGAAGAAAAAGCAGCTGTAGCTGAAATGACTCCTATAGATGAGCTTCTTCCTAGACCAACAGCAGATGCTCAAAAAGAGTTCCTAGACAAAATGTTTTCTTCTTCAAAGGAAGAGAATGTGGACCCTACTATCGGTAAGGAATTCGACATTTCATGATAGTGATAATAGCCGGTTCCAGAAAAGGGATTAGCTATTCTGATGTAGAGGAAGCTATTGCTTCCTCTACTTTTACTATTTCAGAAATAGTAAGTGGTAAGGCTAATGGAGTTGATACTTTTGGAGAAGAGTATGCTATGAAAAACGAAATTCCTATAAAGTCATTTCCCGCTAACTGGAGCAAGTATGGTAAAGTTGCTGGGCCAGTAAGAAACCAAGAGATGGCGGAATATGCCGACTCTCTAATAGCTGTCTGGGACGGCAAGAGCAACGGTACTTCTAATATGATACTTAATATGAGAAAATTGGAAAAGCCTGTACATATACATTATGTATAGTGACGTTTTAATCACTAGAGTTAGACAGGCTAGAAGAGACTTTATAGAGGAGTTTGGAAGACTACCAGAAGGTCCCTTTATTATCTACAGAAGTGAATGGGATAGTTTTATGAAAAGAGCTAAGGATGCAGGGCAGGATTTACCTTATGACGAAGACCCAGAGAATTTTGAGATTTATGGGATGAGAATAAAAACAATTAATGATACGGAATATAGTTAATGAGCATATTATTTAGTGCTGATATTCACTTAAAATTAGGGCAGAAGAATATTCCAAAGGAATGGGCGATTGCCAGATATAGGGGCTTCTTTGATCAAATTGCCCGCCTAGAAAAAGACGTTAATCTACATATAATCGGTGGAGACTTATTTGATAGAATTCCCACTATGGAAGAATTAGAGCTTTATTTTGAGTTTATATCTAAATGTAGTATTCCTACTTTAATATACTCAGGCAACCATGAGGCTACAAGAAAGAATAAAACTTTCTTTACTCATTTAGTGGAAGCTACTCGTATATGTAATAATAACGTGACCATCATTACAGAACCTGTAGAGATGGAAGATAATGGAATGAGATTCTCTATTCTTCCCTACTCTCATCTGCACGTAAAGGGCTCTATTGAAGAATTAAATACAAGTTTACCAGTCTTTACACACGTACGTGGAGCTATACCTCCACACGTAACTCCAGAAGTTGATCTATCTAGATTTGAACGCTTTCCAGTAGTATTTGCAGGAGACTTACATTCGCATGATAATTGTCAGGGCAATATAGTCTATCCTGGAAGTCCTATGACTACTAGCTTTCATAGAAGTAAAGTACAAACTGGGGTTATAGTAATTAGAGATGATTGGGAGTGGTACTGGGAGGAATTAAAGCTACCTCAGTTAATACGAAAAACTGTAACCTCTAGTGAAGAAATGGTTCCTGGTATTTACGATCATATTATATATGAAATAGAAGGGGATTTAGAGGATCTGTCTAAAGTACAAAACTCTGATCTATTAGATAAAAAGGTAATTAAACGTAGTACTGAAGCAACATTGATGCTAGGAAAAGATATGACGATAGTAGAAGAACTCTCAGAATATCTAACTTTCATTTTAGAGCTGCCGGAAGAAAAAGTCAACAACATAATAGGAACCTTTAGTGATAGTACTAAAAACATTGAGATGGGATAATTGTTTCTCTTATGGAAGTGGAAACGAGCTTGACCTGACTTCAAATACGCTGACTCAAGTACTGGGTACTAATGGAGTGGGCAAGTCTTCAATTCCTCTAATATTGGAAGAAGTACTATATAATAAGAACTCAAAGGGAGTAAAGAAGGCTGATATTCCTAATAGAAATATAGGAAATGAGTATAATATTAGTCTTGAGTTTGATAAGAATGGTGAATCTTACACAATAGATGTACGTAGAAAGGGTGCCTCTTCTAAAGTAGTATTACTACAAAATGGAGAAGATATTTCTAGTCATACTGCTACAAATACGTATAAGCAGATTCAAGAGCTTATTGGAATAGAATTTAAGACATTCTCTCAGATTGTATACCAAAATACTAACTCTAGCTTACAATTTTTAACTGCTACAGATACTAATAGAAAGAAGTTCCTAATAGAGCTATTGAATTTAGACGCATATGTAGAGTTATTTGAGGTATTTAAAACTCTTAGCAAAGAAAGCTCGGATAAGCTATTAAAGATACAAGCTGAAATTGATACTTTGGAATCGTGGCTTAAAAATAATAAACTTAACAATAGTGACGTACAGACCCCAAAAATTGTACCAAATAGCCCGATAGAAGAAGAGAATACTTTACGTTCTTTACAGGCTGAGCTTAAAAATATCCATGAAATAAATTCAAAAATTTCTGCGAATAATAGACATAAAGAGCGGTTGAGCCAAATAAATATAACGTCTTTAAGAAACAGAGAGTTTTCAGATCCTGTAGAGGTTCATACGATTCAAGGAATTATTGGAGGCTTAAAAGCTGATATAAAAGCTAGTGCTGATCTTATTCAGAAGATGAATAGACTAGAAGATAAATGTCATTCATGCGAGCAAGACATATCCCCTGAATTTAGAGATTCTCTAATTAGGCAGGAAACTTCTAGAAAAGAAGAGAAAGAGAAAAGTCTAGTAAAGCATACTGAAGAGCTGAAAGCTAAAACAGAACATAACTTGAAAGTAGTTAAAGTTAAGGAAACAATTAAAGAATGGGAAGATTTATATAGGTCTATTGATAATAATCTTCCGTCCGAAATAAAAAATGAAAGTGACCTTCAAATTGAAATTGAAGCCTTAACTGCAACAATAAAATCTATTAAAGCTGATATCAAAGATACTGAGACATATAACTCTAAAGTTCTTAGTAATAATGCAAGAATAGAGGTAATTAAAGAACAAACCGAAGAGATGACGGATAAAGTTATAGAAGCTAATATAAAGTTAGAGACTGAAAAAGCTATAAACTCTAATCTGGAAATCCTTAAAAAGTCGTTCTCCACAAACGGCCTAATCGCGTATAAGATAGAAAATCTAGTGAAAGAGCTAGAAAGTCTTACAAACGAATATTTAGCAGAAATGTCCGGCGGGCGTTTTACACTAGCTTTTGTTGTGACAAATGATAAGCTGAATATACAAATAACAGATAATGAAGTAGAAGTAGATATTCTAGCTCTTTCCAGCGGAGAGCTAGCCAGAGTTAATACTTCTACCTTATTAGCTATAAGAAAACTAATGAGTAGTATATCTCACTCAAAGATTAATGTATTATTCCTTGACGAGGTAATAAATGTTTTGGACGATGTAGGAAGAGAGAAGCTAGTGGAGGTATTACTTGAGGAAGATCTAAATACTTACTTAGTATCGCACGGCTGGAGCCATCCGTTACTTTCTAAAATAGAAATTACTAAATCTGGAAACATTAGTAGATTGGATTTAGGTTAATGGTAGATTCCAGAGCAAAAGGGGCCAGAGGTGAATATGTAATGAGAGATTTATTACGAAAACACACAGGGCTGCCCTTTGAGAGAGTTCCCAATTCAGGGGCTCTCTCTTATTTAAAAGGAGACTTATATGTCCCAAATAGAAAAAATATATTCTGTATAGAGTGCAAAAACTATTTAGAATCCCCACTTACTGATAAAATTTTTACAAATAAGTCTAACTATTTGTTAAAGTGGTGGGATAAGCTATGTGAACAATCAGAGCAGCAAGGGCAAAAGCCTCTATTGTTATTTAAGTATAGTAGGTCTAAAATATACGCTGGCTCTTCTATACAACCGGAAAAGCTAGACCAATATATGTATATAAACTGGTTGGACTGTTACATAATGCTAGCTGAAGACTGGCTAAAACAAGAAAAAGTGAGATTTTTAAATGACTAGTTTAAGTTCTATGATAGAGGAAGAGTCTAAAGATAAAAACCCTGGTAATATACTGGTGGTGGACGCCCTTAATCTGGCTTTTCGCTGGAAACATATGGGAAAGTTAGATTTTGAGTACGATTATATTCGTACAGTAGAGTCCTTAGCTAAGTCTTATGATTGTGGAAAAGTGGTTATAACAGCTGACTGGGGTAGCTCAAGCTATAGAAAAGAACTCTATCCTGAATACAAAGAAAACAGAAAAGAAAAGTTCAAAGATCAGACAGAAAAAGAAAAGTTAGAGTTTGAACTTTTCTTTTCAGAGTATGAAACCACATTAGAGTCCCTAAAAGATAAATTTCTAGTCAGTAGATATAAGAACGTGGAAGCGGATGACTTAGCTGCTTATATCGCTAAAACTTTTTCTAATTATAATATATGGATGGTATCGAGCGATAGAGACTGGGACCTGTTAGTAGATAGTACTTGCTCTAGATTCTCGTATGTAACTAGAAAAGAAACAACTATTCATAATTGGGATGAACATTACGATGTAGATAGAGAGCACTACATATCATATAAGTGTTTAATTGGGGACTCAGGAGATAATATTCCTGGTATTGCTGGCATTGGCCCAGTAAAAGCAAAACAGCTAATAGAGACATACGGCACTGTATTTGATATTTATTCCTCTTGCCCAATAGAGAGCAAATATAAGTATATTCAGTCTCTTAATGAAAACTGCGAACAATTGATGATAAATTTTAGTTTAATGGACCTAGAAAACCACTGTGAAGAGGCTATAGGCGAAGACAATCTTTCTGATTTTAGAAAGAATTTGATGGAGTATTTAATTGAAAATTAATTATAATAGGGATAGACTATTATCTACCTTTGGTATAAAAACCTTAGAGGATAGATATATGGTAGAGGGAGAAAGCTCCCCTCAAGACGCTTTCGCTAGAGCAGCTTCTTTCTTTGCAGACGATGAAGCACATGCTCAAAGACTGTATGACTACGTTAGTAATTTATGGTTTATGTTTAGTACTCCTATTTTGTCTAATGGTGGTACATCAAGAGGCCTTCCCATCTCTTGCTACCTTAATTACGTTCCTGATAGTCGTGGTGGTATTACAGACCATTATACAGAAAATGCCTGGCTCTCCTCAGTCGGTGGTGGAGTAGGAGGTTACTGGGGTGAATTACGTCCAGTAGGGGCTAAAACAAGCCATGGGAGTGAGTCTACTGGAGTTATTCCGTTTCTAAAAGTAGTAGACGCAGAAATGCTAGCATTCTCCCAAGGGATTACTCGTAGAGGAAGTTATGCAGCATATCTAGATATTAGTCACCCAGAGATAGAAGAATTCTTAGATATTCGTAAGCCTACTGGCGGGGACATTAATAGAAAATCAACTAATCTTCATCATGGAGTAGTCATATCTGATAAGTTTATGGAACTTATAGAGAAAGCCACCCTTCAGCCAGGATTTGATGATAGCTGGGACTTAATAGACCCTAATTCTAAGAAAGTAGTAAAAACTGTTCCTGCTAAAACACTATGGGTTAAGCTAATTCAGAATCGTATGGAAACTGGAGAGCCCTACTTAATGTTTGGTGACACAGTAAATGATGCTCTTCCTCAGTTTCAAAAAGATCTGGGCCTAAAAGTACATCAGTCTAACCTATGCTCTGAAATTACCTTGCCTACTAATGAGGATAGAACGGCTGTTTGTTGCCTGTCGAGTGTCAATCTGGAAGAGTTTGATTCTTGGAAGGATAATGAGCAGTTTATTCCAGATTTAGTAAGAATGTTAGATAATGTTCTAGAATATTTTATTCAGAATGCTCCAGAGTCTTTATATAAAGCTAAGTACAGTGCTATGAGAGAACGCAGCATTGGATTGGGGACACTAGGATTTCATGCCTATCTTCAAAGACACCACATACCATTTGAGAGTGCTATGGCACAAGGTCTTAACCGGCGCATATTTTCTCATATCAAAGCAGAGGCAGAAAAAGCTACTAGAGACCTTGCGCAAGAAAGAGGCCCTTGCCCCGATGATTCTACTGGTACTGTTCGTAATGCCCATCTCTTGGCTGTTGCGCCTAATGCTAGCAGTAGTATCATTTGTGGTAATACTTCTCCTTCTATTGAGCCTTATCGTAGTTGTGCTTTTGTGCAAAAAAGTAAGACAGGGTCTGAGCTTCTTAAAAACGAGTATCTTGAGCATATTCTACAAGAGTTAGATATGGATACCCCAGAAGTATGGAAGTCTATTATAACTAATGATGGAAGCGTTCAGCATCTTGATTTCTTAGATGAATACACGAAAGATGTTTTTAAAACCGCGTCGGAAATAGACCAGAAGTGGTTAATAGATTTTGCCGCGGATAGACAAGAGTATATATGTCAATCTCAGTCTTTAAATCTATTTTTTCCGCCTACAGTAAGTAAGCAGGAACTACATAACGTTCATCTTAGGGCATGGAAGAAAGGAGTTAAGACGTTATATTACCTCCGAAGTGAGGCGATTAAGAGAGCTGAGGTTATATCTGATGAGAAACTGCGAGAGTATATATTCGATTTTGAAGAAGACTCCTGCTTAAGTTGTGAGGGCTAGTAATGAGTAAGTATTATGTAAGTGTACTAACGCCTTCTGGAATATATAAACAATATGAAGTAGATCAAGCTGTTTACATATACGTAAAACAGCTTGAAACATACATACGAAATCCAGAAGAAAGTAATTTAAGAGAAATATATAAAGAAAGGTTTGGTAATTACGAAGAGGATGACCCTTTTGAGATGTACTACCACATAAACTATTCAGCAGGAGTAAATGAGTAAATGTTAACTAGCGAAAGAATTATAATAAAATTTCTACGGGATAGGCACTTAAACCCAAATAGTTATATTTTTCCTAGAAAGAAGATCACCTTTTATAAGGCCCTGGAAGCTATATTATCAGAGGAAGCAAAAAATATTCATGTAGCGTTAAAATGTAATCGAAGTGTTATGTTATCAGTCTTTAGAGATAAGTTAGATATAACTAATAAAAAATCAACTAGCACTAAGTGGAAAACTTTCGTCTTAGAAGAGGTTGGACTAAAATACTGCCCAGACTGTTCAAAAATAAAAGATTTACAAAGTTTTGGGTCTAATAAAAATAATAAGTCATCTAATATACAATTCACTTGTAAAACGTGCGATATCAGAAGAAGCTCTAAATGGGCTAAAGATAATAAAGACTTAGCGAGGCTAAGAAATGCCAAAAGGAGGGCTAGAGAGAAGAGAGCAGTGCCTGGGTGGTATGGGGAGCTAGATGATTTTATTTATAAAGAAATGATTGAACAGTGCAGAGAATTAGAACAAATAACAGAACAAAAATACCATATAGATCATATAGTACCTTTAACCAATGGAGGACTACATTGGTATAAAAACTGGCAAATCTTAACCTCTACAGAAAACTCTATAAAAGGAAGCAAAATGCCGGAAGAATGGGAGAATTATAAAAATGCTAACTAAAGAAAGAAGTTATTACAAGCCCTTTGACTATGAATGGGCTTTTCAAGCATATGAACTACAAAACCAAATGCACTGGAGCCCCCTAGAAGTACCTTTGGCTGATGACCTAAAAGACTTTAGGGATAAATTAAGTGCTGACGAAAAGAGGTTGTTGACTCAAATATTTAGATTTTTTGTGCAGAGTGACACAGATGTTTGTTGTGGTTATGCTAAGCATTATTTACCTACTTTTCAGCCCCCAGAAATAAGGATGATGTTAGCTTCTTTCGCCAATATGGAAGCAGTTCATCAACACGCGTATGCTCTAATTATAGATACGTTAGAATACGATGAATCCGAGTATCAGATGTTTTTAGAAATACAGTCTATGTCAGATAAGCATGAGTACCTGACTAATTTTAATATGAGTAGTAAGAAGGATATAGCTAAGACGGTCGCAGTATACAGTGGCTTCACAGAAGGAGTTCAGTTATTTAGTAGTTTTGCTATACTACTTAATTTCCCTAGACACAATCTGTTGAAGAATGCGGGGCAAATCATTACTTGGTCTATAAGAGATGAAAGTCTACATGTAGAAAGTATGTCAAAACTCTTTAAAACGTATGTCAGAGAAAACCCTGAAATTTGGAATGACGAGTTAAAGTATGAAATCTACTGTGCTGCTGAGAGAGTAGTTGAGTTAGAAAACGCTTTTATTGATACAGCGTTTTCTAATTGTACAATACCGAACCTAACACCTGAGGAAGTGAAAGAATATATTAGGTATATAGCAGATAAAAGACTTAATGGACTAGGAATGAAAAAAATATTCAATTCTGGGGCTAATCCATTAGAGTGGATTGATTACATGGTTAACGCAGTAGAGCATACGAACTTTTTTGAAGGGCGCTCTACTGAGTACGCCAAAGCCAGTACTACAGGAAACTGGGGCGATATTTTTAAATAAGCCTTCTAATAATTGAGACTTCTTCGATTACATTCACTATAACAGTATCTGCTTCTGTAGTTGTGTTATATACTCCCACCGTTCTAGTGCCATAACTTGTCGGCTGTTTAATAGTTGATAAGGTGGCACTCCCTACAAACAACACCGAGTCTGAAGCTACAGCATCCCAGGTGCCTGTAGCTTGGGCCAGGTCTGTAAATACTACCTGATCGGATACAATTAGAGCATCTGACACCAGAGCTGGATTAGATAGTGTAAATATAACGCTATCTGTAGCTACAACTTCTATAGTAGCAGTTAAAGTTGCTGAATCAGTAAATTGGGCCGAATCCGAACTAGTTAGTGTTCCACCAGCTGATAAGGTTCCTATTGAAACAAAAACCGCAGAATCAGTAATTGATAGATCAGCTGTAGCTATTATATTAGCCGAGTCAGAGAATACTAGAGAATCAGTTAAACTCAGAGAAGTAAGAGTAGATAAAGTAGCTGAATCAGCGAATGTTAGAGTATCTACACCTTGAATTTCTGCTATACCAATCAGAGTAGTACTATCAGAGAAAATTAAAGAATCAGCTGAAGCTAATTCGTAGATACCTTCTATATTGGCTGAGTCTGAGAAAATTACCGAGTCAGCTATTGATAGATCAGCATCTGCTATAAGATTAGCTATGCTAGAAAATACTACTGAGTCGAAAACAGCCACTGTCTGATTTGAGCTAAGATTGGCTGAGATAGAAAAGGAAGCGGAGTCTGTAGCCGACAGATTAGCAGTAGCTTGTAGAGATGCTGAATCTGAGAAAGACACAGAGTCTGAAGAAGCTATATCAGCGAAGGCTGTTGGACTTGCGGAGTCTGAGAAGACCACTGAGTCTGAAGCTTGAACTTCTAAAGTAGCTGTTGGACTTGCGGAGTCTGAAAAGGCCACAGAGTCTGAAGCTTGAGCTTCTAAAGTAGCTGTTGGACTCGCAGAGTCTGAGAAGACCACAGAGTCTGAAGCTTGAGCTTCTAAAGTAGCTGTTGGACTTGCAGAGTCTGAAAAGGCCACAGAGTCTGAAGCTTGAGCTTCTAAAGTAGCTGTTGGACTCGCAGAGTCTGAAAAGGCCACAGAGTCTGAAGCTTGAGCTTCTAAAGTAGCTGTTGGACTTGCGGAGTCTGAAAAGGCCACAGAGTCTGAAGCTTGAGCTTCTAAAGTAGCTGTTGGACTCGCAGAGTCTGAGAAGACCACAGAGTCTGAAGCTTGAG
>Ga0099850_1000085_pt1 | contig 36255 bp, 56 predicted proteins | sample CB_VirMetaG_5_FD_79182 | JGI IMG/M metagenome (GOLD analysis project Ga0099850, IMG submission 79182) | Freshwater to marine saline gradient viral communities from Chesapeake Bay - CB_1508_1D Viral MetaG | ecosystem: Environmental > Aquatic > Marine > Coastal | place: USA: Chesapeake Bay... | reverse complement strand
TGAAATGTGCGCAAATTGTTTTTTCTAAAACGTCATACTTAAACGCTATTTTACTAGGTGTTTCTCCTGAAAGAAAAAGATCTATTATTTTATCAAGCATCAACCTTCTTGGTTTTTCACATATATTCTTGACTTTGAAACCACCAGAGCTTTTAACCCCCTTCAATTGGTTAAGTGTCCTAAAGTGCGTTTTGCCGTTCTTTTTTAAGGCATAAATTCCTTTGTTTGGCACCACTACCCTTCTGCTGTCAGCAAAAAATCCACGACTAACAACATCACCGTCTATTCTGTAGTTAGGGAACTCCTGTATTATCATTTCAGCCCCGCAAAAATAGTTGATAGCGCTTGAGCATCGCCTTTGTTGAGTATTGCCTCTATGAGTATCAAGTCTCTGTCCTCCTGAATTTCAACAGTATCAGAACCCTCATACTGAGCAGTGATGTAACTAGTAAGAATACGCTCAAAGTCCTCTTTTTTAAAGGCTTTGACTATCCTGTAGTAAAAATATTCCGCTATGTAATCGTCATACTCTTCCTCGTATAGCTCGCCTGCTTTAAGCTGCTTACAGTGATTTAGCCAGCTATAAAACGAGCTATTTGATATGCCGTACTTATCACGAAATGATAGCGAACAACATTTAAAACGCTCTACAAACTGGTCAACCTCATTAAGCATCTTAATGTCTGACATCGTTAAATCCCACTCTTTTTTGAGCCACCGTCTAAATGAATGGTACCCTACCCCATGCTCTTCGAAAAACTTAACAGCGTATTTAAGAGCTGTTTCTTTTTTTGTTAGTTGCCTCTTTGTTAATTTTTTGCTCATTGGTCATCTCCTTTTATTTCAACTGTAATCTCTACTTTATCTTGTTTGCCTTTTCTACTGGTTATACCACCAATATCAACTATATTCCAATTATCTTTTTCAAACAATACGTCCTCAATCATTTTAAGCATTCCTACACAGTTTGAGGCATCTAGCGGACTAGATTTAAACTCAAAGGCATAAGTAGCTATATATTGGTTTTCAGATCCAAATACACGCTTACACTGGCTTTTTACTCTAAAGTGGAAATTATCCCTTGTTTCCTTTCTTTTTGTCCAATGCATCCCTGCATAAAATTTATTGTTTGATACCTTTGGTAGGTCTTTAAGGATTATTTTTATCATTAAGCTTTTTGCTCCAATACTCTTTTACGTTATCTAAGTTTTTATTGAATAATTCAACATAATCATCACAATACATTTCTATATAATCGCAACAACATCCACAACTACCTGAACATTCATTTAGATCGCCAATAAACTTTACATCTCCGCAATCATTTAATACAAACATTCCTACCTTAATCTCTGTGTATTCGTATTTTTTCCAATTCATTTCTCCTATTTTTATCATAATACACCGTATTTACTGAACCAGAAATATATTTGGTAAGAAATTGAAGGATACCCAATATACCAAACGCAAATAATTGGAATGGTTACTTCAATCCTAAAAACAGGAAGAATAAGTGATAGCATATTAAATACTGAAACCATAAACGTAAAGCTAAACAAAATTGATTCTAACATACTCCCTCCAACACATACATATCAGTTACAGTTTTCATCTTACCACCTTCTTTATCTGAGCCAGAGCTTCTTTTCTGGTTTTATATGCTTTTTCAGACATAAAATCATCATTTATTCCGCATACTAAATTGGCACCTGTAGATGTTCGCCAGACGTAAAAACATTTTTTTTGTGCAAATACATTATAATAACCGCCATTTTCAGACTTAACCTTAACATATCTGTACTTTTCAGGATTATCTTTTAGTATCTCCTGAAGCCTTCTGTAGCCTGATTGACTATTTGTGATAGTATTAGCCTGACCGTATGTAAGAGTATACCCTTCATTAAGGCGATCAAGTATCTGCTGTTTTATTGTTTTTTTCATAATAGACCTATCAGCTTAAGAAACAATTGTGTTTGAGTTAACTCCGGATTGCTAAACGCTATGTAAAATGAGTTAATAGCATAAATAACAATAAGTAACAGTATTATTTCCGATATTACTTCATCTTTCTTCATGGCTTTACCTCCAATAGCTCAGGGTTCTCCCTTACATTTCCGATAACTCCACAATCAAGAACAGTGCTTAAGTAATTGTGTCCTCCAAAATGTATGTAATCAATGTAGAATGAATTTGTTTTTTTATAGCAGAATCCTCCGTCTTTAAATATCACTTCACATTTTAAATCTGTGCACGTCTTAACTATATCACCTTCATAAATCTCTACTCCGTTCCTGTCTTTGAGTCCTGTGTATTGCTCTGGTATATAATCAACTTTCCTAAGATAATTTTCATAGTCTGAATCTATATACTCAAGTACAGAACCATCTTCATCAATCAAAACTTTATCATCAATATATTGTTTGTATTTTTCACACCAAAAACGAAATTTAAATTCTCTCATAATTCACCTCCTTAAATGTTACATATAAATCACCATTAACACATTCTGCTCTCACATTAATATGAGTATCAGTTCTCAGATCATATATCAGACCGTTGTAAAAACTATCTTTGCATGATGATCTAATGTGTACAGCACTTGGGTAAACTATCCCAATTTGTTGGATTGTTCGCTGTACAATTTCCTTGTTTTTCATAATATCCTCTTTTGTAGTTTACAGATACTGATGCCAGGAATGTTGCAAACAGTATTGTTATTAATATGATAGATGTATATAATAGAGCTAGTTTTGTGTAACTGCTCAATCTGCACACCGCCCACGTTCAATTAGTTCAGCGCATTGCTTGGCATCTTCGATTTTTGCGAATCTGATAGCAGGCAATGATTTATACTTTCCATCTTTTGAACATTTACAAACTAAATAGCATTCGTCTATACAATATGTAGCTTCTTCATCATTTTTAATGTCAAGCGCAGTGTAACCAAATTCAATTTCATCTAAAAACATACTAGTTCTCCAAGTAATTAAATCAGCCATTATAACTCCTTTATGCTTCTTGAAACCATGTACTCACCTCTTTTGCTTCCAACCTTCTCTATCATTCCGTATTCAATAAGCTCTGCAACCTGTTTGGCATCATCAATAGAAGCAAATCTAATGTAAACACCGTTGATTTCTAAAGATGTGTCAAGAATTGAGTAAGCTTTATATTCGCTTCTTTGAGTGTAGCCATTTAGTTCATAGTGAACGTTGCTGTCCGTCTCCCAAGTGATAAGGTTATCCATTAGTTACACTCTCAGATATTCTATAAGTGTTTCTTGTTCTCTCTGGCTTCACGGCCCAACCTTCCTTAACGAATTTATTAAGAGACGCACGCACTGATGATTCTTTATATCCCTTACCTGCTATATCCATGATAGTCACTTCTTTGTTTTGCCAAAGCATAGACCACGCTGTTTTTTGGATCATTCCTGTCACTTGCTTTTGTATTTCTCGATTTGTCATTTTAAATCCTTTATTATTACCATGTAATCAAAACTAATTTACAAAATGACAACAGTCAACTAATTTTAGTATAATAAAAATATTATTTTATTTTATTTTTAGCATTGACATAATGAATGCAATACGTATATTTGATAAATCAACAAAGGAGACGACCAAATGATAGAACCTTGTATAATTTGCAACAAAGAACTTAAAATAGCATCAAAATATTGCTGTTCAGGCCGTGACTGCGGATGCAACGGTCAGGAAATATCTGTGCATGAACTAGATGTTATATGTGCAGATTGCTACGAAACACTATGTAATATAGCAGATGTGTTTGACGTTAAGCACAAAAACAGTGAACAAAAAATAGAATTAGATGATTTTGAAATAGGAGAATAGGAAAATGAATTTATTAACAAGAAGACTTCCAGACAATGAAATTGAGCTTCGAGTACAATCTGTTTTTCAGTCTGGGTGGGCTATACTTTTGGCCTATAAAACAGCAAGAGTTGATGCTAAAAGACTTGATGACGTTGTAGGGCCGGAAAACTGGCAAAAACACTATGAATATGATGCAAAGGGTAATTTATTGTGCCATATTGACGTGTGGTGTGATGTAAAAAAACAATGGATAAGAAAGACTGATGTAGGTGATGACAACAAACAAGGAGCAAAAGGAACATATTCAGATGCGTTTAAAAGGGCAGGGTTTGCCTGGGGTATAGGGCGTGAACTGTATGACTTACCTGTACTCTTTGTAAAGCTTAATGATGGAGAGTATGAGTCTGATGGAAACAAAGCGAAGGCATCAAACAAATTAAGGGTTTATGATTGGTCATTTGAAACATCAGATACTCACTACAATATATATGATGACAAAGGCGTTAAAAGATTCTCGAATAACAGGCCGAATATACAGGAAGCAATTGGTTTTGATGGAGAAGGTAAAGGAATACTGCAAGAAAAGATAAACAAATGTGAAACTATGGAACAACTAACAGAGGTATATGAGAGAGAATTACCAGAAGGTGAAATTGAGCCAGAAATACTAAGAATGTTCACAGATCACAAAAAATATTTACAAGGGTTGCCATAATGAACTTATATGAAATAAACAGAGACTTACAGAGATTAATTGATTCCGCTATAGATGGAGACGGAGTCATTCAGGATGGTTTTGAAGCAGACATTGACGAAATGTTTTCAAAAAAAGCAGAGAAACTACTCAACTGCGCTAGATATATTAAGAACGAAACAGCATTAGCCAACATGATAAAAGAGGAAGAGAAGGCACTTGCTGAACGCAGAAAAGCAATTGAGAAGCGTGTAGAATGGTTTAAATTATATGTGTCTCACAATATGGAGGCAGGAGAAGAGCACCAAGACCAATACTCGAAAATCTCTATCAGAAAGAGTCAATCCGTTGAGATACTGGATGAAACAAAGATACCAAAAGAGCTATGTAACCATATTCCTGAATGTTGGAAGGTTGACAAAAAAGCTATCCAAGCATCTATCAAAGCAGGTAATGAGATTGAAGGTGCAAAGCTAGTGACTAACCTTAATTTACAGGTTAAGTAGTGAAAATAACAAAAACACTATACAATAAGTTTATGGCCCAATTTGCGGGCCTGCCTTCAGAGAAAAGCGGAATAATTGCAGAAAGCAACCAACCGCACCATGTTATTTACAGGTCAAAATCAAAACTTTTAACTCTTGTTTCTAAAAACATTTGTGTGTTAACAGTAATAGAACATGAATTAGCACATAAAAATAAGCCTGAATTCATTGAATGGTTTGAAAATAAACACAAAGGAATGCTTGAAGAGCTTAGAGATATTGAACGTGATATAAGAAGAAATGCAATGACACCAGAAGAAATATATCAGAAATATGGTAAATTATGAAGAACCAATTAGTAGACAGCATACAAGCATTTGTTCATTATGAAGGCAAATCAGAAACCATAATGGAAGAAGATGTTTTTGTAACTATTACGAAACCACGCAACCCAAAACACCACAAACTAGTTTGGGCGATGCTCGGATATACTTCAAGGCACATGGATAGATTTGACCACCTTCAAGACTCAGACGATCTTTATTTTTGGTTTAAAGATACATACGGGCATTACAAGTCAATGCCTCGCAAGGATGGATCTATAGCAAAAATGTACAAATCATTCTCTTTTGCTGAGATGGATGAAATAGAATGGAGGCCGATAGCAGAGCAGATTAAACAATACTGTTACGCTGTGCTAAATCATCAGAAAAAGAGTAAGGAAATAATAAACGGGTTACTCGAAATAGAGTTACCACATCTTAAAGGATAATAAATGACATTTGAAACATTCAAATATAATGTGACTAACTGGGCAGAGGAAAGAAAAATCTACTCAGAAGGGACAGCTGAAGGACAGCTTATCAAACTACTTGAAGAGGCTGGAGAAGTTAAAGATGCCTATTACAATGGCTCTATCAATGATCTTTCATTAGAGATAGGCGATTGTTATGTTACACTCCATAACCTTTGCAAGATGATACAAATGATGCCAGAAGAGTGCATGGAAAGAGCATGGCATAAGATTAAAGACAGAAAAGGCGAGATGAGAAACGGGACTTTTGTGAAAGAGTCTGATTTATAATTGATATTAGCTTGACGTGAGCATTGGTTAACCATAACCATTACTTATACTATTTTTGAGCGTCCGCTCACCAAAGCTATTTAATTATCAATGTGAACTCATCAACAGAATCTACCTCTCTATAAAACTGAGTTAAAGCGTTTTTGGAGTCTAGTACTGCTCTTTTATCATTGAGATAACCAACTCTTTGCCCTAACAATATACAGCCCTCTATGTCATCCTCTGTATTCCCTGAGTGGATAAGGATGTGTGATCTTTTGTATACGTCTGAGACTTCGTACACCTCACCAAATTTTGGTGAGAATGAGCGTTTACATAGATAACTACCTTCTGGGATGCAAGATATATTTTTTCGATTTCCATACCAAGGTAACTCCAAGCTAAAACAAAGAACCTCACCACCTACAATAACCGTTCCGATTGTAGCGCTAGGCTCATAAACTCTGTGTATTTCTACTATCATTTCAGGTAATTAATCAAAAACACTACAACACCCAAACCTCCAGTAGTCAGGTATTGCCACCGCTGTAACACTCTTACTTTACCGCCAATAGCATCAGTGTCACGCTCTAATGTTTGTATCTTTACGGCGTGCTCTATTGTATCTTTTGCGTACTTATTTATGTTTTCTGTAGCTACATCTATTTTAGTTTCTATTCTATTAGCTGATTCTTTCGAGTTCTGCTCAAGCCTGTTAAGGGAGTCCATAACAAACGATTTCAGCTCATCAAACAGTTTAATTGTTTCATCTCTTTGCATCACTTCACTCATTCTCTCTCACCTAATATAGATTTATTTGTGTTAATTGTAACTTTTTAGTTACGTTACTATTTAACAGGTTTCTTGTACTCACCAAGACACCCTGACCAGTTAAAGCTATCATCACCGCCCCCGTTAACGGCTAAATAGTTCACTCTTGCTCTTTTTACCCATAACTTAGTTGGGAACAGCCACCAAGTTTTCTCAATTTTCTTTTTCGTCCTATCGAACATTTTGAAGTCTGCAACGTTTTTGTGAAACCTTGTATAGCCCTCAAAATACTCTATGTCATGCAGATCGCTTATATCATCTACCCAACGATTGAAAGGAAATATCCGTATTAAGAACGTGTACCACTTTCCTTTTGGCCCCGTACCATTCGGTTTAAAAGATTCACCGCAAAGGTCGCATTTACCAGTCTTGTAGTTAAATACGTGCTGAGTACGTGTACAAAGGCATTGCGATATAAGTATCCCACAATATTTGCAAACGTGATCTTCTTTTTTTGGTTCAAGCGGAACCTCCTTCTTGATCTTCTTCAAGTCTTCCTCCTCTGGTACGCATCCAATGCTAAGCACAAAGTCTGTTAAGCTCATAATGTATAACTGAAGCTGTAGTGTAGTTCTTCAGACGAAACAATGTGATCGCAAGTCAGTCTTAAAACATTGATATAAAGATCTAGGTCTTCAACATCAGATATGAACTCGCCTATAATATTATTATTTGCTGGGCCTACATTGTTTATTGTGCCGTATAATACCTGTGATTTTTGTGTTAAAACATGCCCCAACGGCAAGTCTCCAAACGGTATTGCAAAATAACCTGATGAAGTTGTAGAAAGCCCCATTGTTCCTCGTACTGTAACATATTGTTCATTAATCATAACATAATTTGCAGTAATAGGCGTTACTGTTACATCTGGACTATAAGGCGCAGGGTTTGGCGTATATGAGCCAGAAGTAAACAACTGAGAGCTAGGAGCCACAACAAACTCGCCATCAACAGAGCCACCAGCACCAAGTTTTTTAATACCTGAACCGTCCTTTTTTATTAAGATGCCTGACCCGTCAGCATTGGTAAACGGGTAGTCTATTTGCATATTTGATGATTCTCTCATTTATACCTCTAAAATGTTCTCTTTAATACCCGAACGTACCAGCCATTAACTGTTACATTTAACGCTACATCTGATGATATTTCAATTTGTGCAGGGTAATCTTTGATTATGTTACTACTTATGTGCTCGCCAATATCAACAGTAATATTTTCCGCTGGCGATATATTTTTGTAGTGATTATGCGCTAAAGTGCGGTAATAGTCACCACCAGAGCCTACTCCAAAGTGTGCTCGCATTATCACCTCGCCATTATTACCTAATGTCTCAATGTTTACATCATAACGTATCTCTACTCTATCACCATAATTAAGGCCACTAAAATCAAATTGATTAGTTAATGTATTCCATATCTCACCGTCTCCTGTTGGTTTGTATGTATCAACAGTGTACGGCCCAGCTCCGTCATTTGTGAGCTGTATCCAAGCTCCTGTGTTAGGTACTGGAATAGGAGTTGTTTGAGTTGTCAGGTCATTATAATCATAATAACCATGTTGTAGCCCTAGTAAAGTGTTTATTTCTGGCATTATTTGGTAAACTCCTCTCTGCTACCAAAAGCATCTACTTGAACATGGAAATCAAATCCTAAAAACCTAGCATCACCTACAATTGTATCGTTTGCATCGCCTCCTAAACGGCTTATTTTGACTTTGACCATCATAGCAGTACTGTTTGAATAAGATGTAACGTCTACTGGAGGAAGTGATGTGATTTGGTGTAGTGATCCGCTTGTATATGCGAACTCAGGAGTGAATGCACTTATTGTTGTGTATGCAGGTTCTACCGTATTGGCTGGCCATATTTTGTACTGCAATTGCCATACAACATTCCCGACAGCCTCCTGAACCCAATGTACGTGTGGCCTCCATTCCTGTTGATCCTGTGCAAATTCGTGTCTGCTGATTTGAGCACCTACAACAGTTTCAGTCGAAGAATCATCAAACAAATATTCACCCTCTGTTTCGTCAAAATCTGGTTTAGATGTGGCAGGGTTGACTCTGAGGTTATTGACTGAAAATGCAAAATCATCCCAAGGGTAGTTATCTGAAACCTTGAAAGGATGTTTTGTAACTTTACCGTCAGCTACAAAACTTTCTAAATCACCACTTTCATTAATAGTTGTTATTTCAGGCATTCATATTTCTCTTTTCTCTCATCTAAAGGTTAAGCCCCTGTCTGAGGGGCGTTAAGTTTAAGCAGGTGGTGCTATTGGCACATTGTTGTGATAGTTTGCGTGGTCAGTTGCATCCAGCTTCCTTGTATAATACTTAAATTCTTTATAGGAGCAATCACCAGTTGTTACTACTGTGGTTACACCTATAACATCCTGCACTGATTCTGATTGATTAGCCTCACCATTTAGCCTAAAGTGATTTGTTATGTTGGTAACTGCGCCTTTCAGTATCTGAGCCTCAAATACACCGTTAATATAAAGGTCGGCATCATACACACCTTCGCTCACCAATCTCTGTGACACGCCTATCGTTATCCATTGGTTGTCATTGCCACCGCCGTGTGTGTCTGATGCGTCTCTATACCATGTTCTTAGACCGCTTGATAAGGACATATATATACCATCATGTACATCATTAGAATGATTACCCATTACAAAAAATGAGCCTGTTGCAGGTGTTTTTATTTTAATTAGGTACGTCCACTCACCGTTATATTGTAGCAATTCACCAATGCTATTTGGCAGTACAAGGTTTGTGCCAGCAGGTAGCAAAACACTATCTACAGCGTAAGATGGGGTTCCATACTCTATGGCAAAATCATCTGTTAAGCCTGTCAAGTTCTCTCCCTGTGTAGTGCTATTGAGTGGTGCATCAATAAGTAATGTTGGGTCAACAATTTGGGCGAACTCTTGATATGTAACAGTAAGAGGCGATAAAGTTGTAGTTTTTCCGTTTCTTGGATCTGTGTAACTTATGTCGCTAAATGTATAATTCCTGAAATCATCCTCAATAAACTGCATGGTGTAATTAAACGTTGTTGCAATCAAAGAGTTCTCATAAACATCAATCTCAGCAATGTATTGGAAAGAGGCATTTACATCTACATCCTGACCGATAACAAGCAGGTCATTATAAGTGAGGTCAGGAGGTCTATTGCATTCATCTCTAGCCTTATCGAGATCATTCTGAGACAAATCCAATGTGCTCCTAAAGTGGATAAATCTGAACTGTAGCGGGTCTGCCAAATCAGCACCGGAACACCAGTTGTTGTTACCGTCGAAAAGTGCAGTAGACATCTCTGCTAGTGTTAGTGTATCGAGAGATGTAAGGCCAGTGGCGTTAATCATCTCAGCGTTATCAGTTGGATTCGGTTTATACAACTGAGTAACGTCATCATACTCAATTAATGAGCTGTTCGTATTTAATGTATACTTTGCCATAGTATTCCTTTAATGAAAAAATCTAGGTTGACCGAAAGCAATTTTTGTTGTGTCTGATGATAGCTTTGATACAACCCTTACATATTTATCTGTGTAGCCAGTTACATCAAATGCACTTGTAAGAACATTATTTTCTGATTTCAATACCACACCGTTTTCACCGATAAACGTAAAATTTGAAAATGATGAGCTTTTGGCAATTATTTCTGTTGCAGTATCTTGCACAACTACATCGTGTCCATTATGTGTAGCAAAAAAGTTACCACTTGAAAGAGCTTCATATACTTTAGGTTTGGTCAGTCCATCCATGTATAGCATATTGTAGCCCTTGTTGAAGCCCGGTGCATACGAAATATCGTGACAATCATCAGATGCTACACCGTAAACTTTCTGACCGCCTGTTAATGCTAGATCCCACTCAGCTTCATAATTTCCGCCTCTCCTTGCGTTAATTATTTCTAAAAGGTCGTATGTATCATTAAGTAATTGAGTTTCGGTAAATGAGTTTACCCCATCAGCTGAATGGTTATACATTATTAGAGCGTCTGGATTATTTACTGCATGGTAGTCTATAATTTCCTGTGCAGTGTATGACTCTGGAGCCTGAGAGGTTATGCCAATTGCCTGAACGTGATTCAGAGTTACACTTGTTTCCTCAGCTGACGGAAACGTAACCATGCCAAAATGTGGTTCATCTGTTATGTAGTTATGGTCGGTGGTAGCTAATACCTCATACCCTGCGTTATAATACGCATCTACAATTGTCTCTGGTGCATCAGCCCCATCTGAGTTGTTGGTGTGGTGATGAAATTGCGCTTTGTAATATCTGAAATCTTGCTCTGTCTCAACTACTGCACTATCGCCAGTGTAAAAAGCAACATTATCTGGATCGTCCCATGCACTGTTGTCAGAAACACCGAAAACGTCAAAAACGACATTTGCAGGATTATCCCATTTCTGTGTTGAACCTTCTACATACTCAATATCAACCTGTATTGTGTTGCTCTCACCTGTAGGATAGGCATAAGTAGCAGGTAGCTGATAAGCTCCGTATACGCCATCTGTAAAGGTAAATGTAGTGTTGGCTGTATCTTGGTAAGGTGCTCCGAGGTCTATGAGAAGACCATCTACAACCTCAACCACTAACCCAACTTCTTCTTTGCTAAATGTCGTTGGCCCTATGTACTGTATATGTGGAATCTTTGTGCACTCTTCTACAGTTGTGCTGAAAGTCTGACCAAAATCATCTGTAAGACCTGTAACCTGTACGCTGTTAACACCTGCACTTAATGCGTAATCAACAACCTCTACTATTACACCGCCGTACCATACAACATCTCCAATATATGTAACTAAAGCGCCCTCTCTGTATACAAGCGATCCACCGTATAGATATTTAACTGATACCTCATAGTCGGCAGTCTCAACGTCTCCTGCTATGCTCTGGCCGTCTATCTCAACTATAGGAGCAGTATCAGCATACGTTACCTCTATTGTGTTGTCGCTCACATAGGTATCACCGTTAGCATCTTTATACTGCATGGTAACGGTGTTTACACCTTCTACTATTGCTGTCTGCGTTGAATAACCGTAAACCTGAGTAGTAGGTGCAGAAATAGACCAAGCACCACCGCTAATGGTACTCTCTATCGTTGGTATAGCACCAATAGCGGTACCACCAGTAGTGTCAATACTAAATGTGTCAGCAAGGTAGATGTGTACTGTTTTGTTGTATGTGGTGGTTGTAGGAGTTACAGCCATATTAACAGTATTATCACCTAAAGCTAGTGTAGTAGGGTAAACAGCATATCCAGTAGCTGGGTATCGCTGAAAATCCTCATCTATAGCATAATAGCGTAATTCAAAACTACCATTTTCGGTGACAGTAGTGTTACTTAGATATGTTCCTTCTAAATGAATTCCGGGATAAAGTGGTGGTATTGGTATACCATCACAATAGTTATCTAAATCTGTATCGCTTATTGCACGATTGTATATTTTAAAATTCTTTATATGACCGTTTAAAAGGTTTACAGGTGAATTGCTCCCTATTGTGTCGCTATCACTTTGTATTCTGCAACCAAGCCTTACGTTCACATTATTTCCGCTTTGAACTGTTCTTGTACCAATGATTGATTTATTGATTCTTATGGTGCAATTAAAGTTGCCTGGGGATATTTCTGTATTTATTAATTGAATACACCTGAAAACATTTGTTATCGCTGTATTAGTAGATACGTTAGTCTCATTATATAGCCACGCTCCATCGTTTACACTATGTTGCCATGCTCCGACCCTAGCAGACGTACTAGTAGAAAGTCCAGCTTTGCTAATTGTGTAGTAAAAGTTCGACATATCTTTCACTAATACATCAGCAAATGCCGTCCATTCTTGATTATGTAGCATAAGAGAGTTAAAACTTTCAGGTATTACAATTGCTTCATCTTCGTTAAAATCTGCGTAACCATTGCTCGTATCAATAGGTGCTCCAAACTCTTGTTCAGGAACGTAAGATGAACCTGTCACAATATTATTGATACCATTTACCGCATCTAGTGGCATATCAACCAACAATGTAGGATCACCGATTTGTCTATGTCCTTTAACCGTAGAGAGAGCCTCAATGCTATGATCTAACCCTATTCTACCCATTATATACCGTAATTAACTTGCACAATTCCTGTTGCGCCTGAAAGTGTACAACGTGCAAAGTCAACAACGTGAATGCCTTTTTCGAGAGTCACACTAGACCAGTCTGGATAATCTTCTGCATTTTCTGGATCATTAATAGACTGAGTTTGAATTGCACTATCAACTGTAACAGCTCCACTTTTAACATCTATTGATGATACTGAGCGAGTAAAGGATTTTCCCGTTGTACCACCAGAAGTCAATAAAAAATGCCCTGCCTTGGCCATCCCTTCTGTTGTGTTTTCGTCAGTATTTTTTTTTGCTGGATAACCCATATTATTCTCCTATGTTCTGCCGTATAGCTGAACGTTCTGCACCTCTTAGCATTGGTGCATATTTTGATAAATTCCCAAGAGCACTACCATAAGCCTCTTCACCTGCATTCATTGCTCCATACATTGTTGCACCTACTTTTGGTGACCCTAGAGCCGTCCCAACAACAGAGCCAACTATAGGAGTCTCCATTGTTTTTTGCGCTAAAATTTGAGAAAAGTTTTTAGCACCTGTTCTGTAATCATTTACCATTGGCAAAGCACCACGGTACTCTTTACTCAATCTAAGTAAATCAGCGTCAGCAAGCAAATTATAACCAGTAGCTTTCTCAAATTCTTTTGCCCATTTTCTTTGGTCAAGTTCATTTGGGTTTGATAATTTAAGTAAAAATTTTTGTGACCTGTCGACTTCTCCAATATCTTGCACCTTTGGTAATAATAACTTTTTTGCCTCTTCTTGTTGACCTAAAAGTTTATGATACTCCTTCATTGTCTTGGCATATTCTTTATTACCTATTTTGCGTGCACCATCTTCAAGCGTGTTTTTAAGATAAGTTCTGGCATCTATTTTCAACTTATTAATAGGATCGTAATAAGCGGTAGTAAATTCGTTTGGGTTCCAGTTTATAGCTCTATCTATCTCTTTCCTTAGGTCATATATTGCTTCTGCTGGAAGTCTTTTTTGCCCAGATATAACCGAGTTGTACTTCTTCACTTCGTTCTGCACACGGTTAATCATACCGTCGATCATTTTGTTGTACGATATGTCACTTTCATACCCTCTAGTGTCTCCTCTTGGGATTAAACGCTTTGAGTTGTTAAGGTGATTCATGAACTGGCTTGCATCAACAGGAGGCATCTCTTTTATTGCATCCCTTACTATTACATTTTTCTCTATAAACTTTTCATCGAGGCCGTCAACAGCATCAACTATGTTTTTTGCTGCTTGCTCTGCATTTTCTGCAAAGTTTGAATATTTCTGCAATACTTCATCAGGCTCAATGACTTCACCTGATTTTCTGAATCCACTTTTTAAACCTTGCTTTAATTCTCTGCCACCTATCTCTTCCAACAATTCACGAGTTCTATTTGTCGCCTCTGATATTAGATCCTTGGTGAAGTTAGTTGCAGCCGATACCGTTTTCTTTGACGCTTTAATCCCGAACGGCAAAGCTGTTGATAAAGCTGTTTCCGCTGCAAATTCTGTTGGATCAAAATCTTGACCTCGTGACATTTGCTCCGCCTGACTTCCTAATGCTTGACCTCCCTCAATTACAGCAGTTTTCCCCAAGTATTCAGCACCCTTTCGTAATGCCCCAGAACCTGCTTGAGTACTAGCACCACCTATTCCCATGCTAAATGGCAACAATGGATCTCGTACAATATCTGTAAGCATTCCAGTTCCTTCTGTTTGCTCCATTCGCTGAGAGAATGGTTGCTCCCCTCCTGCCATTTTGTAAGTTCCAGCTTCTGCTAGTCTTCCCAGCATACTTGAAGCATCAGCAATACCACCGACAGGGTTAAAGCTAGAACCTTGCGCCATTGATCTAGCAATTCTTGGATACATTGAGCGAGTCATCTGAGGCAATGCTTGATATCTCAACTCTTCTCCGAATTTTTCGCCACCCTGCTCTAAAGCTGAAAGATACTTATTCTCTGGGAACATCTCTTTAGCTCTTACTATATTACCAGCACCAGAATTATACTCTTCTTCCAACCTTGAAGCCTCATTTATCAGCTCACTATCTGAAGCATTCGGTTTTAGCTCGTAATATTTATCAAGGTTTTCGTCAATATACTGCTCTAAAGTCATTTTATACCTTTGCGTTTTTTAAGTCTATCAAGAGCACTATTTGCACTTGATGTACCAATACTAGAAAGCTCTGAGCCAATCACAGGATTAAAACCTCTCACAATAAGCCCTTTATTGTAACCCTCAATAAGCCCTTTTCTAAACTGCAAAAGTTTCTCTTTCTGAACATCTGAGCTTAAAGCGGTAAAGCTAGTCGGATCACCTGTAACTGAAAGTAGTATTTCCAAGTCGGGCCCAGTTAGAACTCCTAGGTTAGCAAATTCTTTACTTTTGTATTGTAGACCTATATTGCCAATAAGAGTCTTCATTTTCTCTCTTGCAGTTCCGGGCAACTTCTCAAGGCCGTAAGACTCCATAAGCGATAAAAGCTCATCAGTATTGCGTAAAATCTTACTAGCACCCTCTGTGCCATCAGTGAGAAAAGTTACATTCTCTGGTGTTAAATCCTTTCCTCCATTTTCAGCACGTCCTAAATATTTTTCTCTAACAATTTTAGGGACTTGTCCCAACAATTGCTCTTGTTTTTGTGCGTACTCTATAGGGCTTTTATTTGTCTTCCAGTATCTTTCCCACTCTTCATTTTCAATTGCCCTATTATGATTCATCATTGCTATTTCTTGATCTTTAAGCTTTGACGCTTCGTCAAATTGACGTTTTGAAATCATAGAATCAATGTTTTTTTGCTTTAACTTAAATTCTAATGGCATAAATTTATTTCGTCTTTCTTCTGCGCTTTGCTTAACTCCAAGCTCTTTAGCTCTAAGCTCATTTTGCTGCTGTCTCAGCATGAGTTTTTCGTACGCATAAGGATCGCTTTGTCTCATTTGCATCTGTGCATACTGCTCTGGGTTATACTGAGCGTATAGTCTCATATGTTCACTTTGCATTTGTTCAGGAGACAAATAATCGACATCATTTGCAGATAGAGAAGATCTGTCTGATAATTGTCCAAGAGCTGATCTATATTGCTCTGCTTGTTTTGCTTTTCTTTGCATCTCATCAAACTCAAATTGAGCTTGACGCATTATAAGATCATCCAACTTAGACTGCTTGATTGATTTTAACCCACCTACCAAAGAAGCCAAGCCTTGTGCAGCAGTTGGGCCTTGTTTATAAAAACTTGTATCTATCATTGCCATTACTTACCTACTCCGATATTACTTATTAATAGCGTTGATTAGCTCAACCACTTGTCCAGCAGTATCAATAGCTTTACCGAACTGATTGCCTTGTGCCATTGTTGAGGCTGCGCTTAAGTTACCTTGTTGTATTGCTAGATTAGACAAAGCAGAACCCTGACCAGTTGCAGCATTAGCAAGTATTGAAGCCATTTGTGGGCCTAAGTTAGCTATACCTTGCTGTTGAGCCAACAAATTAGAAAGCCTTGCTCCTTCCATGCCATACTGACCAACTGAGCGATCATAAGCAGTCTGTTCTCTTCCAACATCAAGACCATACTGTTGCAAAGATCTGTTAAATGCATCTTGCTCTCTCGATACCCCTGTTTCATAACCATATTGTGCCTGTTCATAGGCTTGGCGTGCAGCCTGATTCCTAAGCTCTGTATCTGTTAACGCTCTACCATACGCATCTCGCTCTCTTGCTACTCCTGTTTCATAACCATATTGTGCCTGCTCATAGGCTTGTCGTGCAGCTTGATTACCAAGCTCTGTATCTGTTAATGCTCTACCATACGCATCTTGCTCTCTTGCTACATCCATGCCATATTTCTGAGCTGTTCTATCATAGGCTGATTGTTCTGCTAAGTTTGACAGATTAAGCCCAGTTAAAGCACGACCATAAGTCTCTTGTTCTGCCATTCTTTCACGTTCACTAGCTGTTAACGCTCTTCCGTATTTCTCTTGCTCAGATTGTCTACCTATGTCAAAACCTGTAAGTGCACGGCCATACATATCACGTTCTGCACCAACTTGTGCGCCACGTTCTGCTTGCGCTCTTGCAAACATGTTTGCGTAATCTTGCGACAACAAACCAGCAGTTTCACGCATCATTTCACGAGCGGTAGCACCACCACCCCAACGACCTTGTGCGGCAGCTTTACGATCGATCATTTTCTCCATTTGCTCTTGTTGCCAAGATAGCGAAGGATCGTCCTGCATATAAGAGGCTATACTTCTGTCTACTGGAGCGCCAGAGTAATCAAATTGGCTAATCGGCTCACCACTATAATTCATAGATGAAACTGGTTTACCTGAATAATCAAGGCTTCCTTGTTGTCCTGCTCCTGAGTAGCTAAATTCAGACGGCTGTTGACCTGAATACCCTACACTAGACGCCATTTGAGGGCCAGAGTAGCTAAACGCTGAAGGCTGTTGCCCTGAATAACCTACACTAGATGCCATCTGAGGGCCAGAGTAGTCAAATGCTGAAGGTTGCTGACCTGAGTAACTGAATGAAGCTGGTTGCTGTCCTGAGTACTGGAATTTGCCAGGATCATACGCTCCTGAACTAATACCAGTGGCTAAGTTTGAAAGGGCTGAAGCTCCGAGACGCTCATAAGGCGTTATCATCCCTTTTGCTTCGTCATACATTTGACTTTGGTACTGCCTTGCCTGACCAAGTGCAGCTTGTTGTTTTTTGGCTGCTATTTCTTCGCTTGACTCTTGGCCAAGTATGTCACCAACAATAGGAATATCCCTAACAATATCACGCCCTGAGCTAAGAATATTACCGCCAATATTTTTGCCTGCACGGGATAGATAACTTAATGCTCCCATTTTATACCTTCTGTTCCTTTTTAAGCTATGAGAGCCTCCGCAATGCGGGTACTCATTAAATATAATTTTTTTTTAACGTTTTAAGCTATTAATGTTACTGTAAAATCTATAGCTATGTTATATGTTGAGCCTGCTGTTGCTCCAATTTTTTTATAATGCCTGTATGAACCATCTGGCTGTTGACTTATTACACTAATATTCCCGTTTATGAGGGACTTATATGTAATAAATGTACTAGTCAAATAACACCCAAAACAATCTTCTATGGTGCCGTCTGCTTGTATTGTTCTGTTGCTACCACTATTATAAAAATGATAAATACAGGTTTGATCAACATCTTCAGGAATTTCGGTGTCACCGAATTTTATACTACCATTATCGTTTTTTAAAACTGCTTTATTAATGTTTGATTCAATGGTTTGTAACCAGCGTAAAAATACACCACTAAGCAAGTTTGTTCCATTTTCAAGAACTTGTAGACCTTTATTTATAGGTGATACGCTACTCATCCATTACCTCATAATCAATGTAAGCGCAAAACCATTCTTGCTGAACAGGGCTATCTGATTCTATTTTAAATACAGCATCGCGAGCCGTACCAAGCATACTTGCTTTTACTCTTCCCCTATATGCTCCACTTGCGCCAATTTTTAGCGCTCTTGCGTTACCGTATGTCATACCACCATCACGGCTCATAGAAAGGCTTATTTCAGGATCAGCATCATCAACATTTCCAACACCTTTTTGTATATCCATTTCAAATCTGTTAATTTGAATGTTTTTGTTTTCTTGTGAAATATTTGGCAATATTAATTTTCTGCTTATATTTATTTTCTCAATAGGTGCTAAAGTTGTATTATTTGTAACTTCATCAGTAGTGTATATATCTTTTTTTTGGATAAAAATATTTGATACTGTATTTATAGGTATTATAGCTGTACTGAAGAAATAGTTATAACCAAAAAAGCTTGAAGATATTCTTGATCCATATGGAACTGTAACTCCAAGTGCATTTTCTTGAGTTCTAGTACTCCATAAGCCAGTGCTAAAATCATAGCAGTACATTAAATTATTCAAATAAAAACAATAAAAATAACTAAAATCTTCTTTTAGACTAATTGAACTCATCTTTGTACTAGAATAACCATACAATGCTTGTACTATGTATTTATCTGATATTTCCTGAAGTTGATAATTGCTTAATACATATATACCATTATTGCTTGCGCTTGTTTTCCCGTTAAAAACTATTATGTTATCCATCTTTACTATTGAATTAGGAGAAAAGCAACCTATGTTTTGTGTTACTCCTTTATTTATATCGAATGGGAAATCAACATTACCACTATTATAATAAAACTCAATTGTTGTATTGCCAAACACTAATAACTCACCATTTAGAACCATTAGTCTTATTGCATTATCAGGTTGACTTTCTGCTACTGTAAAATCTAAAGCGTTAACGCAGTTAGCAGGGTCTGTGGCATAGTTGTCAGATATAAATATTCTATTTCCGCTTCCTCTTCCCTCAAGCCATACAAAATAAGTATCTATATATACAACATCAATTACAGTGGAAGGAAAATCTGGGTCTGTTATTAAAGACGCTGTACTTGCTGAAGATAAATCATAAAACCATGCATCACCACCGCCTGAAACAATACACATTACCAACCCATTATCAGCAAACCTAACAATAGCATCACTATTGATAAAACCCGTTAGAGTAGCTCTTAAAGTACTTGTTCCATTAGAAAAAACTTCATATAAATCTAATCCATTTAAACAAAAAAGTCTTTCTGAAGAGCTGTATTTATTTGGCTGAACAACGTAACTACCATGGAAAAAATCGCCCCTTCCTATCTCTTCAACGTGCTCATACCCCCAAACTGAACTATATTTATATGATCCTTTGCCAGTTCCGGTCTCATAATAAGATGGAACCATGTTTTGACATTCTCTAGAATCAAATTGCTGAGCAGAATCCTTTCCATATCTTGCAGATAGTTCAACTCTAGACACTATATACCCCTAGAAATAAAAGTACTATAAGGGTGCGTAAAATAGCCTGTGCTTGTAGACATTATCTTAGTACTAGGCATCCACATATTGAAATTAATAGCCTCTACATTGTTCTCAACTTCATTATATATGCGTCTTACATCAGATGGAATAGGTTTTCCTATATGGGTACAAAGCTCCATAGCTAATTGATAAGTAAATAACTTAGTGTATCCTTGCGGAAAAGATACGGTATCTCCAACAGTAGAATAAAGATCAAACCCAAAATAAGCATCAAAATGTATAGTGCTATTCACGCTCGGAGTTGGGTAAAAATTTATCTCGCCAAGAGGTGATCTCGGATTGTACCACATGTAACTAGGGCTTGATCCGCTAGTCTCAATCGAATCAATAGAGTGGAATGTTTTATAATCTACTATTCTGACAAACTGCTTTAAGCCAGAATCATCAACAGTGTAACAGTTTGTTATCTTTACTGGTCTTGGGTCTTCGCCTGTATCAAATATTATAGGGGCATCTATGAATACAATTTCTCCATATACCAACAGAGCCTCTCCTATTATCTCTATATTTGTACCTAAAGAAGTTGCAGGACCTATTGCATACTGTTTATTACCAGAAATTAAATTAAACTCTAATTCACTGATACTATAACCACGCAACTTATCAACATTCCAACCGTCCAGTATAGAATTAGCTCTTCTAAGACCTATAGACTCCCAAACTGACTCAAGAGTATCATTAGGATCTTTAATACCTGTTATCTCTAAAGCATCTGTTATTATATCGCTAAGTGTAGCCATTATTTGCCTGCTTTTTCAGCTTCCATTTCTGCTTTTGTTCTTCTTTTACGCTTTTTCTTTATATCTTCTGCATTATCTTCAATCTTTACTTCAATTTTAGCACGTTCTATCATGTTGCGTAAAACGTGAAAAGGCACGCTTTCAAATTTCTTCGGATCTTCTGGGCCTGTCTGTGTGCAGTGTTCTTTAAGTAAATCTATTTGATCACCAATTGCAAGGCATCCCATATTTCCAATATAAAACCATTTCTTTTCCATACATTCCTTAATGAAAGGGGGCTGTTAACCCCCTTAATTATTATGCACCGTATATGATACAAGCCCACCAAGGATTAACAGCAGCAGAACCAAACAATGCATCGAGACGCATTACTGATTGAAGCTCCATAATATCACCTTGTCCTGAGATCTTCATAGAGTAACCAGCTTCAGCATCACGAACATAACTTTCAGTTGTAACACCAACTCTAGGAAGGTCAACAAATGCAAGCACAAACGCATCTTTGTGATAAGCAAGGTTTACAGATTGAGAAGCACCACGATTACCAGCAAATGTAACTACAGCGGTAGCTTGTGGGAAGCTGTCAACTGTTGCGTAAGCATTTGTTGCCTCGGTTTCAATTGCTGGGTAAAAATCTACAGTTGCCTCACCCCCTACTGTAGCAGTAGCAGCAGTAACAACAAACTGCTGGAGATCACCAGTAACAGCTTTTGAAACATAATCACGGCGATAAACACCAGCAATTGTAAAACGGTCGCCAACCAACACATTATCAGTACCAAGTGTATCAAGAACCATCTGTGTAGCACCCTCTACAGCAAGAGTGGTTTTAACAGCACCAGTAGCAGCAGAACCGTTAGTGTGTCTTGGTAAGTAAGTTGTGTTGTAGAACATGAACCCACCAAAAGGCGCAAGCTCTCCAGAGTTGTAGTTGTCAGAGATTTTAGAGGCGTTGTTGAAAAATCCAGACATACCAGCATTTAGAGATACCATAGCTCCATTTGTAAGTAGGAATGTACGGTCACTGCCCATAGCGTGATAATCATCTAGCTTAGCTTTTACAGCTAAAACATCTGAATAGCTTGAAGGGTCTGTAGTTTCTCCGCCGCGAGTATAGTTAAATACCTTTGGTACAACATTTGCCAAAGTCGCTGTATCAATTGCAGCAGACATCGCCTGAATGCTTGAGTCAAGTCTTGCTTTTCCAAAAAACTTCTCTGCATTTTCTTTTTTAGTGAGATCTTGCGCAAGTTCTTGAGCGTTAAAACCAAGAGTAATGTTTTTCCAAGTTGCTCTTGGTAGAGCTACTGTTCTTTCCTCATCGTCCTGAACAGAAGCTACTGATCGACCATCTGTAACATATTGACGATGTGGTTGTTTAATGTTGATTGTTGAACCAGCAGCAGCTCCTACATACTCGTAAGACTTATCGTACTGCGTGTTAAAAGTTTTGTATGTGAGACATGTTGACTCAAATACAAACTGAGCTTCTTTGCTCACAACGGTCATATTTTCTGTAATATTAGCCATTTTTTATTTTCCTTGTAATTGTTTTCTTCTCATTTCAAAATATTCGGCTTTTGACATGTTGACAGGGTTACGGCTAGTTGATTGTGTCGGCTCTCCCTTTGGTAACTTCTTTGGTTTGGGAGCATTTGAGATAGATGGCTTTTCAATCAAACTACTTTCAAGTCTCGCAATGCCTGCACCAAGCCCGTAGGCTGAACGAGCATTAAGCAAAGGCTCTATTTTTGTTGGATCTAATGCTATTGCTTCAACTATCTGCGCTGCCTTATCACTCTCCATAATTGCGTCAGCTATATCCAATCTACCAGTGTCTTTCAGTATTTCTGCAACTTCTTGCTCATACGCATATATATCTTTAGACACTTGTTTGTATTCGTTTAGCTTTTGCTCATAGGTTTGTGTTTTTGCTTTTACCGCTCCCTGTCTTTGTTCCTGCTCCTTAAGTGCTTGCATGTTAGCATAAAGCCATTCAGTTTCAGTTTCAAAGTTTTCAAGTGGTAAAAGTTGTGGGGCACTCCTAGTAGGTTGAGCTTGTCGTTGCTCTGCCAACTGTCTGAAATGCTCCCTCTCCCTTGAAATTCTTTCATTTTCAAGTCTGAGCCGTTCTGTTTCTTCTTTCCGTTGTTGCTGTCTCTGCCAAAAACCAGCTTGTGCTTTTTCTTTTTCAGCCTTTACACTTTCGGCCTCACCCTCTTCGGATGGATCTCCAGTAGATTCGCCTTCACCTGACTCTTCTGCTACTTCTTGAGTTTCCTCTTCTGTAACTTCAGTTTCAACTTCTTGCTCTTCTACTTCGTTGTTTTCATTAGTCATTAGACCTCGCCTTTAGCGGTTATTGTTGTGATTTTGTCAATCTTTGCATCAAGCTTTTCCATCATTTGCATTATTGCAATATTGATTTTAGCTTGTGCATCAATCTCGGCCTCTTTAATGTCTGTCCGGTTCGACATTCTTTCTCTTTCGTTTTCAGCAGTTTGCTTAAGTTGCTCTTTCTGTATTTCAGTCTGAGCTTTAAGCTGTGCTATCTTCTCCTGAGATTGAACTTTTTGCTGCTCACCCATTATGACCTTGTTTAATTCTTCGATCATTTGTTGAGCTGACTGCAATTGCTGCTCTAGTTGAGCTTTTTCAGTCTGTAATTGTTTCGCATCTTTTTCCTCTTGCTCCTGTATCTCTATTGGAGCAACCTTCATGCAATTCTCGTATAACTCCTCAGAGTTTGAAACATCGATATATTTTACTAGCTCTGGGAATATTACATCGTTATAACGTTCACCAGCGTAAGGCATAAGCTCTGCCAGCTTTGCGGTAGTCTCTTGACGTAAAGAACTAAAGGAAGGCCCTACTGTTATGTAAGTTTGGACTTTAGCGTTAGCTATATCAATAAATTTGCCTTTAAATTGATCCTCACCTTGGTTGTGAGTCTCAGCATTAATCATTACACTTTTAGATTTCCCATCAATGTCAGATGCTTTTGTTAGCCTTTTGGAGTCATAGTATACCGGTATAGCCTTTTCAAGATGCTTGCCTAGAAGCATATCGGAAAAATGTCTGGCTTTAAAGAATATTGACCTATTGGATAGACCGTTATTTGTTCTTAGCTCAAGTGCAGAACCAGAAACCTCATTGCCTTGTAGACCTGCTGCACTATCTGGAAGCCCACTTGTTCGCTCTTTACTTTCTGTCGTAAATTGGAAAAGAGTAGCCCAGCCAGCAGGAACATCGCCTTTAGGCACTTTCTGTGGTGGTGAAGCGTCTATTGTCCCATCTGGCAACTCAACAGCATCAAATGGCAGCGCAACAGTAGGTCTGTTATTTGCATTTGCCCATGTTGGCATGTGCTTCTTTATCTTTTGGAAATTAGTCACCCAAGGAGATATAGTATCAGCAGCCATTGCTTCAACATAGTTACTAATAACGAAGTTATTTAAGCGTGTCGGGTCTTTTGTTTGTCTTATTAATGAATCATAGTATACTTTGCCTTTGTATATGTATCTCGGGCCAAGCATGGGCACTATTGGTATGTACTCGCCACCAATCTCACCCTCTTCAAGAATCTCTTTATCAGTAAGTAAATACCATTTTATTCTTCTTCTTTCTACATCTTTTTCAGCCAACAACCTGTTATCTGATTTTAGCCACTTGTATAAATCGCCATCGAATCCATATTCACGATAATATTTCAATAAAGGGAAATACTCTTCTTTATCTTCGAGGTCGCTCAAGTAAACTGTAAGAGCCTGACCACTAAATGGATTTACTATGCTAATTACTTTATCAGCCTCAAGCTCAACTCGGTAATACTTAGATACACAAAGTAATCCGTCATTGACAACATTATCGAGATCAGGAAAACTGCACTTCTCTGCTTCAGGCCAGTTCTCTTCAAATGTATCTATATCGTAATGATAGTTTTCACCGCCCCACATAGAGTCAGCAAAATCTATCTCTTTGCTGTTCATTATGTCCATGTATACATTGAACTGGTCATAACAAGGTTTAAATGTTATTCTTTGATTAAATGATAGGTCATTCTCGTACTCAGTTTCCCAGCTATAAAACCCCATTCCACAAGTAAGCATATCTGACATCGCCATGTCTTTTATTTCTTCGCCCATGCCCTCATTGTGTATGTTGTATATGATTCCTTGAAATGCTTCGGCTGTTATTTTATCGGTTGAATTGTCGTAACCTTTGACTTTGATTGTTGACCGCTTTTGATCGTAGTCTTCAACGGTACGCCTAATTATTATTTTTGTATCGTTGATTTTTTCCATTGGACGGCCAACTCTCTTGGCTTTGTCAGAATCTGTCCACGGATCTCCATTAACAAGATCTAAATCATCTTGAGCTTCTTTCCTAAAATCAGCGTAAAAATCAGTATACCTTTTGGCATTCTTCTTGGCTTCTTCAATAATTTCTTCTTTTTTCATGTAAAACCATTGCAAGGTATACCTGAAAAATAACCTATTGTTGATAGAATGTCAATATATTGTTTAATAGATGTTGATAAGTGTTGATAAGTGTTGATAGATTGTCACATTGTCATGGTTGGCATTGTGAAGGTAGCTTCTTCTTTTTTGTCAGTTATGTCGCTCCCATGTGCCCTTAATCCATTTTCAAAATATTTGAAATAAAGCATTCCTATAGAATCGCCTATGTTTGGTGATCGTACCTTTTGCTTGTTCCCCATTCCATCATCAATCTCTCGGATGCCAGGGGCTTTTTCTATCATTTTGCGTCCAGCTGGATCTTCTTTAAATGTAGCTTGTGAAAGCTCGTTAAACGCCTCCCTCCACTGCTCAAGATCACCCTCAAAACTTAAAAAATAGTCCTCTCTATCAATATTTTTGCCATCAAGAAGCTTTATTGTATTTTGGGCCATTAGCCTCAAATTCCACCACTGCTGAGCTTTTGCGTTTTTGAAAAAATCTTTGTTCCTCACTATCTTGTTACCGTGGCGTGTATATATTGAGTCGCCACCATATACCATGTTAGAACCTTTGAATGGTATATGGTTGAATGGCAACTTCTCTGCCTCAGTGTTGTCTATTCTTGCAACCTCTGACCCGTAAGCAGCTCCAACACCAACAGCATCATATACAACATCTTCAAATCCCCAGTTATAATACTCTGATTTCACCCTAGATACTGATTGATATATGTTGTCGCACTGCCATGTGTCAGACCATTTTGTTACTGGCCCTTGCCTTATAGATATACTGTTTTTGTCGTGCTTTGTTGTCTTTCCTTCCGCAACGTCAACGCCCGCATATAACTTACCGCAAGGCTCATACCCTATTGTTTTATGAGCATTTAAGCATTTTTCAAGCCACTCGAATGGCAATAATACTCTTGATGGATCATCTTTAATATAATGCCCTTCCCAGACATGCAAATACCTTTCAAAGTCTATTTTCTTATCGGCTTGACATTGTCTCCATAAAACTTCTGGACAGAATGGATTATCAAAAACATTTATTTTAATGAATAGCGTTTCTTCGTATTTTTTAATTGACTCAACTGGATCATTTTCACGCCCTGAGTTATAGAGGAAAAATATTTTCCTTCCATTCATTCGGACAGAAGGAAGAAGCATGTCAATAGATTTCTGGCTCATTGTACGAGCCTCTTCTACTATGACGTATTTTACTTTTGCCAAAGCTTTTAGTGATTCAGTTCTAACACTACCGTTAAGACCCTTGAACCTAAAAACAAAATTTGTTTTTGTGTTGATTATTTTCGAGTCTAAAAACCTGTAATGGTCGTCATATCCGTTATTAATTACCCAATTTTTAATGTATGAGTATATAGATTCTTCAACAGAGTTTTGCACTTCACGGGTGCATAGGCATTCAACATTATGTTCAACCTCAGCTATCTCTGTTATCAAATCACAAATAGACTCAGATTTAGCTCCACCACGCCCACCATCAATAGGGATAAAATCATATCCGTCTGTCTGGTCTGGCATATCATCGCATATGCCAGCTATCGTGAATATTCTCTGAAATTTAGGGACTATCTTTTTGAATTTACCATTAATCCGCATCAATACAGGGGTTACACCTGTATACTCATTAGGTACACATTTTCGCCTCTCAAGCTCTTCCTGTATCTGATTAAAAGTAAAATCCATACAAAAGGGCGGTTATTTTTTACCGCCCTTGCTACCCTTTTTTGATCCTTTGCAACCCATTGTGATCTACTTACTAAAATCTAGCAATGACTTTTCTGTGATTTCATCACCCATAAGCTTCTTCATTGCGTAAACATTTGTATTTTCTTTTTTGATATCGGTTACTTTATCGAGCACATCTTCCTCAAAAACCCAATTGAACGGCTTGAGATCATTAATTACAGCATCGTAACTCTCACGAGCTTGTTTGTATGCTGTTACGGCTTGAGTATATGTAAAGTTGTCAGACACATAAGCGCAAACAGGTTGGGCTACACGCAAAGCAGCATTAAGAAGCTCGCTATAAATACCTTCAAAGCGTCTGAATGGCTCTTCATGTACTTTATTTCTAAGCATTATCTCACGAATAGGTGTTCCGCAACACGGGCAGGAATCCCTATTTGCTGTCTTAAAGTCAAGCTCGCAAGGTACGCATTGTAATTTATCTGGGACTGATACCTCAAGAAAGAATGTACCATCTTCACAGACTCTCAGTTTAACAGTTGAACTTAAACCATTCGAAAACAGCTTATATCCTTCTTCTTCGCTCTTAACATAGTCTATCTCATGAACACCTTCCATGTTAAGATATGCGCTAGCTTCCTCTTGAGTATACTCAAATAGTTCTTTTTTCATTAATCCTCTTTTATGTATTTACTGTATGTGAGTTGTAGTAGCTCTAAATCTTCGTCAGACATTTTCTTTAGCAAATCATTGTTATTGACATTAACATCGGCTTTATGTTCGATTTCCTGTTTGTCTGATTGACCAAGTATATTTTTACCCAAAAAAATAGCCATAGCAGGGCTTTTTTCAGCTTGTTGCCATTGCATTCTTCTCAATGAAGCTTTACCGCCTTCTCTCTTTTTGGCAGAATACTCCGAAAAATTGATTCCATGTTCCTCTTTACATCTGGCATTTATCGTGTCTTCACAAATATCTAAAATCGAACATATCTCAACCTGAGTACATTGTATCTTACACATTGCGTCTACTTTAGACCAGTCAATTTTTATTTTTTTTCTTCCAGCTTTAGACATAATCAGACTCATTTAAAAGTACTGCTTTCTGTCCAGTAAAGTCTTCCCATCTCTTTACTATTACATCACAGTATTTAGGGTCTAGCTCCATTAATCTAGCTTTACGTCCTGTTTTCTCACAAGCTATCAAACATGATCCTGAACCGCCAAAAAAATCTACAACAATATCTCCATTCTTAGACGAGTTATTTATTGGATACTCTATTAAATCTATCGGTTTCATTGTCGGATGTATATCATTTCTGAATGGTCTATCAAACTCCCAAATAGTTGTTTGTTTTCTATCTGTATACCAATTGTGTGAAGCTCCGCCTTTCCAACCATAAAGTATTGGCTCATGTTTCCAATGGTAATCCTGCCTTCCCATTACCATTGTTTGCTTCACCCATATACAGCACTGTTTAAGGTCAAAACCAGATTCCTTAAATGCTCTCCTGAAATTAAGCCCTTCTAAATCAGCATGAAATACATATAGCCCGCAACCTTCTTTTGCGATCGTAAAGTAATTTACGTGAACATCGTATAAAAATTGATAAAAAGACTCATCGCCCATTGAATCGTTCTGTATTGTTAATGCGTCCTTTGTTTTGCCTTCGTATGCGACATTATACGGCGGATCGGTTACAATCAAATCAGCTCTCTCCCCATCCATCAACTTCTCAACGGAATCGATACTAGTAGAGTCACCACACATTAACCTATGGTTACCTAATACATATATATCCCCAAGTTTAGTTTTAGGCTCTTCTGGCATCTCTGGAACTGAATCAGGTTCTGTTAATCCTTCTGTCTCTGTTACGTTTTCAAAACCTTCAAGCTCATCTTCTAAGAATCCCCACTCAGTGAGTTCATCTAATTCAAACTCTGCATCTAGCTTTACAAAGTCCCATTCACCTGAGTTTTTATTAAGTCTTATATTAAGCTGTTTTTCTTTATCTATTGGCAGATTAACTTCAACGCATGGTACTTCTTCAAATCCCAGTGCTTTCATTGCTTTTAATCTTTGGTGACCGCCAATTATAACGTTTTCTCTACCTGCATAGGTATTTATAACTATTGGCTCTACACAGTCAAAATTAGAAAGAGATTTCTTTAACTGCTTAAAATCCTCGTCTGATATTTTACGAGGGTTATACTCCGCTTCTATTAAATCAGCGGGGTTTTTAAAAACTATTTCCACACTCACCTCAAGTGAACAATGTTTTGGTAATCAATACCGATTAAAGAGAGATCAACTCACTTTAATGTAAATATAACTATTTTACCATATATATTGCACTTATCTTGTAAATTTAATCTCTTTTTTTTGGCTATATACGGTTAATGTGTCATTCTCAAGCTGATAGTGATATTTGAAGTCATCTACTTCAAAAACAACTTTACCGCTCATTTTAAACGGATTTTCTACAATATAATCTACAGTATATGATACTACTTCAACGTCTATTGTTGAGTATCTCCCTACATAATACCATGTGCCTATTATTGAGTGTTCTGGGTTTGGTATTTCAATGTCAATGTATTCTTGGTATATTACATCTTTATCTGGCCTCTCATTAACAATAAAATCAGAGCAACCGATAAACAAATAAGTGACCAATATCAAAAATAACCATACTACAATCCTTACCGTCCATGTTAAGATTGACTCTCTATCATCATATGGCTCGTATACTATCTCACAGTTTAAGCCATCCTCAGCCTCAAATGTTACGTAGAACTCAGCCTCTTGCTGTGTCTCGAAATACTTTGTGCCTATACAAGTATCGCACTTGTATACATCAACTCTGTACATGGCAACCTCCATAATTTGCATTTACGAAATTACTGATGCAATCGTCCTGGAGTCTATCCAATCTGAGTACATGAATATATCCCTCTTCACCAATGTCGCTAAAGAAGAGTTTAAGGTTTTCAGCCTTTTTAGCGTGTTGTAATTCTGTTTTAGCTTTCAAGCGAGAACATATTGTCATACAGAAAACCCTCCTTCAAAATCTTTAAATAATTGCTCTTTCGATTTAAGCTCATTACCAGCCAATGACATTATTCTGTCGGTGATATTATCAATAACCTTGCTCATTTTGAAATTGTTTTTTTCGTCAAAATTTGATGGATCTAGTAATTCAGTCCCTACTATCTCCCTTACTTCTTCTCTATTCATCAATTACCCCTAATATCATTTAACAGCTTCTTAAACTCTTCCACTTTATACAGACAATAGCGTATCCTGTTGTTTTGTGTATTTCTCGAACCTAGAGCATATCTAGTAGATAAAAACTGTTTATATCCATAGCCGGAGCAAAACTCTGTCACCAAATGGCTATAACCACGGTAACCAGAAAAACCGCATTTTCTCGCTACTATGTTTAATTGCTCCTTAACGCTAACACTGCGGCTATAACTTAAACGTCCGCCTGAGTATCTAATACCGCTTTCTATCGCCTGTTCAGCATAACTTCCCATTTACACCCCTCCCTTTGTCTCTCCAAGGAGGATTGACTTGATTTTTTCAATATCCTCACGAATATCATCTCCAAAGTACTCATTAAAATTGTACTGGTACTTATGTATTATAAGATTATCTATCTCCTCCAACGCCTTTACCATGGATTCGTTGGTGGTTCTGGTGTTCCATGATTTTACAGCTTCTTCAAGTGTATCATGCCAACCTATATCAGCTGGACAATTTTCGCACTCAACAGTATAGTCAATCTTGTTTGAATCTCCAAAACTTGTATAATTTTCATACGCCTCAAATGATCCACAAAACGGACACTGCTTCAATTCTTCTCTCTTGCTTTCTTTAGTCATCATCTACCTTCCTTATCTATTTTCTTCGCTAGTTTACTACTCAGTATCTGGCACAATATCGCTATAGCTGTCAAAACAATAATCATTACAGTTAAATCACTCATTTTAGTTCCTCCAAAGCCTGTTTATACGAAAGTGAATCAGGGTGATGTAGTATGATGACCTCTACATTTCTTGAGCATCCAGAGGTTGAGTAGGCTATTATTAGCCATGATGTAAGGTGTAGTGCAGTCCTTAGTATTGGTAGTTTCATTTGGTCCAGTCCTGTAAAGTAGCAAGCAAGAGTAGAAACGCAGGAGACTGGACCATCAGTGTAAAGGCGTTTCTACTCTATATGCTTGCAAAAATTTTTGTAGTGAGATTTGGTCCAGTCGCTACATGAGTAATACTAGCAATTATTATTATCTTTTTCAACCTTTATTTTCTAAAACATTGAAATTTGTGCTGTTTCTTGCTCTATTCGCTTAATTGACTTTTCAAAATACTCTTCATCTAACTCAAAGCCTACAAATTCACCGCCTTTTTGGAAGTAGTGCCATGCTATAGCGTGAGAAGCTGATCCTAGGTGAGTGTCTAGTATTTTGTGTTCAGGTGAGCTGTAGTTCTGTAATAGCCATGAGTATAGTTTTACTGGTTTTTGGGTTGGGTGTATTTTATCTTGGCAGTCATTTATATAAGCATCAGCTCTACTATATTGGAATACTTTGAATGTATTTATACTTGTTTTAGCTAGTTCTCCCTCCTTAAAATTTCCACTATTTCCCTTATACCAAATTATAACACCTTTAGAACCTAAAAAAGCAAAATAATTACCACCCCATACTATGTGGTTTTTACTAACTCTAACAATCTCATTAAAATAATTATCTTCGGGTACTTCTTTATCCCATTTGGTATCGTGATATTTCTTATATGTTCCAGCCCCGTTTGTAAAGCCCTTCTTACCACCAAGTTTATTTTGACTCTCATCTGCACCTATCCCATAAGGAGGGTCAACAATAGCCAAATCAAAGTAGTTATCAGGATACTCAGCCATACCTTCCATGCAGTCACGGTTTTGTAATTTCATGTTGTCTTTTATATACTCTTTCAAAATTTAATATCCTTTTTTTCAACCTTTATTTTAATCTCTTGCAGTTTTTTCATTTTATTTATTGCAATCAAAGATAATGCCAGGATTATCATGTAAGATATTGCCAGTACTATCATGTAATATTTAAACCATCCAATCATAGGATGGCCTCATCTGGTAGTATTTGATTAGCTCTAAGTGAGTTTTTGAACTGCACAATGTTCTTTGCCTCTTGAAGGCTACTTGCTTTCACCTGCTGAATGTACAGGCTGTCGTTTTCTCTGTATTGTATGTTATATATTTTCATATTATTTACACTCCCAATCACAAAGCAAACTACTGCCTCTGAGCGCATGGCCTCTAAAATTACTACATAGCTCTGTGCAGAACTTACCACCTATTACTATTGATTTGTCTTTTTTGCATAGCTCTTCTTGTGGTCTTGATGTGCTCCAAAACCTAAGATTATATTGTATTATGTTTGGTTGTTTCATTTGTTTTCCTTTGTTAATTTGCCCAAAGGCTCCCAATAGAGCCATTTTTCGTTTGGAGTGAACAGTATTAGTATTAGTACGTATATCATTAGAACCCTATAGGTTTTAAATTATGGTCGAAGCGTTTAATGTTGTCATCTTGGCAATGTGAAACATATTTGCAAGAATCAAAATTGTATATATCTCCAGCAAGCATGCTATAGCAGTATAAATAGTAGTTTTTGGTAATTACATACTTCTTCCCCCTCCACTTAACAGGAGTTGAATCTACGGGCATCCCGTCTTTACGCCACTGATTGTATGTGTCTATTGTTGTACACGTATTTAATATGCTACATTCCCCTTTGTCATTAATAAATCCAATATAGTCCTCTCCATAAATTATATCTAGTGAGTTTTCTAGTTCATCAAACTTAAGTCTCAAAGCCTTTTCAGGTGCATTGATTATAGCTTCAAGTTTTTTAGCCTCTTCCATGAGGGCTTCTAGTTGTTGTTTAGCTTTTTCTTTGTTCATTTGTTTTCCTCCATCTTACAATTTTCAAAGTTAAACTCTTTCCATTCGTCATAAAGTAGAGTTGTTTTACCATCTTTGCGGATTAGTTCGTTGAATTTGTACGCACCAATATCATATATTTTATTGTTAATTGAGTTGTTAGTAAAAAACACACCAATTGATACTGATAGAGAATGTTGAACAACTATAAATTTACCTTCAGACTCAACCTTATTCATCCACCACATAACATCAAGAGCAGACATTTTCTTTGGTTCTGGTAGTGGTTTAGCGTGTTTGAATGATCCTGTAATTCCGTCATCAAATAATACTTTATATGGAAGATTAGAATCTTCAACTTTAGCATAAACCATTGCTTCTAAAGATATATCTTCATTATCATCCCATACAAGCATTCTTGTACAGTGGTCTTTGGTTATTTCTATCATTTGTTTTCCTTTGTTAATTTATTATATAGTTCAATTAAATGCACAGATACTCTCAAGCCTTCCCTAAGTCCTCTTTCAAAATCAGTATCTTTAGTGCTTGATACTGTCTCTTCTATCATTTCAGATAGTTGATTTATTAATATTTCCATTCATTCCTCTTTTGTTTAAGCATCTGAGCTATTATCTGGCTCTTTTGCTGTTTGTTGTTAATTTTCAAGTTCCTGAAATCCATAATCTAAATAATTACACTTCCAATCATCAACATATTCCATTTTTTCATCTTCTGTCATTTGCTCCCATTCTCCTTGTTGAAGGCCAAAATCCTCAACAGTGTCAAATGTATCTTCTCTACACGAATGAATATTTGCTCCACTATCTAAATAAAATCTTACTTTCATATCTTACCTTCATTTAAATCTTTTTTAACACGGTAAATAAATTCTCCATTCATTCCGCGAAGTTCTTTTTGTATTTTCTCAGCAAACAGCTCATATAAAAATCCAATTGTTACAAGTTGTTTATATCCTTGTTTTTCTATTGTGACTATTCCAGTGTCTAACCATTCTTGTATTTCTTCTGTTTTCATATCTATTCCTTTATTTGTTTAAATTTTTCTCAACTGTCCAGACCGCTCTAGTAACTCCCTAGCTCTGTCTGCTTCTGTTGGGTTTATTTTTGACATTATTTCTATTATTTGATCTTTACTTATTTTTTTACCGTTGATTATCATATGTTTCCTCGCTGTCTACATAAAGTCCGTTCATAATTAATGGTGTAATCCCATCAGCTCCATTATGCCTTGATTTCCAGTGCATCAGCTCAAGCCTGTGCGGAGAGTTTTCTTTATCTCTGTACAGACACCAAACTTCGTCAGAGTTGTCAAATAATCCACCAGCTCCTTTAATTGCTCTTGGCGTAGGTCTAGTGTTATCATAATTATCTTTCGTGAGCTGAGATAGCAATATAATTCTGACATCGTATTTTTTCGCCATTTCAGGTACCTTACGGCTTATTTGAGATAAAGCCTTATAATCATCAGTAGAATGAGAAATAAGCTGTGCATAGTCTATTACAACCGTTTTAACACTACGATCCTTCTCAACCTGTCCCTTTATTACTGTTTCTATTGAAACTATATCTAATCCGCTTTTATCGAGTATATACATATTGTCTTGAATACAAGTTTGAAAGTATTGTTTCTTTGTTTTGTTTTGCTCAAAAAACCAGTTTGAATCTGAATGACTGCTTTCTGGATTGTTTCGATAATATGCTATTTTCATCATGCGCTCAAAAATTGATTTCTTTTGCATTTCAAGAGATAAGAAAAGCCATTTCTCGTTATTTGCTCTGCAAATATCTTCACATACCTGAATAGCGAAATTTGTTTTACCTGTTCCTGACATTCCACATAACAACAGAACGTGACCTGTATTGAATGTTTTTATCTTCTGACCTATAACCCAAAAGCTGTCAAAATTTATTTTTTCCTGATTACACCAATCTTCAATAACCTCATTCATACACTGAGATGGTAGCATTGGTTTTTCTACTAAACAACTTTTAACATCATAGCTCATATTGTTCATGTTTGCAATAATCTGATGCGCTTCAATTATCTTTGACCTTCTTTCTGCCATTTCAGACATTTTCGCTACTAATGGCAGAAAGTTAGTTACAGCAAACTCACCAGAAGAAAGAACATCCATGAATGTATCAAGAGAAAATTTGAATCTTTTTGCTGATGATTCTGTTGGGCTAAATTCTCCATAGCAAAATGATCTGTAAATATTCGCATGCTCAGTTTTGTAGAAATCTCTATGTGAAACATCAACAGAAATTCTGTTAAGTGACTGACAAAGACAAAGGAATCTTTTTTCTAAAAGTAAATCATTAGGTAATTCCATTATTATTCCCACCATACGTTATGTTTTTTCTTACTTGGATCTTCTATCTTAGGATATATTTCTTTCTTATTGTCTTCTGTCTTTAAGTCTATAGTCTTATAGTCTTTATCTCGTACCCCTAGCGGTATAGGTTGTGTCCCCCTAGAGGGGTCAGTAGCGGTATAGGTAGCGGTATAGGTTGTGTCCCCTTTTTGCCCCTCTAGGTGGTACACTTGGTGGTACTCTGGAATAGGCACTTCATCACCTCTTTTTAATTGTTGTATTGAAATTCTTGGTGCCTTATGTTCATTTTTTCCATCTTCTTTCTTTATTAATTTTTGCTCCACAAGATCAGATAGGCACTTATAGTAAGTTTTTTTTGAACCTATGCAGGAGCCTTGCATACCAGTATCACGTGGTAACTTAAACCATGTTGACCAGTTTGTCCTATTGTTCTGATTTAATAAAAATATATACAATGAAATATGAGCAGGCTTAAAGTCAAAATCACCATGCCATACTAACTCATAGAAAGATTTTATTTGATTAAAAAGATTTATTCTCTTTTCTTTCATTTGCCGTTCCTGTAAATTTCACGGGAAAAGAGCGAACATTTTGGAACGGCAATTCTGATAATGTTCGCTCTGTAACTTCCCGTAATATGTTGTAAAATTTCATAAGGTTTGCCGTTCCTTTGTTATACCCTAGTTAGAAAGTTTATTGGTTCTTGTCTAGTGGTTTTTTCTAAAAAGGTAGGCTTAGATCATCTTTTATTACCCACCTTAAAGCTTCCATCTCACGATTAACAGAGTGAAGCTCCTTTTCTATCTTTTGTTTTGAGTCAGAACCTTTATAGCAGTAAGTATTTAAAAATTCATACATTGTATAGTATTTAGTCTCAAGTTCTTTAAGTTTCTTTTCAACTTCTTCAATAGGTCTTAATTCTCTTTTCATACTATCTACTCCTCTTTGTTGTCAGTAGGTTTTTTCTTTAAACAGTGTTTGCAAGTAACTTTTCCCCAAGTTCTTGATATTGTGTAAGATTTTCCTGCTCTTATACCACTTGTTCCTACGCAAATAACAGAAGGTGACATTATCTTAT
>Ga0099850_1000084_pt1 | contig 36288 bp, 38 predicted proteins | sample CB_VirMetaG_5_FD_79182 | JGI IMG/M metagenome (GOLD analysis project Ga0099850, IMG submission 79182) | Freshwater to marine saline gradient viral communities from Chesapeake Bay - CB_1508_1D Viral MetaG | ecosystem: Environmental > Aquatic > Marine > Coastal | place: USA: Chesapeake Bay... | reverse complement strand
TCGTCGCACTCGGTCAGATAGACGCGCCTCCCGCCAGACGGGGCTGGAGCGTAGTCCAGCACCTTGCCGGTGTGCGCTTGGCGGGCCTCCCGATGCATCCTGCCGCATTCGCGCAACAGCGCGCCGAGGCCGTCGGCGACGGTCTGGTAGTAGCCAGGGCGCGGCCGGCCGATGCCAAGGTCGCGCTCCGTCCACATCGGGAGCCGCTGCGCGGGCGGCGGCGTCACCGGCCCTACGGTGTCCCAGCCGTCCAGCCACGGGGGGCCGTCCTGCTCCCACGGGTTCGGGGAACCCTCGGGGCGGTAGACGCCGATCTTCTTGTCAGTCATTGGACACCTCCGCCGCCTTCGTCTGCGTGCGAGCCTCGACGGCGCTGGTGTTGCGGTCGAGCGCGACGACGACGGCGGCGCCAGCGAACGCGACGGTCGCGATCAGGAACCAGACCGCGGCGTAAATCTCGTGGAAGGAGGTCTGGGCCACCCGCTGCACGGTGGAGCCCATGTCGGCTGCCATGTAGGTGACGAAGGCGAGCACCAGGACGGTGAAAGCGTTGACTACGTGCTTGGCCATGATGGCTCTCCGGTCTTGTGGTCTACTTGGGCAGGGGCGCCGCGATCACGAGAACTCCCCTTTCACGATGTCGTAGGTCTGGCCCGCCACAGCCCGTTCCCTCCGGCTGTCGCGACCCGCCCTCCAAAGCCCGACGGCAGGGTCCCACCGGGAGTCAGAGCCCATGTCGCTCGTGCTGCCGCCGTCTCTCCTGGCGCGGCCGGTGACCAGCTTGATCATGTCGTCGAGGCTGATCTCGTCGCCGTACTCGTCGCGGATCGTAACCCCTGGGGCCGAAAGCAGGGCCTGCCACGTCGGCCAGTCCACCGGGCGCCCCAGCCCTGCGTAGTCGTTGTGCTCCGGCGGCCAGTCGTGGCCCGCCACCTCGTGGAGGGCGAACACCCAGCCGGCCGACGACTTGCCGATGTGGTAGCGGTCCTCCGGCCCGCGCCCACAGTGCGGGCACCGTGGGCCGAGCTCGGCGTAGTAGTTGGTCCCCATCTGAAGCTCACCTCGCCCTTCGAAGGGACTCCACGGCTTCCTGGCCCACAGCGAGGGCTTCTTCCGCCATACGGTCGAAGTCCTCCTCGGAGGGCGCGCGCCCCGCACGTTGATGATCGCGCACCTGCAGTGCGAAGTACGCCGCGAACACCGCCCTCGCAACTGCGTCGTCCGACTCGCCGGAGCCCCCCTGAGCCCCGTCACGTGAGGGGGCCCCATGGGCCGCCTCCGGGCCTTCGACCACCCGGCCGAGCGACGCGAGCTCGACGAAGCGAGTGCCCCCGATGCGGAGCCCGGAGAGCTTCCCGGTGTTCAGCCACCGGTAGATCGTGGGCCGGCTCTTGCCAAGCCGACTCGCAGCGTCGGAAGCAGTCACGTAGCCCGTCAGGATGTCTCGATCAACGATCACTGTCCGCCCTCCCACTACGTCTTGACGAACTCGAGCAGGACACGTCGCCTCCCATCTCCAGGCCGTGGTCGATGAACATCCGCCGCACGGCGGCGTGGCACTCCGCCTTGGCCGAGTCCCGATCCGGGCAGCCACTGCCGTTCTCCCCCTCGGACTCGGCGGGCTCGAGCACGCTCCAGCGCCACCGCTTCCTGCCCAGCAAGGCATCAGGGCGTACATCGCCAAACGTCCGGCCCTCCCAGCACAGGTGGGACCCGTGTTCGTGGTCCTTCCACTCCAGCTCGGAGAAGACCGCGCTGAGCCGGATGTCGTGCTCGACATCGGCGATGCGGTCCTCCAGCAGGCCGACCAGATCGCGCGCAGCGCCGATCGTCATGGAGATGGTGTAGGGGCCCACGACCACCTCGATCGTCGCGTCTGCCGCTGAGACGTCGCTCACTTACGCCCTCCCGCGCCGGCAGACCAGCGGTTCAGGAAGTTCACCGCCGTGACGGCGGCAGACGGGCCGTGGCCCGGCAGGATGGACTCGAGCTCGAGCTCCAGGAACCCGGCTCCTGCCAGGAGCCTCCAGCGGCGTTGCCCGTCGCTCGCGGTGGCGGCCCCCTCCCAGATCCATCGGGAGGGGTTCCGGACCACGTAGTCCTGACGCCCAAGGACGGACAGCACGTGCTGACGCAGCGTCGTGCCGGACGGCGCCTCGCCGAGAACGGCGTGGCATCGCCTCACGATCGCCGGGTCATGGAGGAGGTGCCTCCATGAGTGAGAAGTCCATGCCAGCAGCTTGGTCTCGGCGGGAGTCCTCATCCGCGCGCTCTCCGGTCCGTCGTGAGTGATAGGTCGCACCGTTCATACGTCAGACGGCACGAGAGGTGCCGATGACCCTTCGAGAGGGCCCCTCGCCAAAAGGCGAGTGATTGACGGCTGCGCATGCGTCAGGAACCCCTGGACGGTGGTCCGGACGGCGAGGTGCCTCATGGGCCGGGTCGCGGTTCGGGGACACACCTCCTCGAGAGCTGCCGGCAGGAGGGCCCTGATCCGATCCTCGAGCTCGGAAAGACCTGCCCAGAGGACCATCCGCCTACTGCAAGAGCCTCCGTCGGGCGCCGTGACCGTCAGAGTCGCGCCCCACGGGAGCCCAGTCATGCAGTTCGTGCGGTCCACTGGCACTACGGCAACAGTCGCAGTGACCTGGTCGTTGAGACAGGGCAACCGGCAGGACCAACTGACCTCGATGCGGCCTGACTTTGCATCGAACGACCTCGACAGGTCGACCGGAGCTCGCGGAAAGCCAAGGATCTCGGCCTGCGTCACCATGCAGGCTCTACTCATTGTCGCCCTCCCTCGTCATCACTGCCAGGACCGTCAGGCGGACGTAGTCGTGGCCGTTCATCGCGACCACCTGCCCCTCGGCGTCGAGGAGGCGTGGCGCGTGGTCCACCGTCAAGATCGCCAAGCGGGTCTGGTCTTCCACGTCGATGAAGTCGAAGCGTGTCATGGCGGACTCCTCGCCAGGGAGCTCCTCGAGGTCGCCCTGCACGATCACGACCTCGTGAGGCTCCGCTCTGATCCGGTGGAGAGCATGGGGTACGGCTCCCCGCAGCAGCTTCACCGCTTGGACGGCGCTCGGCCTGGAGCCGTAGTCGTGGTGGACCGTGATCTTCACGCACGTGCTGGCCGGCGGCTTGTCGTGGATCCAATCGCACGCGTCCAGCCGATCCTCCGGCCGGTGTCCGCGCCAGCGGCGCCACAGGGTCTTGAGCGTCATGCGAGACCTCCCCTCAGCCAGTCGAGGTCGAGGGTCCACTCCATTGTGGACCTTCGTGCGTGCAGAGCAAACGCCGACTCGACGGCGCGCTCGGCGGTATCCAGGTCGATCCGGTTGACCGTCACGAAGTGGGCGAAGGCGCGATGGAACGCCTTCTGCCCTCGCGTCAGCTCGAGACCGATGTGCTTGACCCGGTGACAGGGCGGGCACAGCGAGACCAGGCCAGCGAGCCGCTGCACGCCGGCAGCGTCGTCGTACTCCCAGACCTCGTGGCACTCGACCGGGTGGGCCGGGCCCCGTCCACCACAGACCTCGCAGACCCAACCGGCCGCCCGGGCCTGCGCTGCGGCGAGACGGCGCCACACGGGCGGCGGGAGCAGGAGCCGCAGGTTGTTCCCCCAGGAGCTCGACGGGACGAGCTCGATGGCGAGGGGCAATGTCGGCTGCCCCCAGGGCGGGGCGACCTCGGGGAGGGTTTCGTTGTCTGTCATCGCGACCTCTCGCGGGCGCTCCAACGTGGCGCGGATTCGCCACGGTCGCCCCCTATACGTGACGGATCGGGCGGGTTGCGGGAGAGGCGGAACCGGAGCGTCACGGCGGACGGCAAGGCGCAGATGCTCACTCGGAGCGTCGCTCTCGGGGGGATCGGGGCACACTGACGATCGTCTGACGTACATCGTTGGGCATGTCCAACTCGCCACCACGATCGACGCTCCCGCCGGAAGAGGCTGGACCGGGTTCAAGACCCAGCGCCCGGACTCCGGGTCGCAATTCTGGGATCGCGCCGCGTATCATGCGGCCAAGCAGCAACGATCTCGTGGGGGTAGTGGTGGCGATCGACTTCGACCGCGAGGCCTTCCGGCACATCAACCTTGGGTCCCGCGAGGAACGGAGACGCACTGCCCAGATCCTCGGACCCGGCCCGCCCCCCGCCTCGACAGCGTCATCGGCGCTCCCAGCGACGAGGGGAGACTGCCCCGAGTTCAGACCTTGCCCGCACGTCTCCTGCCGGCACCACTACGGCGTGGACGCAGGCGTGATCGGGAACTCGTTTGCGGTCAGGGTGGCCGTCGGGTTCTTCCTCGTCATGGACAACTGCGCGTTGGACTTCGTCGAAGATCACCCGGACGGGGCGACACTCGAGGAAGTCGGCGCCGCCCTTCTGCTCACGCGTGAGCGAGTCCGACAGATCGAGGAGTCCGCCCTCCAGAAGGTTCGGAGCACCAAGGCGGGCCGCGAGTTCCTCGACGCCATGGGAGACGCGGATGTCTGACGACCATGGCGATCTCGTGTTCGCACTTGAGCGGCTCTCGCCGAAGCCCGGGGAGATCCTTGTCTACTACCAGGAGGGCCCCGTGACCGAGGAGGCGGCTGCTGCGCTGTCGGAAGTGGTCGATGAGCATCTCCGACAGCAGACCGCGCCGGGGGGCCTTGACGTCCTGTTCTTCGTCATGGACAGCACGACGTCACGGCTCGCCACCTACGAGCTCAGAAGCAGCGCCCTCACGGCCGCGATCCTGAGCGCGGCCGTCCGGGGGGAGCTGCAGAACTGCAACGACCCCAACACCGTCGCCCGCCTGACGCGGGCACTTCTTCTCTCGGGCCACTACGGCTACGAACCCAGCGAGGTACCATGAGCATCCCAACTGCACTCCGCAAGTTCGGCGACACAAAGCGCCGAGCCGAGCCCAGGCCGGCCCACAAGCCCAAGCCCGAGCCCACCGATGGCCCTTCGGGCGTGAAGGCACGGCGCCCGAAGGGCCGGATCATCCGACGGGGCTGGGATCTCAACCCCTGGGAGGCCGTCATCCTGGACGACGTTCACGGCGGAGGTCGAGGACGGCTCTGGTCGGTCCGCGACCTCGCCGAGCGGCTCGCACCCGTCGTCGAGGAGGCCGGTGGCCCGACCGATGTCGTCAGGGTCGTCCGCAACAGCTTGCGGGTGCTCGTCAAGGAGGGCTGGCTCATGAGGGCCAGACACCGTGGGATCTACCGCCAGGGGCCGACCCTCGTGGCGTATGCCGAGCTGTGCACTGCCTCCGTCGCCGCCCTCGGGAGCCTTCTCGTGACTGCGATGGAGATCCGCGAGGACGCCACGGAGGTGGTCTACGAGGGCCTTCTCTCCGGCGTGATGCCCAAGGCTGAGTACGCGTTGACCCTGTCTGGCCGGACGCTGCCGTCGCCGCGCGCACTGCGGCTCATCGCGAGGTACCTCAAGGTTGAACCCTCGCACCTTCTGGCACTGGTCGCGACACCGTGATCGGGCGACTCGTGAAGGCGTGGCGAGCGACGCGGGTCCAGGAGGCGACATGGCTCGTCCTCCACTCCGTCGGCGACAACCGGAAGATCCAGATCCGCACCCGCAGCGTAGCCGCCGTGATCCAGCAGTCCGAGTCGCCGCCTCGTGCGCTGGTGATGGTCGATGGAGTCGCGGTCGCGGTGGCCGAGAGCGCGGAGACCGTCACGGCCATGCTCGGAGGCACGACGACGGCCGCACCCGAGCCGCCCGCTCGCCCGCCGAGGACGGGCACGCGCCCTGTCGACCCCACACGCGAGAGGTTCGACGCGGAGACGCAAGACGCGATCGACAGGATGCTGGACAGGATGCTGAGGTCCAACATCGCATCCAACGAGGACGTCAACTGACCAGCCCCCATCAGGGGAGGAGGAGACCATGCCGAATACGACAGAGCGTGCGGCGCTCGACTGGGCCGGGCTGGCCCATGACGCACCGCGTGAGACCATCATCGACTGGCTGATCCGGAATGACCGGAACGGCTGCTACAGCGATGAGGATCTTGAGGCGGAGGGGTGGGGGCCGTTGACCCGATCCGAAGCCCTGGAGAACCTCGTGGCGACCATGGAGGAGAACACATGAGCAGTGCCGAAGTGCTGGGGGCAGTCCTGGAGGGCATCTGCGGCCACGTGACGCCGATCCGGGTGATCAAGGGGGGCCAGGAGTTCGAGGTGGGTGGGCCCGAAGCGTGGGGGCGAGCGGCTCGGGTCCGGGTCAACCGCGCCCTCCGATCGGTCGGGGCAGTGGCCCCGCACGTCAAGCTCGAGCCGGACACGCAGGTCCATGCGTGGGGCAGTTCCCTCGACCTCGCGATCGCCGTGGCGGCAGCGTCCTGTCGTGGTCTGGTCCTCGGCGACATCCGCAGGACGGCGTTCGTCGGGGAGCTGTCCATGGACGGCAAGATCCTCCCGACGCCCGGCACCTTGAGCATGGCGGTCGCCGTGGCCGACGCGGGGTGCGAGCGCCTGTACGTTGCCACCGGCGTCGCTGCTGGTGTTGCCGGCGTCGGTGTTGAGGCGGCCCTTGAGTCACGTCTCACCGTGATCCCCGTGAGCAGCTTCGGGGACCTCCTCGAGGCGATCAACGGGGCACCGACCGTCCTGGCGCATCCCGCAGAGTCCCCGACCGTCCCGGCGTTCGCTCCGTCCTTCCTGGGGGACCCCGTTGCTCTCCGCGCTGTGGAGGTGGCGGCAGTTGGCGGACACGGGATTCTGCTCATCGGGCCCCACGGAGTCGGAAAGACGGTTCTCGGTCGAATCCTTCGCGACCTCCTGCCGCCCCCCTTTCCCGACGAGGCCCTCGAGATCACGATGATCCACAGCGCATGCGGCCTACTCCTCGACAGACCGGGGCTCGTCGCCCACCGCCCATTCAGGGCTCCGCACCACACCTGCTCCACGGCCGCGCTTGTGGGCGGCGGGACGCCTCTTCGGCCCGGGGAGGTGACTCTCGCCCACAACGGCGTCCTGCTCCTCGATGAGGTGACGGAGTTCACGTCCGCCTCCTTGGAAGCCGTCGCGGCTGCCCTCGCTGACGGCGAGGTGGTCCACTCCCGGCATGACCGTCGCGTGGTCTTCCCGTCCTCCGCTCAGCTCGTCGCCACTGCGACTGCGTGCCCGTGCGGGCGGCTCGGCTCGGTCGACCTGGGCAAGACGTGCATGTGCAGCCGCGACTCCATCGCCCGGCATCAGGCGCGCATCGATCGGCTTCGCGAGTTCCTCCCGATCACGGCGCACGTCCGGGCGAGCACGCACTCCAACACGGAGTACAGCATCTCCGCCGGCAGAGATCGTGTGGCCAGTGCTCGAGCGATCCGAGCGGAGCGGATCGGCAGCGACGGGTGGTACGTCTCGACGGCCGATCCGGACTGGGTTGGTGACGAGCGGGCACATCGCATCGCGAGGACGATCGCGGATCTTGAGGGGTCGGCGACGGTCACGGAGCGTCATCACGCAGAGGCCATTTCCATCCTCAACGGCCCCCACCGATAGGACGCCCGAACGGAGCGTTTCTTAGAGGGTTATCGTTGATATCATTGAGGAATTTCGACGGGACTTGCACGTCCGGGGCGTTTGTTGAAATCATTGAGGAATTTCGGCGGGACTTGCACGCGTTTTTTGCGAACCGTGCAAGTCACGTGGTCATTTCGTCAATGATTCCACGGGTCCGGGACTTGCATGCGCCGTTCTCAATAGTCCTACTACGTAGTAGGTTACGCCGACCCCCGTGCAAGTCGGGACCGGGCGGGGCAGGACCCGCCACGGCACCGACCCGGAGTCACCATGTCAAGCATCGTTCTCGCTCTCACCGTCCTCCTCTTCTCGGTCGCCACCAGCGACAACCCTCGACCCTGGTACCGGGTCGCAACGCCAGAGCTCCTCACGAGGGCTCTGGAGTGCAGCGTCTGCCGGCCGGATCCACGTGACCGGAGCAGAGGGGCCAACGACGAGTGTCGATCGAGGCATGAGGCGCGACTCCTCCCGATCGTGTCCGACTTGGCCTACCTCGGCGAGCGTGACCCGGCCCTTCCAGACGAGTACCGGATGGTGCTCGCGGTGGTCGCCTGCAACGAGGGCGGATACCGCGACCATGCGACGTGCGGGGCTGACCGCGACTGTGCCAGGTCCTGTGGGTGGGGCGCAGAGTGCCTTCTCCGGTGTGCGGTCGGCGACACCTGCGTGGACAGGTGCGGGCCGGATGACCTGGGATGCCTGACGGAGTGCGCTCGCCCGATCCCGCCTGGACGGGTGGCGAGGGTGTACCGCTGCAACGACCACGGCTCGTCGGCGGGGATGTTCCAGTTCAAGGTCGACGGGAACCTGGCGAAGGCGTTCCGCCGAGACACGGGGCGGGAGCTGGACTACCATGACCACGTCGAAGCCGGGGAGTTCTACTTGAAGCGCACGGCGCTAGGCGCCCTTCCCGGGGGGTACGTGGCCCGGGCATGCGGACGGGTGTCCGACCCGTGGAACGTCGCCCTGTACCGTCTAGGGCGGGGTCCTAGCGAGGCAGGATGCCGGGCGGGGAGCCGGTATGCCCGATGGGCGAAAAGCTGGTACGATTCGTGTCCGTCCTGCATGGGGACGGTGGACGTGAGGGCCGAGTGGCGACGGGCGATCGTCAGAGCGGTCCACGTCTTTGGGCTTCGGGGCGAGGTGGACGATGGCGAAGGCGGGGACGGTCGAAGTGAAGGTTGATGAGGCGCTTCGCGAGGAGGTCGCGAAGCTGCGGCTCCAGGTGGAGAGCCTGGAGGACATCCTGGAGCGGCTTGCCGATGAGCTGAACGTGGACGCGGCGATGCTTGTGATCCTGGAGCGTGGCGACACGAGCCGCGCGATGCTGATCACCCCGCGCCGCGACGGGGAGGACCCAGCGAGCACGTTCGCCCCGCTGATCCAGCTCGAGGTCGGTCGGCTTCACATGTCGGCGACGCGGGAGATCGCTGCCCGCGAGTTCATCCTGTCGGGGCTGGTCGACCTGGTTCGAGGCCCTGGCGCGATCCCGGATGCGGTTCTCGAAGCGATCGGGGCCGGGGACTACCCGGCGGCTGCCGCGGCCATCATGGAGACCCTCAGCGAGAGTGGCGGCTGATGCGATCCGACACGGAGCTCCTGGTCAAGATCAGGGCGCGGCTGGCCGCTGGCTACGAGCCGGATGCCATCGCCGAGGAGCTGAAGGTCACCCGCGACAAGGTCACCGAGGCCTCTGTCAGGATCCTCCAGCTCGAGGTCGACCGCTTCAACGGGTCGCCGGAGGAGAACTTCGGCCGGTACTCCGTCTTCATGTCAGAGCGGATCCGCGAGCTCCAGGAGCTCTCCGCCGAGCTCACCGAGAGCCGACAGGGCAACGCGCGAGTCGGGGCGATCAAGGCGCAGGCGGACCTGTACGACCGGATCGTGAACCGTGGGGAGGAGCTCGGGGTCATCGTGCGCCGCACGAAGGAGCGCGCCGAGCTCGTCGGGATGGGGAACGTGGAGATCGCGGCGATCGTCGAGCGTCGGCTCAGCGAGGTGCGATCCTTCCTCGTCGAGGAGACAGGGAAGGACCTCCTGGAGGTGACGTCGAAGGCCCCGATCGCGTACACGGAGCAACGAGGAGCTCCTCGCCGACCGGCGGGCGAGGGCTCGCCTGCGACTGGACACGCGGCGGAAGTTGCGGCAGCACGAGTGGAGATCAAGCGCAAGGCTGCGTCGTCATCCTTGCGGACTTCGGAGTAGTTGGGGTACAGATACGGCCTAGTCGGCGGGGACGCCGAACGGCCCGCCAACCAACTCCGGAGAACGCAAGATGGCCAGCATGCTTCGCCGCACCGGCTCGATCCTCGCCACTGGCTCGGCGATGACGATCGACAACGACGCCGTGGGCTTTCGCCCGACTCAGGTCACCGTGATCAACACCACGAGCCGCGACGGCTTCGAGTGGACCGACACGATGGCCGATGCCAGCGCCCTGAAGACCGTGGCGGCCGGCACCCGGACCTTCGCCACCACGAACGGGATCACGCCCACGGCGACCGGCTTCATCCTCGGAGCGGACTCGGACGTCAACGCCGCCGGCGAGACGCTCCACTTCGTTGCCCTCGGGTAGCCCGAGCGTCACGATCGTCAGCCGGCGCAGGCTCCACGAACAGCTCGATGACATCGAGGCCCTCTACGAGGCCACGATTCGCGAGCTCATCGTGGACCAGCGCCGCGTAGACGTCCTCGCGAGGGACGTCCTCGGCTACACCTTGAACTGGCATCACCTCCTGATGCTTCAGCACCAGTTCGAGCACAGTTGGGGGCTCGCCCTCGCGTGGCGTGGATCCGGCAAGACGCTGATGCGCACGGTCGTGAAGGCGATCCACCAGATCGTCCTGGACCCGAACCGCCGGATCATCTTCGGGAGTCGGTCGGCGAAGAACGCTCGCGACTCCCTTGCGGCTGTGAAGCAGCACCTCGAGCGGAACGAGAAGTTCAGGGCCATCTTCGGCGACTTCGTCGGCGACAACTGGAACCTGGACGAGATCACCGTGAAGGGGCGGCGGAGCATCCACCGCGAGGCCACGATCTCGGTGATCTCACCAGACACGGCCGTCGCGTCGCGGCACGCGAACGACCTCTTCGCGGACGACCTCTGGGACGAGGAGACGTCGAGGACGGCGCTCCAGCGGGACAAGCTGGAGAAGTTCTTCTGGAAGACGTGCATCCCTGTTCTTGAGCCGGACGACCACAACGTGTGGCTCACGAACACGAGGTACCACCCGAACGATCTCGGCTGGGCGCTTGGAGCCCCGCCGGCGCTGGGGTCCGAGAGGGAGGCGAAGGAGGGCCCCCTCAACGGGTCGGCCACCCTGATCATCCCGGCGATCTACCTCGACGAGGACGGCGAGGAGCGTTCCTCCTGGCCGGACAAGTTCTCGCTCGGGTACCTCAGGAAGCTGAGGTCGGGCTCACGGATCTCGTTCGAGTCGCAGTACCAGCAGAACGTCCGCCCGATGGCGGGGGGTGGGCTCATCAAGTACGACGAGATCAACAGGATCTCGCTCCACGAGGTCCCAGAGGGGCTTCCGAAGTACCTTGGCGTCGACCTGGCGATCGGGCAGAAGAAGCAGCACGACGAGTTCTGGGCGATCGTCGGCGCCTACGACAAGGCGACGGGGAACATCTACGCGATCGACAAGGTGAGTGGGCGCTTCAGCTTCAGCCGACAGCGCGAGATCATCCTCGAGCTGTGCGATCGCCACGACATTGTCCGTGGAGTGGTCGAAGCGGTGGGCTACCAGAGCGCCCTCATCGATCACGTGAAGGCGAAGGACGCGCTGGTGCCGATCGTCCCGTATGCGCCCACCGTCGACAAGTTCACCCGCCTCCAGAGGCGCACCCCCCTCTTCGAGAACGGACAGGTCTTCGTCGTGAACGGGATGGACGCGCTGATCGACCAGCTTGTGGCCTTCACCGGGGACAAGGGCCGCAAGGACGATGCGGTCGACGCGTGGGACTTGATGGTTCGCGCGATTCAGACGAAGAAGAAGAAGCCACGGCCCGAGCCGGGGTTGTTCTAGGCGCAGACGGGGTGAGTGATGTCCGAGGAGATCGTCCGCAAGTCGATTGAGAAGCTCGAGCGGCACACCGCGAGGCAGGTCCGTGCCGTGGTGTTCAAGGCGGCCGGCGAAGAGGAGATCAGCAGGCCGGGGCCTGGCATCGCGGTGACTCGCGCTATGTCTGATGACCCGTTCGAGAGCGTTTCGTCAGACCTCGTTGAGCCGCCATACGACCCGAACACCCTCGTGAAGCTGAGCGAGATTTCGATCACGCTCGCCGGGGCGATCGAGACGATGGAGGCGAACATCCCGGGCTTCGGCCACCGCCTCGTGTCCAGGCTCCCGGCGAACGCCTCGGAGGAGCTCAAGCAGGCGGCGACGCACGAGCGTCGGGCGATCGAGAACCGACTCCGGGCCTTCAGTCGAGAGATGAGCTTCACGAAGCTCAGGCGCATGAGGCGCCGCGACGAGGAGAAGACGGGGAACGCTTACCTGGAGTTCATCCGCAATCCGTCGACCAACGTGGTGGTCGCCTGCAAGTGGCTCAAGTCGCAGCAGATGCGGATCACGAAGCAGGATCCGGACTACACCGACCACATCATCTCGGTCCCGCAGATCAACGAAGACGGGACTGCCGGGTACATGAAGCTCCCGGCGTCCAGCAGGTTCCGCCGCTACGTCCAGGCAGTGCAGTCGTCCACGCTGGACAGCGCGAAGGCCGACAACCGGGTCCGGTACTTCAAGGAGTACGGCGACCCGAGGATCATCGACAACCTGACCGGACGGGTGGTCACCGAGGAACAGGCCGCGTCGTTCGAGGACACCGAGGAACCGATGCCGGAGTACCGGAAGGCGTCGGAGGTGTACCATTTCGGTACATCGGATCGCTCGGTCTACGGGATCCCTCGCTGGGTGAGCGCGATTATGAGCGTGATCGGGACGAGGTCGGGAGACACGACCAACATCCACACGATCCAGAACAACGGGATCCCGTCGCTGATGATGACCGTGAGCAACGGCAGGCTCACAGCCGGGACCATCAAGCGGATCACCGACTACGTCGACAACCACGTCAAGGGGAACGCGAACTTCTCCACCGTCCTCCTGGTCGAGGGCGAGAGCGAGTACGAGGGCGACGAGAGCAACCAGGTCAAGATCGACGTCCACCCGCTCGAAGGGAGCCAGATCCGGGACATGCTCTTCGGGGACTACATCAAGTCGAACGAGGAGAGGGTGCTCCAGTCCTTTCGGCTCCCGCCGATCTACCTCGGCCTCGCCGGCGGCTACAACAAGTCGACGGCCGAGCTCTCGCGACGTCTCGCCGACGAGCAGGTCTTCGCGCCGGAGCGTGACGAGGAGGACTGGTTCTTCAACAACGTCTTGTTCGCGGAGTGGGGCGTCGAGCACTGGATGTTCGTGACGAACACTCCGAACGTCACCGACAACAAGGACCTGATCCTGATGCTGACGGCGGCGGAGAGGACCGGCGGGGTGACCCCGAGGATCTCGAGGACGATCGTCGAAGAGGTGTTCCCGAAGCTCGGCGAAGACGTCAGGACCTTCAAGCCGCCCACCGAGGGAGGCATCGACCCCGACGTCCCGTACTCGATCCAGGTCGCAGAGCGGATCAAGAACCAAGCGCTCGGTGGCGAGATCAACCAGCAGGTCGCCCCGGTGATGCCACCGGCCAACCCGACGCTTGGGGTCCCAGAGATGAAGGTGGAGCAGATCGAGCAGGAGCTCGTGAAGCTGGCGGAGGCCATCGAGGATCTCGAGGCCCGGGTCGAGTAGAGGCACGCCGGCCTCCGGCGTGGTATTGAGCGGTGGTACGTCGAAGGCGAGGTGTGTGATGGGCAGGAGCAGGGTGGACGACGGCGGGATCGACTCGTACATGGGGTCGGCTCACTTCGTGCGGAAGAACATCTGGGGATCACCCGGCGGGAAGATGCGCCTCGCGAAGGTGATCCTGAAGCTGCTGACCCCGGCACACAGCGCCTACACGGAGGTGTTCGCCGGGAGCGCGGCCGTCTTCTTCCGCAAGGAGAAGGTCGCGACCGAGGTCCTGAACGACTTCAACGAGGAGATCGCTGCCGCCTACTCGGCGATTCAGACCCTCTCCGACGCCGACCTCGACGTCCTCGAGAAGATGCCCTGGACCGGCGACCGGAAGACGTTCAACACCCTGTACGCCGCAGACCCGAAGTCGCTGGGCAAGGTCGGTCGCCTCCACAGGTGGCTGTACATCACCCGGTTCTCCTTCGGGATCATGCCGCAGGCGGGCTTCAACCCGTCGAGCCAGGGGATGCAGACCCAGAGGACCGCGAAGGTCAGGAAGTACCGCGACCGGCTCGCCGGCGTCAGCGTCTACACGGGGGACTACGTCGGCCCGCTGATGAAGCACGATGGGGCCGACTCCCTCCACTTCCTGGACCCGCCGTACCCCGGCTACAACGCCAGGCTTCGCGAGAAGGACTTCGACGAGGACGGCTTCCTGGAGACCATCAAGGGGCTCAAGGGGCACTTCCTGATCACCTACGGGATCCGAGGCAGGTTCCCGGTGATGGTCAAGGACACCGCGTTCCACCGGAAGCGGATCTGCCCGAGGCGGTCGTTCGGGCAGACGGGGAACATGGGCGCCGGGGCCAAGCTCGGGACCCTCATCGTCACGAACTACGAGCAGACGACGAAGTCGATGGGGCTTCTCGAGGACTACGCCGACGTCGTGGTCTGCGACTGGACGAGCGATGACGACGCGATCTGCGAGATGGTGAACGACAGCGAGACCTACAGGAACGTCGACTGCCGGCCGCCAGCGGACATGGCCATGATCGCGAAGCTCGCCATCGCGAGCGACATCGGGAGGCTGCACGGTGACGGCCCCGTGCTGAGCCTCGCGAAGCGGATCGCCGAGCGGGAGCCGCTCGAGCACTGGGACATCCTCAAGCTGGCGAACTACTTCGCCTCGTCGGGTGCGCCGGAGATGACCCCGTCTGGGATCGGCCCGATGCTCCTCGGTGGCGGCGCCGGCAAGACCTGGGCAGGCGAGCGGGTCCAGAAGATGGTCGAGGTGGAGGGGAGCGTCGGGTCGAACCTGGTCGAGGTGGGTGGCGCGTCCTTCCTCAACGGCCCCCTGATGGTGGCCGAGGACGCAGTCGTGATGGGCCCTGGCGGGGAGCTCGTGCTGAGGTTCGCGGACGACATGGTCGAGGACGCCGTGTCGAGGTGCCTGCCGGTCCCGACGGAGGCGGTCGTGAACAAGACGGCGGTGGGGCACCACGCCTACGAGCACATCCCGCTCTACGACCTCGTCCTGGTCCCGAGCGGGGACTTCGGCGTCGTCCGTCGCCTGGAGAAGATGATCGGAGACTTCGACTACCGAGTCGGGGACTCCGGCACCGCCTCCATCCAGCTCTGGGAGCAGGGGGAGGTGGTCGTCACGAAGGTGATGATGCGCAAGATGGGCAAGAGGCCCGACGACCACTGGCAGGGCGGGACGCTGCTGAGCCCGCTCGCGAAGGACGGAGCGGACCGCCTCGATCAGATGATGGCGGACGGGTCTGGGATCGTGACGATGGTGAGCGAGGTCACGAAGGCTCTCGGGGCACCGGGGTCGGACGACAAGGTCCACCGGGGGAGCCTCAAGGTCCTCGAGCCGTTCGCGGCCGACCCGTCCGTGGTGATGAAGTCCACCGACGGGAAGGTGGTGAGCCAGCTCGACGTCGTGAAGTGGGTGGCGGGTGAGCAGGAGGAGGGGTTCAAGGAGTTCTTCTTCGACGGTGACAAGATGTCGGGCCGCTACGTCTTCATGCGGGTCCCGTCCGACCTCGAAGTCGTGAAGGCGGTGTGGTCGAGGAGCTACGTCGATGACCTCCCTGACAGCGCCTTCCTGTGGGTCGCCCCCGGAGGCAAGAAGTCCGGAGGCAAGACCACGCCGCGCGACCTTCGCTACTTCCCGTTCAGGGACGACGAGGGCGAGGTCGACGTCCCGCATCTCCGGAACGCCCTGGCCCGGATCCCGCAGGCCAAGCACGAGCTGCTGACGGCGGCGAAGGTGAAGGAGCTCACCGCCAAGGCCGAGAAGTACCTGGCTGCGGTGACCGCCAAGGGAGCCGACACCTGGGTGGTCGCGAAGTTCGCGGAGCACGAGCCCCACTTCGTGACGCCGAACCCTCTGGCCAAGCGGGCGACGACGGGCGGTCCGTCCTTCGAGGTCGTCAAGGCGCTCGAGGAGCAGCGCATCGTCCTCGGTCCTGTCCTGATCCCCGAGACGGTTGACCTGCAGGGAGACATCATCAGCAGTGAGGCCATCGAGAAGGCGGCCCACGACTGGCTTGCGGGGATCAACGTCACCAGCAAGACCGGGTTGATGCACAAGGACTTCGACCGGGCGTTCCTGGTGGTCGAGAGCTACGTCGCCCCGGTCGACTTCACGGTGGAGGGACGGAAGATCCTGAAGGGGACCTGGATGGCTGCCTTCAAGATCCTTGACGATGAGACTTGGGAAAGCGTAAAGAAAGGCGAGCTTCGCGGCTTCTCGATCGGCGGGACGGCGTCGGAGACCGAGAAGCTGGACGGGTGACCTACATGGCAAAGAGCACAGAGCCTGCAGCCAAGCGTCGACTCCTGGACATCTCGGTCAAGGAGCTCAGCATCGTTGACAACCCGGCGATCGCGGAGAAGTTCGTGATCGTCAAGAGCGCCGACGGCAGCTCGACCGACCACGGAGCGGAAATCACTATGGGCGACTTGATCAAGAAGGCTCGCGAGGAGAAGGGGCTGAGCGTTGCCGAGCTCGCCGAGCTCGTCGGGGCGGACGTGGCCTTCATCGAGTCCCTCGAGGCAGGAGCTGCGGACGAGCTCGCCGAGGACATGATGGAGAAGCTGGCGGCGGCCCTGGACATCGACAAGTCGGCGCTCGGGGTTCAGCCCGCCGCTGCCCCCGCTCCCGCCGCTGCCCCGGCGGTCCCCGTTGCGACCACGAAGGAGACCGACGGCGTGGTCGACCCCCCAGCCCCGGACGCCCCCGCCGCTGCCGGCGCCGGGAACCTGCACAAGGAGCTTCTCCGGGAGAAGCTGTCGACGATCGCCGCCGTGGCGAAGGAGCTCGGCGACGACGTCGACGGCATGGACCTCGAGAGCCTCAAGAAGAAGCTCTACGCGATGTCCGACGTCATCTGGAGCGTCCACGACACCGCCCAGATCGCGCTGCTCACGAAGCGTGCGGACGACGTCCTCAAGTCCGCGAAGGGACCGGAGGACATCGCAAAGGCCGTCGCGCTCATCGACGAGGCCATGGCGGTCGTGAAGGCCGACCTCACGGTCACCAAGTCGGCGCCGGACGCGGTCACTGCGGACCCCCGGTACATCGAGCTCCAGAAGAAGGTCGAGATCCTCGAGCAGGCGGGGAGCTCCAAGGCCCTTCACGGGGAGACCCCCCTGAGCAAGAAGGTCGAGCCTGCCTCGTGGTCCTTCCTCGAGGGGGACTTCAGCAGCTAGTCGTTGCTGGGTTCGGCAGAAACAATGAGGCGGCCTGTCCGCCAAGACCAATTGGAAGGTAAGCGGACATGAAGAAGACCATGACCAACGAGGAGCTCCTGGAGAAGGCGGTCATCGAGGCGGACGCCCTGGCGTCGGCCGGCGAGATCCCCGTTCAGGAGGCCAACAAGTTCCTCGACTACGTGATCGACGAGACCGCGCTCAAGGGCAACGCGCGCATCGTCAAGATCGCCAAGGGCGACAAGTGGCGGGTCAACAAGATCGGCGTCGGCGCGCGCAACGCTGTCCCCGCCGTGGCCGGCCAGGATCCCGGGGTGCGTCGCGGCGTGACGACCTCGGCGGTCGACCTCCAGACGGCGGAGGTGATGCTCCCGTTCGACATCGGCGACGGCTTCGTCGAGCGGAACGTGGAGCAGACCTCGGCCCGCGACCACGTCGTGCGGCTGATGGCGACCTCCCTGTCGAACGACCTCGAGGAGCTCTGGGTCAACGGCGACCTCCTGGGCCCCGCGCGGATCCAGGACGACCTGTTCCCGGGAGGCGACGCGGTCAACTACGTCGCTGACGGCTACATCGGCCTCTTCGACGGCCTCCTGCGTCTCGCGGACTCGGGCCAGGTGGTCGACGCGCAGGGCGCGAACATGGGCGTCTCGCTCATGCGGCAGGCCATCACCGCTCTCCCGACGAAGTACCGCCGCAACCGGCGCGACCTCCGGTTCATGGCCCCGAGCGACATCTTCGAGCTCTGGCGGGAGCGCGTGGCCAGCCGTGGCACTGCTGCCGGTGACCTGGCGATGGGTGGCGGGTCCGTGCCGAAGCCGTTCGGGCTGGAGGGGGTCGACCTCGCCCTGCTGCCCTTCCGGCCCCGCGTCGTCGAGCACGTCGTCCTGAACTCGACGACCGCGACCTCGCTGCGCTACGCCCCGCTGCAGAACGCCGTCGTGACCCCGTCGACCCTCGCGGGGACCCCGACGGCCGAGTACAGCTCCAGCACCGACTACGTGCTGGACGCGACGCTCGGGACCCTGGCGCGGACCGGCGGCTCGACCATCGGCGACGGCGACACCGTCAAGGTGACCTACGAGTCGAACCCGCAGATCATCGTGACCCACAAGAGCAACATCATCCTCGCGGTGTCTCGCGACATCCGGATCGAGCGCGACCGGAACATCCACCGGCGTGTCAGCGAGTACGTCATCTCGACGAAGGTCGGGATCGCGCTCGAGGACGTCAACTCGGTGGTCAAGATCAAGAACGTCGGCACGGGCGTCTAATCGCCCTGGCGGGGGTGACCCCGGCTCGTGGGAGAACAAGCAGATGACAGTCGCAAAACTTGCCAGGACCGAGTTCTACGGGACTCATCTCGCAGACCCTCACAGCAAGTCCTTCACGGACAAGGTTGACGAGGTGATCGACGAGCTGAACCTCCAGGAGCTCGCGGTCCACGAGTCCGGGGCCCTCCCCGTCGCCATCATCAACCTCGGGACGAACCCGACTCACCAGGACGACCTGACGATCGGGGGGGACGTCTACGAGTTCATCGACACCGGGACGGGGACGGTGGTCGCCTCCGACACCAACGTGGCTGTCGAGATCGGGGGTGACGCCGCGACCACGCTGGCGAGTCTGGTCGCCGCGATCAACGGGACTGCCGGTGCTCACGCGACGGTCACGAAGGCCGACACCGTGACTCCGGCGGTGAACATCGGGGCCGAGGCGGTCTTCGCCTCTGCGCCCGGCGGTGGGCTCCTCACCCTCATCCCGTCTGGGGCGGCGGGCGTCAACCCGTCGTCGGATCCAGACACGTACTTCCCGGCGGACCCGCTCGCCAGCCTGGCGTTGTCCGACAACCTGACGGCGGCGGTGGCCTGGACCCTCGCCAACTTCAACGTGGGGGCGGGGACGACCAGGGGCAAGAAGAAGGTCACCCGCTTCACGGCCACCGTGACCACGGCGATGATCACGGCAGGCCGCTTCGACGTCGGGCTGGCCTTCACGCCGACCGGCGCCACCGTGGAGGCGACCGACTCGGCCGGGGTCCCGAGAGTGCTGGGGGGGGATTCCTTCACCCTCGGCACGAACACGATCGGGTTCACCCTGAACGGCGGCGGCCCCGATCTCGTGGACACCGACGTGCTGTACGTCACCTGCTGGGAGTAGCAGTAGGTCCGGACATGGGCTAGTGTGAGGTCGGCGGCGACTCTGGCGAGGCACGCCGGCCGAGAACAACTGGAGGACGATGTGGCGTACTGGAAAGTGACCCTCAAGAACAACAGCAGGACCCCGGCTTCCGTCACGGTTCCGAGGATCGGGCAGACCTTCGTGAAGGGCCGGGTACTGATGACCGGGGACCGCGCTGTCGTCGCCTACGCGAGGTCGCAGCCAGACCTGTTCGGGGTCCAGGAGGTGGCCTCCCCGAAGCCCGTTCCCGCCCCGAAGCCCGTTCCCGCCCCGAAGCCGGCTCCACCGGCAGACTCCGCCGACGCGGAGGGCCTCGAGGCGCACAAGGAGTGGATGGACCTCACGGTGTCGGCCCCGGCGACGGGGCCGAAGAACGCTTCCCTGGTCGACTTCGCGGGGAAGCACGGCATCGACCTCGGCGACGCGGCGAAGAAGAGTGAGATGATCGAGGCCATCGAGCGAGCGCTCGACGCCAGGTAACAGGGGGCGCGGATGGCGGCGGCGGACAACACACTGAGCCCGGGACTGTGGTCCCAGCACCGCCTCGTCACCGGCGCACCTGTCGCGGCGGACGCAAGCGTCGCTGCTGCCTTCCCGGCCCTGGCGACGGCCCGTGGGTTCGTCAGCACGATGGGCTACGCCACGCTCAAGGCGGCGGTGGTCCTCGCAGGCGGGACTGCCCCGACGGCCAAGATCAGGCCGGTCGGGGTGGACGGGAGCAGCTACGTGTGGCTGGCGGCGGAGTCATCCTCGCTCTTGACGAACGAGTCGACCGGGATGATCGACGTCTTCGGCCAGCTCGTCGGGTTCGTGATCACTGACGTGACCGGGAGCCCGACCTCGGTCGAGATCCGGGTCACGGGCGGGCGCCAGACGACAGGCGCCCAGTAGGGGGCGTATGCCGACCACGCTCCCGATCAACCGCCAGCACAAGTACCCCGAGCTCGCCCTCTACACCCACCTCGAGGGGAAGCTGACGAACGCCTACGTGGTCAGGTACCAGGTGTACGACGACAGCGCAGGCTACCCGGGGACGCTTCTGCTCCCGACGTCTGGGAGCACGACCGTCACGACAGGCGCTGGGAACTTCGACACGGGGTGCTACGGGGTCTACGACCCGCTCACGGGCCTCCCGTGGGTCCCACTGGCCGCCATGACCCGGGGACGGGTGGTCTGGTCGTACCGCTGGGCAGCCGGGGGCGAGCTGTTCACCGTGGAGCGGGCGTTCGAGGTCGTGGAGGCCTCCGTGACGCAGGTCCCCGCTGACAATCTGTTCCTGATCCAGGACTTCAAGGACGCTTTGGGGGCGATCACGCCTCCGGCGAACGACCGGGACACCTTCCAGCTCATCAAGTTCTGGACAGAGCGGATCCAGCGGTACTGCCGCACCGACTTCTTCCTGCGGAAGGCCGTCAAGCGGTTCCGCTGGCGCCCGTCGACGAGCCTTCTCTTCGACGTCCCGCTGTTTGCGATGAAGTCGATGACGGAAGACGAGTCGGTGACGGCGATCGACAACGACGACCTCGTCGTGTGGACGGTCAGCGACGACCCGGGCAACACGAAGATCGAGATGCGGACCTCAGAGACACCGGGTTTCGGCCCCATTAGGATGGGGGTCGCCCGGGTTGATGGGGTGTGGGGCTACGTGGACCCGGAAACGCTGGGACCGCCCTATAGCCTACAGGATACGGCCGTCACGACGGTCGCGCGGGTCTATGCGTCGTCGACGGGAACCTTGGTGGACCCCGTCGGCATCATCAAGCGCGAGGAGACCGACGGGCACGAGATCGAGTACGCCGTCGTGAGCACCGAAGTCAGGTCCGGACTCCTCGCGCTCCTGAAGTCGATCGAGCTGCGCGACCAGTTGGACATGTACCGCGCACCCATTGGGATCGCGATGACAGGCGCGACCTGATGCCACTGCCGGCCACCGTGAACAGGGTCAGGCTGTTGAGCCCGGCGACGATGACGGTGGAGGCCATCGATCGCGCTGCTACGCTCCAGGACACGCGGTCACGCGAGCCCGTCGGAAACGTCGTGCGGACGACCTTCACGATCGAGGCACAGAGGACGAACGTCCACAGGCAGGTGCCGGTCTTCACCCAGTACGGAGTGGACGAGCAGGTGCGGGCCTGGTTCACGATCAGGAAGGAGGACGCAGACCGGATCGGGTACACCCCACGCCGTGGCGACAGGGTGGTGAAGTTCGGATCGCTGGTGACGGAGCTCTACATCGTGAACACAGAGCCGATCGCTCACTACGAGGGCGGGCACAACGCCTGGAGGCTCTACGCTTCGGACCGCCGGCCGGCAGCCAACCGGCCGAACAAGGGGTAGCAGTGGGCGCGCGCGTCGACATCAAGCTCACCGGGCAGTGGGCGGGGCTCGAGAAGACCCTCGGCACGGGTCGCATCGCAAAGCGCCTCCGGAGAGAGGTCGGGCGGGCCACGAAGAGGAACGGCGAGATCGCCGCGCGTGCGATTCGCAAGGCGGTGCGGTCTGCCACCGCTGAAGGGGCGGCGCCGCTGGCCGACCTCACCATCTCGATCAAGGGGAGCCGACGTCCGCTCATCGAGTCCTGGGGCCTCCACAACTCCATCACGAGCCGGCAGTTGTCGTGGGGGCACGGGATCGCCGGAGTGCTGCGGGGGGATGCGAGCGAGGAGCACGTCCGTCGAGCGGACGCCATGCACAGCACGACCATCATCAAGGTGACGGCCGCGATGCGGTGGATGTTCTTCGCGCTCCATCTCGTGTCGATCGGGGCGAGGGACCCAAGCCGGCTGACGGGCAGGGCTGCGGAGCTCTGGGCGAAGAGTGCTACGAAGGAGTTCTACCCGCTCGCTGCGACGACGACGTGGATCACGCTCCCGGCGCGACCCTTTGTGAAGTGGGGCACTGAGAACCCCGAGACCTACGCGAAGTCGCTGCACAACTGGAGGATCGCCATCGCGAGGACCTTCACGGTGAAGGGGCGGACGGTCGGGAAGTTCATGTACTGATGCCACTTCGCACGATCCACCGGCTGTACGAGTTCCCTCCCGAGGAGAGGAGCGTCCTGACCTTCTCCGACCCGACGAAGATCACCATCGCCAGTCGGAGTGGGGGGGTCGCGCTGCGCAAGGACTCCGCAGGCGACTACCCGGTCGAGGCTGGGATCACGGTGGCGACGGAGGCGTTCAACCCGCAGGCCCTTCGCCAGTGGACTGGCGTCATGCCGATCGTGACCCACGTGTCTGTGGACAACGTCCAGGTCACGACTGCGCAGTACAAGGCGAACGACGGGACCGACGACTACTACTGGGACGGCGGGGCCTGGGCGGTGGCCGGGGCAGGGGACTGGAACACCCTCGACGAGCTCGAGGCGAACTTCCCGACGTTCCCGGTGGCCTCGAAGACCCTGGTCCTGATCGTGAACCTCGCGACATCCGACAAGAGGTACACGCCGACCCTCCACACGATCACTGTCGGCTTCACGGCGAACGTGACTTCGTTCGTCGAGGAGTACGTGTACGACGCCCTGGTTGCCGCCTTGAAGGCGAACATCAGGCCGGCAGCCGACTGGTCGGTGCTCTGGGCGACGACGGGGACCGACTACGACTTCAGCGCCTACGAGTTCGACAACGGGATGGCGATCGACGAGATCATCGAAGCCTACGACGCCGACGGTGATCCGACCTACACGACCGACCTCTTCTCGGCCTACGACACCGGGACCAAGGTGCTGACCCTGAGCGGGTCCGTGAGCGCGGGGACGAGGGTGATGTTCCGCTTCATCCCGACGATCATCGTGGCGGCCTCGACCCACCAGGACTTCGACGAGCTGGCCCACCTCCCGGCGCTCGTCCTGCGGTCGTACACGGAGACCTTCGAGGGCGGGAGCCCGGCGAGGGAGAAGCTGATCAGCCACGCGACGGGCATCGGCAAGAGCACCCGATCGCCGAGGCGAGTGCGGTACGAGGTGCCGGTCGACATCTACGTAGACCGAGCAGTCCCGATCGCCCGGATCGCCGAGGCCCTGGAGGAGTTCGCGGTGACCTCGCCGATCTTGACGACGCCCGGCATCGGAGCGAAGGTCAGGATCGACATGCTGGAAGGCGCGAGCCTCTACGCGAGGCCAGACGAGGACGGCGTGCTTCGCGGCGTCACGAGGTTTGCGGTGTGCTCGTGCCAGAAGTGGTTCTTCGCCACCACTGACGAGCGTGGTATAAGCCTGGTGGTCGTGAATCCGGCCCCGGCCTAGACAGTATCAAGTCAGGAGAGCTCCCCATGGTAACGCGCAGCTACGGCGTCACAAACGCGGCCGGCGTCAACGTCTCTGAGGAGGCCGCCCAGGGGCCGATCCAGCCCGGGAACTTCGGCACGGCGGGCTTCGTCGGCGTCTTCGAGCGCGGGGCCCCAGGGTCCCTCCTCAAGATGCTTGGGCCCAAGTCCGTCAAGCGAAAGGTGGGCGGGCGCCTGACCGGGACCATGGCGCCGGATGCGGTGCAGGACTTCTGGGACCGCTCGTCCGGCGCGGGGATCGGGCTCGCGGTGCGGGTCACTGACGGGGCCGAGGAAGCGGCCGGCCTGAAGCTGTTCGGACGCGGCTATGGCGCGGGCTTCATCGCCCCGACGACGGAGAAGGACAACCAGAGCCAGGTCCGGATCCCCGTGCTCCAGCTCACGGCGAAGGATGGTGGGCGCTGGGCAGGCCGGCGACGCCGGATCTCGGGCGACATCACGATCTCGAGCGCCCTGACGGAGACGACCCTCGCCACGGGGGTCGCCATGGCGAAGAACGAGTGGGCCGGCGCGACGGTCCTCCTGCGGGGAGATCACACGACCTCCGCCGCGAAGGAGTACACGGTCCTCACCAACGACGTGGCTGGCGTCCTGACGGTGAAGTCGGACTCGACGATGAACACCGACGCGACGACCGGAGGCGTCCAGACGACGGTGGACTACGAGGTGATTCTCGACAACGACGTCCTCGCGTCCGGCCGTCGGAAGGGCCTCTCGGTGCGGGTCCTTGACGGGTCGAAGGACCCCGCGAACGAGTTCGGCCTCGACGTGTACCTCGACGGAGAGAAGATCCACGGGTGGACCGACCTCTCGATGGACCCGACGGCGAGCAACTACGCTGTCGACGTGATCAACGACGACGACTCGAACCTCGAGTTCGACGCCACGGACCTCCTACCGAACGGCACGAGCATCGTGCCTGACGTGCGGCCTGCGAACTACTACGGGATGACGGTGGCTGCCACCGCCACGAAGCTGACGGTGAACCCGTTCCAGATCGCGCAGAACGACGCACCGACGAAGATCAAGATCGCCAGCGCGACGGCTCACGCTGCCGCGATCTCGGGTGCCGTGGCGCTCGTGCCGCTCCGCTTGACCTTCACCTGGGTCGCCGCGAGCAACTACTACACCGTCGCGGTCTCTGCGACCAGCCAGGACGACGTGGAGGTCTACAACCTCCCGAACTTCGCCATCGCCGCTGCGCCGAAGTACAACCAGACCTACACCTCCTCGCACCCCTGGCTCCCGATCGTCACGGTGGACCACGACGCGGACCCGACGGACGGGGACCAGTTCGCGATCGACGTCTTCCCGCCTGACGCGGGGATGGTCGGAGGCCTCGTCTACCCCGACAAGACCGGGGCGCAGTTCACCGGGCTCGCGATCGGCTCGGTCGCGTACAACTCGATCACGGTGGAGTCGGGCGACCCGTCGGCGACTGCGACCGCCGCCACGGTCGCCTCGGTGACCGGAACCGCAGACGAGTCGTTCAACATCACGCTCGGCGTCGACGATGCGGTCTCCCTGATCATCGACGGGCGGGATCAGGTGGACGTGACCCTGACCGCCGGCGCGACCCAGACGGCGGCTGACGTCGTCGCCGACATCAACGGAGCCTTCGACGCCGTCTTCGGCGCGGGCGTCCTGAACCCGGCAAGCGTCTCCGGGACGAAGGTCCTGCTGACCTCGCCCGGCGGCTTCGACGGCGGCGGCCCGGGCTCGTCCGTCGAGATCGTCACGGTCGCTGCGGACGCCTACACGGTTCTCGGTCTGACGGTGGGTGTCACCTACGGGGCCGAGGGCACCGAGGTGGAGGTCCAGTACCTCCAGCAGGCATCTGGCGGCTACGACGGCGACGTCCCCGACCTCCAGGACTTCCTCGACGCCTTCGCCACCCTGACGAGCCCGTTCAACACGGCCGCCGAGGAGGGCTACGGGGTGGTCTCCATCCTGTGCCCTGGCATCACGGAGATCCTCAGTGCGGGGGACTCGGCGACGGTCCACCAGCGGGCGATCACCTACTGCGAGACGAAGCCCTACCAGTATTTCGTTGAGCTGCCGAAGTCGAAGACCGACGAGGCCGACATCCTGACGTACCTCAACACGACCGTCGGGCGCAGCGACATGGCGGCGTGCTACGTCCCGAGCCTGGCCTACGCTCCGGACCCGGACCGTCCGGGGGCGCTGAAGCTGGTCAGCACGACCGCGATGCAGCTCGGCAACTGGGCCCGGCTCGCCGTGGCGAACGCCGGCTACCACGTGCCAGCGGCGGGTGACGGGTCTCGGATGCCCCGCGTCAAGTCCCTGCCTACGGGCTACGAGGCGATGAACGAGGAGATCCTCTACCCGGCGGGGATCAACGTCATCAAGAAGCGGGGCGGGTCCTACGTGGCCTGGGGGACGCGGACCCTCTACAACAACACGGTCTGGCGGCAGCTCAACAACCGACTCCAGATGAGCCACTACGTGTGGGTCTTCGTCGATCAGTTCGACTTCGCGATCTTCGCGCTGAACGACAAGTACACCTGGGGTCTCCTCAGGGCGGTCGTCACGGACTACCTGAAGAAGGAGGAGGCGAAGCGAGTCATCGTGATCCCGTCCGGAGGCTCGCACGCCTTCTCGGTGAAGATCGACGAGGACAACAACCCGCAGTCCGAGATCGATCTCGGAATCGCGAACCTCGACATCGTGCTGAACTTCAACAAGGTCATCGAGCAGCTCAAGGTGAGCGTCGGTGCCTCCGGCATCACCGAGTCACTGGCCTAACAGGAGGGCAGTCCCATGCCTCTCAAGGGATCGATCGACGCTGACCACTTCCCACGGAACGAGTACATCATGCAGGTGGTCGGGTTGCCGAGCCTCACGATGACGAAGATCGGCGAGTTCGAGCAGGAGCTCGAGGTCGCGACTCTCTCCGATCGGCGGGTGGTGACAGGCGGAAGCACGAAGGCCATCGAAGTCGACGTGGAGACCCCGGCCCACCACACCGTCGAGCAGGCGACGTGGGAGTCCTGGTACCTCCAGAGCCAGTTCCCGGCCTCGCCCGGCTACAAGAAGGTGGCGACGCTCACCCTCGTGTCGTCGACCGGTCAGAAGCTGAGCTCCTGGATCCTCGAGGGGGTCTTCCCGCGCAAGCGGAAGCTGACGGACCTGGACATGGAGAACGAGGGCGAGGACGCGAGGGTGACGTGGACCCTCTCGATCGACGACTGGACACCTGCGGGATAGCCCGCCCGGCGAGGGAGGGAAGATGAGCGAGGAAGAGAACGGGGTGGCCGACGCCACCTCGAAGTTCACCGTGGCTGGACTCGGCCTGCGGCTCGTCGTGGGGTGCCCCACGGGGGCGGGGTTCGACACGACCCTCGCCTTCAGGGACGAGTGGACCGCCAAGGACGAGCGGAAGATCGCGTCCTTCGCCAAGAAGGACCGCTACGGAGGCCCTGCGGAGTACGTGGCGAAGGTGCTCGCGTACTTCGTGACGAGGTGGGGTCCGCACGACTTCACGGACCTCGCGATGGACGCCAGGGAGGCGATCGTCCTGTCGTCCTACGCCTGCGACGTGTTCCAGGCGTGGACGCTGCTTCGGATCGAGACCCTCGGCGAGAGCTATCCGGCGTCGATCCAGTGCGCAAAGTGCGGCCACACGTTCCGCATGGACATCGACCTGGAGGCCATCGAGGTCGAGGTCCCGGAGGACATCATCCGGACCTTCGAGATGCGCAAGGGGTTCACGGTCAAGGGACAGAGGGAGACCACGGCGGTGATCGCGCCGACCCGCTGGAACACCTACTGCGAGATGAAGAACGCCGCCTCGATCTCCGACATGAAGCTGGCGATCATCGGCGGCTCGGTGATCGGGTACACTCCAGGAGCCCCGGCGATGGTCATCCCGCAGGGCACGGTCGACACCCTGTCGAAGGCCGACATGGAGAGCCTTTCGGAGTTCATCACGTCGGGGAACCCCGGGCCTGACCTCTCGATCGAGACCAAGTGCCAGTCGTGCGGCCAGGAGATCCGCAGGAGCGTGGACTGGTCGTACGAGGTTTTTTTCTCGGGGACGAGTATTTCCGCCTAGTCGACCTGGCTGACTTCTATGACCAGGTCTTCCGGTTGGCGTACTCTGTCCCCGGATTCACGTGGCCGATCGAGGACATGGGCCCCACGATGAGGGTCGAGATGCTGAAGAGGCTCCACAAGGCGCTCGCCCGCGAGGAAGCCGATGAGCGAGCGATCACCCGCGCGCTTGCGGGCCGGGGGCGCAAGTGAGTCTCGAACGCGTTGGCCTCGCCGCGCACTTCATCTTCGAGCCCGGCAACGCGCTCGACCGCATCGACGGCCTGAGTCGAGGGCTCCAGACCTTCAGGGACCGTCTGAAGACCGTTAAGCGGGGTGGGAAGAACGTCGCCGAGGGTCTCGGCATGATTCGACGCGGGCTCATCCCGCTGGCGGCGGCAGGAGGGCTTGGGGCGGTCTTCGCGGCGAAGGAGGCCGTCGCCTTCGATCGCGCAATTGCGAAGACGGGCGCCGTGCTCGGGACGGCGAAGTTCGCCGAGCGCAAGGAGGAGCTGCGCGAGCTGGCAGAGACCCTTGCGCTCGACCCGAGCATCGGGAAGAGGCCTCGCGAGATCGCCGAGTCGATCACGGTGCTCGCGCGGGCCGGCGTCTCCACGGCCGACGAGATGAAGTCGGTTCTGGTGCCGGCGTTGGAGCTGGCCGGGGTCGAGGCCATCAAGAGCGAGAAGGCCATCCAGATCCTCCTGGGCGCTCTGTCGATGTTCGGCATCGCACGCTCGGAGGCCCGCAAGGCAGGCGACTCCCTCTCGCGGGTATCCGACAGCGTTCAGACGAACATCGAGGGGATCAGCACCTCTCTGCGTTTTGCCGGACCGGCAGCGGCTGCCCTCGGCATGGGGCTGCATGAGACCACGGCCTCGATCGGGGCGATGGCCGACTTCAAAGTCCCCCCGTCGATCATCGGCACCTCGTTCGGTCAGATGCTCACGGCCCTCGCAAAGCCGAAGAAGCGCAAGCAGATCGAGGCGTTCACGGGGTCGATCACAGCGCTGCATGGGGGGCTGATCCCCCTGCCGGACATCATCGACCGTCTGAACGCCGCGATGGAGGGGATGACGACGCCTGACAAGGTCGGGCGCCTGACCGACATCTTCAACGTCCGTGGCGCGCGTGCGGCGGTGTTCCTGATGCTGGCAGGCGGTGACCGCCTGCGGCAGCTCATCGACGTGTCGCGGAATGGGCTTGGGAGCCTGGCGGAGAAGGCCAGGATCACGTCCACGAGCCTTGGAGGGATGTTCGACTCCATCAAGGCCGGGATGGGCGTTGTCGGGATCGAGATGTTCGAGAAGTTCGAGCTCCGCGACGAGGCCCTGAAGCTCCGAACGTTCGTCCTCGAGATCGGGGCCGCGCTGATCGCACTTCGGAGGAGTGGCGGGGAACGCGGGCCGGTGCTGGACATCGGGATCAGCCGGGACGCCGTCGTGATGGCGGAGGCCCTGCGGAAAGGCGTGGAGCGCGCCGTTGAGTCCTTCGACTGGTTCAAGGGAGAGGTCGCGGACTTCTTGGAAACGGCCGACCCGTTCCACCAGAAGGTGGTCGGCTGGGGGGTCGCCTTCGCCCTCCTGTCCCCCATCATCGGGGCGGTCGGGCTGGCTCTGGGCTCCGTGCTTCTGATGACGGGGGGCGTAGTGCGGCTCCTCTATGGGCTGGGCCAGGTTCTGTGGGTGGTCGTCCCGGGCTTCATTGCCGTCGGGAACTCAGCAGTCACGGCAGTCACGAGCATGGCGCTCATGCGTGCGCCCATCGGATACCTGCTCGGCGCGATCCCTGCGCTGGCGAGCTCGGTGCTCCTGTTCGTCAGGTCCATGGGGGCGCTCGGATTCGCGCAGGCCGTGCTGACCGTCGGGATCACCGGGCTGGTCGGCGCGTTGCGGGCTGCGGCGATTGCGACGGCGGCTGCGCTGGGACCCTTCGGCCTATTCGTCGCGGCGATGACGGCAGCCTACTTCGCCGGGCAGGCCCTCGCGGACATGATCGATCGCGGGACCCGCGCGATGATCAAGCAGGCAATCGCGAGCCAGAGCTACTACAGAACCGCCTCCGGAGAGCTGAAGAAGCAGAAGACGGTCTTCCTTGAGACGAAGGCGGCCCGAGACGCGTACCTCAAGAGCATGGGGAAGGAGAAGACGGCAACGGAGGCAGCGACAGCCGAGGGCCGGAAGCTCCAGGAGATGCTGTCGCAGCTTGGCGTAGCGGCGAACGACGCGGCGGCCGGGCACTTGAACCTGGCGGATGCGATCTTTGGGGTGGCGAACGCCGAGGCCCAGGTCGCGGGCAGCGACGGGTTCGTGTCGTCGCCGTTTGTGGCTCCGCAGGGCGGCGACGTGATGACCTTTGGGGACCCCGAGATGGGGATGAAGTCGCTGAAACGGACGGAGATCCGCAACAAGTTGAACAACCCCTCGCTCCTTGATCGCCTTGACGAGTCCGAGTCGAGGACGCGCCGAGGTCGGGGAGGCCGTGGCGGGGGCTGCGTCAACGTGAGCACGACTGTGCAGCTCGACGGGAAGCAGCTCAGCAAGGCCGTGGCCCGCGCCGACCTCGACCTCCAGGAACGCGGTGGGGCCGACGTGACCCCGTGGAGTCGCCAGATGGTGCAAGACAACGGACTGTCGGCGAGGTCGTCCTGATGCCGGTGCGACCCTACGAGCGCTGGGCGCTGCACCCGCTGGACCCGGGGGTCAACGACGGCCGAGCCATCGTCGGCCAGTTGGCGCCGGAGGACATGGTCGAGATCGCGGAGGTGGGCGTCTACGCCGACGCCATCATCCCGGGGCGAAGACACCCGAGGACGCAGTGGGTCTACGGCGGGCCGCAGTCGTTGTCGTTCAAGGCGACCTTCATCGAGGACGCATCCGTCAAGGCTGACCTGCCGGACCCGGACAACCGGTTCCTGTCGGTCACCGGGGCCCCTGAGGCAGCCGGGGTCGTGTCCCAGTTCCGTGACACCTTGAAGAGCGCGGTCGCGCCAGATCGCACCCTCAAGCGCCCGCCGCGTTGGCTGTTCGTGTGGGGCGAGCTCGGATTCGAGTGCTTCGTGGAGTCGGTCGGGTCGATCACCTACGACAGGCTGGCCGACGACGACGGGAGGCTCCACACGGGGGTCTTCGAGATCACCCTGAAGATCGTGGAGCCGGAGGAAGCGGACGAGACGACGGGCGGCGACGACGTCGTCAAGGAGCCGGAGCTCCGCGCTGTGGCGGACGGAGACACGTTCGAGTCCATCGCTGCGGAGGAGTACGGCGACCCCGATCTCGGGGTCAAGCTCCGGCAGAACTCGGAGAAGGCGTTCCCGGAGGCAGGCGACCTCGTGGAAGTTCCCGAAGAGGCGATCCTCCGGCGAGATCCGGGGAACGGGGCGGTCGTCCTGGACCTTGCCCGCCCCGAGGTCGTTGTGAGCATCGAAGACCTCTCCGACTACCTGGCTTCGCCAGGGTCCTCCCTCTAGGGCTGCCGAGGTGGCCGCCGACAGGACAGCCCCGCACGCGCGGGTCTACGTTGAGGACCGGGACGTCACCGAGGACCTTGGCGACTGGGTCCAGAGCATCGTGTGGGAGGAAGGGACCGAGCTCACCACGCAGCTCACCCTGATAGTCGCGAACCACCGAGGAAGGTTCACTGACAACGTCATCTTCAACCCCGGGAACGAGGTCGAAGTCCACATCGGGTACGGGGGCAAGACCAACTTCCTGGGCCGCGCGGAGATCATCCGGCAGGAGGTCGACTTCGGAAACAGTGACGTCCCGACCATCAAGGTCACCGCACGCGATCGCGGCTGGCGGATGATGAAGCAGCAGCTCGCCCTGACGCAGTCCGGGAAGACCCCTGAGAAGAGGGGCGACGAGCCGAGCAACACGAGCGAGGGGCCGATCCCCCAGCTCCTCGAGAAGATCCTGTCGAAGTACAGCATCCGCCTCGACATCGACCCTGCCTACTCCGACATCGAGGACACGTTCATCCAGAAGAAGGGCCAGACCGACATGCAGATCGTCCGGGCCCTGGCGAACTTCTACGACGCGGTCTTCTGGATCGAGTACCGCCCGGGGACGGCACTGCGAGGGAGCTCGCCCGGGGTCCGGGGGAAGTCTTCGGAGGGGGCGTGGTACGCTGTCTTCACGAGCGTGTTCAACGTGTCGCGGCAGAAGAAGAAGCACGTCTTCCGGTACTACGACCTCGTCGCGGATCTGACCGACATCAACTTCAAGTACGAGATCGACACCATGGTGTCTGAGATCCAAGCCTACGTGTGGGACCCACAGGCGGTGGGCCCAGAGGGCCGGAGGGGAGGCTGGCGGATCATCAGCGAGGAGAGCACGGAGAAGGGGGAGGACCCGTTCTTCCGACGGAGCAGACGGTTCAACGCGAAGATCGCGTCCGGGCCTGAGGCCACAAAGGTGAAGATCGCGGCGGCAGGACACTCCATCCAGGTGCTCACGAAGCCGTTCAAGAACATCGAAGAGGCCAGGACCTTCGTGAAGACCTGGTTCGAGAGGAACAAGGACCTGTTCATCTCGGCCGACGGCACCCTTCCCGGCGTCCTGATCCGCGCGGGGGACGTCCACGAGCTGGACAGCGACTACTTCGGGGTGAGGTACCGGGGGGACTACTACTTCAGCACGGTGGGGCACACCTACAAGTCGGACGGGTGGACCACCACCTTCACAGCGCGGAGGGCGATCCGGTGAGCGGGCACATCTTCACTGAGACCGCGCAAGCGATCGTCACGAACACGAACGACCCAGACCGGCTCGGGAGGATCAAGGTCCGGTGCGGGGCTGTGACGGGCAACGACATCGAGATCCCCGTCTGGGTGGCGCCGGAGTTCCCGTTCGCTGGGGAGGGGCACGGGTGGTTCATCCTCCCGGAGGTCGGCGACGCCGTCCTGATCGAGTACACGACAGGGTCGACACTCGACCGGTCCTACGCGCAGACCTTCCTGACGAACCCGAACTTCCGGTACCGCTCGGCCTTCTACAAGGATCGGAACGATCTCCCGTCCGAGATGAGGGATGGGAACTACCGCAAGCGGTACGGCATCAAGATGAAGAGTGGGGCGATCCTGCTGTTCGACATCAGCAAGAACGAGGTTGCGCTGGACGCGACGCTCGTCCGGCTCGGGACGATCGACGCCGGGGAGAAGGCCGTGGTGGGCGAGTCCTACCAGACCTGGATGGAGTCGACGATCGATGAGGTCGAGTCGCTCCGTGCGCAGGTGAAGGCCATCAGGGACGTCGCGGAGCTGCACATCCAGGCCTGGGAGATCGTGCTCAGCGCGAATGGGGCGGCCATGAACGCGATCGGGGTCGCCTTCGCGGCGTCGGGTCTCGACCCCCTGATCGCGGCTGCACCGGTCGCGACCACGGCAGGGACCGTGAACCTCGGCATCGACATGAGCGGAGCACTCGGGACGCTGGCCACCGTTGACACCGTGCTGACGTCGATCCAGAACAACCTTGCGTCGCAGAAGTCGGTGATCGACGACCACCTCTCGACGGTCGTCAAGATCGCCAAGAGCTAGCCGCCGAGGTAGGCTCGCGCGCGAGGAGGGCCGAGATGGCTACAGGACTATCACTTCCGCCGAGGGTCGTCAGGGGGCGCCTCCGGACCGACGACGGCGAGAGCCAGATGCGCAAGCTCATCATGGTCGCCGTCGGCTCGAGCGAGAGCGCGAACCCCTGGAACACGGCCGGGATCGCCCATCCCGTCTTCTCGCTCAACGACGGCCGAGCGCAGGCGCTCCTCAAGCGCGGGATCGAGGCCCACTTCAGGCGCTGGGAGCGCGCGAGACGTGCGAAGCTACGCACGGTGACCTTCAAGCAAGACGGGGGAACCCTGTACGTTGAGGTCCGATATCGCGATCTCGTCTACGGGGTGGAGGAATCCGCTCTCGTCCCTCTCCAGACCGCGAACACAGGGGGCTAAGTGGCCGTCTTCACGACTAGCATCCCCGACTTCAAGTTCTCTGGGCTGTACTACCCTCAGATCCGCCAGTCCCTCATCGCCTATCGCCGTCAGCAGGTCCCCGAGCTGACCGACGAGGACGACAACGAGCCCACCATCCAGATCCTGAGCGCGTTCGCGGCGGGGTTCCACTACAGCAACGTCCTCCTCGACCACGTCGCCCTCGAGACCCTGATGCCGTCGGCCAGGCTCCGCGAGAGTCTACGAGGCCACCTACTTCTGATCGGGTACGAGCTCAAGGAGGCAGTTGCGGCGACAGCGGTCCTGATCGCCCGGCTCGGGGCGCCGGTGACGGTGGCAGCTTCGGTCCCGGCAGGCTCGCTGTTCTCGACGAAGGGGAGCTCGGGAACGCCGCCAGTCGTCTTCGAGCTGGTGAGCGCCCTCGCCCTGCCCCGGACGGACCAGATCGGGGTGGCGTATGAAGACGACGGAGGCGTGTTCACCGACCGCACGGCAGAGATGAACGGCACTGGGACCTTCACCCCGTGGGGCGGAGTCCCAGCCGCGAACGATGCGCTGTACGTCGGGCACGAGGCGGCGATCTGGACGCGGTTCACCCTCGCGACCTCGGTCATCGGGGACATCTGGGCGGCGGACGACCACGTCTGGGAGTATTACGACGGGAGCACGTCGGACACGGTCCCGACTTCGGTGACCCCGGGGGGCGGGGCCCTGGACGTGGACCTGACAAGCCTCCTCGGCACGAACAACAGGTCCGGGACCCAGGTCGTCATCAAGCTGCTGGCGACGGGGGCAACGGAGACGGTCGCCAGCACCTACTCGGGTGGGGCGAATCGCATCGTGACGGCGGGGGTGCTCGGGCAGGCGGCCCCGTCCTCGGACCCAGCCTCGTACTCCGTCGGGACCTCCTGGAAGGAGGTCGCAGGCCTGACCGAGACCGTGGACGGGACGGACGTCTCGCTCACCTTCACCATCCCGGAGACGGCGAACAGGACCTGGAAGAAGACCACGGTCAACAGCAAGGAGAGGTACTGGCTGCGCCTCAGGATGACGCAGGCGACCTCGACGGCGCCCACCGTGGACGGGGGCGGAGACATTGCGACGGGGGAGCAGTACCTCCACCTCGACGTGACCCAGGGGGAGTCCGCAACGGAAGATCCGGCGGGGACCTTCGACGGGTCTGCGAGTCAGGCGTTCATCACGGCGAACGACGACCTGATCGAGGGGACGCTGCGAGCCTTCGTGGACGAGGGTGGCGGGTACACGGAGGCGGGGGAGGTCCAGGACTTCCTCTCGTCTACGAGCACGGACCTCGACTTCACCCTCGAGTTCGACGCGGACGGGCGAGGGATCGTGACCTTCGGCGACGGGACGAGTGGCCGGCTCCCGGGCATCTCCGCCTCCCTCAAGCTGACGTACCGTCACGGGGCAGAGCAGGACGGGAACGTGGGCGCCAACGAGATCGTCGTCAACAGGAGCTCTGTGAGCTTCATCTCGACGGTCTACAACCCGCGAGCCGCAGCGGGCTGGAAGGCCCCAGAGGGTTCGACGACCGAGAGCATCTCGGCACTGAAGGTCGCCGGCCCGGCGTCGCTACGGCTGCGGGATCGCGCCCTGACCTTGAACGACATAGAGGACCTGGCTCTTGCGTTCGTGGCATCGGACGGGTCCAGCCCGGTGATTCGCGCGAAGGCGGTGGCGGACGGCTTCGGCGAGAAGACGGTGAAGCTGCTCGTCGTGGGGCCGAGCGGGTCCACCTTGCCGCAGGCCACGCTCGACGAGATCAGCGAGTTCTTCACGGGGAATCTGGTGACCGGGGCCGTGGGGCGTCTGGTGGTCGGCCTGACCCTCACCGCGGTCAACTACACCCAGAAGGCCATCAACGTCACAGTCACGGTGGCAGGCGGGACGCAGGCAGACATCGTGACGGCGATCACGGCCTACCTGAGCCCGGATGCGAAGAGGGCGAACGGGAACTGGGAGCACCTCTTCGGCGGGTCGGTGTACGCGAGCAGGATCATCAGTGAAATCTTCAACTCGGACCCGGCCGTCACGAACGTCCCGACTGGGCCAGGGAGCGACGTCGCGCTCGCGGCGACGGAGCTGCCGGTGCCAGGGACGATCACGGTGACGGTGATCTGATGGCGACGGTCTACCAAGCAACGCTCGACGCGATCGAGGACTTCGAGTCGTCGCCGCTGGACGCCACGGCGCCGAGCAAGCAGTTCCGTGGGGTGGCGGACTCGACGGACGTCCCTGACCTCGACCTGTACGAGATGCTCAGCGAGGGGCTCCGCCTGTGGGACCAGGACGGCGGCTTGGTCTACCAGCGGCTGCTCTCGCAGGCGAGCGCGCTGATGAACGAGGTCTTCCAGAAGATATGGAAGCTCCCGTCGATGGTCCACTACGACAAGACGCCGGACGCCTTGGTGGCGGCGCTCCTGACCCACGTGGGGTTCGGAGAGGGCCAGGGGGTCGCGTCGGCCGTCGCAGGCGAGCTCACGACAGACCAGCAGCGGGTCCTGATCAAGGTCGCCGCCTTGTTCTGGACTCGACGTGGCCGCCTGGACTCGCTTGCCGACGTCATCAGGTTCTTCGCGTCGGGGGTCCGTCCGATGATCCTGCCGTGGAGCTGGAGGGCCCCGAGAGTGGGCGATCTGGTCGTCGGCGGGATGGGCCTCCCGAACAGGGACCTCGGGGTACTCAAGACGGAGCACTTCGATGCGAACGCGGACAGCGACGCCTACGTCACCTTGATCAGGGTGCCGGACAATGGGACCCTCAATCGC
>Ga0099850_1000082_pt1 | contig 36554 bp, 57 predicted proteins | sample CB_VirMetaG_5_FD_79182 | JGI IMG/M metagenome (GOLD analysis project Ga0099850, IMG submission 79182) | Freshwater to marine saline gradient viral communities from Chesapeake Bay - CB_1508_1D Viral MetaG | ecosystem: Environmental > Aquatic > Marine > Coastal | place: USA: Chesapeake Bay... | reverse complement strand
GCGAGACGGATGTGTATGCGTTCTACACGCAGGATGGCGGCACCACCTACTACGGCTTCCAAGCTGGGGATGCGATGGCATGAGCATTGCGAGGCTGATGCAGCAAGCGGCGGCTGGTGTGCCGACTGGTGGCGGGGTTGTCTGGACCGACCCTGACCTAGCTAATGCGTCGTATGACAGCGTTAGCTTTAGCGTGTCTGGGCAGGATGGGACGCCTGTTGGTGTATCTTTTTCAGATGACGGAACAAAAATGTTCTTAATGGGCCTGTCAACAGATAATGTTTATCAATACACGTTAAGCACTGCATGGGATGTAAGTTCTGCGTCTTACGACAGTGTTTCGTTTTCTGTGACTCAATTTGCTACGCAGTATAATATTTCATTCAAATCTGACGGGACTGAGATGTATATAATTGGTGGGGCTGTGGTTGGTCAGTATGGCCTAAGCACAGCTTGGGATTTATCTTCCGCATCGCACAGCTACACTTTAAATATTTCCTCCCAAACATCTGTTGGCCTCGGCGCGTTTGTTTCTTATGACGGCAATAATTTGTATGTAGCAGAGGCAGGAAGTGACAGTATTTTGCAGTATAGCCTATCCACCGCCTATGATTTATCCTCAGCCTCGTATGTTAGAGCGCTTTCTGTGGGGTCTCAAGAAACCATACCGCGAATGGTATATTTCTCACCTGACGGGACTTCTTTTTTCCTTATCGGCAGCGGCGGCGATGAGGTTAATGAATACTCATTAAGCACAGCTTGGGATATTTCCTCCGCATCCCACGTTAGAGCTTTTTCAGTAAGTTCTCAGGCGACAAACCCTCTTGGCTTTACATTTAAGACTGACGGCTCAAAAATGTATGTGGTGGATCAAGCCACTACAAACATCTACCAATACTCAACCGCATAGGATCAACCATGCTGCTAGTCAAAACCACAAACGGACAGGTAGAGCAATTCCCTTACACGCTCGGAGACCTTCGCCGTGATAACCCGCAGACCAGCTTCCCCAAGAAGATCGGTGATGCAATCCTCGCCAGCTACGGCATCTTCCATGTAATGCCTGACCCGCAGCCTGACCATGATCCGCTGGTGCAGACTGTCGTGCGAGATGCAGAGCCGCATCGAGAAACTCGGATCAAGCAGGCGGACGATCTGGAACCTGCTGACGTAGCCGTGGGCGACAGCTATGAGACTGGCCGCTGGGCGATTGGCTACACTGTCGCCAACAAGCCGCTGGATCAGGCAGAGCAGGCGGTGCGTAACCAGCGTGATCGACTGCTGTCGGATAGCGACTGGCGCGCCCTGAGCGACAACACGCTGTCGCCAGCTTGGGCATCGTATCGTCAGGCGCTTCGTGATATAACGGGGCAGGCGGGCTTCCCGTATGCTGTGACTTGGCCAACTAAGCCGGAGTAACCGATGCTAGGCTTTCACCCTCTCGCCTCTGCCCCGCTTGGCGATGATGGGGTTTTGGCCCAAAACTTTGTAGACGCCGCCGCAGTTGTTTCCTGCGCTGCTACTGTCAGCGCGACGGCTGAAGTTGCGCAGTATGTAGACGCCGCCGCGACTGCCGCTTGCGCTGCTACTGTCAGCGCAACGGCCTTCGCCACAAGATCTGCCGCCGCGACTGCCGCTTGCGCTGCGACTGTCACGGCCGCTGCCGGCATCAACCAGCCTGCCTCTGCCACAGCCTCCTGCGCCGCGACTGTCACGGCTGCGGCGCAGGTCGTGCAGTTTATTAATGCCGCTGCGGCTGTATCGTGCACATCCAGTGCCACGGCTGCTGCAGAGGTTGTTCAGTTCGTCAGCGCGGCAGCCGTTGCGAGCTGCGCTGCGACTGTCACGGCTGATGTCATCCGCATTCGGCAGGGCGCCTCACTGGTAAGTTGCTCTGCGACTGTCAGCGCAACGGCTGGTGTCAATCAGCCGGCTGCGGCAACTGTGTCTTGCGCCGCGACTGTAACTGCCAGCGCGCGCAACGTCAGGACGGCAGACGCGGCCGCGTCATGCGCTGCGACCGTCACGGCTTCGGCGGATCGGCTCAAGGACGGTGCGGCGGCCGCAAGCTGCGCGGCCACTGTCACTGCCGCGGCAAAGCGCACGCGGAATGTTGTTAGCCTGGTGCAGCCGGCCGCAACTGTCAGCGCGTCTGCGCAGCTTGAGGCTGTTGGCGCCGCCACGGCGGCTTGCGCTGTGGTTGTGTCGGTTGACTTCACGCGGACGACAAAGGGCGCGGCTTTGGTTTCGTGCGCCAGCAGCGCAACCGCCAGCGCGCGCTATAAGTGGGAGACCCAGCCGGACACCGGCGAGACATGGGTCGAGCAATCTGATACAAGTGAAATCTGGACGCCGCAAAGCGATACGGCGGAAACCTGGACGGAGGCCGCGTAATGGCTACGACGACTACTTACAGCCTCGAGAAGCCGACAGTCGGCGGCTCGGAAAATACTTGGGGCACCGACTGGAACAACAACGCCGACAAGATTGACGATCTGCTCGACGGCACCACCGCCATCAAGCCAAACCTTGACGAGGGGTTGTGGGAAGTCGGCGGGGTGGCGGTTACGGCAACCGCAGCCGAGTTGAACATTCTGGACGGTGTGACGGCCAGCACGGCGGAGCTGAATATCCTTGACGGGGTGACGGCTACCACTGCGGAGCTGAACATTCTGGATGGCGTGACGGCTACCGCTGCGGAAATCAACTTGCTTGATGGCTCCGTGGCGAACACTGTAGTAAACGACAAGGCTGTTGTTTACGGCTCATCTGGTGAGGTCCAAGCGGTTACTGTCCAAGCGGTAACCATCGATCTTGGAGACTGGACCATTTCGCAATCTGGCTCTGACTTGAAGTTCTCCTACGGTGGTGTTGCCAGATTTAAATTGACTTCCACAGGCGATCTTACTGTTGAAGGAAACATCACTGCGTATGGGAGCGCATAAATTATGGCCCTGCCGAGTTCCGGCGCAATCGCGCTTTCTGATATTCAGACTGAGTTTGGCGGCGTAAACCCCATCTCTATCAGTGAGTATTACAGAGGAACAAGTGTTGGGCTTGTGACCTTCACCAACGACACAAACTCCAATGCCAACATCCCTACGTCTCCCGGTAGCACAATCTCTTGGAGCAACTTTTATGGCGCCAAAGTTGGATACCCTACCATTGTTGACAAGACTAACAAGGCCACTGGCGGCACAGGATCGCCACTGTCCATAACAGTGCCTGCATCAAGACAGTCTGGAGACATTCTGCTTCTTGTGTCCGCGCACTCCTATTACAATTTTGATTACCCCTCTGGTTATGGCCCTACGCCTACTACTGGATGGACTAGAATATACGACTTGACTGCTAAGGATGACTTTGAAAGCCCTAACTTTGTGGCTTGGTGGAAAGTTTCTGACGGAACAGAGACAAGCGTTTCCTACACCACGTCTGGCTCAAGCAATAACTCCACATGTGCGGCAGTTTTTGTCATCAGGGGTGTCAACACAACAACACCGTTTCAAAGCACGGCTGCCATAACGAGGGCATATAACACAACAAGCACTATTAGTTTCGGCAGCGTCACGCCAAGCTACAAGGGTGGTTTGCTTCTGTGTCTTGCTGCCCAAGGTAGCACTGGCGCCATTACAACAGCGGGCGTCACACAGAATATCAGCAACTTTTCAGCAAGCGACTACAGGGATATACGTCTTGCATATGGCACATACCCCGTTGGAACAGCACAAAGTATCGGCTCCGCGTTTACCCCTTCCTCTTGGGGGGGCAGCTCCGCACACGCGGCGGTATCGTTTTCACTTTTGATACAACCAAAGTAGGTCGGCGTCATGAGTAGCATTGTGTTAAAACCAGATGTGACTTGGCCAGCCAAACCGGAGTAAGCCGATGCCACTGATCCCGCTCAAAATCCCGCCGGGTGTCTACCGCAACGGCACCGATCTAGAGAGTTCTGGCCGCTGGCGGGATGCCTCGCTGGTCCGCTGGCGCAACGGCAGCCTGCGCCCAGTTGGCGGCTGGCGCGTGCGGAAGGAAAACGCATTCGGCGGCGTCACGCGCGGGATGCACTCGTGGCAGGAAAACAGCGGCAGCCGCTGGGTTGCGGCAGGCTCGCACGACAGCCTGTATGTGATGACAAGCGGGAACACCGTCACAGACATCACGCCCGCGACGCTGTCGGCTGGTAATGTGGACGCAACGCTCAACACCGGCTATGGCGGCGCGTTCTACGGCTTTGGGTTTTACGGCAACCCCACCGTCGGGTCTAGCATTTACGCCGAGGCGACAACTTGGAGCCTCGACAACTGGGGCGAATATCTTGTGGCCTGCAATCCGCAGGATGGCGTGATCTGGGAGTGGCAGTTGAATACTGCCAACAACGCTGCGGCTGTTGCGAATGCGCCGGTAGACAATCTCGGCATCGTCGTGACCGAGGAGCGGTTTCTGTTTGCCCTTGGCGCTGGCGGCGATCCGCGCAAGGTGCAGTGGTCGGATCGGGAAGATAACACGACCTGGACGCCTGCCGCGACAAACGAGGCCGGCGACATCACGCTGCAGGGCAGCGGACAGATCATGGCTGGCATCAGGACGCGCGGGCAGACGCTGATCCTGACGGATCAGGACGCGCACGCGGCGGTGTATCAGGGTCCGCCCTTTGTCTACGGCTTTGAGCGCGTCGGAACGGCCTGCGGCTTGGTCGCGCGTAAGGCGGTCGCGTCGGTTGACCAGGGCGTGTTCTGGATGGGCCGTAACGCCTTCCACTACTATGACGGCTCCACAGTCCGAGAGCTTCCATGCGAGGTCCATGACTACATCTTTGGCGACATCAACAACGCGCAGATCAGCAAGGCTTGGGCGCTTTCCTTCGGCACCGAGGGTGAGGTCTGGTGGTTTTATCCGTCCAGCGCATCGCTCGAGTGTGATCGGTATGTGGTCTACGACTACAAGGCCAACTACTGGGTGATCGGCACGCTGGCCCGCAGCTCCGGCATTCCGCGCGGCGTGTTCCAATACCCGATGATGGTGGACACCGGAAACGAGCTTTACGAGCACGAGGTCGGCTTCAACTACGACAGCGCCAGCATCTTTGCTGAGAGCGGCCCGATCAGCCTGGGCAACGGTGATCAGGTCATGCAAGTTACCGACTTGATCCCTGACGAGCAGACGCAGGGCCAAGTGACAACCACATTCAAGACCCGTTTCCACCCAAATGACACCGAGCGGTCGTATGGGCCATACACGATGGCCAACCCGACCAGCGTCAGATTTACCGGGCGGCAGGTGCGAATGCGGATCAACGGCACGGCCGCAGACTGGCGCGTGGGCGTCATGCGGGTTGACGCTAAGCCCGGTGGCCAGCGGTGACGGTTCCGGTCGTCAGCCCTGACCTGCGCGTGTGGGCGGAAACTCTGCGCCGCTATCTGGCGTTGACGCGCAGCCAGCTCGCGGCTTTGACATCCGGCACTGCCTCGGCCGGCGATGACGGCACGCTGCTTTGGGACCGTGAGAACAAGTATCCGGTCGTGTCGATTGACGGCGAGTGGCGGCAGCTTGTGGTTGCCAATGGCTTTGCGTTTTTGACGCAGGATAATGATGTTACGGCCGCAGCATCCGACACCGGATATGCGATTGTCTTCGACACGCCGCCGGCTGGCTATGCGGACGGCATCAGCCTCGGCGCCTCGCCCAACCAAAGCCGGATTATCTTTGAGGAAGGCGGGCTGTATTACCTGACGTTCACGGCGCAGGTCTTCAGCACAAATTCGTCGCAGTCTGACTTTTACTTTTGGCCGAAACTAAACGGCACCGACGTGCCGGAAGGCGCAACACTGGCCAGCACTCACAACAACGGGCAGACCATGCCAATCACAAAGGGCGCGATATTTAGCGTGAGCGCCGGAGACTATCTTGAGGCCTATTGGGCGACCGGCTCACACACAGACAGCTATCTAAAGGCGTTTGCGGCGACGGCGTTTGCGCCCGCTACCCCGTCTGTGTCTTTGTCGATCACGAGGATCAGGGCGTGAGTTTGTTTGACGAGCTGCACCGCTGCCGCGGCTGGATTGAGGACGCGCTGGAATACTCTGGCGGCACTCACATCTTTGAGGACGTGGCGCGTGATGTTCTGGCTGGTCGGATGCAGTTGTGGCCTGCGCCAAGGGGGTGCGCCGTCACCGAGATCGTGGTATATCCAAGAAAGAAGGTTTTACACGTCTTTCTGGCCGGCGGCGAAATGGACCAACTGATCGAGATGATTGACAGCGCAGCATCTTGGGGACGGGCGCAGGGTTGCTCGGGGATGACGATGGCCGGCCGGCACGGGTGGGCCAGGGTGCTAGGCAAGCAGGGCTGGCGGCCTGTCATGACGGTTATGGAGCGAGGTATCTGATATGAGCGGCGGCAAGGGCGGTTCGACAAGTTCAAGCGTGCAGATCCCGCAGTGGGCAGAGGATGCGGCGCGCGCTAATCTGGCTCGTGCGGACCAACTAGCGCAGATCGGCTTTGTGCCTGAGACGGCGGCACTGCCGACGATTGCGGCATTCTCGCCCGCGCAGGAGGCAGCCTTCCAGGGCACCAACCTAATGGCCTCGGCCTTCGGGATGCCGGTTGCGGCTGGCACTGGGATGCCTGCGCCGACGGAATATGCGGGCGGCATCCGCGGCTACTCGGCGGCGCCGCTGTATGAGGCTGCGATTGCAGATCTGGCAGCTTCTCGGCCGGGGCAGTATGCGGCATTGCAGGCGCCGTTTATCGACCCGTTCACGGGCGCTGCGCCAGGCGCTCCGTTTGGGGCGGCGATTGCGCCGGCTGCTGCGGCTGCCCCTACAATGGGGCAGCAGATGTATGGTGGCGGCAGCGATGACAACTATTCGCCCTTCTACGGCGACGGCGGATCATTCGCCAGCTCTGCCCTTTCGGCGGCGCTGCCTGGCGGGGTGAACAATCCGAGCCAGTTTGGCGCGAATGTGCGCGATGTTTTCGGCATTGGCGGGACTGGCGACGTTGCCAATGCGCCTCGCCCGCCTTCCCGGCCTGAGGAACGTGAAGGCTCCAGCATGGGGAGTGGTAAATAATGGCAGGTGCAGCAAATCCGGCGATGACGCAGCCCAACGTATACGGGCAGGCATCGCAAGCATATCAGGGCGCGCTGGGCGGGACGGTTGCAGCAGGCCAGATGCCAGACATCGCGGCCTTCCAGAACCCCTACACGCAGCAGGTCATTGAGCGCACGCAGGCCGACATCGAGCGGCAGCGTCAGATGGCCGCCAACCAGCTCGGCGCGCAGGCATCGGCCGCGCGTGCTTTCGGTGGATCGCGGCAGGGCGTGGCGGAAGGCGTTCTTGGCGGTGAATACGCTCGGATGGCTGGCGACATTGCCGCGCAGCAGCGTCAGGCAGGCTTCAATACGGCTCTGGGGGCTGCGCAGCAGCAGCGCGGGCAGCAGCTAGCAGCGGCTGGCCAGCTCGGCAACTTGGCGCAAACTGGCTTCGGCTTCGGGCAGGCAATCCAGGGCCAGCAGATGCAGCAGGGCGCGATGCAGCAGGCGCTGCAGCAGGCGCTGATCGACGCGGCGCGTGGGCAGTATGCCGGATTTACTGGCGCACCGCAGCAGTCGCTGGCGCTTCCGCTGCAGGCTCTGGGCGCTGCGCCAATCCCGCAGACCACAACGCAAACGCGGCAGCCGGGTCTGTTTGACTATCTGACAGCCGCCGCAAAATTTGCTTCTGGTTTCTAATATGGCGACATACCCCCAATACTTTCAGCTAGGCCAGAACCTGCCCAAGACGGTGGGTGGGCCGCTGCCTATTGGGACGCCAGACTATATCATCAAGATGCTGGAGGCGGCCGGCGTCCAGCCTGCCCCCGCCTATAGCCAAGCAAGGCCGGTGCCGATGCCCGTTGTCCGGGCGGCGGAAGCCATTAGATCGATTGAGAGCAGCAACAACTATCGGGCGCTCGGACCGACAATCGACGATCCAAACAGCATGTATTACGGCGACCGAGCATATGGCGCCTACCAAGTTATGGGCAAGAATATCGGGCCGTGGACACGAGAGGTTCTTGGCAAGGAAATGACGCCGGAAGAATTTCTGGCTGACAGGGCGGCTCAGGACAAGGTTTTTCAGGCAAAGTTCGGCCAGAGCTTCTACAAGCATGGAAACCTTGAGGATGCCGCGAGCACTTGGTTTACGGGGCAGCCGCTATCGCGCGGGGCCGGGCGTTCTGATACACTCGGCACCACGGGGTCGGAATACGTTGATCGGTTTTTGAAGGCGCTGCCAAGCGAAGAAGGTGATCCGATGGATATTAGGAACATGGCCGCGCTGCAGCCTGCACAACCGCAGCCCGCGCAACCGCAGCAATCTCGGATGGCTGGTCTTTTGTCTGACCCTGCCCTGCTTGAAAACCTCGCGCTGGCCTTCAATACGCTGCGCATGACGCCTGACGAAAACCTCGCAACCGTGATCCGCGGGCGGCAGGAGCGTCGGGCTGACACCGCAACGCGCAACCGCACCATCGAGTTCTTGCGGCAGCGCGGCCGCGAGGACCTGGCGGCGGCTGTTGAGAGCGGCGCGATTGATGCCAAGACGGCGGCGGCGCAGGTTTTTGCAAAGCCTGAAATGCAGCAGAACTATGAGTTCCTAGTCGCACATGGAGTGAAGCCTGAAAAGGCGCTGCAGGCTGTTCGGTCTGGGACGACCATAAACATGCCTGGCGCTCCAACGATCGGCACAATCCCCCCAGGATACCAAGCCATCCAAGATCCTGCGACTGGTGAATATCAGTATAAGCCTATTCCCGGCGGCCCCGTTGAGGCGGGAGAAAAGACGGAAGCAGAGCGAAAAGCAACGGCCGAGGCTACGGCGCTGAATAGCATTGCGTTGATCGACAGCGTTCTCGGCGATCCCAACCTTGGGGCAATAACCGGAATGGTCCAAGGGCGGCTGCCGCCAATGACGCAGGTCGGCACAGACTTGAATGTCAAAATTGAGCAGCTCCAGGGCCAAGCATTCCTGCAGGCGTTTGAGTCGCTGAAGGGCGGCGGGGCCATCACGGAGCGTGAAGGCATCGCCGCTCAAAACGCAATCGCACGACTGAACCGCGCACAAAGCGAGGAAGCCTTTAGAGATGCTCTTGTCGAATTGCGCACCATCGTGCAGCGCGGTTTGGGGCGGATTGTGCCGCAGCAAGGTGCCGGCGCTGGCGCGCCAGATTTTAGCACGATGTCAGACGAGGAGTTGCGGGCGTATATTGCAGAGCAAGATGCCCGCATTCAGCAACTTAGGGGGCAGTGATGGCTGACAGGGAAACTGTAGCACTGCAGCAAGCACTGCTTGAGCGCGCGCGTCGTGAGCTTGAGAAGCGAGCGGAACCAGCAACGCAGCGCCTCCGCTCTGCCGCGCAAGGCCTTACATTCGGCACTGCCGACGAGATTGAGGCGCGCGCCCGGTCGCTTGCAACGGGGCGGCCTTACCAAGAAGTTCTGGACGAAATCCGCGGCGGGCTGAAGGCATATCGGGAAGCCAGACCAGTTGAAGCTATCGGCGCAGAAATGGCTGGCGCAGTCGCCCCCGGCTTGCTGTCTGGCGGCGCTGGCTTCGTCGGAACCGGCGCGCGGCTTCTGCCGCGTGTAGGCCGCGCTGCGATGGTCGGCGCAACAGAGGGTGGCGCCTATGCCTTTGGCACCGGGGAAGGCAGCTTTGGCGAGCGCATGGCCCGCGTTCCGGGCGGCGCCATCGCTGGCGGCATTGCCGCGCCAGTAATGGGCGAAGCAGCAAGGCTTGCAATGCGGCCTGCGCAAGCGGTCATTGACATCGCTCGCCGCCGCCTCGGCGGTCGCGGCGGTGCTGCGGTTGAGGCAGAGTTGCAGCGGCTTCAGCAGGAAAGCGGCAAGACGGTTGACGAAATCGTGCAAGACATCGCCAGCGGCCGCATCATGGCTGAGAATGCTACGCTGCGCGATGCAGTTCGCGCGTATCGTGCGGCTGGTGGCGAGGGGGCCACAACCCTTCAGCAGGCAATGACGCGCCGGCCGCAACAAACGCGCGAAGAGGCTATGTCAGAAATCCAGCGTTATCTTTCAGACGTTGGCGACGAAAACGTGATGCGCGGCGTGCGCCGTAGCGAAGCAGAGGCAAAAGCAGCCGAGCGCGCGGCCTATGCAGGTTTTGAAGGCCGGCCGGCACCGGCAGAGGTTGTCGATGCTCTGGGCGAGGCGCTGCGTCGAGTTCCAAGTGCTGCGGATGAAGTTGCTACAATGCTACGCGCGCAGACCGGGCAAAGCCCGTTCTTTAATGTGCTTGAGGACGGCACGATTGAGTTCACTCGCACCCCTACGCTCATGGAAGCCGAGCGTGTGCGCCGCGCAATCGCCAACCGGGCAACGCAGCTTTACCGCAGCAGCCAAGGCGGTGCGGGCGAGGCGGTTGCTGACGTTGGCGGTGGGCTGCGCGAAGCGATTGACATTTCCGTGCCAGAAATGGCCGCAACGCGCGCGCAGGCTGCCACGACACGAGTTGCACGCGATAGCTTTGAGAGCGGGCGCACGATCTTCGGCAAGTCGTCAGATGACATCGAAATTGAGTTTGAGCGGGTGTCAGGCGCGGGCGACGAAGCGGTGCGTTCGTTCCGCGCTGGCGTAATGGATGCGCTGCGGCGGCGGATGGAGACCGGCACGCGCAAGAGCATGATGGGCCGCCTGGCAGACCCTGACACGAAAGAAGGGCGCATCTTGCGCACGGTATTCCCGCAGGATGAATTGCCGTCAGTGCTGGCACAGATCGAGCGCGCCGCAGAAAGCCAAGCGGCATCATCGGCAATCATGGGCGGATCGCCAACGGCGATAACGGCGCAGCAGCTCACCCGCCAGGGCGCTAATATCGGCGCGGAAGACATCAGCGCCGTTATGAGCGGCGACATCGTTGGCATCGCACGCACGGCCAACAAGCTGGTCAGGAGCGCGGTGGAAGGCCTGACTGACGCGCAGCGCAAGCGCATCGTTGATATACTTGTGTCGGAAGACCCCAATGTGGTTCGCCGTGCGCTTCAGGACGAAAGCGGTATGGCTGCTTTCCAAAGCGCCGTTGAAAATGCGATAATGCGCACGACTGCCGGGATGCGGCGCGGCGCTGTCGTTCCGGCCGCAGGCGTTGGCGGGGAAGTAACCGGCGGCCTTCTGGCTCAGTGAGGTAAAGATGGAAGAAGAAATCGACATCCTGCTTGGCGTAGAGCCTGAAGACGAGACCGAGGAATACGAAGGCCCGCAGGCTCTCAGCATGGACGACATCGAGAGCATCGTCAGCCGCGCGGTGGATGAGGCTGTTGATTTCGTTGAGAGCGACATCGCGCCAAACCGCATCAAGTCGCAAGATTACTACGACGGCGAGGTGGATCTGGGCTACGAGACCGGCCGCAGCAAGGTTGTCGCAACGCGCGTGCGTGATACTGTTCGGGCCATCAAGCCGAGCCTCATGCGCATCTTCCTGTCATCGGCCCGCTTCGTTGAATACATCCCGCGCGGCCCAGAGGATGTGCCGTTTGCCGAGCAGGCCACAGAATACATGCATTGGAAGTTCCAAGAGCTTGGCGGCTTCCGACTGCTGTCTGATGTCTTCCACGACGCGCTGGTAAAGAAGACCGGCGTGATGAAGGTCTACTGGGAAGACGTTGACACGTCCAAGATCTACACATTTAGCAACCTGAATGACTTGCAGTATCAGGCACTCATCCTTGACCCTGACGTTGAGGTGATCGAACACAGCCAGACCATTGAGCAGTCAGAGGTCATGGCCGACGGCATGGACGTTGTGCAGCCGCCCGTCAGCACGCACGACATGAAGATCATCAAGCGCAGCAGCCGCGGCGAAATGCGCGTCGTCAGCGTGCCGCCCGAGGAGTTCTTTATCGACCGCAACGCCCGGTCGATTGATGACTGCTACATCTGCGGCCACCGGACAGACATGCGCGCCGGCGACTTGATCGCCATGGGCTATGACCCTGAGATTGTCCGCAGCCTTGACAGCTCGTCGGACCAGTTGATTGCGACCGAGGAAAACGAGGCGCGGCGCGGCTACGCGACCAACATCGACGAGACTGAAGACCCGGCCGATCCGTCGATGCTGAAAGTCATGGTGACGGAAGCCTACATGCGGATGGACGTTGAGGGCACTGGCGTTCCGATGCTCTACCGCATCGTGCTTGGCGGCTCGCGCTATGAGCTGCTTGAGGTTGAGCCGGCCGACGAAATCCCCTTCGCCATCTTCGAAATCGACCCAGAGCCGCACACATTCTTCGGCAAGTCGGTCGCCGATCTGATCCGCGAGGACCAAGACGCCGCAACGGCCATCCTGCGCGGCATCCTCGACAATGTGGCTATGGTCAACAACCCGCGCCTGGCTGCCGTGGACGGCCAGGTGAACATTGACGACCTGATGAACAACGAGATCGGCGCGATTGTTCGGATGCGCGCGCCAGGCATGGTGCAGCCGCTGGAGGTGCCGTTTAGCGCAGGCCAGACGCTCGGCGCGCTAAACTACATGGACAACCAGATCGAGATGAAGACGGGCGTCAGCCGCGCGTCTATGGGTCTCGATCCTGACGCGCTGCAGTCCACCACCAAGGCGGCCGTCACAGCCACTGTGCAGGCCGCTGCGGGGCAGGTAGAGACAATGGCACGCAACCTTGCCGAGGGCGGGATGCGGCGCCTGTTCGGCCTCATGCTGCGCCTGATGGTGAAGCACGCGGACGGCGAGCAGGTGATGCGCTTGAACGGCATGTTCCAGCCGGTTGACCCGCGCGTCTGGAACACCAGCATGGATGTGTCGGTGAATGTCGGCCTCGGCACCGGGCGCGAGGAAGAAAAGGCTGCGGCGTATCGTGAGATCATCGCGCTGCAGACGCAGATCTATCAGACTTATGGGCCGAGCAACGGCATGGTCACGATGACTAACATCCGCAACACCATTGGCGACATGCTGGCCAGCGCAGGCATCCGCAACTCGGATCGCTACTTTGCGCCCATGAACCCGCAGACGGAAATGATGCTGCAGATGCAGGCTGCTCAGGCCGCGCAAGCCGCGCAGGGCCAGGGCGGTCAGGCTGACCCGAATGCGGCTTACCTGCAGGCCGAGCAGATGAAGGCTTCGGCGCGCGTGCAGGCTGACATGATGAAGACGCAGCTCGACGCGCAGAAGATGATGCTGGAAGACGACCGCAAGCGCGATGAGATGGCGCAGGATCTAGCCATTAGGGGCGCCGATCTGCTTGGCAAGTATGGCATCCAGCTCAATGAGCAGGCGATCCGCGCCGAGCAGGATCGGCAGCGCATGGCGATGGGTGTGCGCTGATGGACAAGATGCAGCGCGCGAAGACGGCGGAAGTGCTGCTTCGTGACCCCGTTTTACTGGAGGCCTTCGATCTGGTAAAACAGACCCAGATTGGGGTGTTCGAATACCCCAATTCCTCGCAAGAGGATATTATGGAAGCGCACCGGATGGTCCGGGCGCTGGCGCTACTAGAGAACCAGCTCACCTCATTCGTTGTGGATGGGAAGCTACTTGAAAAGCGCAGTAAGTAAGGATCAGCACCGTGGCCACCACGACTGACAAAGCGATGACTATCGAGGACGCTGCAGGCCTCTTGTTGCAGCCAGAGGAAGTTGTCGAAGATCAAGCCGAGGAGCTTGAGGAAGCCGAAGCCGACGAGGCGGAGGCCGAAGAACTTTCGTCTGATGAGGCGGAAGAAGACGCTGATGAAGAAGTCAGCGAGACGGATGACGACGAGGCGACAGCGGAAGAAGCCGCTGATGAGGACGCGAACCTGATCCCCGTCAAAATTGACGGCAAGATCGAAATGTGGACCCTTGATCAGCTAAAGCAGAGTGCCGCCGGCCAAGGTTACATCCAACAGCAGATGCGGGAAGTCGCAGAGGTCAAGAAACAGGCTTCTGATGTCTACCAGCAACTGCTGCAAGAGCGTCAAGCATTGGCGCAGATGTATCAGCAACTCAGCAGCGGCGAGGTGCCTTTGACCCCGCCAAAGCCGCCGTCAAGGGATATGCTCAACTCCGATCCAATCGGCTACATGGAAGCCCGCGCACGCTACGAAGAAGACGCGCAGGCTTATCAGGCCAACATGGTGAAGATGCAGCAGCTTCAGCAGCAGCAGGAACAGGTGAACGCGCGAGCGCGTCAAGCCTACCTGCAAGAGCAGATGCAGCTTCTGCAGCAGTCTATCCCTGAATTTGCAGACAAGAAGACTGGCACCGCCGTGCGCGACCAGATCATTCGAACTGCTAATGAGGCGTATGGGTTTGATCCCAATGAGTTGGCAGGCGTTTCAGATCATCGGCGTGTTCGGGTGCTGTATGACGCCATGCGCTACCGGCAAATGATGGCCGAGCGTAAGGGTGCAGAACAGCAGAAAGTTGCTAAGGCCCGCCCAGTTGTGAAGCCGGGTGCTCAGGTCAAGCAAGACCCGACGCGCCAAGCGAAGAAGCGCCAAATGGCTAACGCGAAGAAAACCGGCAAAGTCGAAGACTTTGTTGACCTGCTTTTTAGTTGATAGGAGGCCGATATGGCACAACCGACCAATACCTTCGACTCGTATGATGCAAGAGGCATCCGCGAGGATCTTGAGAACATTATCTACGACGTGTCCCCCGAGGAGACGCCGTTCTACACTGCCTGCGCCAAGGTGAAGGCAACCAACACGCTGCACGAGTGGCAGACCGACGCTCTGCGCTCGTCGGCCGACAACAAGCACGTTGAAGGCGACGACACCGTTGCGGAGGCCCGCGCGGCCACTTCGCGTCTGGGCAACTACACCCAGATCTTCAAGAACGCGGTCGTCATTCCTGGCACCGACGATGGCCTGAACAAAGCCGGTCGCGCACGCGAAATGGCCTATCAGGTTCTAAAGATTGCCAAGGAGCAGAAGCTCGACATCGAGAAGGCTCTGTTTGCCAACAACGCTCGCGTTGCCGGCAACTCGTCCACCGCTCGTGAGCTGGCTGGTGCGCCCGCATGGCTCATCAGCAACACGTCGTTTGGCGCCAACGAGGGTGCAGACCCGACTGGCGACGGCACCGACGCTCGCACCGACGAGACCACGACCCTGCTCGACTTCACCCAGGCCCGCTTCGACAGCGTGATGCAGTCGATCTGGGTCGCTGGTGGCAAGCCGGACAGCGTTTACCTGTCGGCCTTCCAGATGAACGAGGCTCTGGGCTTTGTTGGTAACAACAACCAGCGCTCGAACATCCGCGCAGAAGGCGAGCGTGTCATCAAGCACATGGCTGTCTACGTCACGCCCTGGGGCACGGTGGAGTTTAAACCTTCGCGCGAGAACCGCGGCCGCGACGTGTTCATCATGCAGGATGACATGTGGGCTGTCGGCGTCCTGCGCGCGACCAAGAACGAGGAACTGGCCAAGACCGGCGACAACATGAAGCGCCAGGTCGTCACCGAGCTGACCCTCGTCTGCCGCAACGAGGCGGCGTCTGGCGGTGTGTTCGACTGCACCACCTCGTAATGATAGAGAGGGCGGCTTTCGGGCCGCCCTCAACCTATCCACATGGCAGAATATCTGGTAACCTGTGACAGCATCTTTCGCGCCGGCATTCGCTACCGCCGCGGGCAAGTGATGCGGATGCACGAAGACACTGCGGCGGCGATGCGTAACGCCTACCCGCAACTGACCTTTGAGGAAGTCCATGACGACCAAGATCGCGGAGCAAGTATTCGAGGACGACGGCAAGTTGATCGTGAAGGAAACGCACGACTTCACGCCGGTCATCGAGAAAGCCAAGCAGCTAAACCGGAACACGGACGGCAGCTTCGGGGAGAGCAAGTTGGTGGGCTTGATCCCAATGAAGCTGTGGGCGGAGTGGGCCAAGGAGGCCGGCGTAAGCGCGGGCGACCAAGGCGCAATGCGGGAAATCGTAGCCCGCAAAATGAATGATCCAGATTTCGCGCTGCTGCGCGTTTGGGAAGGCAAGTATTAAGGGTGCTGCGTGATGGAAATGCTTGAAACATTCATGAAGTGGATCGTTGCGCCAGTCACCGCGTTTGTGTGGTTGCTTCATCGCACGCAACAACAACAGACTACTGACATCGCAGTTCTCCGCGCCACCATGAACGAGCAGAAACTGGCCCACGACCGCGAGATTAAAGAGATTAGAGAGAGCTTTACGCGCGTGATGTCGAAGCTCGACACCATCGAGCAGGCCTTGCGGAAGTGACACGTTGGACCCCGTTACAATCATAGCCACCGCCAGCGCGGCGTATAATGCGCTGCGAAAAGGCATCGCGGTCGGGCGTGAATTGCAAGATATGGGGTCACAGCTCGCCACCTGGGCAGGCGCTGTTTCAGACCTAGAGTTCTTGGCCAAGAAGGCTGAAGACCCCCCGTGGTGGCGGAGCATCGGCGGATCGGTGCAGGCTGAGGCTGTCGAGATATTCGCGGCCAAGAAGAAGATTGAGGCCCAGCGGGCAGAGCTGAAGCAGTTCGTGCAATTTAGCTACGGCCAATCGGGCTGGGAAGAATTGCTGCGGATCGAAGGTCAGGTGCGCAAGCAGCGTCAGCAAACAGCCCACAAGCAAGCCGAGATGAAAGAGCTGGGCATCACGATTATCCTAGCATTTCTGGCGGTGGCCGGTGGAATTGCAGGGTTGTCACTTTTGGTCTTCATCCTTTGGTCAATGCAGGAAGCGCGATGAACGAATATATCCCCGACAAGGCGGCCTACCAGAGCAACCGCCGCCGCATGGCCTGGGCGGCGCTGCTCATGATGATCGTCTCAACCGGCGCGGTGATCCACGATCCCGCCCGGATGGCGCAGGCCGACGCGGTTCTAATGATGATGTATGGCAGCTTGTCGGCGCTGGTTGGCGCCTACTTCGGCTTTGCCAACACGGGGCAGGGAAAGTGAAACTTGCCGCCTCTCTGGCGCTCTGCGTGGCTCTGGCGGGGTGCTCCAGCCTGCCGCTCGGGCTGCTGGGCGGTGGCGGGCCAAACGTGGCCGCAAATACGCAGGTCGGCAAAGAGAACCGGCAGGCAGTATCGTCAATGGAGTTTGGTGATACCGCAGGCCGAGACATCGTCAGCAAGGAGCTTGAGGCTGGCCCGGTCGAAAGTCTCAACATCACCAACCAAGACATTCCGCCCTGGGTCATCCTGCTGATGCTGCTTGGCTGGCTGGCGCCAAGCCCCGGCGAGATCGGGCGAGGGATTTACAAGCTGTTAAGAGGGTAACATGCGTGAGAATTTTGAGCACTGCCTGAAGATGTTGCTGGAGCACGAGGGCGGCTTCGTCAACCACCCCAAAGACCCAGGCGGCATGACCAACTTGGGCGTCACCAAGGCAGTCTACGAAACCTACCTGCGGCGCGGCGTGACTGAGCAGGAAATGCGGGCGCTGACGGCGGAAGATGTCGCCCCGCTCTACAAGCAGAAATACTGGGACCGAGTGCGCGGTGACGACCTGCCGAGCGGTGTTGACTGGTCGGTGTTTGACTGGGCCGTGAACAGCGGCACTGGCCGAGCGGCCAAGGCGCTGCAGCGGGCAGTCGGCGCGACAGTGGACGGGGCAATCGGACCCGCCACCCTGCGCGCCGTGGCAGACCACGAGCCTGTGGAGATCGTCCACCGCATCTACTACGCGCGCAAGCACTTCTACGAAAACCTGAGCACCTTTGAAACCTTCGGCAAGGGCTGGACGCGGCGCAACAGCGAGACGCTGGAGCAGGCGTTAAGAATGGCGGCAGGCACATGAGGGGCGCAGCCAAGAGCCATATCGACGAGATCATGGCGCTGTATGATGAGCTGGGCAGCATCCGCGCGACTGCCAGAGCGATGGGCGTGAACTACACCGGCGTGCGTGATCGGATCACGCGCGAGCTGGCACGGCGGCAGGCGGAGCAAGATCTGGAGGTCGCAGGCTACCAGCTCGATCCGACGAACAAGACGCCAGAGGAAGCGTGGAAGGCCCATAAACAGGTATTTGAGCGCAGGGTCGGCAAGTCGATTGGCCACTACGAGCGCACGATCCGGCGGCACGGGCCGTTCGTGATTTTCCACGCGACCGACGAACACGTTGACGATGACGCATCGGCCCTGATGGTCCTCGAGGCCGACATCCGCGCGTCGCACGACATGAATGCCATCATGTGCCACGGCGGCGATCTACTCAACAACTGGCCCGTGGCTGGCAAACTTGCGAAGCAGTGGGCAGAGCAAGCCTGCACGCTGCCAGACGCCCTGCTGCGGGCGCAGCACTTCATCGAGATGTTCAAGCCTGACGTTTGGGTGGACGGCAACCACGAGGAGATGAACCCCTACCTCATCAATTTGTTCGAGACGTGGATGCCGGACAACGTGATCCGCGACTACTGGCGCTGCAACTTCGTCGTGGAAACGCCAGAGCGTGACATTCGCGTGTCGCTGTCTCACAAGTTCGCCAAGGGGTCGTCATGGTTCCACGGCCTGCACGGCCACATCCGCGAGACGCTGCAATCTGACGAGCGCGACCTGTATATGGACGGCCACTACCATCAAGCCGCGACCATGTATTACCACCTGCCAGAGCGGTCGCACTCCTGCCTTCTGGTCGCGTCTGCGGGCTACAAAATGGTGGACAAGTGGGCAACTAGAATTAGTCGCGGCGGCAAGTTGCCACACCTACCTGGGCGCGCGCACTGGATCGTCTGCGATCCGTTTGCCGATCCCGGCGCGCAGGTGTGTCATGCGTTTGAGCAGCCGCAGCTTGCCGAGGCGTTTTTCAATACGCTGCAAAATCTGAGGGAAGTCTGATGTCAGATATTCAATACGATGAATGCGACTGGCGCATGGAACGTGACGGCGAGCTGGTGCTGTCCAAGAACGACGAGGACATCGTGGTGCTGCGCCTGTCGCCAGAGCAGCAGATGGCGATGGCTACTGTTCTGACTGCCGCGGCAATGCGCCAGATCTATCCGCCCCGCCCTGCAAATACCTCCGCAGCGTAGAGCGGTCTATCCCCAGCTCTTTGGCGGCTGCGCTGACAGACCGAAACTCAAGCGGGCCGATCTTCACTGGCTTCGCGTTGGACCGGTGGTGCTGGTCGTGCCTCCCGCGCCCAAGGCCAGCGTGATCGGCGCGGCCACGGGCGACGAGGTTGTTGATCGTGCGGTGCGAGACGCCTAGCGCCCTGCCGGCCGCCCTGGCGTCCTCGTAGACCACGCCGCGGATCATCACCGGCAGCGCGCCCTTGCCCTCCTGCTTCATACGTCCTGCCATGGGTCAGGCTTCCGCGGCTTTATCTCTGCGATGACCTTCACATTCGGCTCTAGCTGCAGCACGCGGGTCGCGGCCTTTTCCCACAGCTTTTCCCAGTGATCCCGCTCCTCGCGCAGGCGCGCGTTTTCTTTCTTCAGGGCTTCCAGCTCGTCTTGCCAGTTCCACTTAGCCATCACGCCTCTCCTTTCGGCCAGTAGTAGTTGCAGTTTTCACCCTCCTCGGGCAGCCCCACGAACCATGCCTGCATATACTCGCTCGCCTTCGTGCCGCTGGCAGGGTTCCGGTAGCACTTGGCCTTGAGCGGGCAGGTCTCGCTGCCGCACATGCTTATGTCAGGCATCATTTATCTCCATCGAGAAACTGCGCTGGGTCTAGGGCGCGGATGTCCTCCCTCGCAAGCAACACCATACTTTTTGCGGCTTTCTGTGTCTTGAGCGGCAAGTATTTTGTGCCTGTGCTATCCATTACGTCGTAGTCCTGTATGATCGTAGAGCAAACTTTCGCCGCCCCCTCTAGCGCCCTCTTCACGGCGGCTTCGATCTGGGCGCGCACAACGTCCTCGCGGATATAGGTCTGTGGCGGCTCATCTTGGCGAACTGTGTAAGCAATCTCTTTGTCGCTCACTACGTCCAAATGCACCTCGCCTTGTTCAAGTGCGTCACTCATGTCTTGTCTCCTAAAACGATGTAGATATTCACTGGCGATGGCTTGGGGCGGCGTTCAATGTAAGACCAATGCGGGCCAAGGCGCACATTGAACCAGCGCCGAAACAGCAGCGCAAACCAGATCGGGACAGGGATTTTCAATGCGGGCACTCCTCACCTCTCTCCCACCAGCGGTCAATCGGCGGCTGCCGCTTCGGCGGCTGTTCCAGCGGCGCCGCGTCGGGCGTCCTGATGCCGATTTGCTTTAGCTCTTCCTCCAGCCACTTTGGCATTGGCTCGTCGTAGGTCGCCATTGTTCATCCTCCTAAACACAGCCGTGAAGGCCTCAATAATCGCCCGCTCTATCTGCTGCTCTGTCACGTTGGATCTCCCGCTTAACAACGTCAATAAGGTTCTGTAGCTCGCGCGCCCGCTCCTTGTTCCAGGGCGACTTCGCGTCAAGCTCGATGATCTGCGCCACGCGCTTCATGCGCTCCAGCGTTGCGTCAATCCCAGTCATGGGCGCGCTCCTCAATCGTTTCGATCATCGTGCGGATCGCCCAAGCGGTGCAATCCTCGGCGGGCTTGCCGGGGACGATCTGCCACACGCGGAAGTCGGTTGCGTCTGGCTCGTATGGTTCGTCGGCCCAAGCGTCGATCATGACCTCAATCACGTCATCTTCGCTGGTGACGAAGCCATCGCCAATGTCGCCCCATGTGCCTTCTGGCGCGCAGAAAGAACCTTGAAAGCGGTGGTGAACGATGAAGAATGTTTCTGGGTAGGGTGCTGGTTTCATTTCCGTTTCCACTCCGTTTGCCGCTCACTGACGCGGCGGCTGACCACTAGGCCGTCAACTTCCATCCGCCGCAGCACGTCACGCACAGCTTTGTAGTAGACGCCGGAGTGCTCGCAAATCCACGGCTGGCTCTTGTATTCGTTGCGCGGCAAGACCTTCAGGATCGCCTCGATCCTCGGCTTCACGCCGGCGTCAAACCGTGTGCGCGCACCCGCCTTGTTCTTGTCCAAGTTGTTCTCCGGCAGGCCAGGACGATGCCCCTCGGCCCAAGCCTGCTTGCGCATCGCCGCGCCAATCAGTTCCTCATATGTCATCTGCGAAACCGCTCTTACGAACCGCGATGATGTTAAACGTGCCCCGGCCCATGACCATGTCGGCAGGCTTCTGCTCGCGCTGGTGGTGGACATCAATCAGCCGCATCTTCTGCAGCCGGCGCACCTCGGCGCGCAGCGGGTCTGGCAGGGCGCTGTAGCCAATTACATTGCTGGCCACCACGATCTTGCTGCCGACTGAGGCACTCTTTACGGCAGCCTTTAGCTTTGAGACTGTAAGCATGTTTCCCTCACAGACAGTAGATGACGAGGATGCCGCAGGTGAAGATGGTGAAGCCTATGGCGTCTAGGATGAATGTCATGGTGGTCTCCTTGGTTGGGGTGGTGAGGGCCGAAGCCCCCGGTTGTCAGGTGTGTGTCAGTTGACACCACGCAGGCGTGGCACGAACACCTCACCGAGGTGGTCGGCATCGTGGTCGGCGGTCGTGATTCCATAGAGTCGATCCTCGCCGGTCCCATCGTAGTGCTCGCGCAGCAGGGCGAGCGCCTCGTTGGCATTCGTTGCATTTCCGATATTGATGCCATCGCGCGGGTTGATGCTGTCAAATACTTTCATCTGTCTGTCCTCCTTGGTTGGTCTTATCTTCTGCACCAACTATTGCATATACGCAAAACACCCGTCAACCCACAAAATGCACAAACGCAAACTTTTTGCTTGCCGCAACATTCTGCGGCGTTAGTTTTGTCTGAGCCGCCCTGTGGTGGTGCTGCTACGGCTGTATGGGAGTCCAGCCGCCGAGCGCCGGGAGCGCCAGCAGCACCTCCAGAGCGCGGCCGTGGTATCAATCGGTTGTCAGATGACCCGCATGGACCGCTTCTTGCCTGCGCCACAGCCCGAAGCTGGCCGCGCTCAACTGGTCCGTCCTCTCCTGCGGACACCACGCCGGTTCCTCCCCCGGCACAACTGGACCGGCGCCGCAACGCGCCGGTCTTTTTTTATCGCTTGACATTGCGCCTCCGCAAAGCGTAGCGTTGGCGCAAATCACAACGAGGGTAGCATGGTCTACACGATAACAGAGCTGAAAAGCGTCCTCGACGGTCGGCCGCTGAAGGAAATTGCAGAGCATACAGGCATCCACCACACGACGCTCTGGCGGCTGTGGCGCGGGCAGCAGGAAGCCCGCGAAGGCACGCTGGTCAAGCTGACCGACTTCGTGCAGGGGCGCGGGTGATGGTCGCCTACTACAACGAGATCGACAAGAACGCGGCGGCATGGCTGCGCGAGCTTATCAAGCAGGGCCACATTGCGCCGGGAGACGTGGATGAACGAGACATTCGGGACATCAAGCCAACTGAGCTGGCTGGATATGCTCAGTGCCACTTCTTCGCAGGGATCGGCGGCTGGAGCCTCGCCCTGCGCCTCGCAGGATGGCCAGACGACCGTCCTGTTTGGACGGGATCATGCCCTTGCCAGCCTTTCAGCGCGGCAGGCGCAAGAGGCGGGATGTCTGATGAGCGGCACCTCTGGCCGCACTGGCACCACCTCATCAGCCAGTGCCGCCCTGCAACAGTCTTTGGCGAGCAAGTTGCAAGCAAAGACGGCCTCGGCTGGCTCGACCTTGTATCGGCTGACATGGAAGCAACGGGATACGCCTTCGCGGCAGAAGATATATGCGCTGCGGGCGTCGGCGCCCCGCACATCAGACAGCGCCTCTGGTTTGTCGGGCTGGAACACCCCCAGAGCAACGGACGGGACCAACGGCGGACCCAATCAATCGGGCGGGGCGTTGCCAGCGGATGCGGCGCTCTCGGGCTGGCCGACGCCGATAGTGAACGACACAACGGGATCAACACACTGCTACAACGGCAAGAACCCGGACGGGACAAACAAGATCGCGTTGAAACTGCCGGGAGCGGCGAAGCTTGCAGGCCCAGCCCGACTAACGGCTTCTGGGGAGATGCTGACTGGCTCTACTGCCGGGATGGAAAGTGGCGGCCAGTTGAACCCGCTTCACAGCGCATGGCTAATGGGTTATCCTTGTGTTTGGGATCAATGCGCGGAGCGTGCATTGGCGAACAAGAGGAACCGTTAAATGCCAAGGAAGCCATTAGATTTGGGCGCAAAGCCTTGCAAGTGCTGCGGGGATTTGATGACCCGGAAGCGTTTTGGCTCTCGGTTGGAGGACGCATCGGCTTTCCGCAAGCGACGTTTCTGCTCGCTGTCATGTGCAAATACTCGCGGGAATTGGGGATCATCACCGACAGCGAAACGTCGTGCGGCGAACAAGATGGCCAAGCCTTTTTGCGAGCGTTGCGGGGACGCGCATCACAAACTTCACGTTCACCACAAGGATCAGAATGTTCAGAACAATTCACTAAAGAACTTGGAGACGCTTTGTCCAAGTTGTCACAAGATAGCGCACAACACAGGGAACTTATGACATCTTTGGCAAGCTACACGGCTGGGCCTCTGGCGCAAGGAACCAGCAACAGAGTGGGACGACTGCGCGGTTACGGCAATGCCATCGTCCCGCAAGTCGCGGCAACGTGGATCGAAGCAGTGATGGAGTGCGCATGATGGGCGGCAAGGCATCACGCGACAAGGGCGCCAGCTACGAGCGCGAGATCGTCAACTGGCACAAGGCACGCGGCGTGCCGGCCGAGCGCATCCCGCTGTCTGGGGCCGTGAAGGGCAACTACGCCGGCGACCTGAAGATCGGGCCGACGCTGGGGCTGGTGGCAGAGTGCAAGCGCCGCGCCCGCGGCTTCGGCACGCTCTACGCTGCTTTGGAGCAAGACAACAGCGACCTGCTGTTCGTCAGAGACGACCGCAAGGAAACCTTGGTAGTGCTGCCGCTGCAGACCTACGAGGCAATTTTGGACTGGTTGAAGTGGACCAAAGGAGAGGAATGATGCAAGTTGAAACCATACGCCGTGCGATCGGCCAAATCTCGGACGCAGCCGACATGCTGGAAGCCGCCCTGCGCCGTGCGCAGGATCTGCTGCAAGATGATGAATGCCCGAAGCCCTATGAGCAGTGGGACGAATACGCCGAGCAGGCAGGCTTTGCGGCTGGCGAGATCAACTGCGGCGATTTTGGGCAGCAAGTGACCGCCACAATCGACGCGCTTGAGCTGCTGGCGCGGGAGGTGTGAGATGGGTTGGGAAGAAGCATTCGACGCATTCGAGAGCCTGTATCGCGCGCGAGATGAAATGCAGTCGGCGCTAATCAGCGCCCGCCGCGTCCTGCGCAAGGCAACCGCCTCTGAATATTGGTGGGCCGAAGCAGGCTACAAGGCTGCTGAAAGCCTGCTGACCCAAGACGAAGACGAGCGGCTGCAGGATGTAATCGACGCGCTCGATGACCTTTGGACGGAGCTGAAAGATGGCTAACGGCTTCGAAAAGCACGGCATCGACCACCTAAGCGCGTCCAGCTTGAATTTGTGGACTAACGATCCGGCTCTCTGGGTCATGCAATATCTGCACGGTAAGCGGACCCCGATGGGGCCAGCCGCGTGGCGCGGCATATGCATCGAGGACGCCTTGGTGCAGGTAAAGCTGGGCAAAATGTCGCTGACCGACGCCTACGACTACGCCGAGAAAAAATTTGACACACGGTATATGTTTGGCGACCAGGACAGCACGCGCGAGCGGGCCAACCTGCGGCCGATGCTGGCCGAGGCAGACCTCGCGCTTACTGAGTTCGGTAAGCCAGAGTTTCCCGAGGAAGGCCAAGAGAAGGTCAGCATCACCGCCAGGGGCGACGACTGGTCGATCCCGGTGATCGGCTACCTCGACCTGGTGTTTCCGCAGTATGGCGTTGTCATTGATCTGAAAACGACAACGCGCATCCCCTCGGTGATGTCGCCAGAACACCAGCTTCAGCGCGCCATCTATGCTAGAGCGAAGGGCGGCAACATGGCGGTTAAGTTCCTTTACGTTTCCGGTAAGAAACACGCCATTTTAGAGGACGGCGATCCGGCTCAGATCCTCGCTCAGGCGAAAATCCAGATCGGGCGCATGGAGGCCTTCCTGCGCCACACCGACAAAGACACCGCCAGGCAGATCGTGCCGGTCAACCCAAACAGCTACTACTGGCGCGGCGCGGAAGACCTGCGCAAAGAATTTTACGGCGTCTGATCCGTAAATCCGCAGCCGGTCGGTCACCGGCGCAACAAGACAAGAGGTCAAAATGTTTCAACTAGACACTGGTAGCCAAGGTGGTGAAGGCCCGTGGGTGGCGTGGAGCGCCCGCGGCACTCTCGACGGGACTGTTCCCGCAAAGTCATTCTTCATGCGCGAGGGATCGACGAAGACGCAGATCGACGCATTCGCCAAGGGCGTCGTCCTCGACATCCACGCGCTCAAGACAGGTTGGCAGCGTAGCGACGGCACGCCCGGACAAGCCCCAGAATGGCGGTGGAACCCGTCGCCCGCGCAGATGATGGCCAGCCCCGGCGACGATTGGAAGAAGGGGTTCAGCGTGCGCTGCGCCCTGGGTGGCGGGCAGACGGCCGTGTGGGAGCAGTCGGGCGCCGCAGTCTGGGATGCGCTGGTTGGCCTCGTGCCCGCCCTGCAGCAGGCGCCAGACAGCACCAGCCTGCCGCTCGTGCGCCTGACATCGACCAAAGTGCAGCAGTTCAAGAAGGGCAGCACGATCACCCCCGTGCTTGAGGTCGTGAAGTGGGTGCCGAGGCCCGACTGCCTCAAGGAGGGCATCGCGGCAGGCTTCGCCGCAGAGCCAGCCCCGGCGCCAGCGCCCAAGGCCGCTCCGCAGCCCGCACCAGCACCACAGCCGGTGATGGAAGATGACCTTGAGTTCTGAAGAGGAGCGGAAGCTCAAGGTGATCTGCCAAGCGGCAGAAGATGCCAGCGGCATGACATTCAAGATGTTTGAGTTCTGCGGAGATCCAGACATCGACGGCTTTCTGCGCGGCCTCACGCTCCTGGTGGTGCTGACGGGCAACCTCTTGGAAAACACGCCAGAGGATCTGACGGACGAGCATGTAGATGACCTGTGGGATCTGATCTGCGACATTACCGACCAGATGCCGTGGAGGCGAGCAAATTACGCCGTCAACTGACAACGGCAGGCGCCGGGCAACCGGCGCCGCCAGACACATTCGGAGGGCGCCATGACGGCAACACAACTGCAGCCAGATCAGAACACAATCAAAAACTTTCTGGCGGAACTGACGAAACATTGGCACGAGCTGGGCGAAGACGCCGAGCTAGAAATCCGGTGCCTATTCCCAGGCAAGCAGCCGCACGCGGCGCGCTTTGCCGCCACCGACATCGGGCTAGAACTGGCAGCCGATCACGCCGAGGTGATGAACGGCCACAAGCTCAACGTCTACGCAGTCATTAACCCGCTGCGGCCAGGCATCCAGGCAGGCAAGGCGGCCACGGATGATGACGTGCTGGCCGCTCGATACGTCTTCGCAGACGCGGACGACAGCACCGGCATGACAAACGTCCTGCGCTTCGCCGGCCCGAAGTTCACGATGAGCGTGAAGACGGGCAGCAACCCGACGACGCGCGGCCACGTTTACTGGGAACTCGAAGACTGGTGCCGCAACCTGCAGGCGTGGCGCGGCGTGCAGTCGGCCATCGCCGCCAGCCTCAAGACAGACCCAGTGGTTATTAACCCAAGCCGCATCATGCGCGTGGCGGGCACCGTGTCCTGGCCGACCGAAAAGAAAGTAGCCAAGGGCTACGTTCCCGAATTGGTAACTTTTCGCACAGAGTTTTCTGACGACCGAGATCCAGTGCCCTTCGACCGCCTGATGCACGTATTCAAAGCAGCCGCGCCGCTCGATGTATCACGGCATGATACGCCCGCCATTCAGATCGACCTCGGGCAGCAGGCGATGGACCGAGCCATGGCAGAGGCCGACGTTCTGGCGGGCAACAACTGGCACCACAACGTCGTGCGTTTGGTCGGCTCTTACGTCTCCCGCGGCCTGACAGACGCCGAGATTCACAACCTGACAGACCGATTTACCCTGCAGGGCTACACCGTAGAAGACACCCGGCGCGAGGTGCAGACCGCCATCGACGGCGCCAGGGCGAAGGGCTGGACGCCGCAGGAGGCGCCGATAGCGCAGCAGATGCGGGAGCAGATACCGCAGCAAAAACAAGAGCCTGCGGCAGAGACCATAGAAGATGTGCGAGAAGAAAAAGAGGACTGGCCGACGCCGGTCAGGCAGTTCAACCCGGCCGAGTTGCCGCGCCGGCGCTGGGTTTATAGCAACTCATACATCCGGCAATACCTGACAGTCACGGCATCCGCCGGCGGCATCGGTAAGACCAGCCTGACGCTGGCCGAGGCTATCGCAATCGCCACCGGGCAGGACATCCTAAGAGAGCCGGTGCGCGAGCAAACCAATGTCTGGGTTATCAATCTCGAAGACCCTCGATCGGAAATGGAGCTGCGCCTCGCAAGCTTAATGCAGCACTACAACATCAAGCACGAAGACATTGCGGGCAAACTGTTTTTGGACGGCGAGGATGACATCGAGATCACACTGGCCGCCGAGACAAGAGACGGCATTCTCAGGAACGACGCGTTGCTTGACCACATGGTGTCAAAAATCCGACAGCACAGCATCGGCTGCGTCATCGTTGACCCTTTCGTATCAACTCACGCAGTCAACGAGAATAGTAATGTGCAGGTGCAGCAGGTGGTCGCCATGCTGCGCAGGCTGGCACGCGACACAGACTGCGCAGTCCACCTCGTCCATCACGTCAGAAAAGGCAACGGGGACGACGCGACAGTAGACAGCATCCGAGGCGCAAACGCCCTGATCGGCGCAGCTAGAGCGGCCCGCGTCATCAACCGAGTATCTGTGGACGATGCCATGAAACTCGGCTTCGAGGAGCACGAGGCGACCGGGATATTTCGCATAGACGACGCCAAGGCAAACCTCGCAGCCCCGGCGGAAAGGGCAGTCCACATGCGGACGATCGGCGTGCAGATCGCAAACGGGGAATACGTCGGCACCGTCACGCCGATCAAGCTGCCAGATCTGTTCGAGGGCATCACGGCCGAGGCGGCGATGAGGGCGCAGCGGATCGTCGGCAAGGCAGCCGAAGACAGGCCGCTCAGAGAGAGCCAGCAAGCCAAGCAGTGGGTCGGCCACGCGCTCGCAGAGCTGCTCGGCATCGACACAGAAGACAAGGCCGGCAAGGCCCGCATGGCTGGCATCATCAAGCAGTGGGTCAAGACAAAAGTTTTGGCAGTCGAGCAAGAGCACGACGCAAGAACTGGCAGAGACATCAAGATCGTCACGGTGGGCGACTGGATACACCGTGAGGAGGCGGGCCTGTGATACCGTCAGAGAGGGAGACCAACCCAGAAAGGAAACCAAATGTTCACTCTAGCAGTCTTGCTCTGCGGCACCATGCAGTGCGTATCAGCAACGTCAGGAACGACGCACGACACCGAGGCGGCGTGCAAACTGGAGGCAGAGGCGCTCAGGGCGCGCGGCCTGCAGCTCATAGATCGGGGGCAAATCGAGCCACACACATTCGACTATCAGTGCATCAAGTGGGGCCGAAAACTGTAAGAAATGACGATCCACACCTGCGCGAAATAGGTGTGGATTTGGTGTGGATGGGTGTGGATCAGAACTGCCAAAACCACATCCACCACACCACCCCTATATGGGGTGGGGTGTGGTGTGGTGGTAGATCGGCGGTGTGGGAGTGTGGGTGTGGATGCGGTGTGGGAGATAGGTCGTGACAGAGGGTAAGGCTAAGAGGCCGCGCAGGCAGAAGAAGGCAGATCGGATGATCTACCCTGGGGCTTCGGCTACGGACATTCGGTGCGACTATGCGCTCGCGCCGTTTGATCGCCTCGCCAACGAGATGGACCACAAGTGGGGCATCGACAGGCTCGTGGAGCTGGTGCCGCCGGAGATGGCTGAGAGATATGGCAGCGCCATGGCCAAGCTCAATGAGGCCATCGACAGCGGGGATGCCGAGCAGGTCACGCTGCGGGCGGGCGTCTGCATACGGGGGCTGCAGGCAATGGATCGTAAGGCCACCGAGTTGGGCGCGCAGCCAGCGTCAGACGAGCTGTGGCTCGTGCAGGCAGACGGCCGGCAGTTCGGGCTGCTGCGCGACGATAGGGGCTGGCAGCGCGCGCTCGAGCGGCATCCAGGCATCACGCTGCTGACCGAGCGTGAGATGGTCATGGCGATTGAGGCGTGGCAGAAGACGCAGGCAGCGCAGATGGTGCTGGCAGTCAAAGACGCATTCCCGGGCGCTGCCGTTCAGGCAGCCAAGGACGACAACCTACAGGACGAGATACCATGGTAAGCAGATCAGACATTCTGGACACCGCGAAGACATACGTCACGAAAGATCGGGCGGCGACACACGGTGATGCCGAGGATAACTTCCGGCGTATCGCCGCGCTGTGGAATGCCTACCTGGAGCCAGAGGCGCCAATCAGCTCGGCAGACGTGGCGGTGATGATGACGCTGCTAAAGGTTGCGCGCATCGCGTCCAACGAGGGCAACGCAGACAACTGGATCGATGGGGCCGGATACCTGGCCTGCGGAGGTGAGATTGCCACAGAGCGCGTGGGAGCGGGCGCAGAGGCGTTCCGGTTGGCGCGGCAGGTGGACGCCGAGGATGAGGAGATGGGCTTCTATGAGGCCTCTCAGCGCCTCTGAGGGGGCGCCACGCAGACACGGCGTGGGTCGCCTGCGCGCCCGCGCGCGTAGCGGCATAGGTCCAGTCTCGCAAGCGTTTTAAGTCCAGAGCGTTGCGGCGTCGGCATAGCTCGGCGGTATTATGCAGACCAGATTTGTAAGTCATTGATATTGCTAGGCAGGGCTGTATGCATAGTCGTGATTACCGGAGTTATGCGCTTAACGGCAGCGCCAGACTGGCCGGAAATCGGCCAGACCCCCCCCCGGCCCTGGGCCGGCGGCGGGGGCGGCTGTCTCAGAACGTGACAGACATACGCCTTCCAAAATTTTTGCAACTCCCCCATTGCCAAATCTGCCAATAAGCCATAACGTAAATACGCAAACCCAAGGAGAACCAGCCAATGCGCCAGACCTGCCAGAACCACCCTGACCGCCCTGCCGCCGCGCGGGGCATGTGCATTACCTGCTACACGCGCGACCGCCGGCGCCGCTTGGCCGGTGCGTCGTTTGTTGGTCGTCGTCCGACTGGCCGCAATGACGCGATTGCGTTGCGCTGTGTTGACGACTGGCTCGATGCCTTTTGGGCGAAGGTGGACACGTCGTGCGAGAGCGGCTGCCACGAGTGGCAGGCTGGCTGCAATAACGCCGGCTACGGTATCTTCCATGTGGCGGACGCGACGTTGCTGGCTCATCGGCTTTCGTATGCCTTGGCGACTGGGCAGACGGACGCGCAGGTTGTTATGCATGTGTGCGATAATCCGAAGTGCGTGAACCCGGCGCACTTGCGCGGTGGCAGCTATGCGGACAACATGGCCGACATGGACGCCAAGGGTCGGCGCAATGTCACGCCGAAGGTTGGGGCGCACTTGCGGGATCGTGTGTCGCATCCTCGGGCCAAGGCGGTTGTCGGCCCGGCTGGTCAGTTTGCCAGCGCGACGCTGGCTGCGGAGCGTGTGGGGGTCAATGATCGGACCATGCGGGCGTGGTGCGGTGCTGGGTTGCACGGCTGGTCGTATGTCTGACCCCCCCCACCCCCCACCTTGCAAAACCGCAATGCCTGCTCTAAATTTTTGAAAATTCTTGCACCCCGAGGAGGACAAGATGCCAGGACGCCCGTTGGCTCGGATCATCAAGCCCATCGAGGCCTTAGCGGCTGAGCAGGGTCTGAGCGGCCCAGAATTCGTGTATGACTGGATTGCCGGCGGCGGGACGATCACGAGCCTGGCCGAGAAGATCGGCACGCAGCGCGAGCATTTGAGCCGCAACCTGAACAAGTATCCCGAGTATGCCTCGATCATGGAAGCTGCGCGCAAGATTGCCGCGGATGCCTTGGTTGAGGAAAGCAAGCACCTGATTGACGCGATTGCCGAGGAAGCCAAGACGAATGAGGCTGCGCGGTTTTCTGACCGGGTGCGCACGGTGGAATTGCAGGCCAATCAGCGCAAGTTCATGGCGGCGAGCTACAATCAGGATCGGTATGGGAACAAGCCGTCTGCTGTGACGATCAACTTGGGGGACTTGCACTTGGAGGCCTTGCGGAAGGTGCGTGTGTCGCCCGAGCGTGTGATCGAGCACGACGATGAGTAACCCCTTCGAGGAGTTCGTCCAGATCTACGCGAAGGAGCCGGTTCGGTTTGTCCGTGAAGTTTTGGGCGCTGATCCTTTGCCGTATCAGGCGGCCTTGATGATGGACGTGGTGAACGGCGAGCGGAAGCTGTCGGTGCGGTCTGGCCACGGCACTGGCAAATCTAGCTGTGCCAGCTGGATCATGCTGCACTATTTGCTGTTCAACTACCCGTGCAAGGTGATTGTCACGGCGCCGACCAGCGGGCAGTTGTTTGACGCGCTGTTTGCGGAGCTGAAGCGCTGGATTGGCGAGATGCCGCCGAATTTGCAGCAGTTGCTGACGGTGAAATCGGACCGGGTTGAGTTATCGGCCGCGGCGGCTGAAGCGTTTATCTCGGCCAGGACATCGAGGGCGGAGACGCCGGAGGCGCTGGCTGGGGTTCACAGCGAGCATGTGTTGCTGGTGGTTGACGAAGCCTCGGCCGTGCCGGAGCCGGTGTTTGAGGCGGCGGCTGGCTCTATGTCTGGTCACACGGCCACAACGCTGCTGCTGTCGAACCCGACGCGGACGAGCGGCACGTTCTTTGAGACGCACAACCGGCTTCGGGATAGCTGGAAGACGTATCGCTGGAGCTGCATTGACAGCCCGCTGGTCAGCGATGAGTTCGTTGACGAGATGCGGGAGCGTTATGGCGCGGAGAGCAATGCGTTCAAGGTTCGGGTGCTGGGTGACTTCCCGGCGTCTGACGATGACGTGCTGATCCCGTATCACTTGATTGACGACGCGACGAAGCGTGACATTGAGGTGGACGTGGGCGCTGCGGCTGTCTGGGGCCTGGACCCTGCGCGGTTTGGTTCTGACCGGACGGCGCTGTGCAAGCGCGTGGGTTCGGTGGTGACTGAGGTCACGAGTTGGCGCCAGTTGGACACGATGGCGACGGTTGGGCGTGTGAAGGCGGAGTTTGATGCTTTGCCGCCGAGCCTGCGGCCGCGCGAGATTATGGTGGACAGCATTGGGATTGGCGCGGGCGTTGTGGATCGTCTGCGTGAGCTGGGCTTGCCGGTGCGCGGTGTGAACGTGGCGGAAAGCCCGAGCATGGGGCAGACTTATGCGAATTTGCGGGCTGAGTTGTGGAACAAGACGAAGGGCTGGCTTGAGGGTCGGTCGTGCAAGATCCCCGAGGATGAGCAGTTGATCGCGGAGCTGGCAGCGGTGCGTTATACGTTCACGAGTGCGGGCAAGCTGCAGATCGAGAGCAAGGAGCGGATGAAGGCGCGCGGGTTGCCGTCGCCTGACTTGGCGGATGCTTTGGTCTTGACGATGGCGGGCGATGCGGCGACTGCGATGGGCTTGGGCGGCTTGAGCTGGCAGAAGCCTTTGCGCCGTAATTTACGCGGGATCGCTTAGGTGGTATAAACCTCGTGAGGTTCTTACGGGGTTAAGGCATGGCTGACGGCATTTTCGACTTCTTCGGCCCGGAAGCTGGTCAGGCACGGCGGCGTCGGCTCAGTGAGCTTGGCGCTGACGCGATGTATTACATTCCGCCAGAGCTGCGCGGGCTGATTGAGATGCTGGGCGAGGCGAACCCGGTTTCGGGTGTCGGCCGCGCCGGCCAGGCTGCGCAGGAGCTGGTCGCGCCTGGCGTTGCGCCGCTGGATCGAGTTGGCGCTGGCGGGCGGATGTTGTCTGAGATGGCTGGGGTTGTGGCGCCAGCTATGGTTGCCAGCCGTGCGGCGATGCCTGCGGCGCAGGCTATTCAGGAAGGGCTGATGGGCTTTTCGGCTGGCGCGCAGGATGTAGGCCGCGCGGTTGTGGATCGTTTGAACCAGCCGGGGCCGATGCCGACTGTGTATAGCAATCCGATTATGCGCGACCGCCCCGGCATTACGGCCTATCACGGCAGCCCGCATGATTTTGACCGCTTCAGCATGGAGAAGATCGGCACTGGCGAGGGTGCGCAAGCTTACGGGCATGGGCTTTATTTTGCTGAGAATGAAGGCGTTGCGCGGGGGTATCGGGATGCGCTTTCGCGTCCATATTATGCCCTAGATGACGGCTCAAAAGCCGCTGAAAAATATGGCGCTGATGTTATTGACATTTTTGAAAGATCTGGCGGCGATCCGAAAGACATGAGGGATACCATCGCGCGGATTAGGTCAATCGTGCAAAGAAATTTGGACGATTTCGGAGTAAGTGATGCATCTCAGCTTCAGCCTCAGTTCTATGGTGATTTATCCTCAACGACCATCGAGTTTGCCAATCGTGCTGACAATCTTGAAAAGTTGATAAATTCAGGTGATGTCAGGTTGGTTGACCCCGGCTCCATGTATGAGGTCCGCATCAACGCCAACCCCGAGGACTTCCTTGATTGGGACAAGCCGCTGAGTGAGCAGCCGCAGAAGGTGCGGGAGGCAGTCAATGACATCTCCCCCGTGAAAGTGTTCCATAGCAGGTTGAATGACGAATACCGTGCATACTTGGAGGGTCAAGGCGGCATTTTGGCGTCATACAGTGATAAAAACCGAGATGAGGCCGTGAGGCGGGCTATGGACTCTCTTACAGGTGAAAATATCGTGCGTAGCGATGTTCCGTCTGTGATCGCAAGCAAATTGCGCGAAGCTGGCATACCCGGCATCAAATACCTTGACGCCGGATCGCGCTATACGCTTGAAAACTTGCCTGACAACATCATCACAAGCGAGGCCCGGCAGTTTTTAGATCAGGCTGGTGGAGACCCGGAAAAAGCTCTTTCATTATTCAACCAGAGCAACCCGATAGACCGATGGGCTTCAAGTGAACGCGACGAAGTAGCGAAGGTGATTAAATCAGCGAAGAAGACTGCAACCCGCAACTATGTCGTCATTGATGATCGTTTGATTGATATTGTGCGCAAGTATGGCATTGCCGCTGCGGCTGCTATGCTGGGTGTGAGCCAAGCCGATTTGGCGCAAGCGATGGAACAGCAACCGCAGCCGCAAGGGCTTCTGGAGTAACGCACATGCCCCTCAAGAAAGGCTACAGCAAGAAGACCGTCAGCCAGAACATCAAGACTGAGATGAAGGCTGGCAAGCCGCAGAAGCAGGCGGTTGCGATTGCCTTGGACGTTGCGCGCCGCGCGAAGAAGAAGGCGAAGAAGTAATGAAATCAGGGCTTTATGCAAACATCCACGCCAAGCGCGAGCGCATCAAGGCTGGCAGTGGTGAGAAAATGCGCAAGCCTGGCGCGAAGGGTGCGCCGACTGCGAAGGCGTTTAAGCAAGCGGCCAAGACGGCCAAGCCGAAGGGAAAGCAGAAATGAAGACATATGATCGTGCGATGAAGAAGGGTGCCAAGGCGCCGGATCGTGCCATGAAGCCTGGCCTGACGCTGTGCAAGAATTGCCCGACGCCGAGCAAGTGCCGCGCGGCTGGGCGGTGCCTGAAGGCAGGCAAGTAATGGCCAGTGACCCTCGCCTAGCAAAGGCCGGCGTTTCAGGGTATAACAAGCCTAAGCGGACGCCGAGCCACCCGACCAAGTCTCACGTTGTCGTTGCGAAGTCTGGCGATGAGGTGAAGACGATCAGGTTCGGGCAGCAAGGTGTGAAGGGTTCGCCTGACGGGTCTGCCAGGAACAAGGCGTTCAAGGCCCGCCACGCGAAGAACATTGCCAAGGGCAAAATGTCTGCGGCTTATTGGGCTGATAAGGTGAAGTGGTAATGGCAATCACGACTTACAGCGAGCTGCAGACGGCGGTGGCGGATTTCGTCAACCGCGACGATCTTGCGTCGATTGTGCCGACGTTCATCAGCCTGGCCGAGGCGGACCTGCAGCGCCGGGTGCGTCACTGGCGCATGGAGAAGCGGTCCAGTGCCGAGCTGGACGCGCAGTATGCGGTGGTGCCGAATGACTGGGTTGAGACGATCCGGTTCTATCTGACGGACGGCGAGACATCGCCGCTTGAGCTGATTAGCCAGCCGGAGCTTCTGGACCGCAAGCGCAAGCGCGGCGCCACGGCTGGCCGGCCTGCCTACTACGTCATGACTGGCTCGCAGTTTGAGTTCTTCCCGGTGCCGGATGACACCTACAACGGCGAGCTGCTGTATTACGCCAAGATCCCGGCGCTGTCGGTGAGCAATACGTCCAACTGGCTGTTGGCAGACAGCCCGGATGCTTATTTGTATGGGGCGCTGGTTCACAGCGCGCCTTACTTGAAGGATGACGCGCGCATTCAGGTCTGGGCCGCGTTGTATCAGTCGGCAATCGACAATCTAAACGGCGCCTCCGACCGGGCGCGTCATAGCGGCACTGGCCTGCGTATGAAAGTGAGAGGACTATCATGAGCTTTTCCAACGAGTTTGAGACGCGCGTCCTGCAGTGGACGTTCACGACTGGATCACCGACCCGGCCGACGGCCTGGTATGTGGCGCTGTTCACGGATGATCCGACCGATGCCGGCACCGGCACCGAGGTGTCTGGCGGATCGTATGCTCGGACTTCCGTGACGTTCACGGTTTCTGGCGACACGGCATCGAACAGCGGCGCGGTTGAGTTCCCCGAGGCCACCGGCTCGTGGGGCACCATCACGCACATCGGCATTTACGACGCCTCGACCAGCGGCAACCTGATTGCCCATGCGGCTCTGACGGCTTCCAAGGCGATTGCGTCGGGCGACATCCTGCGCTTCCCGATCGGCGACATTGACGTGACGCTGGCCTAATAGCTCAACGGAGGCGCGGCTATGGTTGTTCTCGTAAACCGTGCCAAGGTTGGCACTGCCACGACCGGAACCGGGACGATCACCCTCGGTTCTGCGGAAAGCGGCTATCAGACGTTCGCTGACGCTGGCGTGACTGATGGTCAGGTGGTGCGCTATGTGATCGAGGACGGCACGGACTGGGAGATCGGCAGCGGCACCTACACCGCCTCTGGCACCACCCTGACCCGCACTGTCAGCGAGAGCAGCAATAGTGATGCGGCGATCAACCTTAGCGGATCGGCTGTGGTGTATGTCTCGGCTACTGATGCTGATTTTCGAGAGGAAACAGTAGGCACAATCGCATCCAGCACGCTCGACCTGTCTTCTGGCAACGTGTTCTCGGACGCACCCTCTGCCAACGTGACCTATGTGTTCAGCAACCCGCCCGCCTCTGGCACTGCCTACGGCTTCACGCTCAAGGTGACGCCTTCTGCGACCGTGACTGTGACTTGGCCTGCCTCGGTTGACTGGGCTGGTGGAACGGCTCCTGACGCACCTGCCAGCGGCGAGACGGATGTGTATGCGTTCTACACGCAGGATGGCGGCACCACCTACTACGGCTTCCAAGCTGGGGATGCGATGGCATGAGCATTGCGAGGCTGATG